>Ga0074193_1000160_pt1 | contig 124899 bp, 97 predicted proteins | sample EPASupsiteHSE605_FD_64523 | JGI IMG/M metagenome (GOLD analysis project Ga0074193, IMG submission 64523) | Bioremediated contaminated groundwater from EPA Superfund site, New Mexico - Sample HSE6-05 | ecosystem: Environmental > Aquatic > Deep subsurface > Groundwater > Contaminated ... | reverse complement strand
AATTGATCAATTATGTTCTCACATATAATTTTGGAATGTTTTTTGTTGATGGTATTGAGCATTCCTACGTTTTAAAATAGGAGAATGGCTTTCGGTCTTTTTAAAAATCACAAAATGAGTTCAAACCCAATTTGACCATTTGGTTTAATATAATAAACGGCCACTACTTTGTTTTGGGAATGAGTTTATTATTTAGAATTGAAGCATTGAAACTTTACACTGTTTTATTTACGAATAATGAAACCAAATTGTTAACTGGATTAACGGTTCATAATAAAAATCCAATATTTCCCAGAAAGAATATATGATTATGGAATCATCTTAAGAGATGGGTATTAACTTGTTTTAAATATTAAATGTTTGAAAAGGAGTCAACTCATTGTTAGATAAAAGAAGAATGAAGTTGTAACTGTATTAATATCAAATTGGCACAAATATGGGGCAGAAAATATACTTAAATCCAATTAACTCATCCTCATCACTTATTGTATTTTACAGATCGATTGATCAAAGTACCTCGGTAGGGCAGCAGATACAACGATAAGCAGTTCAGAAATAGAATTCTATTTGACTTGATTTAACGATAGATTTTCAGGTTTTTTGAGGGCTCATGAGGTCAATCAGATTTTTACAGTATTATGGGATACTTTTCACGTCATTTAGTGAATGCCATGATTATAGCCCTTGGTTCCTTCTCGGTAGGTCAGATTATGGCATATAGCTCTCCTACAAACATACCTATGGGACAAGAGTTTGGACTGAGTTCATCAATGCTCACTTTCTTTAATATTTTAGCCCCTCTTGCTGCTTTTTTTGGTGGTTTTGTATCCAAAGCTACTGTTTCCAGATTTGGTAGAAAAACAAGCACATTTATTTTTGGGGCAATTACTTTTGTGACATGGTTTATTCTTGCTCTAACTCCTAAAAGCATTTATTGGCTTGCATATGTAATAAGAGCAATTCAAGGTGTATGCTTTGGCTCTGTTTTAGGTATTTGTGGAATGTACATTATTGAGATTTCGCCTACTGAATACAGAGGATCATATGGAACTATTCACCAATTTTTCATATGCATTGGAGCTTCATATACATACGCTCTTGGTATTTTCTTCAGCTGGAGGACTTTAACCTTTTTGAGTACTATTTTTACCGGAATTCATTTAGTTTTGATTTGGTATGTTCCAGACAGCCATGTTGTTGAAGACAATAACGAAGATCAAGAACCACTGTTCCAGATGAAGTATCTTAAGCCTAATCTTCACTTACTTGCCTTGAATTTCTTCCAACAGTTTTCTGGTATTAATGCTATCATGACAAACCTTTCAGCCATTTTCATTGAATCAAAAGTCACATTGGCACCTGCTGTGTGCGCACTTTTGGTCAGTCTTTCACAGGTTATCACTTCAGGGATTGCATCCCCAATTGTCGAATCACTTGGAAGAAAGCCTACATGGGTGATTTCTGCAGTTGGACAGTTCCTAAGTCTTTTATTTGAGTGGGCTCATATTACGTGGAATATTCATCCAATTCTCCCATTAATCTGCCTATTTATGGATGTACTTTTCTTCGGGCTTGGATTTGGGCCAATCACTTGGATTGTTGTTCCTGAACTTTATCCTGATTCTGTTCGATCAACAGCATCAACATATGGAGCAGGTCTTAATAATCTTTTAGCTTCAAGTGTTATGTTTATATGGCCAATAATGAAAAACTCAATAGGAATGGGATGGGGATTCTTCATTTTCTCTATCATTTGCCTTTCTGCTGGAGTATACGGCCAGTATTACATGCCAGAAACAAAAGGAGCATCTTTAGGAGAAGTTGATAATGAAGACTCAAATCACTCAAATGATGACAAAGAACAGAAAGTACCAATAGAATTAGATTAAAAACATTTATTTTTATACATTCCAACTGGGCATTTTTCGTTGAGAATGATGAGTAGGCGATTTAATAAGAATGTCTTGTCACCATGAATTGTTTCTTTTGTTAAATTGGAAATTGCATTCATCAGTTCCTCCTTTGTTGCAGCAAATAGTTTGAAGATGCTTATTTTTGTGAGATGAAGAAAGATGCACATTTTGGTATAGTCATCTTTGATGAGGTTTATTGAGCTCCAGAATATCTTTTCTTTCTTTTTATCCCAAACCCGAAATACATTGAGTTTCTTGATAATTCGACAATTTGGGATACAAAGGTCAATGAGGAGTGGCTTCACATTATAGACTCTTAGTTGATTATTTTTGATTTCATATTCTTCAGGAATCAAACAAGATATGGAGAATGGAGTTCGGCATAATGGACATAAGCAAGGACGCATTGTGTTTGAGCACATTTCTGCCCATTTGTGAATGCATGATGAACAAAATAGATGTCCACATGGTAGTTCTTCGGATATAATGGATGGAGAATAACATATCGTACATAAATCATAGTTTTCTGCTGGAAGAATTGATTCATTTGGATTAGCATTCTTTTCAAAAATTATTGGCAATGGAGGAACATAGAACAAATACCTGCATGGTGCTTCAGTTGTGGAGTCAATAACATCACCATTATGAAAACAACTTCCCCCTCCAAGAACAATTTCATCTCCTGAGTTAATTACAGATTTTCGTATCTTTTTTCCATTAATGAATGTACCATTAAGTGATTTGTTATCTTCAATTATCCAAAATTCGCGAATTGAGTTTCTTTTAAAATATAAAGTACAGTGATGCTTGGATATTTCCTTTCCCCTTTCAGTGTCTATTCTAACATCGGATTTTCGCCCAATTTTAGTTTCAGTACTATCTATTGGGATGATAAGTGGTGTTTTTATGCTTTTCGGGATACTACGGCTTAATAGGAATGCGAGAACCATTTCTGTACGTTTAAGTTAAATTTTTTCTGAAAAAGTTTTTAGTTTAAAACTGCCACAAAACCAATCAGGTTGAACATACTGGAGATTTGGAGCATTTTTAGTTCATCACATGATTTAACAATACATGTGGATTGGATAGGAAGAAGCGTTTGGCACTCTGAGTGACTTTCGTAGTTTTCAGGTATTGTTTGACATGGTATTTCTAATCCACCCATTGAAAAAGGTGTATTGCAGAGATATGTAGAATAATGTGTTAAAGAGTGTGTTTCAGTCAATTCATTAGTTGATATACAAGAATCTAATGTTAAAGATCCTATAGCACCTTCTCCATGAACTAAATAACAACTTATGAACCTTTGGGGATTGCCGTTATTAACTGTAATGAATGATCCTAAATTGTTCTGAAATATACAATATTTGAATACTATTTGATTCATGATAAATCCAAAGGCATATAATAAATTCCCTCCAATTTGTCCATTACAAATGAAATTCCATTTGTCAATATCCAACAATATACTGCTGATTGATGCAATCAAATACATACAATTTGTTGAGGAACAATTTGTGGCTGTGCAGAACTTATAGTTCGATGAAGAATACATTTTGAGATAACATATTGCGTAAGAATTAGCCATATTATAAGAGAAATTGATCCCCTCTCCATACTGAAGTCCTTCATCAATTCTCAATGATGATTTAGCAAATGATAATCTCCCACAATATGCAATTGAAAGGATTTTCATGGTGATTTGTTTGTTATTTGATGTAACAATGTTTATTGCTGATCCATCTTTTGATGCTGTACCAATTGTACATTCAGAACAGCAAACTCTTTCAAAATTACAAGAAAACTGATTATTTGTGGTAGACATTATTGAAATTGCCCCTCCATCATTGATTGAATGACATTTATAAAAAGAACAATCCATTATTCGATGTTCAGAGTTTAAAATTGTTTGAATGTAAATGGCTCCACCATTTGTCGAATTACAAAAACCAAAATAACAATTCTCAATAATGTAAGTATTAGCTGAAAGCTCATTGATATAGATCGCTCCACCATAATTATTTGATATAGACTTCTCAAACCAATCATTAAAAAAAGTTATAGGATTTTTTGATGAGGAGTAAATTGAACCTCCTTGCGATGTAGAAGAACTATTTTTAAAGATTGTATTGTTGATATAATGGTTAATTATTGGATCAACAAGATATATTGATCCTCCTTGAGAACTTCTCATTGAATCAAAACTACTCCCATTAATAATTGGGTTTAAATAATTCATATATTGAATTCTAGTTTGGGGATCTTGAAAATCTTCAGTAAGGGTAAGATTAATCTCTGAGTAATTCCCATCGGTTGTAGTCACCAAAACACCCCTCAATTGTAATGCTCCCCAAATCAAATTGGTGATAAGAGCCACCTTGGTTAAGAACAACATAAAAAATAAATAATGTATCAAATTTTGTTATAATAAAAAGGGTTTTTATATTGTGTAAGATGACGTTTCTAGCTATTCAAAAAACATAAAAAACGGAGGAAATGGAATGTTTTATAGCTTTAAAGAAGGAGCTGATTCTTCTTGTAAGAAAAGTGCATTGCATATACTACAATTACAAAACCTACGACAATGACGCAAGTTGTAATGATAAGTGGTTCTGCCCATGATGGTGTCTTTGTCGGGGTTGTCCATCCTGCTGGACATTGATCAAAGAATGGTCCATTTTTAGAGCCAGGCATGCAGGTTTGTGATTGAATACACCATCCACAATACTTACCCTTATGACAATCATCTTCATTCTTGTTAACAATGCAGCTATCGAAGTCTAAGGATCTGAATTCAAGCCATGAAAAATTCCAGTCTTCACGAAGTCCATCGAAAGCAATTGTCTTAAACTCTTCAGTGTTAAACCTCCAAATTGGATTTCCATTATCATGTGATGGTGATGCAATAGCATGGAAATTCATTTTTGTGACAGCCTCGGTCAACTTCATAGCTTTGCTATCAAGACCTCCAAATGCCTTACGAACACCATATGGGTCTCCAGAGCGTCTTAAATCGTATCTAGACATAATTTGTTGTGATGAATCACCATTTGAGTAAGGATCCCTCTTCCAATTATTGTAGCGCATGAATTCTTTGAAATCTTCGAAATCATTAAGCCTTGGTGCTTCTCTTTCAATAATCATATACCTTGCGCTTGTTTCATATGTATAAAAGTTGCCGATTGCTCCAGCTTTGCTGACCTTATCTGGATATCCTGCAATCTTATAAAGTTCTGGGAAATGTGGCTTATTGATAGATGGGAAATACTTTTGACTTACAAACTTTTGAGTTATATCTGCATTCTTCCAATAAACTCCTGGATATTGTTCAATTACCCAAACAAGATCCTTCTCTGGTTTCTGATATTGAACAAACTTGTTAGAATCTACAATAAGGTATTGATTATTATAAGTACCAGAATTATGCTTGATGAAAGTTTCTGTCCATTCTTTTCCATTATCGGATATCCACATAGCTAAAATTGCTCTGAACCATGTATAAATGCTTTGTGGTTTCACATAATCATAAAGGCTTTGATTAAGAACAGTCATTGTTGTTTCAATAACTAAGAGGCCGTTATCAGCGATATAAAAGTCATCATATGATGATAACTTACCAATTCTAGTTGACATTGTGATTCTCTTAGCTTTGAATCCTTTGGCTGGAAGAGAATACTCCTTAAGGGCACCATGAAGATCGCGATAATCACTCCAAGCATCATGAGCAATATATATATCGGAATAATCATCAGTAATCTTGAGTAAACCGGTACAGTGATCACCAAGAGTTTCTGGATCACCATCTGGTAAATCTTCAATAGCATTCATTGTTGGCCCTGAAGGTCCCTTAGATATTCTTTCTAAAGCGTGAGAAGTGTCTCCCAAATCACCTTGTGATTGAAGAACCCAATGATCTAAAACACTCATTCTCATTTCATCTCCCTGACCTTGATTGTATCCTTCTGTAAGACCCATAAATTGAGCAAAAACCAAACCTGCAGCACTCCAATATGATGATTCAGGATAAGCATCAACAGAAAGCTTCATAAATCTTAAATTGGACGACAAGAAGTTATACCACTTAGGTGGATAACGCTCATTGTCATCTTTGGCTTTCCTTGGAAAGCCTTTCATATCACAAATCAACATAAAGTGGTTATAAATGTCTTTCTTTGAAATATATCCTTCAACACCACCAGCACACCTCATCATATTTGTTGAATCGGATTTTTCGTTACCAATAACATGCAACCTGTACCAACCAGTCTCGTTAATTCCATCATCATAAACTGCGTAAGCATCCGCGTCTGCAAGAATGGCATTTTCCTTAAAAACAAGCTTGTCAGTGTTCTTGTCAACATAACAACTAACATTTAATATTTTACTCGCTGATAATCCAAACAGAAAAGCGGCCAACATTAATGTTCAATTTACATTTTCAGAAAATTCAACCGATACATTCAATTTGCGGAACTTGAACGATAAAATAATGATGGGCAGCTAAGGATTCAGAAAGAACCTGATGAAGAGGTGGATTTGGATCGGGAGTGTTTTCAGCCTTATAGAAGATTACGCATCATTGGATAGTATATAATAGTAATATGAAGGAGTAAACACCAAAATACTCAAGAAGATATGAAACAAATGGCGTTATGAATGTGTTCATTAATTGGAAATTAAATCGGCTCGATGGGATAACAGTTTCCGACATAATAATATGTTTTTTTCTGAAGGTCTTTTGGAATGCTCTTATGGTTTACCATAAAAAGACAATGAATTCGTGTTGTATTTTCTATTTTTGGAAATCATGAATTGGGGATAAATGCATTTAATGGATATAAGTGATGATTGGGTGATCGTATTCTTCAGAATGTTTCCCCTAAAACGATTATTTTTTACCTTAACTTAGAGGAAGTTTTTAATTGGTGTGGGCTCTAACATATGTAGAACTTTCTCCAGCATGTTCGAGCTCCAAAGACTAGACTGGTGTCAAGTAATTGTGTTCAATGTGAGAATTTACCAAGAAATGTGGTAGTGTTGGTGTTATTCACATCATAGTGTAGTAGAATATCTTGTGAATCAAGGAGTAAATATTAATGCAAAAAGCAAAGATGGAAAAACTCCATTGAAATTAGCTAACAATATCGGCGAATTGGATCTTGTTGAATTCATCAAGAATAAAGGAGGACAATAAATAGAAGAGGATTTGAAACAAGATAGATAATGATGTGAATGGGCTTGGCCTCCAATTCTAGATGATGAGGCTCCAAATTAATATTGATTAATACATATTGGTCCATGGACACAAATCTCCTCAATTGCAATACAAATAAATACAACGAATGAACAAAATTGTAATTATTGGTGACGAAGGAATTGGGAAAACATCATTAATCATGGGGTTTTCTAATAGTAAATCAAAAGAAATCCCTATTGTGGCCCCAAATTTCAATTATGAAGAAAATGTTGAAGGAACTAGTATCCAATTCACAATTTGGGACTCTGGTTCTTCTGATGAGTACAAAGATTTTCGAATAAGATCATATAATGATGCAACATGGTTTTGCCTTTGTTTTTCTCTTGATTCACCAAAGTCAATTCAGCATATTCATAATGTTTGGTTTCCTGAAATATCACAGATTGTGAAAGATGGAAATATTATTTTTATTGGTCTTAAAAAGGACAAAAAGGTCGTAACAGAAAGAGAAATATTTAATATGCGGAATTCAATAACACATAGGCTCTATTTTGAGTGTTCAACTGTTTCGGGTGATGGTATTAATGAAATACTACCCACAATAGCTAGGGCTATAAATGATCCATCTAAATATGTAGTATGCGGCAATGAGCAGCCGCCTCTCCGGGTTCCAAAAGGGTTTCAATCATCATCATGTGAGATTCTTTAGCGACATGTGAATAAAAAGAAAATGGAGGAGAAAAAGTTTTTTAGTGATGAAGATATTATAATACCAAATCATCGGATCCCACTACCAAAAGGGCGGCTTGAGTCATATCCGATGGATCTTAATGAGTTTAAGAATATAATTATGAAGTTTAATGAAAGGGGAAATTCTCAGTTTAATAGAATTGAGCAACTATTGCCTAATGCTGCAGGACAATTTGGATCTCAAATTTTTTTGGCATTTCGCAGATTGGACAATGGTTTTTGTTTTGCTGAGATGTATACTTTCTCAGTAGATTATCCACGCGCTTATTATATACTATACTATGATGGTTGTACTTTGAAACCATATTACCCAGTGAGGGGGAATGCTATAAACCGAATTACCAAAGAGCCTATCAAGGGGAATCCTTCAGATGCGGCCTGGCTTTGGGAAGAGATGAACTGGGGAAAACCACGTCCTAGAGGACCAGTGAAGATTGACAAATCTGATTATGACAGAATTATGCTTTCTTTCGAGCTGATGTACGAAGAAATACAAAGTCAAGTGATTATGAAGACTAAAGAAGAGATTGAATCAAAAAAGAAAGCCGAAAACAAAGAATAAACAGGGATTTTTCTTTTAATACAAAACTGAGCGAACTCGTCGAATGTGATATAGTCTTTTGAGAGAGAAACTCGGTCGAATTCGTCAATAAAGTCATCACAGAATTTTAATGGAACAGAATCGCCAGAAGTGGTAATGAATCTTTCTATATCTATGGCATCAATGGTTTTTTTGCCAATTCCAGCAATCATCTGAAAGAAATACTTGTATTTTTTCATTGGACTCGAGAAGATCTCATCTCTCACATTACCAGCTTCGTATATGAAATCTTTTAAAGTTATACTTCCTTCATCATTAAAAATATTGTCGGATGGAAGACGAAATATCGAAAAAATATGTTTGGCAATCATCGGTGGTATTTTCCCATCCGTATCCTCATCAAATTCCCGAAAAACAATCGCCATATCAACCATCCATTCTTCTTTGAGCTTTGAAAGCTCTTTGTCATAACTAAACAGTTCAATAAGTACCTTCGCCATAAAAAAATTGTTATTTTTTAAGATTTAACATAGATATTGACTTAACTGGCTTTTGTTTGCTGTTCTTTTGATGAGCAGCAGCTCGTTCTGTTGATTTAGCGTGAGGCCGCTTCACCCCACCGATTGGGAAAATGAAGGTTTTTTGTAACTTGGATTTATCTATTGCAATATCCACACCTTCATTCGGATCAGGGTCACACACAATGCTCACAAGACTCACAGACTCAGACTTATGTAGACCACCTTTGTATATCTGTATGCCTTCCATTCCTTCTGTGTATCTTTTAAATTCGCAAAGTGCAAGATCTGTTTGCCAAATAATCGGTATAGTTGTGTCGAAATTATTGATTGTCTTTAAAACCTCGGAAAATGTTCTGGAAAAGTTATTATTCATTTTAATGGGTAAATCATGGGTAATTTACTAGTTCGAAATGTCTTCTGCAGCGTATAACCAGGAAGAAATCCACATGCAGTTATTTGAAGCTGTTGAAAAAGGAGATTTAAACACGTTAAAGACATTACTGGAGCCTCCATTGAGTGTTGATGTTATTGTATTTTTGTTTTCTAATTTAAGCTTAAAGATGTTTATGTTTTAGATGGACGGTGCACGAGAAAACCCACATTGCTTATTATTGCATCAGCTTTCTCTCAACTTCACATACTTCAATTTCTCCTTTCAAAAGGTGCAAATCCAAATATTTGTGATAAGGTTTCTTTGTTTTTTTTCGTGTTATGTTTTAAGTTTTCAAGTTAAGTTTGCTTTAATAGATATCCATTACATTTTGCAGCGATGAAAGGTGATATTGATATTATGCGGGCGCTTCTTCAAGCAAAAGCTGAAGTTAACAAACAGGATTGGGATGTTCTCCATATCATGTTAATGTGAATTTTTCTTTATTTGTGCCCCTCTGCATTTTTGTGCAAGTAACGGTTTTATTGCGGGTGCCAAAGCGCTTCTTGATGAAGGTGCAGCAATTAACATTCAAACAAGAATGAAAGAAACTCCATTAATAGTGGCTATAGAGTATAAGCAAATAGAAATGATACGGTTTTTGATCAGCTCAAGAGCAGATGTTCAAAAACCTGCTCTTCAGCACCGAACTCCGTTGTTTTTTGTGAGTGATGGAGAGTCAACACAATTACTTATCAAAGCAGGCGCCCAAGTCAATTACAAAGATGACCAAGATGTATTTTTATTGCGTATTATACTCCACTCCATAGAGCAGCATCTGAGGGATATGTTGAAGTTGCCAGAGTATTGATTGAAAATGGAGCTGATGTCAATTCAACAGATAAGCAAAAAGTATTTTCTATATGCATCAAACACCATTGCATGTTTCTGCATCAAATGGCCAAGTTGAAATGTGTAGATTATTATTACAAAATGGAGCGGAAGTAAAGGCATTAGATATTGCTCGGAGAAGTCCTGAAATGTTAGCAAGAAGGAATGATCATTTCGATGTAACATCAGTTATATCCTCATTCACAGAAGCTGCAGAAGATGACGATGCGCCTCCAATTGGTTTCAAAGCATTCACAGGAATCAAACACTTGTCTTCTCCACCACCTGGCATGCAATCAGAAATCAAGCCTGAGGATCTGAAGTTCAATTTTGGTGATGATTAGTAAATACGAGTTAAAAGTGTCAATATAATGATAACAAATAAGTGTGTTTTACTGTTTAAATCGATTCTAGATTCGAATCTCCCAAGTGATACATCAATTAAAATGATGAAATTAGCGTCTGAAATGATAGATTCGAGTATATTTGAAAATGATTGTTTAAGTTTTTTTGCAGGAATTTTGCATGAGTTTTATTCTATATCCAAGTTTGAAGTGAGATCCTGCATTCTTAGTATATGTATGATTTTGGAGGCAAAATCTACAGAATATATTACAGAGCGGTGTTTTTTTGATTTATTGATTGTTTCTTCACTTAATCGCTTTTCAGCAGATGAAATTGATAAAATTGGAATTGAGAAAAACACATCATTTGCTTATATTAGCCTAATTTTGGATACATGGGAGAGTTTACCTGATTCAATTCTCCGTTCCATAGTTTCTCTTTACCAATCAAATAAACAAAAATATAGAGAGGTCATAGTTGCAATTTTAAGCAAATGCATTGTCTTAGATGACGAAAGAGTATTTTTCCCAGAAGTATATAGCATTATTTTTGAGTTTCTTGTAGAAACTAACAGATTAGCTATATCTTCATTAGTTGTATATTCTATTGAGAATGGAAATTATCTCACAAACAATAAGAGCAATTTTTACACACTCCTCTCCCCATTTTTGCAAGCTAAAACAATTGATCCTTCATCAACAATAAATGGCGCAATCAGTTTCATTTTGAGATCTTGGCCTGGTTTTATATATGTTGGCATTGAATCAGGTCTTCTTTCCGCTCTTGTATATATCATGCCACACCAACCAGATATGGTTGTTGGTATTTTCAAAGACATAATCAGAATTGACTGCGACCCACAATCTATCATTGTTCCCTTTGTACTTTATGCATTTGATTCCATTCAGAAATTAGGGATTTTTGATCACTTGAAAGTATTAGCTACTCAAAAGGCATCAATATCAAATTTTTTGTCAATGCTTATTCCATTGAGCCAGGATCCAGTTTATCTATTTCAACCAAAAATGTTTTCCCAGATACCAAATAGTTCATATGATTTTCTTGTTCAACAATATCAACAGAATATTGCTTCCACAAATCCTATTACATCAATAAACGATGTAAACCTTCAGAGTGATGCTAGTATATGGGATTGGCCGTCAATTCATCTCCTTCTATCAATAGTATTGCCACACTCTGAGTCAGAAGCTCAAAGTTCTGGAGCAAAGATTATTTATAATCGCTTATTTGAGTTTTATAGTGGACCATTTTTGGGTTTGGGAAATGGGAAATTCGGTCAAATGCAAGGTCCAATTATTGCTCTAATTAATTTATTAAGATCAAGACCATGGGGGATATCGATAATCGAATCAAATTCTTTATTGAAGTCTGCATTTGTTCAAGTTTTGCAATTGATATGTGGCTCACAATTAATTGAATCTGAATCCCCTGTTTGGGTGTTGTTTCGCGGTTTAGTCATACTTATGGTCCATTTAGATGGAATAGCTTTGTTATCTCGATGGGGACTTTTTTCTATCATATCTAGTTTAGGAGATAGATGCACAAACGCTGAGAATTCCAAACAAATACTTCAGCTTCTTGACATAGGTCCCGATCCCGAACTTTCTGTTTCAGTGTTTGCCAGCTTTTTATCATCAAATGACAACCATATTCACTTGATTGCACTCTCTGAGCTAAAAAGAAAAAGAATATTAATGCCTAATTTTCAAATGAACGGTTTTAGGGCTATTTTGATACCACACATTAAAACAGCGTACTCAAAGAGTTTAACAGTTCGACTATCCCATTCTTTGGTTCTTTTTCACGAGATTATCAATTCAGACAACATGTGCTTGGAATTTGCTTTTGGCGATAGTGTTCTACATGAAATTATTAATCAGTGTTCTCATGGTATTTATTCATTGTTTTTAAGAATCAAAGAATCGGCTTTTTTTGATCGAACAATCCAAGAAATTAGATGGTGGATGGAAAGGGGTAACATTCAATACCTAGAAATATATGACTCAGCAATGTCGATGAGTTTTGATAACCCAATGAGCATCCCTCCAAACAAATACCCAGAAATTATTTCTGGAAAGAATGCAGCCAAAATTCCACCTCATTTGTTTAGAGAACTGAGTTTTCATGAGAACGGAGCGAAATTATTGATACAGCATATACCGGTTTTAATAGATTCTTCTAAAAATGGGTCAATAAGTCAGAAGAGAGCTTCAATACTTGCTTTAGCACATTTTGCATCCCACCCAGAAACACAACAGATTGTTAAAGAGTATATGATCATAGAATCCATTGTTGATCAAATATCCATTAACAATTCATATGTTTTATTTGGGACTGCAATTCAAGCACTATCAATGTGTTCTAGGACTGCAGAGTTTATTGATCTAATCAATCGAAGTGGACTAAAATTATTCAAGTGTGGAGATTTTTCTGCCATAATTCCTTCAGCTCAAATGAGTATAAATGTACCAAACAAATCAAATATCAAGGATGATTTCTTAGAACTTGAACCTTCCAAAATCCATAGCCTTTTAGTACAGCTATCCAATCCTCTTCATACCAAAGAAATGAAATCTCAATTATCTGAATTATTGAAATTTCAGGAATCCTTATTTTCTGATCCAGATACCGCCTTAATCGTTTATGAGGTTCTTTCCAATTATTCATATTCTTCAGAGAATAGACAATATTTATTGTCACTTGTTGAAGACACCCCATTGGTACAAAGTTGGTCATATAGTGTTGATGAAGAGTCTTATGCTATTGAAGGTTCGAAATTAGATTGGATTTATTCGAATGGTGTTGAATGTGATTTTTGTTCTTTACAGCTTCCTACTCTTCCTTTTGATGAATTAATGTCAAAGTTGAAGCTGCAAAAATCTCCAGAAGTATTTTTATCAGATCGTGAATTTTTCAATGTTTTTCAAATGGACAAAAAGGAGTTCTATTCATTAACAAGGGAAAAAATCGAGTTTTTAAGAATGGAACGGATATACTCGAAATATCAAAACTAATAAAATTGTATTTTAATCAAAATATATTCTATAAATCTTCTCTTTTTCCATCAAAAATTCGGAAAATAGAAAAAATAATGTTCAGTAGTCTGATTATTAATGAAGCTACTACCCTAATAAAGACAATTATATACTTCTTGATACCCTTGATCTGCCTTTTTGAATTCTTAGGGATCTCGTTACAAATCTTGTGCATACTATCAGCTATTTCTTTGATTTCCAAACAATCAGATTCTTTATACTCTGCATTTGGTCTTAATAAATCAACCTTTTGCACAATAAGTTCGAGCAATTTCTTTAGAGATTTGATATTTTCATCTTGATTTTTGGCTCTTTTTGAGTTTTGAATAACTTCTTTAGTACGAGCAATTACTTCTTTTGCAATTTCCATAGTCGAACTATATAATTGATCCTTTTGGAGGATTAAATAATACCCCTTCAGTATCTTAAGCATTTCTGCAATCTCTTCATCTTTGGCATTGTTTTGATTAGACAATAAAAAATCAGAGACTGTTTGATTAAATGATTCAAAATTACTATAGTCATTTTTGATTAGGGATTTAAGTAAATCTTTGTTTTTTTGAAGAGAGATATGTAGATCTTCTAACTCATTAATCAATCTGGATCGATGTTTTCGAGAATTATATGATTGAATAATGATGTCTTGAAAACGAGTTCTTTTTGTTGAGTAATAGTAGGTATAGGTTATGTTTTTACAGCTTTGGCCTAAACATGACTGAACCATGGTTACATTAACAGGGTTTTTCGAAAGAGATACACGGATTTCTCTATCTAATGTTATTCCATCAAAACTGAATTCAAATCTTGTGTGAAGAAACCTAGTTGAGTTGCTATTAAATAGATACTCTAACGATATATTGTGATTTTTTGAAGGAATATGAACTTGGGATACACATGTTAAACTCAAATCACATAATTGTTCTACTGAATCTCCGGTTTTCAAAACCAAAGGATAGTTTGAATCAACTTTAAAGAATTTTATTTTCTGTGAGAACTCGCTCTTCTGTGAGTAGGCAGCTCCAATTGTCAGAAATTCATCGGAATTAAATGATTTATATACCTTTGTATTATTCATGAATTGAGAAATCGCCCTTTGTATAATGGGAATCCTACTGGAGCCACCAAGTAATTCAATCCGACTAAAGCTTATGGGACTCATATTTTTGATTAAGAGCAATATCTTTTCAATATCTTGGCTAATTAATTGGTCAAATTCATTTCTGGTAATATTGATAACGAAATCTTTTCCATTAATATTTTCAATAAGAACTTCTGTTTCATTAATAAGAGTCAACTGCTTTTTCGCCTTTTCGGAAGCAACAAAAAGCCTTCTCTGCTCATTATAGCTTATATTATCCAAAGATAGTTTTTCAATGATATAGTTAGACAATTTTGATGTAAAAAAGGATCCGCCAATAGAGTAATCTATCTCATATGATAAATGCTTTGAAATAATGTATTGGAAATGAGTACTAAATGAAATCGTGAATACTTTTGTTGATGTTGCACCGATATCAATAAACAATACCGAATAATCTTTTGAAGTAAAAAGATCAGCCTTTTCGTGAATAAAATGATAAGCAGCTGCATCAACATCTGTTAGCAGTGAGACATTTGGAAGCCCAGCAGACACTGCAGAATCAATAAGAAAATCTCTCTGTGGTAAAGTATATGAATATGGAATAACAAATTTTGTCGACGTAATATTGGATTCTTGAATTGCGATTATGCTAGAATAGCAGTACAAATATGTGGTAATCATATTGAATAGACCAAATCTATTTGAAGGAGAATGGGTGTGCAATATTCTTGACATATGAATTGTTTCGTTTTCAGATAAATCTATATAAATTGGAATATGAGTTATCCCAGATCTCGGTTTTGATTCAATGATTGATAATGCAGATTCTCCAATTATTGGATTAAGCATTTTAATTTCTTCATCAGTGATTTCATCAGCGATATCATATAGGAATCCTATATCAGAGCGAAACGCAATTGCGGAATGAGTAATTCTTTGACTATGCAGATTCTGAAAGACATAGTAGTGACCATTTTCTTCTAATTTAGCAGATTTAGTATAATATGAGCCAAAATCAATCGAAATCTCCTTACTAAGAGCGAAAAACACTAAAACAGCAAACATTAAAATGACTCCAAAAATGGGTACAATGGACGTATTTCTTATTCTTGGGCTTACTTTTCTCTCTTTTTTATTTCATCTTTGGTCAATACAACATCCACAAAATGTGATTTTCGATGAAGTGTATTTTGGTGGATTTACCAATTCTTATATTCATAAAGAGTTTTATTACGATATCCATCCTCCTTTGGGGAAGATTATTATGTATTTAGTTGCCTATATATCGGAATATCCCGGGCATATTTCTTTTGAAGGTGATTATGGCAAGCCATATCTGGATGAATGGTATGTTACTCTTCGAATAACTCCAGCATTTTTTTCTTCATTATGTACACCACTAATTTACCTAGTTGTAAGGTTTTCTGGGTTTTCTCTATATGCTTCATTGGCTGCATCAGGTTTAGTATGTTTTGAGACTTCAATGCTTACCGAACACAGATTCATACTTAGTGATGGAATGCTTCATTTTTTTAGCGCCCTTCATCTATGCATATTATCATATGGCATGTCACTTGATAGAGATGATTTCTACTTTAAGTTTTTCATGATTTTGTCTGGAATCACTCTAGGAGCTGCTTCAAGTTGTAAAAATACTGCTTGGGGGCTAATCCCACTAACTGCTATTGTTCATGCTTTTGACTTATACCAGCACTTCAAATCATTTTCATATGACTATATCTATGAGCTTATTATTAGGGGATTAATGTTCGGAATTCCGACAATTTCTGTATACATATTTTCATTTTGTGCTCATTTTGCCCTTCTTCCTTATATTGGACCAGCAAGAAACTATTTGAATGATGATATGAAATCGCAGTTCATATTCGTTGAAGAAAAGAACCTTTCCCTATGGGGAAAACGAGTGCACGGAAAAGGCTTAGTTTATAGATCGATAGCGCTGACAATTAGAATGCATAAAGGTAATATGGGAATAACACAGTGGCATCCCTATCAAAGTAGGCCTATCGGATGGCCTTTGTTAACAGATATATATGTAGGATTCTGGAAATTGGACAAAATGCAAATTATATGTATTGGTAATGCTTTTAGTTACTACCTTGGTTTTTTAGGTATTATTGGTATTCCATTTGGATTTAGGAAATCTAATTGGTATAAATCCATATTATTTACAATTGGATGGTGCTTTTCATACTTCCCATTTTTCTTAATTCCAAGAACAATGTATCTGTATCATTATCATATTCCACTCATGATAGCCTGCTGTTCATATGGTGTATTCATTGATTTATTTATGCCGGATTACTTAAAAGGATTCTCTTCATCTATGGCTTGTTTCTTAGCTTTTGTTGGATTCATTCTATGGTCCTCTTTTTGTTTTGGTGGGGTCTCATGGGATCAAAGTGTAATATTTTGGAATGACAATTGGAAAAACGGCGATTCTTATCACCGAATGTTACAAAGAGGAGGAGCTCCCGAAACCCACAAGGGGCAGGGTGTGCAAATTGTTGAATAAATATATTTTTGTGTTGATGTTGACTTCTGAAGCTAGTAAAGTTAATGGATTATTTGGTGTTATGAGACAACCTTTGCAATATCATAGCAAAGCAGAGAATATAACATCAGCAGAGGCGGAACAATGCCTTCTAAATTTGAACGATCAGAATAATATCTATAAAGCTATGGATTACTACTCTAATTATAGCTTTAACGTGGATATATCATACTTAGAGCCGCTTTTAGGCCTTGTTTTTTCGCTTGAACTATCAAAAAATCCAAATTCTCTGGAATTAATACAATTATTTGAATTGAGCTTTTCGAACAATAATTTGCTTTTACATATAGAAGAAAATGGATATTTCGATTATATTATATCAAATCTTGATGATTTGTGTGCTGTTGCATTATTCTCTATCATGATTCAGCATTCAGAAAGGTTTAGAGCAATGATATTTGAAAAAGGAATCATTAGAATACTTGAAGAACAATTATCAGATAAGGATTTATTCATTATATCTGTTGTTGCGTTTTGTTGCTTATCAATATGCTATGAGAAGTATCATGTTGTATTTGGAACTTATAAAAAACTTGTAGATATTATGATGACATTCTCAGATGAAAGTGTAACGATTTGCCTTCTTGAGAATTTGCATGCTTTTTGTAGTTACTCTGAAGAATTTTCTTTGTATGTGCTTAATCACCACCAGTTTGTCGAATTTTTGGATTCTATATCTGAAAAATCTTGTATGCAATTTTGCAGATTCATTACCATATGCTTTTCACGGGATTATAATTATCGAAAAACCACAAAGTTCGAAGGTGAAGAGTGTACTCAAGATAATTTTGTTGCAGATTTTGTATATTCGGGAATACGGAATGATACTTTTCAAGCACTGTTAAAGAAAATTATAGAATTATTATTATTAGGTCTAAATGAAGAAACATCCGAGTATTCAATGTTAACACTATCAACTATATGCATCAAGAGTGAAGTATTTATAATTTCATACGAAAACCATTTATTCGAGTATTTATTTAAATTGTTTGAAGGTGATAGCTCATTTAGGCTTAAAAGCGTTGCTTTAAAGTGTCTTTGCAGCATTTTCATGCTTGCCAGTGAGGAAGAGGCTCTCTATCTCATCCAATCAGGCTTGTTCATCGTTATTGGAGACGTTTTTGAGCTGATGTTAATGAGTAATGGGATTTCTATAGTAGATACATTAACTTCATGCATGAGATTGCATGAAACAACACAAAACCCTACATTCTTCAAGGCAGTATTCGAAAACAATTCTATTGTTGAAATGCTAAACTATTTGGAAAGTGCCAATATCAAATTGAATGATGATTATGAAATTCCAATTTCTCTTTTGGTAAAAAACATTCTGTGTCGAGAAGAGTACTAGTTTCCCCTGGACTTTGTTGTTTGTTGTGTAATCGGATGCTTGATAAATACAACCATGGCTTCACTAATTTTAATCGAGATAATCTCTTCAGTATTTAGTAAAGATAGAATAGATATTGCATCATTATTACTATCCACACCAAAAGCAACCCTGAAAAGAGAAAGATTAATAAATGGTTTGATGTTACCCGCTTCTTCATGAATTCTAAACACGATTTTGATAAGAGTGAGATATATAAAGCACTTGGCTTTCATCACCGCGTTCCATACACCAAGTTGAACAAGATCAAAATAGTTTTCATTCACATAATTACTAAACATATCAGCATCCCCATTCTCTATTGAGCTAATAAGCTGATCATAATAGAAAATATGATACTTTTCTCGGAGTTCTTTAGAAGGAATAATACCAAGGGCTAGTTGTACAGGAATAAACAAAACCAACACATTCCTCCTATCTTTTGAATGATACAAAGGAATCTTTTTCAAACTCTCAGCAAAATATGTTGCTGCTTCAGCAAATCTGGAAAAAACTAAGCATACCCTACCTGATAAAAAGTTATATTGTGCCCAGTCACTATTTGTGAAAGCATTCATGTTCTCACATCTTTCAATCTTTGCTAAAGAATTTGATGATATATTCTGCGCTTCTTTAAAAAGACGATTTCGGATAAAAAGGATCATTAGTTCATTCACAACTGCTAAAAAGGGAGAATTATCACTAATTGTCCTAATACTCTGAAGAATATTTCTTAATTCATTACAACATATCTGATAATCAGATACAATACTAAAATATCGCAGAGATTGCAGTACTTCTCTAATTAATTGAGAATAATATTCTTTGTCGAATTCTGTTGAATTCTTCAATATCATGTATATTGCACTTCGATAAACATTTAATTGCTCATCCAGACTATCACATTTCACAATTGATAACACTGTTTGGAGAATTTGCCGATAACTGTTTTTTTTGATTCTACTGGTTTTGGACAAAAAGGTACTATATTCATCTCTATTTTCATTTATATATTCAACATTAAATAATTTTCGAACAGAACTCGGATTCTGAGAATCAAGATCAAAGAAAAGCCTAGTACTCGGGTCACTCATTTGAATTAGGCCGATCAAAACGACTTCAAACAATGGAGCAAAAAGATAAAATAATATTTAGCTAGAATTGACTCTAAAAGACATAGGGGGGGCCTTAAAAATAGACATATTAGGTTTTGGAATTTCTTCTGTTTTAAGAACTGGCTTGAATTCTGTGATAGAAAATGAATCCATGACTCTTTCATACTGTATAGATACAAGAGGAAACAATGATTCTGCTGCTGTTTCTACCGAGTATGGCTCGTAATTTGCTTGAATTCCATCATTTAATCCTTTTGCATTCATAGTCTTTTCTGAAGCAATCAGTCTTGGGCTCTCATTCAGGAATTTAGCAATTTCAGAGTTTGTTGGAAACATGAAACAAATCCAATTCTTGACAAAAGCAACACCAACTAGCAAAGAAATGTTTTCAGCATTCTCTGCGGTGACATCTTTCCAACCATCTCTGAGTAATGATGGAATAAAACGATTCTTTGGAAAAGTAATCTGTGATTGCAAAATAGTGAAGTTAAATGCAATAAAAGTGCGAAAATTAATAACCCCCATCGCTTTTAATATCGGAATAGGGTTAGGAACTGAATCGTTAACAAATTTCAACAAAAAGCGAATATCTTCAGTGAGGGTCGTCTGATCCCTATTTTGCTTTTGTCTTTGTCTCAAACTATTAAAATGGTTACGCAAAATTGTGCAAAACTTTTCATTCGAATCAGCTGTTTCCATAATATATTTTATAAAATAGCATTTATCATGGAACATTCGACTAAAGGTTAGAATCCATCTATTTATCAAAGCAATCCGATTATCAGATTATGTTGTTAAATTTCTCACTTTATAAGATTCAAATAAAGTCACTTGGAAGTTCCCCTATGTTTTCGCATAGGTTCTATAATGTAACATGCATCAAATCATCATTTAATCGCTTTTTTTCCAATGTATTTTTTAATAATAAAATTCTGAATGTTGAAAGCAGTGATTTTAATCAAATAATTGGTTCTGCAATATTATCTATAGGCAGTTGCGGGGAGATTCAAGGTGATTTTGATACAAGGAAGAAGCTTAGTGATCGAGAATGCTATGTTATTACCAAATCAAGGTTTTCAAAGTGTTCTCTGCTCTCTAATGATGCTGTTGGAGGAGGAGCAATTAGGATTGCTGGAATATGTAATCTTTTGTATATATATTATACCTCTTTTTTTGAATGTTGTGCCACATCAAGAGCATTTCATGAAGGTGGGGCGGTCTACTTTTGTGGTATGTTTTTTGATATCCATTCATGCTATGCAGAAAAATGTAATTCGGCGTGGTATGGACAATTTATCTCAGCTAAACCAGGTAATTCACCACAAACATCTTCAATGCTCAATTGTACTAGTGTTAATTATTGCCCAGAGCAGTCAAATCAAGGGTCTCATTATTGTTGCTATTTAAACAAGCTGATATGCTCAATGAAATTCGTGAATTTTTCAAATAACCATTTAAGTGGGTACGGGGCAGCATTTGCAATAAGCTTTCCTTTTGATATCTCTCTATCATATATCAATGTACTTTCAAATAGTGGAATGAATATAATGACTTTCCAAAAACCACCTACAGGGACAGATATATCCAAGTTTAACGTTATTAACAACACTGCCAAGTCGCCAGGTATTTTCATGGTAAAGGGCCAATGGAAGTTCTATGACTTTGCTCTTATTAATAACATTGGTCCATTGATTGCCCCAGACTGGGATCCTCCAGGTTCTGCCTCTTTCACAAACTGTTCTCTTGATAAAGTATATCAAACTCTCAATCTAGTGGAATTCGTATCATGTCGAATAGAGGTACTCCCAAGAGTTTTTCCAGCTGTCTGTTGAATCGGTTTTACATACGTTTAGGATTATAATGTCTGCAAGAAAATCATCGCAATATCCAGGTTCTCCAATTCGTTCTCCAATAAAAGGAGCAATTCCCATACCAATCTTTGATGATTCTCCTGCCCGTGGATTGGTGCTCAAAGATATAGATGAGCTTGATGAAGGATCTGAGATCCCGACATTACCTCCTTCCGGGGCTATCCCAAGAATTTCCAAAAAGACATTAGTAGCCATTCTAGATGGTTTTTATGACTATTTATTTGAGGATTTGTACATTATTGATTGCCGGTATGATTACGAATATGAAGGGGGACACATTCAAGGAGCTGTTAACATGAACTCTCCAGAGCTTTTGTTCAGTTCATTCTTCGAGCCTCATTTTGAAAATTCAATTGTTGTTTTTCATTGTGAATTTTCTCATAACAGGGGACCCCAAATTGCAGCAATTTTTAGGGCATTTGATCGAGATATGAATAAGGCGGATTATCCCCACCTATTCTATCCTAAAGTGTTCATTCTTGATGGTGGCTATAAGCAATTCTATAGTGAGTTTTCCCAGTATTGCGAAGGTGGGTACACACCAATGTTGGATGAACAATATCGGCTAAGCGGTGATTTAGCAAGAGCAACATCCGAATTTCGCGAGGGAGTTGAAAAATTGTTCCAATCAAAACAAGAAACTTTGGCAAAAAATCAAAAAGAAGAAAAGATGTTCAATAGTCCTTCTATTATGGCACAGTCACCAATTTCTTCAAAGATGTTACAGTTCTTAGCTAGTCCTCTTGTAGAGAAGAAAAATAAATGTTAATGTTTCGAAAATTGACATTTGGCTCTTTTTTTGGATGAAACCAAAGGGTTTTTTAAGGAAGAAACAGATACTTCTGGTTCTTTTATATATTATTCCCTCTTACTTTTTGGTTTCTCTTGTTATGTTCATGATGAAAAACGAATTTTCTATTTCAATGAAGTCCACAGATTATTGCAATTTTTCTCCTAACATAACAACAATTAATGAGGATATTATCCTTAGTTTTCCAAGAAAATTATCCCCCTATGAGGCGGAGCAAGTTATTTCAGCTCTTTCCCTAAATACAAAATGGATGAAAACAGATATTGTGTTTAAACCCGGCACAGCTGAAGTTGTTTCTCAAAATGAGAATATATTTACTATCAGATTTTTTATGCCATTTGTCGCTAATTACTCTGCAACATTGAAATGCGGATCTTCACCTTTCTGGAAAAAGTATTCTATTCAAATTGTAGCAAAAGAATTACTACCAAATGCTTCATATAGTAGGATTCTATGTCATCATGATGAATATATTAAAAGATGGTGTGAAAGCTCCAATATTGCACTATATAATAAGAAAATATATTTCTTCTCGCCAGCTACATTTAGTTTCCCAACTCCTTTCCTTGCACCAGGAGCGAGAGCTCCTCCATTTGATGTCGAAACAGATAGATTTGTTTTCGAGCCAATTGTTCAAAACCAAAATATCTCTGGATTCAATGGGAAGTTGAGAACTGTTCATGAGCCTTCATATATTTATGGAGGATACTATAATTATCAACAGCTTTGGCATACTGTATTTGATTTTATACTTCCTTTCTACATATTTGAAAGATGGTTGCCAATGAAGGACACAAGACAAGAGAGGAGAGTTTATACCAGATCTCAGCCTATTTGGGGGTTTGTATCTCTCCTAAAAATTCTCTCTGAACACAGTATCACAATAATTCCAAAAAGTAATGATAACGTTCTCTTTAAAAAAGTTACTTTGGGTATCGAAAAATTTGAAAAAGATCCAACAATGGATAGAAATACCAATGATTCTATCAACTTCACGTACAATTTCAACCAAACTAGTGCCCCTGATTTCAGGAATGATGTTTTAGACATCCTTCAATATCCAAAAACTAAAATGTGCGATCAGGGTAGACCATTAGTTGTAGTTATTTTGAGGAAAAACGAAAAAAGAGATATGAAAAACATGGATCATATTGTTGAAATTATGAAAGAGACTTGCCCATTTTGTTCTGTTGAATATGTTGCACTCGAAAAGATGTCTTTTGAAATGCAGGTTGCTTTGGTTTCTAAATCATCAGTTTTGGCAGGTCTTCATGGAAGTGGGTTAACGCATGTGATGTGGCTTGCAGCTTCTTCTGCAAACAGATCAACACACTTATTGGAATTCCTTCCTCATGGGTACTGGTGTAGGAATTGGTATGAAACCGCAGCCAATGTATCAAGAGTGAATTACCATCCATTAATAACCAAAACCCCTTTGAAGAATCCAGATTCTTCACTAGAATCATGCTATAACAATAAGCACAAGTGCCCTACAGTTGAATGTCATGACAAACTTCGAGATCAGCCTATGGAAATGGACTTAGAAACATTTAATAAGACATGGCAAGGGGTGGTAGATCAGATTCGGTATACTAAGTGCTCGGAAAAATAAAATGTTTTCATACTTTTGGATATTCTAGACCCAATTCAGCAAATTTTTTCTTTGTGTATTCTATTAAAGATCGAATTGTGCTTCCATTTAAGGATTCAAGATTTATCTCGGCTTCATTACTTGAGAAATCATAGGAAGGGTTAACACTAGATATGATTGACGCCATAGCACGTGCATCATGAATAGATGACAAATTTGATGCTGCAGCCAAAAAACAATTAATTTCATGATCTGGAATCCCTTTGAAAGTCGTCACAGGCTCATCTGTTACTTCGTATGATTCTCTTGATGAGTTCAAATTAAGTGAAGCCATTAATATTGAATTTAACTTCATATCTTCAGGCATTTTACCAAGAGAAAACTGGATTTTGTGTGTTAATTCAGCAAAAAGTTTCGACCATTTTGTAATGCTATAACAAACAAATTTCACAAACTCCTTATCAAATATTCGCAATAATTCATTGGCTAAAATCGCTTTACGAGAAAACCTACCATAGAATGATGAAGCATTATCGCATATCAGTTTCACATCCTTTGTCCACTGCGAAACTGTTTCATATTGCATGGAATTCAATTTTTCCTTAATAATAACGATAGACATAGGCTCGTTAACTTTCTGACGGAATCTTTTCTCTGAATTATTGTTCATTTTTTCAAGTTCCATAAACGAACGAGCACATGGATGCTTCTCTAGCCTCTCCATTAGTTTGTAGGCCTGAATCGCTATCATAGGAGTCATTCTGTTACTCATTTTCTCCCAAAAAACTAGTTAACCGAAAACACAAAAAAGATGAATCAAATTCGAACCAGGAAGAACCTAATTCGGGCATTCTGGTTCTTTATAAGTGCATTTATATCGTTTTCAGTGTTTAGTATGTTTATAAAGCGGGATCAGATTGTCAGTCGGGTTAGTTCCACAATTTTGAAAACATCAAAGGCAGAAAATATCTCTTCTTCGCTTTTCTACACAGAGGAAGGTTTTTTCAATGAGAGTTTATTTCTTGAGGAATCATATGAGTATAATTTTACACACAGACATCGTGATTTTGATATACAAGAAGATTACAATAAAGATGAATTACAAGAAGCCATTGCTGCATTACATTTACCTGTGTGGTCTCGAGGATATATTCCGTGTGAAAACCCTGCTTCAGAGGTCTCATGTAAGCAAATTATCAAAGCATGGGGTGTTATTCGAAAATGGGAGAACTTAATTCTATCTGCAAATGCCAGTCAATTAAAGTATATCACCAGAGAAACCATCGAGTTTGGAACTGGTAATGTTGTTTTTACTGATACATTGGCATTTGGACTTGCATTATATTCAGGAAGGGGGTTTATCGCGGATCCAAGGGATTTAAGCACACAAACATTTTCTCCTGACGATAAAATTAGCCAACCTGTTTCTTCAAGAGGGTATGAGTTTCCAAGAATCGTTCATACATGCTATCAAAAGTTTGCATCACTGAAAAATGCAAATTCAAGAAATTTCCCTGATGATTTTCAATACCAAGAAAAAGATATCGAAAACCTACTTTCTCCTTCGTCTGCAACTAATTATTTAATTCGTCATCTTCATTATCCAGTGTTTTTATATGGAATTCATGGAATTGGCGAGTTTCTTTTTGAATCTTTTGGCAACCACTTTATATATTTTATAAATAATTATCTAACCAGATTCAATGAAACTGCAATTAAACATGCAACACAGTTGTATTCTGATATTCCAAAGGATTATGTAATTATTGGATGCCAATTAAGACATCAGTATGCTAACTCCATGTACCAAAAAGCCCCTGAAAGACAGAAGAATAATTTTCTTAAGTTTGCGAGAGCAGCAATATCTCACTACAACCGAAAAGTTAAGTTTGTTATATGTAGTGATAACAATGATTTTGTTAAATCGATCGAAAACGAACTTGATGATTATATAATATGTAAGAGCAATGAACGGTACAACGCGCCAAAAATACCAGAACACATTGTCGACTTAACCCTGCTAATTGCATCTGACGAAAAACTTTTAACACATAGGTCAACCTACTCAATGACATGTGGCCACAGAATGAATAAAGCATCCTGGTATATTGAAAAAGAGAGTGAGTTGGCTCTTTCTCCAAAATATGGTCAATCATTATTTGCCGATCCAATGTTTCATTCCGATGATATTTGCCTTGGTCAAACAAATATGCATTTACACATCACAAATAATAACAACAAATTGATAGAGAATATATTTGAACAAATCGCCATATAAAAGACATAATGTATTAATGGATCTATTTTAAAAAAAAAGTCAGCAAAATTTGCCAATAAAATGGATATTGCGTTTATTGGTGATTGTTCTTCAGGCAAATCTTCTGTTTTCAATATGCTTAAGAAAAATAAATTGGATACTGATCCAATTCCGCCTACAAAAGTTATTGATAGTTTTACAATGACATTTAGAATTAATGATAAGGAAACCAAAGTAAGATTCTTTGATACTTCTGGTTCAGATAGATTTTATAAGGATACAATTCCAACATTAAAAAGTATAAATGGTGTTGTTCTCTTTTTGGATGTTACAAAGTCAGGATTTATGGAATCATTTGGTCGTTGGTGGAAAATCATCAAAGAAAATTGTAATGAATCGGTTTATATCATTATTTTGTGCCATAAATTCGATTTGAGTGCACAAAGAGTTGCATCAAAGAGGCAGATATTTAATATTTCGTTTAAGTATAGTGTTCCATGTTTTGAAACATCAATTTACTATCCAGAGAGCTTAAAAGAACCTTTAAACTTTATTACAACAAAAACTTTTGAGAAGTTTTACTATCAGCCTGAATTTGCAAATTTTGAAATTGGTAAAAGTTCATTTAAAGTTCCTATTAGCAAAGCAAGGGCTCTTCGGAGATATTTGATTTATAAAAATGAACAATCTCAAAGCATTAAAGATGATTCGAATCCAGACCAATTCCAAGTATTGTTGAATTTTTTGGTTAATGATACCATTCCAGAAGCTTCTGAGCAAAAGGATATAATCAAAGCTCAAATGGAATATTGGCAATGCGCTATTGATATTCAAAATGATTTTAAGCGAAGGATTTTTAAGTATCAAACTGATTCATACATTGATCATAATGAGATCAAACATAAGATTTGTGTTGGATATCTAATTAAAAACTCCCTTGTGTTAAAGGATTTAATATCAATGACTAACACACCAGTTATTAAATTGGTTGACGAATTCAATGAGAAGATTTTTGAACAATTTGTTAATTGTATTAATAACGATAACATTACCAAAGCAGACTCACAATCATATGAATTATTCTTGATTATGAAATTGTACAATTGTCCTATTTTTTTATCCAAATTTTCCACATCAGTAGAAAAACAATCATATCTTTTTGGAAATATGGGGTTCTTTGAGTATGACACTGCAAGTATTGAACAGTTTTTGGCAGATGGTATCGGTAAAGGAGATTTAATTGATCTGGTTTCGAAGCTATCAGTACCAAACATTATTCGAATCATGCAAAGAGTTAGGGAACCTATCAGGGCAAACGATTCAATCAAACTAACTACTGGTATTTTATCAAATAATCACAAATCTGGTTCAATGTTATTGGGAATAATATGTTCTCAGAGTGATATAGGCACAAAAGAATTAACACAATTGGTATCTTATATGGGATCGCTTTACAACAATAGTATATTCACTAAGATCAGAGATGATTTGTTTAATCCAAAGCAAGAAGGTTCACAACCCAACAAACAATAAATCAAATTAATTAAAAATCTTCTTTCTCAGATTGTGGTAAGGTACAAAGATTATTATCACATACCTTAAAGTGTTGGCAATCTGGTGACACTTTTAGGAATGTTGGACAGATTAGACAAACTTGTGGATCAATACACACAAATCATTGTTCGTCCTTATCGTAGTAAATACGACGAAAAACAAATCATTCAAATTATAGGAAGTGAATTTGAAGGACATAGAATTCAAAAAGAAACCATAATTGATAGTTATTCTGATGAAATAAATGGAACTATGGTTTTCTCAAAGCAGGAAAATGATACATGTGTTATTTTTTGTCATGGAAACGGGCAAAATCAGACTTCTGTAATGATGATTTCTGAAGATGTGATTGCACACGGATACAATTTGTTTGCTTTCGATATGCCTGGATGCGGAAGGAGCAAAAAGGAGTTTATTACTTTTGGCTATTCTGAACCTCAAACTGTTTTCGACATATCAACACACCTCCAAAAACAATATGGTTTTAGGAAGATTATCCTTTGGGGGTACTCATTTGGAGCCCATGTTTGTCTGTCTGCAGCATCTCAATTCTCGGGATTTAGTGCTGTTATTGCTGATTCTCCATACACATCGATCAAGGCTTTCATAGCCCAGTTCTGTCAAGATTCGCTCAAATCCTTAGGCGTTTCATTTGAAACATTCTATGAAAGAGTGAGACAAAATATCATACAAAATTATAGATATGATATTGACCCTGTTGATCTTATTCCTAAAGTTCAAAATATTCAAATCCCAGTGATAATGATACATGGTCAAAAAGATACCACATGTAATGTCCAAATGGGACACGAAATTTTTGAAAAAATTGGAACAGATCAGAAGAATATAATCATTGTCCCTAAAATGGTACACAATCACTATCTTCCTCAAGACATAACAAACCAGGTCTTTTCTCAGTTGTCAGGTTTCGGTTTCAGTTTAAATGACTGTTAATCTTGAATTATTGAAGAATCCTAATGATATTGATAATTTTATCGAGGAATTAGCCAATGCGCAAACCAAAATATTAAAGGAAAGTGCATCCGATTTTTATGATATTGTCTTCTCATATTTTGAAGATCCAGTTGACGAGGATTTGGCTGAAACAGTTTTGGTTGCGCTGACCAATGTCCTGTCTTTTAAAGAGAATGTTGATGCGTTTATCAAAGGAGACTATGCTGGAAGACTTCCCTTTTCTTTGAAGGGGTTGACTGATTCTTTATTGGATTTGCTTTATGTAATAGTGACCCGTGCTCCTGAAGCATTCGACCAAGATGTAGCTGATGGATTTTCGAGGATGATTGTGAGAAGGCCAAGGAAAGCTCTTTCCATTATTGCAATTTACTCCCAATACTTCGAATTTCTCGAAAATCCTTGGCCATTGTTGGATGATTTAATTGATGGAGAAAGGAGATTTTCTGTTCCTGAATGTGCTATTGAGTACATAAATCTTCTTGCATATTTGGTAGCCAAATTCAGGGGATTCCGTAGAGGACGTGCTAAGGCATGTTTTGATTGCATTGTTCAAAACCTTGAATCAGAAGATCCGGATGTGATTAATACAGCCTATGGTGCACTTGCAACAATTGTTTCAAATGAACAAAACATTCTGATTCCGTTTAAAGAGATACGAGCCCATTTGAGGCATGAAGAACTTCAAGATTCTGTTTTGGATTTCTTATTAGTTGCTCCATTGAATATAGATGAAGTTCATGATCCTGTCTTTTTGCAAAGACTACTAAAAATTTCCGAGTCTTCAGAGAAAGCAACTTATGTTTTAATGAGACTTGCCGAAGATGTTCGTATTGCACAACTTTTAGTCGCTGATCCTAATTGGATGGTGTCTGATTTACCATCATCAATGGATACTTTGAAGCTTTTCCTTGTTTGCTTCAAACATCTCCCAATGAGACCAATTATTACAAATCTCCCACAATTCATTGAGTTTTTGAGAATGATTAATGCTGTTGCTGATGAATCAATACTCAGCCTGATATGTACAATCGTTAGGAGAATAGAACTAAATAGAAAGCTAATTCTCGAGTTATCCAGCAGCAAGTTTATTGCCGAATTCCTTGCAAATGCTGAGGCCATTCAAACAGATAGCTCAAATTATTCCGCAATACTCTTTGTTGATACACTGACAAAAGTAGCATATACCAAAGAAATGACTCCAATGTGTACTACTGTATCCGTAATCATTCAAGATGGAGGCGAGAATTTATCCGCAGCAATTAAACTCGCAACCGATCTTTGTAAGCACCCAAGGTGCCAAAAGGCCTTCCAAGATAATAGACTTGATACATACCTAGAAAGAAGAATCAACAAAATGAAAAATAGGGGCCACATTAGGAACCTGATCAAGCTTATCAGGAATGAGTAAAAGATGACAAAATTAATGTTGAAAGCTGATATAATTCAAAGCTATTTTTCCCAGCTAAACAAAGATTTTAGGATTATTGTAGATGGAAATGATTATTATGTTAATAGACATTCATTGAAACATTTTTGTTCATTTTTTAAGAGCTTATTTACCTCTTCGCCTGATCTATCAGAATACCAAATGAAAATGAACGTTTCAAAAGGATTATTTGAATCTGTAATTGATTATATCAATGGGAAAAACATTGAATATGAACAATCTCAGCTTTTTGAGTTATATTCCATTGTTTCTCAATTTGGAATCGTTTCTCTCCATAACATCATATATAAGAATGTTCTTAATTGTATAAATCTAGAAAATTTCCAACAATATTTCGAGAAATTCGCTCATTTTGAGACATACTGTCTTCCATTAGTTGATTTCATTTACGCTAATCCGGATTTCTTCCAAAAAAGAATGTTTAACGCTCCATGCCCCATCCAAATGATCAAAGAAATACTTAATTATCCAAACCCAATCTTCAAGGACCAAGATCAGGCGTTGATCTTTTTATTGGGGCAAATTAACTATCCAAGTTTTGATTTCCTTGTTTTTTCTTATCTTAAACTTAATAATCTTTCACTGAGTGGTCTGAACAGAATCCATTATCATCCAAAGAGTGACTTGATACTTGCACAAATATCATCATCAGATGTTTTTCTTTTGCATTATTCTATCATAAATGAGAAAAAGAATAAATTATATGAACTAAAATGTGAAGCCAGCATTCTTATTGATACACTTAAAGAACAAATGTCTCAATTTGATAGTCTGAACAACGTTCTAATATCTAAAAACATGGAATTCAATGCTTTGGAGGCTAAATTCTTACTAGTTATTAAGTTATTGAACCAAGTGACTGATTTTCTAACTCTGTTCAAAGATTCTGTTAGGAATGAATTGAACCCAAAGAAAGAGATTTTGGATTTTTGCGAAGATGCCTCATTACTTAGCGATATACTTAGTAACCTCATGCAATATACAAAATATTTCAAAGAATCTGGTGGTTCATTTTTCTTCTATGAAACAGCTCCATCAATGTTGAAATTAGCAGAACAGGCTCATACAGCAACTGGTTATTTGTTAATGCGAATTAATGGATATTCTGAAACAAGCAAGGTTACTGATGTATATGAAGAGATTAATAATGTTAAGAATGTCATCAACACCCTCTTTGAACCAGGAATGATCATTCTGTCTCCTGAAGCAGAAAAATTCTAGTTAATGAATTACCTGAATTATAGTAAATCTATTGGATCATTTTTTTGTGGTTTTCATATCAAAAAGCCAGTTATTATATACTATCACGCCGAGAATATTAAATTATTCGACTTTTATGACTTAACTGAGGTATCCTCATTGTCAATGAAGAATTCAATAGTATCTGCATATTATTTGGACTGCCTAATGGGATTAAAGCTAAAATTTGTGGTAATTACTGAAGACCAGCTTGTTCATGTTGTTGGATTGAAAAATAATTGTATGAAAATCATCAATTCAATAGATTTAGGGCAAAGTTGTTTGATGAATTATGGTATTTTGATATGCAAATCGTTGAAATTGTATATTATCTCTGAAAATGGCCGAGTATTATCCATCTCAAAGGGATCAAATTTGAATCATCAACTATCCTGGCCTCCAAAAAATATGAGCAAGATATTGATGATACATTATATTGATGATTTTATTGGGCAGAAGTCAATGGGTAACAATTTAGCATCCTTTGTATCTTATAATATAATGAAAGACACAGGTCTAGTATCATCTTGGATCTATGATTTTGAAAAAAAAGAGGTGTTTAATGGTCCTTTTACCCTACAAATATCACCATACTCGCTCTTTTTATCTCCAAGTATTTTTTTCTTTGAAGAAGGACTGTTCTCCATATATCCATATTCTTTGATCAAAAAATTTGATAAGTTTTGCTATGTTTCATCTACTACACATGGTAATATATATTTGGTTGATTCTTCAAATAGAATATTTTGTTATAATGCAAAAGGGATGGTTCAGATCGGATCATCACCGAATCCGGTCACTCATGTTCTTGGTTTTAATAATGATTACGTTATAGTTAATAGAAATGGTAATATTTTTTGTTCTAAAACCCAATCAATGATGAGAATACCATATATGTCGTGTATATCTGGCCATTTTGGGCTCTTTTGTGCAAATGGTTTAGAATCGCCATGTTTTTTCCCGATAACAGCGCCAATTCTAAAACCCCTGTCTTCTGTGAGCATCTCGAAAAATGGTGTAACATCAAATAGTGGAGGGAAATGGAGCTTCTCAAATGAGTGTTCTTCTTCAAATACATATAAGGGAGATAAATATGAATATATTATTATTACAACATCAGCTACTGTTCACATACTCAAGTCTCATTTCAAAAATCCATCCGTTTTGCCTATTATTGAGAAGAATGCCAAAGTTCCTGTTGTTGTTTCCGCTATCAATGAGACATTGTTTGCTATTTCTTGCATTGATAATACTGTACATTGTGAAAACTTCTCTGGTGAAGAGTACAAATTTTCATTTTCATCTGGGTTTTGCACTACAATGTCAATGTCTGCGTTGTCATTGGCTTGTGGATTTGCAGATGGTTCAATAATCATTACTTCTATCCAAGGAAAATCACCAATAATATCAGTGAGACCTTTCAGGGTTCCAGTAAAGCAATTGTATTACTCAGCTCCAGACAAAGTGTATTTATCATGGGGAGAGATTTCTGCTACAATTAGCCATACTCTTGATTTAGAATGGAATAGCGCACCATCATTCTCAAACTCAGATAGATATTTACTAGAAAATGGATTAATTTCGATGTCATCAAATAATGAATTTTTTGTCTATTCTTTCCCCGACAAAAAATTATTATTGAAAGTTCCTACCCATGTTAAACTTTTTCATTCTTATAGGAGGAGAATAACATGTCTTACAAGCCGGAATGAATTGTTAATCTTTCATTACCACAAAAAGATTGTTGTTGAAACTCAAGCACTTCTTGATTTAATTTCACCACTTGAAATAGCCATCAATGAGAGCAATGTATATATTCTTTGCCAAAAAACCATCAATGTATTTGATTTTGAAGGAAAAGAGGTTGAGATACATAAGGTTGAGGAGCCTTATAAATTCTTTGATGTTACCAAAAATGGATTTTATGTATCCTTTTCGAAATTTGTTTGGTTCATTTCAACAGGAAATCCAGTTATTAAGATTCAGATTGACAAGAGCACTATACTCCAATTCTGTTGCATTGATGAAACCCGTTTCTGCGTTTCAACGTCTTCAAGAATAGTTTTATTTAATGTTACTAAGAGCAAACATAATACTATTTGTAGGATTGAAAAAAATATTATTGGATTAAAGTGCTATTGTCATCCTCTCAAACAAAAAGAGATACATTTAGCTGTTCTATATGATGATATTTCATCAAGAGATTATTGTATCCCTGACTGATAAAATTGTATTACTATATCTCAATAATCAACATTTATTGTCTGGACTTTGTATTGGTATCTAATCACGCACTGCGATTCTGTGGGATGTAGAGAAAATGCAGAAGGAACAGTCGAGACTCCGATATTCTTGGGGGATAAAAGTCCATTTTCAAAAGAAAATGATATCAAATCATTTGATAAAGCTAAACAAAATGGGAGCTGAGGATGAACTTCAAACAAAGATACTTTTGTGTTAATGTTTTGCTTAACAACCACAGTCATCATTCTCATATCAATCATGGATACCTCACCCGAATGCTGCCCAATAACCAGATAAAGAGGCATTGAAGATGACGAATTGCATCCTAAAACTGGATCACCGTCCAAACTTATCGATGAAACAGTGTTTTTTGATCTTGAATCATATAATGATACACATTCATTGGCAGTACAGAATAGTGAGGAATAAGGCTGAAGCCAATTGATCGAAGTACACTTTGCACGAGCAATTTTTATGGTGTTTGTGTTGGTTTGGGTTTCCAAATCGAAAATATGTGCTATTGAAGACCCCGTACTGAATAGTAATTGATGCGATTTCAGATGATAGTCGACAAGAACACTACTACAAGAATCTGGTGGTGACATCCAGAAAGCACATTTTGTTTCCAGTTTGTCGTAAACATCTGATATAACCACCTGAGAACGATCGCTAATAGATAGAATACTATAGTCATTCACAAAAGAAATATACTTTGATGTTTGGGTAGATGATAAGCGATTTTCATATAGAGTTCTAAACTCATTAGGAATTGAACTTGAAAAAAGCCCTGGACGAAAGAAATCAAATGAATGCTTTGATATTTTGTCTGAAGAGAATACTTGGCTATGAATTTTCCCTTTATTATCAGCACAGGCTAAGAGGCCTGAAAGAGAAACTGCTGGTTTTCCAATGAGAGGCGCCTCTCTAACTTGCAGATTATTATTTGGAGGAACAAAATTATCAAAAAAAGGAAGAGGGTTATTAAAATTCAAAGCTAAAGTGTCATCAACTATATGTGATAAAAGGGAGACAGATGTTTTCATATTAATCTTACATGATAAATATTCTAAAAAGTTAAAAAGACATTTGTTGAGCCTCGGTGATGGATCATATAATAGAATCTGAATCTCGTTACTTAGTAAATTTATTATTGGATCACGAGATCTATCATCAGACCAATTTATTAGATAATCAGAAAAAGCTTCGAAAAAGGTATTATCTTTCATTTCTAAAGCCAAAGATAGTGCAACAAGGGATTCTTCTCTTACAACAAAAAATGGATCATTCAAGCATAATATCAATTCAAAGAAAAGTTCTAAACTATCATTATCTGATAATTCTCTGTTGGAAATGGTTAAATATAATCTATGAATCATCGATCCTCTACATAATGGATTAGGCTCGTGTCCAATTTTGGGATAGGGAAAACAAAAGGGAACACCAAGCTTTCCCAAAATCAGATTTGTTAATACTCTTATCTCAAAGGATTTATCAGAGCAAAAAAGTTTGAACAGTTCAATGGTTTTATCACTATGTAAATAATCATGAAGAGTTGGTAAATCATAAAGTAGTAAAACACACGATAATGATGATATCTTTAATTGTTGGTTCTTCGAATTCAGTGCATGTTCCAAAAGATTATTTGGAATTTTGATCGAATCTTTGAGAGAATGAGAATAATCTATACAGAACATAATAATTTTGGTTATACTTATAAGGATTACATCATCCAAAATAGAAAAATCTCGATTATTTTCGATAAAAGATGCAATTATTGGAAAAGATTTGGATTTCAAAAAACTAAAAGCCATCTCAGATGAAATTGATAAATAATGAGAAATAAAATCAATTGAAGAAATAAAATGACTTTCCGACTTGAGTAATAATGGAAGAAAAGATAGTTCATTAGGTGTCGACCTATCATGTTTTGGAAAACAAAGCCAATTCTGTAATCGTGATAGCTGCTCATCTAAAAGCTGCTTGTATGAAAAAACATTGGCGAATGATGGCTTAATACTCTCTTTCAAAGTAAACAGGGCCCTATCAACCTGTAAAAGAAATGAATCCCAAAGAGGATGCGATGACAAATCAGGAATCTGAGGCGATGATAATGGGAAAAGTGATATATACTTTAAAACATATGTTGCAAATATATAATTAGAAAATAGTTTTGATATCAAAGGATCTGATCTAAACACCTTGTAGAATAGGGACGAATCGTTGTTCATCGAATCACATAACATTTCGTCGACATATGCCTCTAAGGCATTCTCAAGCAAAGAAATCATATTTTTTGCTTGAGGAGATCGGTTTAGCATATCAATCATTGATTGAATATCAATTGATGAAAGCATTCCTCCATTAATATTATTATATCCTTTTGATTGGAACAAAAGAGCAACATGTGCAGGTGTGAGCATACACGAAGTAAATAAATCACATGGCAAATATGGAATATACATAAGAGAATCATGTGATGCTGCAAATATATAATGAGATGAATTATTTTCTTCGATAATTCTCAGTGCTTTTGATGCATAACTACAATCAAGAATGAAAACAGACCCGTCTGGAGCAGAAGAGCTAAGATTTTTAAGTGCGACAGCATCATTCTGAATCGGAATGTTAATATTTATGGAAAGAGAAGACTGATTAATTGATGGATCTTTGGAGTCTTGAAGCTGTATGGTACTTCTCGATGATGATATCCTGGAATTCTTTACCAAAGAATCAGATATTTTAGATTTTTGAGCAAGAGATGGATCCAAAATATGATAAATAATCCGACAGTCTTTGCGTAACTCAGGTATTGGTAACGGAACATCGTTTGAAACAGACACCGAAAAGAATTCCATCGATAAATCATCAATAAAACACTTATATTCATGTTCAAGAGCAGCTTTTACGGTTTTTGTGGCCATGTTTAGATCTAAAGCAGATAAATCGTTCCAACATAAAACTTTTGGAGGAAGAGTTTCGTCATCAAAAGAATATTGCTGAATGGCAGCAAAATCATCAGTTATTTTGCAGATAACATGAACTTTTTCACTAAAACTGGATAATTGTGGTATGCACCTCTTTGACTTAGTATTTGATCCATAATTGATAAATGGCTGAAAACAAAAATCTTTTTCTGTTCTTTTTTCTTTAAGATCTTCAAAATGGGCTAAAATATTAAACACATTTTCATTCATTAAAAAATGAAAAACACTAATATTGGTTATTTTACTATGTTAAAACCAGTTATTGGATTAGAAATACCTCTTGATTTGTACAATTTGTTATTAAATGTGTTATTCAAAATATCCATGTTCTTGGGCAAAGATTGCTCGCTTGAGAGCCACTATTCCAGCTTCAATTTGAATGCTGGCGGGATTACTTTGTTGATTAAAGTGTTTCATTCCAATAATCGAGAAACCAGAGATATGAATCGATTTTATATGGGCATGAGCAAGCTCAGGCCAGGGAACTTTGTCACCCATTGCCACACAAATAGCCGAACCTGCACGCATGAATATCATATTCACAATGTTTGAGCCTGTTGGTGAAAATATCACTCTTACGTTATTCCATTGGTGAGCTGATTCTGCCACAGAAGGAAATGGATCGGGGAAAATTTCCCATGGATATTGAGGAAGTTGATTCTTAACTTCATTCACAAAATCCGCAAAATTCTTGATGTGTCTAGTCATTCCTAGGTTTCGGTTCATTAATACATATTTTGTAGGCGGATTTGAAGACAAATTCAACCTTTTTCTTAACAATTCTGATAAATTCACTAGGGCTGTTGACCAGTGAGCAAGATGTGTAGTGGGATTGATCACAGTATGTACTTGATAACCAAATACCATTTCCCTGGACTTGATATAAATTATTTGTTCTTCAGTAAAGCCCAGAATCATTAATGTCTCCTTAGCAAGTTTTCTGTTTTGACAGGCAATTATATGAGAAGACATTCGGACTTCAACTGGAATAACCATTAGTGGTACTAAAGTGTCATATATCCAATGACCAAAACACTCAGAATACCAATGCCCCAAAGCTATAACGTTTTCATAGATTCCGACTATTGTCCCAGAACCAGCATCTCGACCAAGCTGGCCAGGATACACGATAAACTGATTTTCATATATCAAACCAAAATTTCTGTTTACGCATGTATCTCTTAGTACCAAATACGTACAATTCAGCCATTCAATATTATAGTCAACTTGAACTTTTCGATCCAAATTGTGAGTTGTTAAAGGATCCTGATACCAACTTGGTTTAATACGATAATATTCACTAATTTTGATTTCTGAAACAACTGATTCCATTGGATGAGTGCTTACAATTCTATAATTCGAAACTATTTTATTTAATGGCGGAGGAGCAACAAATCTGCAATCGAAATAACAACAAATTTCTTCCCTAAAAACATTCGATTTCAATTTTATAAATAAAATAGCAAATAATAAAACTATCATTTGGGTAGGAAACTGCATTATTTGTCAAGAAGGGGATTAGCAAAGTTAAACCTCCAAAGATCAGAATTCATTCAAAATATCAGAAAATGAGACAAATTTGAATATTGAATGAATAATCACAATATTTGGGTGGGTTGAGCCGGGCCATCCCAGGATTCAATACACCCTCAATATTAATTTAAAAGAGAATAAACATCATAATTATTTGAATGCATCTGATTATTTCTGATAATTTGATACCTGGCATATAAAAGTGATAATAATGATTCTGAAAAGTTGAATGCATTGTTCTCGATCAATAATTTAGAGAACCGGTACAGGAAAATGTGGGATGTTACAATATTGTTAGATTGGAGGACCGAGGAATTAATGAAAGATACAGATAATTTTATTTTGAAGTTACTCAAAAATATGAAAAAGACTGTTGTTTACTTTTATCAATGATTTCTAGGATTCTTCTATTTTTTTATGGAAATATCACATCTCTCTTCTTTGAGTCTGATCTAATTATTAATTCTACAACCTCGTTGAATTGATCATATAGATTTCAACATTTGCAACCCCATCTTGATTTATTAAACAAATTAATCGAATAATCCCCAATTTATTTACAAATTTCACTGAGATGATGAATGAAATTCATGAGAGATACTGATATGATTCAAAGAAACATTAAAATCATCGACAGGAACCCATATAGATACAGCCCCAGAGTTGGAAATGAATTCTGCATAACCTTCGGAATCTGTTTTAATTAATTCCTTTCTAAACTGAAGTATATCTTGATATTTTGTTAATGGAGTTCCTTGCATAAATTTGCTCATATCTGATGTACCATTATTTATTACAACAATGAATTTATTTGTAGTCCATCCAATACAATTAGGGTGGTCAAAGTAATCCTTTTTCATGATAAATCCATCTTTTCTAAGTTTAAGCATAAAATCTATATGGTATTTAAGTTTTGGAATTGCAACAGGATAATTTCCTCTTTTAGTATCTTTATCGGTTGCATTGTATAAAGCACCTTCATAATCAGCAATAAAGAGAATAGGGGATGTGTTACGGAGAAGTAATAAAGAATAAGCTGATAATTTAAACCAACATTCTACATATGACTCCAGATCCTGTGATGGTTGCGTATCATGATTATCTACAAAGGGTACTCCATCAAATGATGATAATATGTTTCTCAGATCATAGCAGTTCCCTAATCTTGCTGCATCATAAAACCTAAAATGTTGATTAACATTAAATACATGTGCATTTAGAAGTTTTTCATAATACTTTAGCACATTTTCATCCCCATTCCATACTTCACATAAAAGGAAACAATCGTTGTTAAGCTCCTTAACATATTGAAATATATCTTTGATAACCAAACTATCCATATGCTTCACAGCATCAACTCTGAACCCTCCAACATGAATATCTTGAATCATCCATTTGAACCATTTTTTATATAAATCCTGAGTAAACTTAGAATTGAGATCCATATTAATTCCTAACAAATGATCATAGTTTCCATATTCTTGGGATACGTTATCGGACCATGATTTACCTTTGATTCTGGCAATGGTAGTGAGATTATACCCTATAGAATTATAGTATTTGCCGTCAATTCTAATAATCTCTCCATTGGGTAAAACTTCTTTATAAATAGGAAAGCGAACTTTGGCTTCCCCAATGATAGTCTTTCTATCATTTGTATTAAACAAATCGCAATCATATTCCATTGATTCAATGTCTCTGGGAACACCACATGTTCGATGATTTAAAACAACATCCACAATTGCAACTATATTTGCTTCATTCATTTCTTTGATCAGTTGTCTAAACTCTATTTCATTACCATATTTTGTGTTATTCAAATCAAACAAACTCAAAATACTATATCCAACCTCACCAACATCAGGAAGAAAACTATTAATATATTCTTGAATTTCTTCAGGAAGCTTTGATTCATTTATTGAATCTATCCTCCCTCTCTTTGCTCTGGTTGGTGGAGGGAGCCAAATATGAGTTATTCCTATCTCCTTAAATTCTGGGATCTTATTCCTGAGCTTTCTCCAAAGCTTTCCATCATTCTTTGAATACCAATGGAATGATTGAAAAATCAACATTAGATAATAATGATTTTGCCAACTAATATTCTTCAGAAACATCTACTGTCATAAAAATCCCGAATTTGAATATAAGAGAACAATCATTTAAGTGAATTTAAAACGTCATTATAAACATCTCAATGGATAAACATCATTTTGATCGAAAGTGTATGAATTGATTTATCTGTATAAATCACGTTTGTTGTTAGTTGAATTTTCAATAAAAATCAAAAGAAAATAATGGCGTAAAAAACCATTATTTTCAGATAAATCAATTCAAATTTTTGAGCAACTGTTTTAACTGAATTTACATAGTTTCCTACTCCTCAGTTATTGGTATATATAGCAATTTTTACACAATATTTATGATTTTATGGTGCAAATATTTAGAAAACTATTAATTAGTATACATTTTCCATCTGTGAGTCAGTTTAATGAACAAATAAAAAGGTTTGAGAACATTTCGATGTATTTAAAGCATTTTGAATAACAATAGCCTTCAGAAATGGACTTTAAAATCATTTCCAGCGTGCTTTTTCAATGAATCCTGTTCCAAAATTAAAAAAAAGTATCATTCATATTCAATTTGTGAAATGAAACATTAAATTGTATAATCATGAATCAAATCTAAAGTCCTTTGTTTTCATTAAACTGGTATGTATCCCAATTATTCAGGTAAAACTCCTCAAGCTAGTTAAATCAAACTTATTTGTAAACCTCCACTTTTTGAAAATCCGTTATTAAATCCAATGAGTAATACCGACTATACAGACGAAACATATTCTGCCGCTGGAACAGAATACACCGAAACCGCTGATGGAAATGATCCCACAAACGATAATCAAGATAATGATGATCAAGAAACCCCTGACCAAAAGGGCGCCGAGAGGGTAAATGAGCCAGAAGAAAAAGTTGTCGAAGGAAAAATCGCCAAAGCTCCGGAACCCGAGCCTGAGCCTGAACCAGATCCACTTGAAGGAATTACATATGAAGACGACCCCTCTATCCCTCTTCCGTCATATGGTGATGCATCTTACTGGGAAAGTAGATACGCTCAAGATCCAGAAGTTTTTGAGTGGTATCAGGAACCAAAAACCCTTCTTCCTCACTTCAAAGAGTACATTGATACCGAAGGAAAAATTTTAATTGTTGGAAACGGGACATCGGAGCTTGCACCATTCATGGCAAAGAATGGCTTTGAGAGTGTAGTTGCAATTGACTACGTTAAACCGCCAGTTACAAAAATGAAGAAGAGAACTCGCGACATCGAGAACCTCACATGGAAGGTAATGGATGTGAAAAGAATGTCATTCGGAAACAGCGAATTCCAGGCCATTGTTGACAAAGGAACACTTGATTCAGTATTCCATCTCGGAGATGCGGATACATTCCAAATGATGGCTGAAATTTCTAGATGCCTCAAAAAGAGGGGCGTTTTCATGTGTTTATCATGTGCTGCACCTGAGTTCCGAATGAAATTCTTTAATAGACCAGCAGACCTTTTGCTTGAGCTTGAAAAAGTTATCGAAATCCCAAAGCCACTCCAATCAGACGAGCCACACTACCTATATATAGTGAGGAAGGTTGGGAAACTCTTGACATAAACCAGTTTTACAAACTTTATTGTGTAAAGTATGTGTAAACCTTTCAAAAATTGATAAGGAAAGTGGTTTTTTGTGAGTGTTGGTCGGTCTTTAAGATGTCTGAGCCACGACTTTTTGTTCCAGCCACTTTCGTTTCTTTCCGCCGCAGCAAGCGCAGTATTAACCCAAACCAAGCCCTTCTCGAAATTCAAGGAGTACAATCCAAGGAAGAGGCTAAATGGTACATTGGTAAAAAGGTTGCTTCAATTGTTAAGGGAGAACATAAAGGTGAAGAAACTATTAACTGGGGTGTCGTTACACAAGAGCATGGAAATTCTGGTGTTGTTAGAGCAAAATTTGAGAGAAATCTTCCTCCACAGATGCTCGGCAAACAAGTCAGAGTTATGCTCTTCCCAAGCAACATCTAAACGATTTCTAGCAAGTTATATTCTTTTATCTGTTTTATTTCTAATCTGAATAATACTCATTTGGAATTGCATACTTACCAAAATCTTCAATAGTTGAATTCTTAAGCTCGGCGCTGTCTTTTTTTGGCGAAGCCCTTATTTCCTGCTTTGTATGTAGCTTTAAAAGCTCTGCCTCCAATTCGCAATTAATCTGGGTTCGTGTAGGGAATTTTATTATGAATTTAATATATAAATTCCCTTTTCCACCATTTTCAACAGATGGGAACCCTTCTCCTTCGATACACATTACTTCATTATGAGTAATAACCTTTCCTTTTGGTGAATGCACTATTAATACTCTATCATCGAGATGCCGAATAGCAAAAACAAATCCGCACAACGACTCAGTCACACCAATCACCTTTTTGATACATAGATCAATACCTTTCCTGTAGAAATATGGATGTGACATTTCACATATCATGACCTTGACTCCATGTTCAATACGAATAACAGTCCCATCTATCATTCCTGGGAATATTTTAATAGGTAAATCAACTTTTTTCTTAATCATTCCACTTCCATTGCACACTTTGCATTGAATTGCTTCTTCTATCTCTCCACTACCCATACAATTAATACACTTAATAAACACTGGTTTTCCGACATCTAAAGATGCTTTCGATATAAATCCACCTATTCCATTGCATCTTGGACATGTAAAAACACATGTGTTTGCAAAACAATCCCCATGACAATGGATGCATGATTCAACCTTACTAATTTCAAGTATTAGAACAGCTCCTTTATACAATTGATTCAAAGAAACATCAAGTTCGTAGTTTTCTGGCTCTTCATATTCAGATTCTTCAAACAAATCCACTTCTTCTTCATAAGATTCTCTATCGATTAGATCATCCATAAAATCAGTGAGTTTTTCCAGGCCTTCTTCATCATAAATCTTTTTTAGCACCGGATTGGTTAGAATATCCCTTGCAACAGAAATCATATCATTATCTTTAATAGTTTTGCTTTTCTTTGCAAAAGCTTTTTCGATCTCTGAATGAGAAGCTCTTTTATCCACCCCAAGAACACCATATAAATCTATATCCATTATTAGTAGTAACAAAAACTATTTTATATAATTGGAATTACTTCTTCAATTGAGTTCAGTGTATGAATCTGGTTGTTCTTCGCAACTTCATATGATGACCTAATGATTGCATTTTGCGCTAATAAATATGATTCTTCGATTTGGGAGAGCATTGTTTGGGGTTGAGATTTTGCAAAACTCAGATTTGATGACTGGATGTTTAACTGATTCTGCAAGAAATCCTTTCTTCGGGCAAGATTGTTTAATATTGATTCATTCTCCGCTGAAACATTATTAATTTCCTGTGATATTTCTGCAATCCGCTCGAGATATGAATTAAATTCGGGCTCAAAACTACGAATTGAGTGACAGATGCTCCTGTAGCGATTTTCAATTTTGGATTTCTTTTCAGTTAATTGAATAATAATCTCATGAAATTGAGCTTTTTGGTTTGCTATCTTTTGTAGAATTGATTTAATTTGGTTCTCATATTCATTCTGTTCAGCTTGAATCATGATAACATTACTTCTTTGTGCTTCAAGTAGTTCTATATATTTCTGATCCATATTCTCTTTCGTTTCTTGGAGTTCTAAGAGCTGAGAATCCATCAAAACAATATCTTCATTTGGTTTCGTATTAAGATCATGAATTAATAAATCAATTTTTTCAATTTCTGATAGTTTTTCTTGGATGGAGATTCTCTTCTGTTCGTGTTTGGAATTCAATTCTGACTCAAGTTTTACGAGTTCGGAATTCTTTAAATTTATCTCATCCATATAAACACTAATCTCATTATTATCAAATGAATCTATCTTGCTTTCTATCTCCTTTATTTGATTTTGTATATCTAGAATTTGATTTTCGTGAAGATTTTTCCTCTTGCCTTGCTCTTCTAGTCTTTGATTATAAATGTTGGAGAATTCGAAATACTTAACTCTCATTTCCTTGATTTCATTCTCGATCAAATCCAATTGTTCATCTTGTAATGAAAGTTTGCAATTCTCCTTTTCCAATTGGTTAATCTTATTGAAGAGATCATCTTTTAGAATTAATAATCTATCAATTTTACGATTAAAGTCATGGATTATACTTTGAGTTTCGTCAAATGCAGAAGAAAAATCACTTCTATTCTCAAGGTTCTGAAGTCTTTCTAAGAGTATACCCATTTCAGATACAGTATTCTCTCTAATTTTGCAAATTTGGGGTTCAATCATATTATAAGACTCAATTTGCTTAATCATTAGCTTCTGAATAATTGCAGACTCTAATGTGGTTTCTGTGGAATCAACGGTTGGTTTATTGTAATTGGTGGCCTTAATTGCCTGAACCCTCGTGTTAATCTCGGATATTGAATATTCTAATGAGCGCAATATTGGCATTATTTTTGAGTCTTCAACTAAAATTTTTGTTTTGAATTCTTGATATTCTGAGATTTTGTTCTTATATTCTATAGTTAATTGACTTTTTTGACTCTCTTTCTCTTCGATTATCTTTTGGTAGAGCTCCTTTTTTTGGAAAATCTTATTGTTAAGATTGTCCAATTCAGATGTCTTCACTTTGATTTCATCATCTAATTTCTGAATTTCATTATTAATTTTGATATTTTGGGCCTCAAATGATTTAGATATAGTTTCAATCCTCTCATCGATTTCTTTAATTCTGTTATTTTTTTTTTGGTAATTTTCTTCAATTTCATTGATTTCATTTACATATCTCTTTTCAAACATAGGGAACTTGTCTTCTTTTGATTTAAGCTCCTTGGTTAAGTTAGCATGATTATTCTTAGCTTCTTTCAACTGGGCTATCAAATGATCCATATTTGTTTTGTGATCTTTGTCCAATCGATCATTAGTCTTTTTCAATTCGACCAGTTCATCATTCAATCGTTGAATTGATAATTGACATTGACTTTTATTCTGTTCATAATCAATTGTATGAGATTTGAGTTGTTCATTATGAGAACGAATATTTGCTTGTAATTCTAATACTGTTTGATTATATTCCTTAACCATTGCTTCCCTATCTGATTTTTTCGTTTCTAGCTCAAGCACTAAAGCTTTCTGGTCGTTGATTAGTTGGCCTCGATTCGCTTCTAACCCCTCAAGCTCAGATTGAAGGATATCATTCTGCTGTTTTAGTTCACAAATTCGGTTATTAATCAGTATATTTTCATTATTCTGTGATTCAAATTCAGTTTTTACATTTTCTGATAATCTTGAGTTCATAGAAAACAGTTCAGACATATTATCATTAATTTCAGAAATTTGTGAACGTATATTACATATCTCACGAATCTTGGTTATAGTATTAAGCATTCCTTTTTCAATATTGGTTAATTCCATCTTTTTATCACGAATTTCCCTTTTAATTTTTTCAGTATATGATTTTAATTGGTATTCCTTGGAAATTAAATCATCTCTCTTCTGAGAAATTTGTAAATCAATATTAGATATTTCGTCATTAATAACGGATACTTCTTTGTTAGACTCCTCAATTTGTTTCAGTTGATAATCAACCAATTCTCTCAATTGGATGGTCTTGGCATTTTTGTTCTTTTGGCTATCTAACAAAGTTTTTGTGGCATTTTCATAATTGAGTTTAATGCTTTCAAATGAGTCCTTCTCTTGTTCAAATAATGAAACTTGGGCATCAAGTTGTTCTTCTAATGATTTCTTCTCTGATTCAAGCTTTTGCTTAATACTATCATATGAATTCTTCTCTTGTTCAAATAATGAAACTTGTTCATCAAGTTGTTCTTCTAATGATTTCTTCTCTGATTCAAGTTTCTGTTTGATATTATCATATGAATTCTTCTCTTGTTCAAATAATGAAACTTGGGCATTGAGTTGTTCTTCTAATGATTTCTTCTCTGATTCAAGCTGTTCCTTAAAGTTATCATATGAATTCTTCTCTTGTTCAAATAATGAAACTTGGGCATCAAGTTGTTCTTCTAATGATTTCTTCTCTGATTCGTGTTTAATAATTTCAGAATTGAAATTTTCTTTTTCATAATGTAATAGTTTGCTATAATGAACCATTTGATCTTTTATAACATTTTTCTCGTTTTCCATTTTGGCAATTTTAGTCTGATTAACCAAAATATCTTCATTTAAACTATTTTTCTTAGTTTCAAGCAATTGTATCAATTTATTTTTTTCGTTTTCCAATTCTGTATAATGCATATTTTGCTCTTCGATAAGCTCTTCTGTTGATAAAACATGATTAGTTAATTCTTTTTCAATACTATTAATCTCTGATTCAAGACTCTTAATCTTTTTTTCTTGTAAACTTAACTCTTTCTTCGATTCTCTCTTTTTTAGATCGATTTTAAGCTGTGATTCTGCCTTTTTTTGGATTAATTTATCAATTATTAGACTCATCTGCTGCTTTTTATCATTTACCAACTCTGTTAAACCCTGAAGTTCTTTTTCTTTCTCAAATGCAGCAATTTTAATTGAGTTAAGTTCTTTGCTAATGTTATTCTGGATCATATATTTGGTTTTTTCAATCTCTTGTTCAGTATTTTGTAATTGCGTTTGAAAATCTAAATATTCTTTCGAAAGTCGAGAAGATTCTTCCTTCAATAATTCCAATTTCTTTTTTTGAATATTGAGGGATGATCGAACATGCTTGACCTTTATTCCATTCTCCTCAATGTCATGAAGAATTATATTCTGAGATTCATCATTTGGAATTGGCATTTTAAGTCTAGAGTGCGAAATATTAAGCTCTCGATTCAATCTATCTATCATTTTGTTTTTTTGGTCCAGTTCAGATAATAAACTTGCGACTTCTTCATTTGTGTTGTGCATTTTCAATTTAGTATTTTCCTGTTGCAAACTCTCAATTGTTCGATTTTGCATTTGAACAGTTTTGGAAAGTTTCCTAATTCTGGAACTAATAACCAAAGTCTCATCTGGGGATAAAACTTCATCATAATGGGATTTCCGTGATTTATCATGCTTTTTTGGATCAATAGGATTATCTTCAGCATCTTGAAAACTAAAAAGCTGATCGGAATCAGTGGCAACATTTCTCTTCATCTCAATAAAAGTGACCCTGTAGTCTTAATAAATAGGACGATAATATGGCGCGGTTATTCAATGTCTGAAGAAAGAGTACAAGGGTTCCCAAAAACAGTTTTTGTTAAGAATTTGCCTCAAGATTTCTCATTGAGCGAAGTAGCAACAACAGCGATCCAATACGGAACAATAAATGAAATGGCCAGAATGGTTGATGGGTCCTTATTAGTTCGTTTCGAAGAATCTGAGAGTGCCAAAAAATTTACTGATAGTGCATCAGGCAAAAAAGGGAAAATACTCAAAATTCGTGATCAGCCAATTCGTGTAATTCCAAAAAGAAAAAGGAAACACTCAACTGAGAAAGAAGAAATATAATATGATTAAAATAGAATACTATTTAAACATCAATTAGAATTTTGATTTTTAAACCGACAATTTTATAAATGAAACCAACCCTTATAGCTTCTTTGAAGAGTGCAAGAAAGGATCCAAATTTAATTGCGAGGAATCTCGAGCAATTAAAGAAGCAAGACCTCGATGACAAAGATATTAAATCTTTGTCTGAACTTCTTCCAAATTTCTATTCGAATTCTAGCTCTTTGGTTGTGAAAAATGCAGATGAACTATGCTCAATTATGTTCCCGAAATTACAGAATAATAAAGAATTTTGTATTACGCTAATGAAAGAGCTCAGAAACCCCCTTGGATCAAAAATGAAAGAAATTAACACAATTGCATTCCATCGAGCAGAAAAAATATTTGAAATTGTTAAATTTGATCAATATGTTGATATTTTGGCTGGATTTATGAATTCAAATGATAATGAAATTTTACTAATCTCTGTTCTGAAACTAATTTTAAAATTATCTGAAAATAATGATTCTTTCGATTTTGAAAATCTAATTAATATAATAGTTCCTTTTGTAGATATAAAAACTAATGAAACAAGCAAACTAGCACTTTCACTGCTCACAAAAGCTTATATCTCACACCCTGAGAAAGTTATTGATCAAATCACTTCAAATAATCCAAAAAATGCAGAAGAAATTACTGAGAAAATACGGTGCAGAAGTCATCCATCGCAAAATGAAACATTATATGAAGAATCTGTGCTATCAAGATTTGAAAATCCATTTGATGGATTGGAACCGATGAGCGGACCCATTGATGTTGATTTATATTCTAAATCAATGTCAAGGAACCAAGATTGGGAACATCGTAAAGATACATTAGAAAGGCTTTTATGCCATTGCAAAGGCTCTGAATCGAGTCAGCAATTTGTGAAATCTTTCTGGAAATTAACTCAACCATTTTTAGATTGCTTGACAGATTCCAGATCCTCACTATCGATTTATGCGTGCATTGCTCTTGTAGGGTTTGCATGTGTGTGTCAAAAAGAACTTGATATTTGTACAGATAGTATTATACCAAAACTAATTCTTCGAACCTCAAATGGAACTGGAATCGTCGCAAGTACATCAAGAATTGCTGTTTTGAAGTACTGTCAGAATGTTTATGGAGATAAAATTAAGAAAAGGCTTATTGAATATTCATCAAATGGATCACCAGATGTTTCGTTTACAGCAATTAAGGCTATTGTCGAATCTGAATCCTACTGGCCGCCTGAAAAATGGAAAGGATTTGAGAGAGTTCTAGCGGAGAATAAAAATCATAAGTCTGAAAAAGTTAGGCTTTTGGTTTCTGAATACTTTTCAAATCAAACACCAATTAAAATCGTTGAACAGCGATCAACTGAGAGTATTAGAAGTATTCAACGACCAAGTGCCTTCAAAAAGAATCATGATAGTATCTCAACCACCCGTAAAAAGGTTCAAATTCTTAAACAATTAGATTCCCCTATGACCTATTCGAAAGATATAGTCTCATCCGAAATCAATGAAGAAAAACCTAATCCTGAAGAAATTTTGTCAATATCCGATGTTTTGGCAAAAAGGAACTTGGATGGATTGTTAAAATGCATGAAATTTGGTAATCAACCATTAAATGAGTATATAGAAGGAATTATTGGATTAATCATTGAAAATATTAATAACGATGCTGCATTTAATAACTTGAATGATGTAATACATTTATTAACCACAAAACTCCAACAAAACCTTGAACTTTATACACGTCGAATTCTAAGTAATTTGCCCATATCAAATAATCTAGGAAATAACATTCTAAAATACTTTGCGTATGCATTTGGAGATATTCTGATAGCTAAACAAGTTATGATATATTCTCAGCATCAGTATATTTGGCCATTTATCATTGATATTGCGGATAGGAGTATTTTTGATTGTAGTTTTGTTGTCGAAGTTATTTCCAAATGTATTGAAACCAATCAATATGATTTAAATCACCATAAAATCACTATTTTAATACAGAAACTATATAATCATGACCCAATATGGGTCAGATCTTTACTCATTAATCTTAAAGAATCTGAGAGAAGCGATATATTATCAGACATAAAGTCAATAGTAGAACCATTATACAAAGAATACTATCCTGATGATCAATCTAAATCTTCGACTTTAGAAGACGAGCTGAAAAAAGCTGAGCTTGGCCAAGACTTAGACTTTCAGTTCCTGTCTTCAATTCACTCCGAAAAACAAGAGTTTCAAGTAGTGTATATACTAAAGAGAGCAAAGAAATTTGATAAGATGTCTATCCCAATTCTCTTGGAATACACCAAATCAAATGATGACAATATATCTTCAGGAGCTACCATTGTACTTATAGAGTTTGGCAAGAATCACCCTGAAGTATTTGAAGAAATTTGTTCAAAAAAAATAATCACCAAAGGATCTCTTTATGTTTTATGTTCGATTTTCGATAATTATGACCAAAAATTCATACAATATACTATTGATTCCTTAAAAGAATCACTAATGCAGGCAGTTACCAATATATCATATAGATGTCCCATTATTTACATACTATCCAAATCAAAAGAATATTTTGATTTGAGCTACTTCTCATTTATAGAAAACTTGCCTGCAAGAATCCAAAGATCAATCAAAAATGGTTGTACTTATTTTTCATAAAAACATATATAAGCAAAAGTATTTGTTTTACTTCTTGTGGGCCTTCATTTGGCTGCTGTAGAAAGCAAGTTCTTCGCCTTCAAGGAGGTAACCATCAGCACGGCCGCATTGACCTGGGCGGGATGTGATGATAGCAAGAACACGACCTTGGTCAAATTGGGAAATGAGTTCTGGAGCAACAACACCACCTTCCTTGTTGTTTTCCCAGCGTTGCCTCATCTTGTCAGTAACCTTAGCGGGGGCAGCGTATTGGGACTTTCCGAGAGCCTTACCATATTGGCGTTCAAACCAATGCTTGAATGGAGCAGCTTCAACTTGAACGATGGAACCACGAGCGATAGTGTTTGTACGAACGAATTCGTTACTGGTGGCATGGTAAGCAACGTTAAGAATACGGGTCTTTCTTGTAGCATTCTCTGAAGCCCAAGCGAAAGTGCCGGTATCAAGACGGAGAGCACGCATCTTAAGGCTACCACCACGAACGCGAACTGGATGGATTGTCTTTTCACCAAGACGGGTTTCTGAGGCTGGGCGGCCAGCAAGGAAATTACGCTTCTTACGCCAAGCAACGCAACGAGCACCAGACTTAGCGTGCTTAAGGTCTCCCATACGAGTAATACCCATTATCAAAAGGTCGGACCATAGCCGGCAAAACCGCTTGTCAAACGGCCAAACGATTATTTCGGTTTATTTGGTCGCCGGTTTTTCCTCATTAAATGATTTTGGGTGTATTTTTGGTGATATTAGTAATCTTTTTTGTCATAATGTTCAGACTCAGAAGGAAGAAATGTGTAGCATTTTTCCACCCCAATTGTCTTGATTGTGGTGGTGGCGAAAAAGTTCTTTGGGTTTCTGTGAAAGCCTTACAGCGAGAAAACTGCAAGATATGCATATACAGTGAAGATGCTAATTATGAAAAAGCGAAAAACATTGTTGAGTCGCGGTTTAGTTTGCCTGTTCCGGAATCAATTGAGTTTATCAACGTTGGAGAGGCATCATTTATTCGCCCTGGCAGATTTCCGCGCTTTACATTGATTTTGCAAGCCCTTTCATCAATGTTATATGCATTTAAGTGTTTGATACGTTTAGTACCATCTGTAGTTATTGATACAACAGGGGCCCCTTTTGCGGCTCCAATTTGGAAAATATTTGGTGGGTGTAAAGTAATATCATATATACACTATCCGTTTATATCCACTGATATGCTATCGGCCGTTAATTCTGGTGAAGAGAGCTTTAACAATGATCAATCAATTGCCAAATCACGTATTCTCACAACAATCAAAATATTATACTATCGAACATTGGCACAATTTTATTCTTTAGTTGGAAAGTTTAATGATGTTGTAATGTGCAATTCCTCCTGGACTGGAAATCACATACAAAAAATATTTAAACGAGTTCCAATTTTGGCTTTTCCACCATGTGATACGACTGAGTTTAGCAAGCTAAGTCTATTTGATAAAAGAGTGCGGAAACAAATTGTAAGCATTCAACAGTTTAGACCAGAGAAAAATCTTCCTCTTCAAGTAAGAATCATTGAAAAATTATCTGAGAGGGTGCCTGGAGTTAAGCTCATTATTGCTGGTGGGTGTAGAAACGATGGAGATCGGAGAATTTTAAATTCTCTACAGGAAGAGATTAACCAAAAGAAGCTTCCCATTACTTTAGAACCGAATGTTTCTTTTGAAAGACTTAAGCAATTATTAGAAACGTCTGATTTGGGACTTCATACAATGTATAATGAGCATTTTGGTATTTGTGTTGTCGAGTTTATGGCATCTGGATTGATTCCAATAGCAAATAAAAGTGCCGGACCCCATCTTGATATTGTCCAGGATGAGGACCATTTGGCTCTTTCTCTTGATGAATATGTGGATAAAATCGAGAAGGCCTTCGATGATCTAGATGAAAGAAGAAGGATGTTCAGGGACAAATCATTCAGATTTAGCTATGATGAGTATGAAACCACATTTATCAAATCGATTGAACAGTATATTTGATGTAAAGAGTTCTTTTAGTAGATTATAACCGGTTTGTTGGGATCATCACATTGTTCTATCTTTGGATCAAGACCAAAAACTTGAGCAATGATTATCTGAAAGAGTTTCTTGACGTTGATCGAGTGGGTATTCGAACAATATATCAAAGGAGCCCCAATAGCTTGAGCAAATTTCTTCGCTTTATTGGTAATACCAGCCTTTTCTTGTTCTGAAAGTTCAAAATACAAATCAAACTTATTTCCTACTAAAAATACACGTGCCGTTTGGTTGCATTCATATGCACTACGATACCAGTCTCTTAATGCTGTTAAGGTTCCAATATTAGATAAATCGAACATAAATATCATTACATGAGCGCCATCGCAACAAACTGGAAGCATTTCCATAAAGCTTTTTTGGCCACCAATGTCCCAAATAACTATATTTACAGGTGTATTTTTGACAGTAATTTGCCTCTCAAGAAATTGAACCCCTAGAGTTGCAATATAATCCTCCGAAAATGTTCCTTTACAATATTTAACCATAAGTGTCGTCTTACCAACCATAGAGCTCCCGATTAAAGCAATTTTTACTGTAATAGCACCACCTTCAGCCATTTTGGTCTCCGGTTTTACACAAATTTATTTGTGTTTGAAACCGATATTTTTGAATTCAAAGCCGATTAAATAAAAGTACTGGTTCAGATTTTACAAATAAAAGAATAAAATTATTAAACGGGCGCAATGTAAAATTGTGATCATTCTTTTTACAGTGTTCACTCAAAATTTTTTAAGATTTCACAGATATTTTATGAATTTATTGATGCTTTCTTTGGTTATATCCGGTAATATTCTGATGCCAACAATGATCTCTATTTATATTAGCTTTCCAAACCACAAATTTATTTTCAATTCTTACTTTCGAAAAGTATTTTCAAATGTGATTTATTCTCTTAGTCATCATTGCCATTTCTTTGTCAAGAAATCTACCTTTTCTTGTGTTTTAGGTGCGGCAATTAGTGTAGAGAGCATTGATTTGGTGAATTCAACAATTGAAAGTGATTCTGATATCAACATTACGGATTCACTATTCCACAATATTTTTTCCAATGTTTGTGCTGGGGGCATAAAGATTGTTTCTGTTTCTGTCTTATTAACAATTCGGAGATGTAGCTTTATTAATGTCTCATGTATCCCTGAACAGTTAATTACATACTCTGACGATTCTTTTTCAAGAGGTGGCAACATTTGTCTATTCAAGGGTAAAAGATTGATATTTGATAAATGTTGTTATGAGAACTCTGTACAAATTTCGTCATTAGATGTTAGAGCCATTGTTTCGATGTGTTCAATGAGCCATAATCTTTCTACTTCAGGTTTTATATGTAAGTCAGATAAAATTCACAAAGTTTTGATTGAAATGTATTATAATGCTGTTAGTGTTTCTTCAATGAATTGTACTAACACAAATTATGGTTTTTACAATAGTTTTGAGCCATATTACGTGAACAACAAATATTTGAACTTTGCTAATTCATCAGTACCATTATACTTAGCAACTTTTTCTCCTCAAAAAACAGACTCAAATCACTTGAATTTTCTCAATTCAAGAATGTCAATGCATTTTTGGAAATCAAAACACTATATTTCCTATGCAGTATTCCGAAATGTAAGTTTAACAATATCATATTTTAATTCAGCTGTTGCCTATTTTTCTAATTGTTATTCAGACTCTTTTGTTCATTCCACCATTACCATTTCAATGGCAACACTAATCAGTGTTCCAAACATTTTCAGTTGTCATTCATTTATTGTATCGGAAACGCCCCTTTCTCATACAGAAAAGTGTATTATTTATTCAATAATAGTTGATCAACCAGAACCAATGATAATACCATTGTTATTATCTCATTTTTTATTTACTCTTTTGTAAAAAGTTCCGAAAAACAATCATTAATAAACATATTGTTTTATTCTATCTCCAAATATTATGAAAGTTAAACAAATCTGTTTGGAATATGGGTGGATTTGGTACCTAATCGACACAACCATTGTTGTTGTTCCAATGATAGAACCAATCCTACTTTGTTGATAATAACGTTTTTTAATCGTTACTATCATGAATGATCCAAATGATTGAAATAGAACGAGTTCGTGAAAATCAAGGCTTTTTCGATTGTTGTAATACTTTTTTTATATGGTAATGATGCCTACTTTGTTTCTTTGTCTCTTAAAAATTTCACATAATTGGGTTTAATGAAGTTTTAATAAGAGATTAATGAATGATATTACTTTTTAAATATTTATCTTCATATAAAACATTAACACGTGACATCAGAGGTTATTGACAAATTGAAAAAACAAATTATGAACAATAGTAATAATTTTAGGAAATGGCTTCACATTCGAAAAATTAATGATTTACTTATTTTCATGATAATAGGTAATTTTTCTGTGATTCAATTGACTACAAACTCCAAAAAATGGTAAACTCATATACTATTGTTGAAAAACTAATAATATATTTTGAAGAAATTTCTACAATTAATCAACATAATGGACCGAAACCATGATTGGTTTTTGCAAATTTGCTTAGTTTCATTACACTCAAAAATTAACTTCATGGTTCATCCCTTTGTTTTTTTTTGAATTTGTGTTGCTTCAATGGAACAAGTATTATATTCAATCGCACAATCACTATGAAGTCCAATGAACTTCTCATTATGATTCTCAGTGGAAGCATCCACTTAATCAATTGAACCATCAAGAAAATATGAGAGTTTACCTCATTTTTGGATCATCTATATATAATGCTGATATGATTTAATAATCGAGGATATTTTTAAATATTTTTAGAATAATTCTTTCAGAATTTCTAAACTTGCTAAAGAATCTTAAATAATGGGAAATAACAATGAAATTGATAAAAAACTGTTCGCTTAAGATTTTTATAGAATTTGCCTTCACAAAAGGACATATATTTCGAAAACTATAAATAATTTATTAACGAAATCAATTCTACTACTATATGTTCTAAATTGTTTTATATTATCAGAATGACAATAATGAGATGAATAAAAAGAGATATGATATGTACCAAACTTCATCAGTGAATTATTGTTATTGCTTGATGTTATTCCAATTTGATTAATGAAACTATGATAAATCTCCAGGTTACTTGACACAGTATAAAATAGACAATTCTGGTTCATATCGAATATACAATTCATCATTTTATATGAACCTCCATTTTCAAGATAAACCACACCAAGAACAGGACTATTATTATGCACAATATTGGAAAAAGACATTGTCCCTGTGTTTCTATAGAAATAGATACAAATATAATGTTCAACATGGTTATTTGAAAATGTACAATAATTGCTTGCAAATGAATTCGGGGAGTTAATAATAACTCCTGAATATTCATGAACATAATTCATTGAATTATTAGAATTGCCCATCTTTTGGTTTCCACATTCTAACCACATAGTTATTAGACCAGATGATAAAGAACAAGAGGATACCGAAAGGAAATCAATTTCATTTATATTTACACAAAGAATCATGGAAAAGAGATACCGTTGAGATGAACAACCATGAACACATAGCATTTTTAAGATGGAATTTGTGGAAGAAAACCAAATAGCTCCTCCTTGATTAACACTACTACAATTATAGAACATTGAGTTACTGACATTCATTGATTGAGAAGGACAATTGACATAAATTACTCCTCCATAATCCTGATAACAGTTTAATCTTGAGAAGAAACACATTGATATATTAATACTTTCTTCAGCATAAGACCTTCCAAGATCTATATTTTCATTTTTACAGGTTAATATTGTGAATATCTCCTTATTTTTTGAAAAATCCATAATTCTAAATATATTGGGTTTATAATTAATATATTTTGATGCAAATGAAGATTCAACCATTTTTTGATGAACGAATATGAAATAGAAAAACATGATAATGATTATTTCGGTTGAAAAATTGTATATGATTCTAAGAGAACTCAATGTTGTATTGATGATGCAATTTTTTATCACTTCTTGAGATTTGGAATGTTTTATTCGAATTTGATTAAATTTGCGAATTAACTGAACAATAGGGTAGAATATCAAGGAGATAACACTATTCTCTGGTAAAAATAACCATGTGTACAATGATAAGTTAAACATTAATGGTGATGTGGATATTAAATCAAATTTGAATTTTATGTGATAATCTGAAAAATGTGTTTTTGAATCGTTGTGTTTGTTAGAAATTGAGATTCAAGTGTTTTTTTAATCGTCAACATTACCTATTACAGAGTTTTTCTAGGTATAATAATAATATTAAGCAACAATATATCCCAAATTTATTTGTAATTGGATCAAAAGAAAGAGAACGTTTTTTGTTTTTTTTTGGTCTTTTTGAAGTGTCAATTAGTTTGAGAATGGCCAAAGATGTGGAAGAAAAAATGTCAAGAGAATTTATAAGAACTTCATCTTGAATAGAAATGATCCCTAAAAAGAAGAGATATAACAAAGAAAAAATTATTGAGGTTTTTTTATCAATATATTGATTTTGGCATTTTTTGGTCTGTCACAAACAAAACATTTAATTAGATAGAGACTATCTAATGAACAAGGTGATATTAGCAACCTACTACCTGAAATGAATACGAATATATTCCTTTCAATGATTTCCTGAATGTACATTTCTTGATGAAAAACTCTTATATCTAATCCACAGTTTAAATGAATATAATAAAATCATGGACTCTTGGGATTCTGCACATTTCGGAATGTATTATCACTGTGAAAACTTACACCAAATGATTGAACATGATGTCATAGTTTAAACCATGAGAGGCATGTTTGGAACCAAGATCCATGAGGAGTTGAAAATCTTATTATCATCATCAAGATATTCTTCATAAAAGATTAAATATCCAAATTTTACATTTTCGAGTTACTTAATTCTAAACGTGCATTAATGAATCCAAAAAAGTCTCATTTGCAAACCAAACCAGTTTTACCGTCTTTACGGCCAATTACTCCTAATATAAAGTCTGAAACTCCTAGAGGGTTTAATCCTTCATCCAAATCGATGACATTGAATAAATTTAGCAATGATTTTGTGGTCAGTCGTTCAATGTTTGTTCATTCTCCAAGAACAAGAGCCATTTTGCCGAATAATGATAATTATGTGATTAATGGGGATTTATTATTAATAAATGAGCTTTTGAAAAGGATTCCAAACGAAATTAATGAAGATTCATCAGCAAAATTATCCCCAATTCTTGATCGAATTCTTTGTATTACATGTTCATGGTCTCAAGAGTATGTTTCTTCTGCGCAAAATACTCAGGTTATTTCCGATCTTAAACAGAAGCTTTATGTTCTCATCGAAATTGATGATTTATTGGTTCGTTCCATTGTATGTAAGATTCTAATATCTTTGGCAGAGAATGCACAATCTCCACTCCTTTTACCAATATCCAAAATATTCTATAAACTGAGTTTGGATCAAAACAATGACCCTTTTTTTGTGTTAGAGTCAATTGAAGTGGTATTATTTAGCCTCATAATTAATTCTCCTCCTGAAGCGAGAGTTTTTGCTGCAGGAGCTCTTAGAAACGTATCTAATTTTCCAGAGATGAATCAAAAGCTTTCTGTATCCGAAGTACTTGATATTTGTTTAGATATTTTTAGAGATCCCAATGCAGAATTTGAACTTAGGGTTCAAATTCTTGGGTCAATAAGATCAATATGCAAAAATGACGATTTCAAGAAACAAGTTGAAAAAAGCGATTTAATAGCTTTAGCACTTCAATATAATGATGCATTTTTCGAAATTCTTCGCACATGCAAACTCCTTCCAGCTCTTGATGATAAGGTCAAATTATCAATTATGAAGAAGATTTCTGAAAAACTATTTAGCGACTATGATGAAATCAGACTCACATCCGAAGCGTTTTTGGTTTTATCATGTTCACTTGAGAATACATACGAGTTTGTTGATTCTTCAATTAACTTAATCATACAAAGTATCTCTTATCCCGAAATTCTATTGGCTCTTTTAAGAGTAGTTAATCATCCTCAAGCAAGTATTTCTAAGTATTTAGATAATGGGATTGTTATTGATATATTAAAGAAAGGTGATTATGATCTTGAAATTCTCATCTCTGCATATAAATTGATTCTAAGAGGAGAAGATGATGCATTTGCAGAGATCAAGGATGAATATAGTTATTTGTTATCTCTCAATCAATGAAATATTTGACTTTTTTTAAATCCACAAAAGTATTTAAAAGTGGATTAACGCACCAATGTGCATTTTTAAAATGAGTTCTTCCAAATAAGACAGTTTATTGGTCTTCATAATCATCTGAACTATTTATATCCATCAAAATCTCAGTTTCCTCCTCTTCTTCCTCCTCTTCTCCTTCTTCCTCCTCTTCTTCAGCAATGATTTTCCCAATGATATCAGTTAATGCATCACATGAATTATAATTCTGACAAAGATAGGCAATACTGTTGTTTTCTTCAATTTCATCTTTATGATGGGCTCCACCATAGTCTTGTATCCATTTTGATTTAGAAACATCAACAACAGACTTAATAAAATCATTCCAAAGTTCATCTTCATTCGAAATCAATTTTGAATCCAAAACATCAGATAACTCAATCAGAATGCCCCAATATGATGCTAAGGAAGATGATCTTAAAGAAAACTCATACATAATTTTCTCTTTCACATTGTTAGCTGCTACAAAATGGTTTAATTGATCTGTAGAAACAGACAAGGATTTAAACAATTGCAATAATGCCAAGTGGAGGAATGAGTTTGTTGGGTAATCAAAGAAATCTTTAAAAAGAAATTCTATCAAATCAAAAATGCACTGATCTTGCTCAGATTTGCTATCTATAATATCTTTTACAAGTAATGCAGCTCTATATTTATCTGGGGTAAATACATGATCTCTCATTATATGTTCGCAAAGTTGTATACTCTTTGATTCAACAAAATCCATGATCTCATCAAACGAACAAGTATTATTACCCTTCAACTCAGAACTATTATTACTCATAATAATTAATATACGAAAACAACTATCAGATATATCTATTGTTGGGGCTTCAATAGCTTGTTCAAATATGAATTTGAATGTTTCAAATTTCAAAAATTGTTTTATGAATGAATTTTGTTCATTAGAAACTAATAGGAGTTTAATTAGTTCTAAGCTTTTAATAATTACGGATTCTTCGTGTGTTAACATTTTAAGGAATAGTTGGTCTGCTTGAATGTTACACAACCATAAAATCAAAGATTCCTTTGCTTTTGAGAAATAACTATATAAAAAATTATAAACATAAGAGTTAGATATCATATCGAGAAGTTTGGTAAAAAACTCTAAGGGTTGCTTAATAAAAAACCATGATTTTCCATCAGTAATTTCGATAATATATATAAGTATTCGAAAAAAATATGATAAATCTATTTCTGGCGAGAAAGATGAGACTAAATAGTTAATAAAATCGGGTTTTGAAGAAAGTTCTCTATATATTCTATCATTTTTTGATGTCAAAACCATCAAACACGTTCTTGAATCTACACCAACTGGCAAGGGAACCTTACCAATCGATATATCAAATATTTGTGTTAAATTTGATACCATTAAATTCGAGAGATTCATTAATTGTTGACCCAAACCATTAAGAAGTAAATCTTCCTTCAAAACATCCTCCAAACCAACAGTTTTATTTAGAATTTTGTCTTCTAATTTACGAAATTGCTGTATTCTACTTGCCCAAGACATATTGTTAAACGGCTGTTAAGATTATTTGTCAGGATCGATTTCAAATAGAAAGGTTAAACTAAACTATAAAGGCAATTCATTTAATAGTATTTCTGAAACAACATGTGTCTATGGTATGTTCTGAAGAAAAACAGAGGCTGCATGATTTGAGATTGTTATTATTTTGTGAGTTTTGATTTCGAATTTCGATCAATGCAGGGTATAGTTCACATTTCTCTGTTGGATGATTTGATAAGCATATCATGCATGTCATATCTTCTATTTTTTCTTTTTGTTTAGATTTCTTGGATTTATTTTTCTTTTTTCCATAATACATATTAGAATCAGAAACAGAGGGTTGAGATATAGGTTCTATATGGCTACTATCATTATCAAGAATTTCACTCTTAAGTTGATTTAAAGATTCAATAATTTGGTGCATTGTTTCATCTGATTTAGAAGCATAAATTTCAATACATTTAACTTGTATTCTGAAAGTCAAAGCTCGATTTCTCTGATCGGCATTTAACCATGCATCATAGTTTTCAAATTGAGCAATTCCTTTTGGCATGTTTGAGATTACCGTTTGAGGATCATCAGAAAAATTACAATCACTAAAAATACCGTTTTCAGTTCTCCATCTCTTATTGATTAAATCTATTGGCAATGGACTTTCTTCAAAGTTACACAAAGCAATTATATGGCGACAAGGAATTCCAAGGAAAACATGAAGCCCACATTCGCAAAAATCATTACTGGTCCGGTATCTTAGTCTTGAATTATTATAATCATATGAAAAAATCCCATCAGATGATCCATCAAAAACAATGCTTTTTGACATTTCAACCTCTTCTTTTAATAATGCACTGATATTTGGAGCTAAAATAATTCTTTGATCAGCTTCAAAGACAAGTGGCTGAACAATGCCAGAATAGAATAGAGTGCAATAATACAAATTCATGATACTGTCAATTTTTTCTCTAGTTGCACTTAATGACAAAACATCAAACCCTATATTATTTCTAATGAAAGTTCCCAATTTTTGTGCCATTGTTATATTATTTATCCCAAGACAAAAAACATCAGAAAGTTGAGATCTTGAAAACTGTCCAAAATAGGGAATAATATTCTTCTCCATATATTGTTTGAAATCTGGGCTAAGATTGTTCAATTCATTTAATGAATTATCAAATACAATTCTTGATTCGGAAAAGCATACATTGTTCACGTGCATTTTATAAATAATTTCATCACTTTCTTTAAGACCCTGTTTTTTCAATTGTGCTTTGATATCTTTCATTTTCTGAGATGCACAAACAACATGATTAATAGAGAAATCTTTTCTTGTTTCAAGCTCTTGGTTTTTGATAATCTTAAAAGCAGAGGTGAATGCTGGGTTATCATCAGTTATAATTGTTCTAATTCGACCTATTCCTTGATTTTCATATAATAAAATATCCAGCATCCATTTCATTACATCCTCATTAACCAAAGAGGTAAACAAAACTCCTCCAGACACAGGTACCCTGTTTTCATTAACAAGTGTAATTGGTATTGATTGCCAATTCGAATCACTATTCAGCTTAATTGGATCAATCATTATTACATCCATATATCGATTGAGATTTTCCATTTCTCTTGAACTAATTGTGAAAACAGCTATTCTTTGGACCCTATTATCACTTTCAATATCATATGGATAAGCTGCACCATTATTATGTTCCATATAGTCAATCAAATCCTGTGATTGCGAAGAAAAATCTTCGATCTGAGCCTTTTTGGTAATTTTTTCAATAGTTAATGAAGACAAAAATGGACCTCCAATATTAAGTATATAATTCTGAATAATTGAATTTGAACATCCTGCACAATGGAGATTATGAATAATCTCCTTTTGGTTTTCTTCAAAGGAATATCGTGTATAAAGTGTGGGATCTAAGGTATGCCCTTCATGATTTAGATTCCCTTTCGAAAAGACAAATCCTTCTTCAAGATTTTGAGGCTTTTTTGGCTTAAATCGTAAATAAAACGGACAGTTGGTTTTGTTAGATCCATTTTTACATTTTCTTCCTCCATACGAACAGTAAAACACAGGATGAAGATCCATCACATTGTTTCTGCTAAAAATATCGAAACCTTGACTTCTTGCTTCCCTTTGAAGAATGCTTTGTATATCTTTTCCATTCTTAAACTCGAATTTAGTTAAGTTTTCATGAGTAAAGAAGTTCATAAAATATTAAACGAATACATTCTCTTTCAAGCTTTTTATTGATGTAATCCAACCTTTCTCCTGACTTCAAAGCTCCTTTGAAGCCTTGCAAATTGTTTTTTATCTCCACTTAGTTCAGACAAAGATGAAGGAGCACTGTCCTGCTCATATTCAGGTTCGTCGATGATAAATCTCTCAAGTGGATCTATTTTCTGTTTTGGTTCTTTATCATTATTTTCCTCTATATCTGTTTTTTCAGTAAGATCCTTTTCAAATTGTGATTGTGTCTGTTCATCTTTCATTTTCAGAAGGATTTTCCTGTTTTCATTGATTTCTGTTCTAATTTTCTTCCTGTTTTCAGCAGGTAGGTAACTGGGAATATTAGCATTAACCTTAAGAGTGCTCTTTTCTGGTTTGCTTTTAGGTGCAGGCGAAATTTTTACCGGTTCAGAGGGCCCAACAGGTGATTCTCCAGCAAGAGAGTCTCCAATTCCGTCTTCAACATCTTTATGTTCATTTTGAGCTGGGTCAGGATTGTGCTTGATTGACTCTCCAATAATTTCTAAAACAGTCTTCTTTTTGTTGGCCAGATCCGAGCTCCTGTAAGAGTCAGAACTCTTTGGAAGAGAAGCTTTTTTGGCGCTTTTAACATTACCAGATGGTGTCTCATCTCCCCAAATATCATTATACTCAACTTTTTGTATACTGGGCTTCTCTTCCTTGTACTTGCGTGGGCTTATAAATAGCTTTTTCTTTTTTGGCTTCTCTCCATTATCAACAGAAAATAAACTTGACTCAGGTATAATCTCAGGTATCTTCTTTTCATTCTGATCGATCTCTACTTTAAGAGCACTTTCGGCAATGTTTCTCATACGTTTTTCTCTAGCATTTTGAGTTTTCGACATGGCTCTATGGCCATAAAAAGCGGTTTTTAAAATTTAGATTTAAAGATAAGAATGGATTAAAAAATGATTAAAACAACAGCAAGGATAATCAATGCTATCATGAGATACCAAGATGTTGTTGTGGAAGCAGTTCGTTGAACCTCAACAAGCTTTGTGTTTGCTTTAACAATTTTTTCATCAGTTTTATCCATTTTATCATTCATCCCCTTTATCATTTGAGTTTGGTCTTTTAATTCATTTCCAATGTTATCTGCGTTTTTAACGATCTTTGAAGTTGCCATTTCAAGAACATCAAGAGCATTATCAACCTGCTTGAGGCCTTGCTTATTTGCTTCGTGAATTTCTAGACTAGACATTTGGCCTGTACCTTTTGGATTTGACATCGAAAAATGTGTTATGAAATACCAAAAGTGACGCACAAATCACGATCAATAAACAAATCAAATTATTCCCTAATTTCAAAATTTGTGATTTATAAAAATCACCCATTGAAGTTTGACTCAGAATAGCATGAGAGAACAAAAAAAAATACATTACGAAAGCTATTTGGGTACATTTTTACCAATTATACCAAAATATATATCTCATACTCAACAGAAACCCAGGAAATATGTTTCTGAATAGAAAATCACTCTTCAAATTCCAAGAGATGAGCTTGTGTTTTCTATGAACACCTCTCACAATCAACCATGTTCAGCAAACTACAATTACCAAGGGACTTAAAGACACCTTCTCATGCCCTGTTATGCCTGATCATTCGGATCAAAAACAAGACACTTCTCGCTGTCTCCTTTGCTCTGGTATCATTCCAGTTAAAACTTTACACAAACTTTACAAGAGATAGTTTTTTAGAAACGTTTTGTAATTAATTTCATTCAAATATCTCCCATTTCTAATTAAAAAGTCATATAATTTCAACAAATTGTGATTATTTTTAGATTTTGTGTTAATGTTCCTATCAAATGTCTCATCTTCAGTAGCAAAGCTATTATCCGAAAAAAACTTTTTGTACATAATGAATATCATATATTTATATAAAATATTTGAAAAAAAACAGCATTCATCTTCAATTATGAATCATAATGCTTCAATGATGATTAAGAAAGTATACGAATCATTCCAATATACCTTCTCAAAGATACATATTTTTGCAATATTCATTTTCAATATTCGATTTTGGAAATATACTTTTATTATAAGAATTACAAGTGAGCTCCTTTGTTTTGGTGTTTTAAGAATCCAAATCAGTCTCTTTTTTGAATCTCCAAAAATTTTATCATATTTATGGAATAAATCCCTATTATTTTTTAAAAAAGGACTCAAACCTACAAAAAAACTAAACAAAATTACCAAACAAAAGATATTCACTAACAAGATTAAAACTATTTCGAGCATTACTTTATTATTATTATATATATATATACTCATTATAAATCTTGACTATTTTGAAAATCTATATGAGCCTAAACAACACTTATCACTATTAAAAGAAGTAGCCAAGTTTTTGAAAAACCCAAAAGATTACCTGATTGTATCTCATTTGTGGTTGAATGATAATGAGATTATTTGCAATGTTGGTTTGGGGTGTGAAAGTGAAAGTATTGGCAAAGGAAGGTCATATTATAATAAGAATATTAATATTTCAGATTGTTTGTTCTCAAGATCTTCATCATACTCGGGAAATGGTGGTGTAATATATGTTTATGGTGGTACTTACTCAATGAATGTCAATTACTCAATGTTCTATAACTGCGTATGTTCTTCTTATGGAGGAGCAATATTCTTCTCTTCTTCTTATTCATCTCTCAGAATGATATGTGCTAATAGTTGCTCTTGTGGAGATTCTTATGAAGGTCATTTTGCTTATCTTCAAGCTTCTCAGGTGAATCAAGTGGAGTACCTATCTGTATCAAATTGCTCTCATTCTACATCTGGATGGTTTTCTATTCGCTTAATCTATGGTTATCAGAGAGTTGACAACACAAACAGTTCAATGAACAATGCTGTAAGAGTGTCCAGTATTTGCATTTGGTCTCCATCCACATTCACAAGCTCACACTGCACTTTCTCAAACAATAAGGCATCTTCTCATATTTGCATTTACTTCGAATCTTATTCAGGAACAATATCAATGTCATATGTCAATATTGTTCATAACGACAGTCCATCTTTTGGAGTTGTATATGTCTCTGGAGCAGGATCAAGAAAGATGATGTATTGTGTATTCAAGAATAATCATAACTATCTATTCTGCGTTTTTCAAGGTTCTCTTGAAGTATCTCATTCGTTCATATATCACTCTGCTTCATTCTCGACTTCAACAGCAGCATCAACATCAAATAATAATTCATTCATTAATACAATCACATATCAATTACAATTCTTCAATTCTCTTCATTGTAATGCAGATATACCTCTTCCTCAGAGATCATTAGAAGAAACATTCAGAATGACATATGAGAGAACAATCAATCAAACATCCAGAGAAACTATAATCAATACTCTAAATGAATCTCCAATGAACACTCTAGAACAATCTCCAATCAATACAATCGATCAAACAATAAGAGAAACGCTAAAAGAGACTATCCCAAGAACATATGCTGAATGTATATTCACTCAGCAAATGGCTAATTGGAGAGAGATCAGTGTAGTATTCTCATTTGCTTTCTTATATCCAGTGATAATTCTAATGATATCATGAGTTAATATTATGAATAAATGGTCATTCTAAGAATGTTCTTGTATTGTGGTTGAATGATAATGAGATTATTTGCAATGTTGGTTTGGGATGTGAAAGTGAAAGTATAGATCAAGGAAGGTCTTACGCTGATAAAAATATAAATATTTCAAATTGTTTCTTCTCAACATCTTCATCATACTCGGGAGATGGTGGTGTAATATATGCTACTGTTATTTCTTGCTTAATGAATATCAATTACTCATTGTTCTATAACTGTGTTTGTTCTTCATCAGGAGGAGCCATATACTACGACTCTTCTTATTCATATCTCATTATGATATGTGCGAATAGATGACCCCCTTGATACTCAGGATTGGCTCAAATCCTATCATAGAATTGATAGATATATTGATCGAGCCTATTTTGGTAACATTATCACTTTTTCTCAAAAATGGGATTAATCGGTTTATTAAAAGTGACATGTTTACATAAGATCTCGCGTAAAGATCATTAAGCGAGTGCACTACTCGGCAATGAAATACGCTTATTGTATGGATGGTCGCCTTAAAAATCCGAAAAGCGTTCAGATTATCACTATTCCACCCATTTGATTTGACAAACCAAGTCACTTTTTTATATTTGATGACTTTATATATAACGATAAAAGGCACTTTTACTCATGTCTCAATCAGAAGTGAGACATAATGATATTTTAGTGAATTCGATGCAAAAAGAAATCCTCGACCTTGAAAAGCGCCTATCACAACTTATTGGGGAGAATAACGAGCTCGAATCTGAAGTTATTCAACAATCATATATTCACCTTAATCAGAATAGACCAAAAAGACTTCAGAGTGTACTTATTGACATTGAAAATTATGTATATGACAGCAAAAACGAAGCTAACCCTGATTATTCCGTTCAATTAACTAGAGATTTTAACGAAAGGTCTGATAGTATTGAGTCAGATTGTGAAGATTTGAATTCAAGATGCGAAAATAAGAGACAAGAACTTCTTGATGTTTTGAAGCAAATTAATGATCTTGATGATGACTATAAAGATCCAGAGCCATTACTACCGAGTTTTGATTCAAGATGCTCGGAAGAAGTTGAAAAATTGGCTAGAGAATTCGCAGAACTCATTAAGGAAGTAGATGAAGAGAAACTAATTGCATATCTTGCACGTGGCCCATCAACCATCAGTATTGAATCATCGATCGAAAAAATTAGGGAAATTGGACGAATTAGATATCAAATTAGGTCGGCTTCGATTATCAGCGATGCCCTTTCTAAAGCTAATGATCAGCTTAGAAACCAAAATAATGATGATGTTTTCTCGATTGCAGATGGCTCCGAAGAGCTTGCATATCATTTCCAAGAACTAGCGAAAAAGCTTGGCACAATATCCATGGAAGATAATATTGATATAGACTCAAGTAACATTCAAAGAGCCACACAGAATATAATTGAAGCATCCAAACCCCAAGAAAACCTCAGGAATCGCCTCAGAACTGGAATTATTAATCAAACATTAATACCAAAGGATATTCGAAACCCTGAAAACGAAAAAGAAGCTCTCAGTAATTGTTTGGAAACACTTCAGCAATCAATATCTACAGTATATCAATTTTTGAAAGATCTCGAAGGAAAAGGACTTATTGAGTGCCGAATCGAAACAGAAGAAGTTGTTAGGAACAAATTCCAATTGCACGAAACATTAGTTTCAAAACGACAATAAACAATTGTTCAAAATTAACGATGGCCGTTTATAATTGTTTCTGATAAAAGTGACATAAATGATATCAAGTATTTCTCGCTCTTTCACAACATCCTGGTGTAAGCCCAAAAATATTGATTTAACTAAACTCATAGACAAAAATCAAGTCTTCAAAGATACACAACAAGTTTCCATACTCATGACAACAAACCGATCCAATTTACCAGGTGATGATATTCTCTCCACCCCATCAATGATTGCCGCAATGGATTCATTCACAAGCTCATTGATTTCTAATGTATTACCAAATAAGTACTTCCCTGTTGTGAATAAGATTCAAGTTTTTCATAAGGCACCACTTAGAAATGGTGAAAAGTTCTTTCTTGAAGCAACCATCTCCGAATACGCTCCAACATCAGCTACATTTGTTGTTAAGGGTTTAAATCCTTCTAACAACAAGGTATTTGGAGAGGCAAAGATACACATTGAACTTGTACAAAAGAACTAAACACATATTGTTCAGTTTTAATGAGTTGGGAGTTTTTATTTGATTTTTGTGATAACGAAGGAATCGAGACGGAAACAACAAGAGCACAAAAGAATGATGAAAATTACATGGTGAACATGAAACTAGAGGATTTAACTATAAAAAAGAATTGCCATCGAGATTATTGGCTTAAAGCAATTTCTGGTTTACCAAAAGAATACACGAAGCTGAATTTTCAAGATCCATGGATTCCATATTGGTTTCTGAATACAATGCATGTTTTATCATATAATACAATGAGTGGTTTCAAATTCTATGAAGAGAAAATTGTTCAGTATCTTTCAAAGAGAAAATCCCATGATGGTGGTTACGCATCATCTCCTGAGCTAATCGGTAATGTGGTTTTGGCATACGTGGCTGTGAATTCTTTGTGTATAATAGGAACAGAAAGCGCATACAAGAGTATTGACCGAGAATCGTTATATAAATGGTTTTTAACCCTTAAAAGAGAAAACGGATCATTTTATGCAGGGAAAGGGTCCGAATCTGATGTAAGATCGACATATTGCGTACTTGCAGTATGCTCTTTGCTAAATATCATGACCACAGAAATAACAAAGAATTGCGCCGTTTACTTTGCCAGTTGCCAAGGCTATGATGGAGGGTTTTCGCCCAATCCAGGTTCAGAGACACATGGTGCTTTCGGGTATTGTGCAATAAGTGGTTTGTCGCTTTTGGGCAAGCTGGAATTAATTGATATTAATGCTGCTATTAGATGGTGTGCAATGAGACAAATGCAGTTTAGTGGCGGATTTAATGGCAGAACCAACAAATTAGCGGATTCTTGCTATAATTGGTGGATAGGGGCCATGTCGAAAATTCTATCAGATTATTTAGGGATCGAATCATTTTGGAACGATCAGGGACTTTGCGATTGGGTTCTAAGAATCTGCCAGAAGCCTGAAGGAGGGCTATCTGACCGTCCTCACGAAAAGTCAGATTTTTTCCATACCATGTATTCTCTATGTGGCATTAGCGCTACATCAAGTGAATACATCCAACGTGAAACAGGGATCAAATTAGCGGAAATCGATATAAGGCAAGCAATCCCAACTGTATCTGTCACAAAATCTAGAAGGTACTTTTTGTGAACAACAACCTTTTATTTCTGAAGATAGATGTGAAATAATTGTGAACAAAAAAGCGACTTCAATTCAATTAACTTTTTAACAAGTTTTCATCAGAATTATTCAATAAAATAAATAACATCTTCAATTTTAATATGAATTTTCCAGATTGTTATCACAAAAATGAAAGGAGAACGTGATCTCAGTTTTATTGAAACATATGATCTCCCAGAGTAATGACACTAATGTTGGAAAGAGAAAATTTACCAAAGAGGAGGATTGTAAGCTTATTGAGCTTGTTGAAAAGTATGGAACTGATCAATGGAGCGTAATAGCCCGAAACATGAATGATAGGAATGGAAGGCAATGTAGGGTTAGATGGAAGAAGTATTTATCCCCAGATATCGATAATAGACCTTGGAGCAGAGAAGAAGATGATTTACTATTGGAAAAAGTTAAAATATTGGGGTCCCAATGGGCCAATATTTCCACATTTTTTCCTAAGAGAACTGATATTAATATCAAGCACAGATACAGATTGCTTCTCAGAAAAAAAGACAAGAGGAAAGAAAGCAATGATTCATCTTCATCAGGTACTGAAATTTCTCAGAATCAAGGAAAAACTACAGTAAGCACCTCCAAAAAGCCTCAACTGCCCTCAATATTCAAGGATTTTCCTTTTGACTTCAAGTTTTACCCACCCAGATAGTTTATCTCATTCGTTACTTTCCTCAGAAAATTGATAATCCATTTAAAAATGTCAGACAGAATCAGAATTTTTTTCATATTATGGAAATTTCGTTTATATTTAATTCAATTTAAATAATGGTTATATTGTTGAATATTTGAAATGGTTTTGATCAGTCTTTGATCATCTGGTTTATGCTGTAATATATTGTCTAGTATTGGAACAGTTAACATTTCGTCTTCTGAATCGATTGAAGTTTCAGAGTAGTTGGAAAATAGAGTTTGCTGGAGTTTTTCATTGTCAGGGATGATTGAAATGAATAATAACAAACATGTTCGAACATATGGAAGAGAAAAAAGGTTAGTCTTGGGGACTCCATTGAATATCTGGGACACAGCATCAGCAAGATGAGGGATAATATCGGAGTTTATTTTTTGGTGTAATAATAGTTTTGTGAGAGCTCTTAATGCATAGAACCTTTGAGTATATGAAGAAGATTCTAGTAGTTTTAGGCAATGAAGAATGAAATCATATGCAAGATCTGAATCAATATAGTTCTCAGATATAATTAGAATCGGAAAGAAGATGTAAGATCCATAATGATTATAGTTTCCGTCAAATAGTGTCATAAGAGGTATCAAATATGTACATAGCTCTGAATGCGAAAGAACCATGGGATAAAGCGATTCAAGCAAAAAGAAAACAACCTCCTGTTCTTCAGACATATATGATGATGTATCACGGTATGATTGCTGATTACGTGCTTTAATATCTCTTTGGTTAGCTTCATTTACCATATAAACAATGGTATTCATTAGATCATGATCTGGCCGATTAAAGTGATTTTGAAAAACAAATATTAATACATATAATGATTTTGAGCATGGAATAATATATTCATGAGAGTTTAATTTAGAAATAGCTGATTTTGCTAAAGAGTAAATAGTGAGAAAATAGTCACTTTCTTCAGAATTTTTAAAATCTAATAGAGGTATAAAATGAACAGATAATGATAATGCATTCATAATAACGAGGTCTTCAACAGAATTCTTTATATGAATAGATAGCCAATATTTAGTTATGTCATAAATTTTTAACAAAAAGTCTTTTAAGATGGGGGTTTTTGTTTGAAGGAGTTTCTCAAGAGACCTTAATGATTGTGAAATTTCGAAGAACTGTGACTCTTTATAGATCCTAGATAGATTCTCTTTTTTGCTTTGACAAATAATCTCACCAACCAATAACTCAGATATATTAAAATTATATGCTTCTTCTCTATAACTCAACCCTTTAGATGAAACAGTAATACAGATTTCTATAATAAATCGCAAATTCTCTTCAACATATGGTGGAAGAGGATCACATTTTGTGAAGCTATTGATTATTGATAGAATAGTCTCTCTTTCATTATCAATTAGATCATCATAATTAAGTTTAGATATAAAAGAAATTACAGTGTTGATTATTAAATTCGATTCATCATTAATAACAAGTGGAAACAAAAACATTGACGAATTCAAAACCTCAAATACTAATTCCCTTTCATAGTTCTCAAAAAAATCGTTTATAATGGCGAGGAAATTCTCAGCTATATTTTTTAAATAGCTTGCAATTCCTTTGGGATTTTTATTTGCAATTTTCCCAATGCTTCGAATTATATATACTTGATGTGATTGCTCAGTGTTATCTAATATTGAAAATAATGCATCGATAATGCTAGGAATGTTATCAGATGGCAAATATCCAGAGTCTTCGCATAGTTGTGCGAATGCAGAAAGCTCTGCCTTCAAAACTATTGGATTCGTTTCTGATAATATAATTTTTAGAAAATCTTGAAATATGGAATAAATTTGCATTCCCTCAAATACTTCATCATATGAAGAATTAATCTTAATAAAGGCATTAAAAGCGGAATACCTAATAAAATCATGTTCAGACGTGAATGCTCTCCATAACATTGGTAAAATAACATCAGATATCCCAACATAAAAGATATTAACACATGGTTCATAGACAATTCCAAGTAGTTGTAATGATATATTTTGTTTATATATATCTTCTGTGAATAATTCTTCAATTATTTGTAATAAATCGGATGAATAATCAACATTCTCACCAAAAACTTCAGAAATATTTTCAATGGCATCTTGGGCGGACTTTTGAGGAGACCCATCAAGTTCCAAGTTATCAAAGATTTCTGCTCTCTCAAGGCCTTCGAACATTATCTGAATCATTTTGCCAACAAAAGGGATGGCTTGCTCCAATAGCTCTTCGGAAAAATAATTAAACAATGCATTTGCTATAAAAATAGAAATATTTCGTGAACTACTATCATATTCATTATTTTCAGCAATATTAAGGCATATAATGAGCAGTTCTCCAATTACTGGACCAAAAAAATTAGGATAGTTCTCAAAAAATACAGAAAATGATGATAAAAACATGGTTATGTTTTGTGAGGATATTGCATTCATTATTTCGATAAGTTTAGGTAAAAAGCCCGATAATTGCTGCAAGTTATTAAGTGTATCTGCTACAGAATAAAACAAGATGGATGCTGATATTAACAGATTTTCATTCTTTGAGAGCCGAAAAACATGATCAACTATTCCAATATAGTGTTCTGGAGCATCAAAAATATCAAAAACCCCATTATTAATGCACATAGATATACATTCAATAGCAAAACAAGAAGTATTACTATTATCCTGAAACGCCATGAGTGTTAAAGTATCCTTCAATGAAGCCCAGGGACCAGAATTCTTGAATATCAAAGCAGTTTTTGATATTAAATGGGATAATATTCCAATTAGAACTGGCTCAAATTCGGGATTTTCTATCCATTTTAGGATCTCTGTAAACATCCATTCAGAAAATTCATTATTTGAATTTTCAATTAGTTTATTTGATAATAATGTCAGTTCTCTACTCAATAATACTGCTGATTGAAGCCGAAATTGATTCCTTGAATTAATATTAAAAATATGAGATTTAATTATCTCCATACAATTCGTTTCTAATAATTCTATATGAACGGATTCGGCATTAATTCTTTCTTCATTATTTTCTGACGATAATTGACGAAGAAATAGGTTAAACTCCCCTTGATCGATGCTCATTAACCTATGCCACTTTTAATATCTTCAGACATTAACCAAAATTTAATATTAAGGTACTATTATAGGCTGGAATAAATGTTACTAAAATCATAATCATGAAGAGAAACTTTGTTGATAACTCCCCCGATTTTATCCAATGCTTGCCTAGCTCTAATACCACAATAAGCAATAAAAGCCTTCGAACAGTTGAAGTACAAACAGAAGAAGACAGTAGGTCCAAAAGGACGGATGTGAGCATCGATACTTATGATGGCCGAGTTGATATCGGTATTTCTGCTCAAGGAGTTAAATATGCTCCCCCAAAAATTAATGAAATAGAGGTTATGAAATTTTTATCCAAAGTTATGCCTTTGATGTTGAATGAACTGATCCCAACCAGCGCCTACCAGTTTTTGGAAAAGAAAACATCAAAAATTAAGATTGAAAATGTCCTTAAGTTCGAAACAAATAATCAATATACTATTACATCAATGGATGTCAATTGTACAGGAAGAACCATCGCTGTTTCATTAGAATATAATGATCATTATGGGTTTTGTAGGCATAATTCTAGTGTTTTCTTCCTTTCAACGGGAAACAGTTCTTCGCATTCTATACAGACTGATTCATGCACAACATGTGTTAAGTACCACCCTCATTATCCAGGGATTATTGCAGTAGGATTTCATACAGGAGAAATTATTATATATAGAAGCGAAGAAAAATGGGCTCAAACAAAATTAGGCGTTAACCACGTTGATAAAATTGTTGCTTTAGACTGGATAATTGAATCTCAGGTTGCAAAAGCTCTCGTTTCTGTAAGTATTGGGGGAATTATTACTGTATGGAATCTAAAGGGAAGAAATACACAGACAAAAGTTCTCGAACAATCCAATCCAATGAAGATCTCCGAAAAGAACGGATCAATAACATGTTTAGTTGTTATCCCAAATACTTTTGATGCCTTAGTAGCGATGCAAAGCGGGACAATTTATAAAGTACCTCTTCCATACGAAAATTCAACATCAATAGGAGAAAAAATGATTTATAATGGACATACAGGACCAATAAGCTCGATTTCGATATGCCCAATCGCACCTGGTTTATTTGTCACAGCAGGAACAGATGAAATTTTGAGTGTTCATAATCAGATTAACAGTGAGCCATTAGCTGTTACCGAGTTTTCAAATGGGTCATTATTAGATGCCTCATTTTCTCCACATTCTCCTTCAATATGTGCAATTATTAACAGAAACAGAGTGCTTTTATATGACATTACAAATTCATCACCTTCACCTTTTTTAGTTTATGACATACCCAAGGCTCAAAAAGTAACATGGAATCCTAGCATACCAGGAATGATTATTGTTGGTTGTTCAAATGGTAATGTTCAAGTACTTCAATGTAGTGAGGGAGTTCTTGAACAAAGGGCTGGATCAAATAGGGTATTAGTTGAATATGAGTCTCGTTCAATGAAAAAGAAATCCAAATAAAACACATATTTTATTCATCTATTGAAGTAATAACGATTCTTCCACAATATTTTCTTCCCGAAATCCCAATTTGAGCTTTTTTGGCATCATTTGGGGATTCAAATCTCACATTTATTGGAGGATAAACATGTTCAACTAAACAATCAAATACATGATCCACATAGGATTCAAGGACTTTTCCAAAAAAGGCACATTCTTCATGCATATCCGCCCGAACAACTTCAAGTTCCTTTTGATCTCTTGAGTTGGAAACGTTAAATATCCGCAAAACAGAACCCACTGATGGAGGTAATACGGTTTCAATTTTGGTTATATCAATATCAAGGTTTAAAACATCTGCAATGGTTATAACACTATCAGTTTTTGGAGAAAATACAGCAAAATGATCCCTTTCATGTTCACCATAATACCGAATGTGTTCAAGTTTCTCAGATGACATTGGATCTCGAGTTTCATCTGAATATCTTGCAAAACACCTTCTACAATCAATACTAAAACCATGCTGAAGCTTTAAACATACATAGTCAACTAATGAAGTGTCTACAAGATCAATAAGCATATATCCAAGGGTTACGTCACCAATTTTTGGTATTTGGATTCTTTCAACATCCGCATATCGACTTATTATATCTTTGATATTAGCATACAGATCATCGATATCCTTTTTGGAAACCAAATGTCCAATGTCATTGATAATCATGCAATGAGGCCTTTCTGAAGGAACAACATTAGGGTTTTGATCACTAAACCCTGTCATATTAGATCTCCGTATTCTTACAGTATATCCATCAATGTCAAATGAGTCTTTGAGCTCGATAAATTTCTCAGCATCCTTGTTCTTATCGAAATCTATGAATGCAAATTGCCCATGGGGATTTATCAACACTTTTGACACAACTTCGGGAGATGATGTCATATGTCTTTTATAAAGTGTCTGATTTATCATATTTTTCAATCGTTTTTCATCAATATTTGGTGGGAGTGATCCAACAAAGCATCTAACCGAGTGACCAGACTGAAATAATGTTTGACGTTCTTGAACAGAGAAATTACTATCAATTTCAAGAAAACTAGAATCAGCTGATTCAAATCGTCGAGATACTTCAATAATGCCTTTTGTTTGTGGAATATATAAATTTGGCGGCATTCCAATCGTAAATCCCATGGATTTATATTCTTCTGGATCAGTGTCCCACCCACCTCTCAAAGGTTTCCTTCTTTTAACATACGGGGTTGTCATCAGGTGTTTTATCGTTCGGCCAATATGTAAAACACCTGGCGGGATTGTTTCTTAAAACTAATAATTTGGATGTTTAGTTTTTGTTATGATGTTCTTCCACCCTCTTTTGCTCCTTAGGACCTGATGATTGAGAAAAGATATAGTCTTCACTCATATCGAGGCTAAAAATAGCAATTGTTATCCTCATACTCGTAAAGAGATAGCAGATACTCATCAGAGATAACATCTAAAACAGGGTTTTGAATGTATACCTGTTCAGCTTTGATCTCAGGCTTTCCATGATAGTGAACAAACATTTCATAGAGTTCATAACCCGAATCATATGATTGAATAAGTATGGCATCCTTTTCTGAAATGCTAGAAACAAAAGAAATCATTGTAGAAATATTCAATCTCATTGTTTCTTTTGTTTGTTCTAGTTTTAACATTTTACCATACTGTTTCCAATTCATTTGAATGAATAGCATGAACTTCTTATGCTCAAATAACTGCTGATATTTTTCAAAGTTTGTGCAAAACCAATTAAAAACAGAATCTCCTTCAATCAAAATCACAATTTTCTCCCAAAATCTTGATAGAAATCTCATCATTCCTTCCCTTGTTCTCCAATCATTCCTAACAGTTTGAATATTTAGCTCTCTAGATGCCATTTTAACTATAATGACCAAAAAATCCCTCCTTAAATGGGCAGAAAATCTCCTCAAATAGTCTTTAATACTATCGGAATTTTCATTCATTTTGGAGCCGCCAGTAATAGACCTGGTTCCACACTCCATTTACTGGACAATAAAATCAAAAAAATGATATCTGCCGCCAATAAATACGAGAATTGAGGGAAAATTTTAATGTAGACTTAATAAAAGTGGGAGACATCAAACTTAATTGAGGGGGTTTTAATTTGAGAACTTTATTTAGGTTTTGTTTTCATAGCATTGAATCTTCGGATCGCTTTGTATGAATCTTCCAGGTCGAGTTGGGCCTTTTTTCTCCTGTAGAAAACTGGGCAATCGCAAGCTGTACATATGTTAGGGTTTGTAAGGGATTTTTGGCATCGCTGGCAATTTGTCCAGAGTTTTGAGTACTCTTCTTCTGCATATCTCATCATGTTCATTTTTTCTTGGTATACTTCTTTAACTCTGTTTGCGCAATTACTGCAGACTGGAGGTTTTCCAGGCTGTGCCGGCGACTTTCCACATATACAGTTTTCCATAACTTTAACGAATCCAAGCAATGAACCTGTTTTCTTCCCAGTGTCTCTTATTGGTGCTATCTTCTTTTTGTTTGCATGCTCTCCCGTCAGAAGTTTTTGAATATTTGACTCACCAATGATTGGCGAAAACAATCTATTCAATGGTTTCTCTAATTGGTTCTCCAAATAGTATTTTGTATCTATACGCAAACCATGCTCAAGTACATAGATTGGATCTTCACTTTTCTCATAGGCTCTTGCATTCTTGAGACCATCTGTTATAACATATGCAATTCTATCTCCCATTCTCGGTGCACTTCCAGGGTCTCTTTTTGCCATTCTTTCAGCAAGTTCAACGTGTGGTTGTTTTGCTTTGTATTGATCTTCTTTCTTGGAAAGAGTTTTGGAAATAACTAGGAAAGACAAGTCGATTCTATCTGAAACAAGATCAGATACTACATTCTTAACGAAGTTAATGGCCGCATCCGAATTTTTATCTATCAGAAGAAGATTTAAAACTTTTTGAACAAGGTTTTGCACTAGCCTACAATTATCTCTTCTGACTGATTCAATTCCCTTAGCATCAATATAGCTATATTTGACTGCATTTGTGTGAAGCAAACCTGCATAGTGTTTCTTGGAAATCAAAAGATAGGGCATATATGCTTTTTCAAATTCTAAATGAACTGGAGGAGGGAAGAACTGAGAAACAAAGGCAGCTGCTTCTTTTCCGAGATCAATGGCTTGCTGTAGAGATATGTCTCCAAATTTTACCATGACAGAATCGGTATCACCATAAATTACATTCGCATTATCTGGATATCCATTTTCAACAGTGTATTTTTGCTCAACTAATTCTTTTGTTTTCATAATCATCATTCTACCATACGCAGTAACTGTTTCAGATATTGCTAGACATGGCAATTTACCAACTGTTGCTCCTGTAAAACCATATACTGAGTTTGCTGAGATTTTCAAGGCTAATTGTCTTTTGTTATACACAGCTTTTCTCATCTGATCTGTTTCTTTTTCCATAAGTTGCCTTGTTGCTTTACGGGCTGCAAGAAGCTCTTTGAGAATTTCTGGCAAGACGCCAGGAAACTCATTGTTAGATACAAATTTTTCGTTATTTGGACTCTCTTCATACTCTACACCAGGTTCAGGCCTAGTTAATAAAGTTGAATAGCAGAGATTGTGTGCAATCATAATTGATGGGTACAGGGATGCAAAGTCCAGAGTTGGAATCGGACATTTATAATAACCTGTTTGAGGTTCAATTACAGTAGCGCCTTGGAATTGATCATCAGATTTTGAACTCTTAACAGCGGGAATTATCATTCCTCTTTCATATGATTTATTGAGGAGTTGAGAAAATACTCTGATTTGCTGACCTCGATTTAATAAATAGTTAATTGGAACTTTGCATACACGAGCTAGTTCAACATATGTGACCATATATAACAATTTGTTCATCAACTGAAGGGGCAAATAAGAATCCTTAACACAGTACACAGCAAGTCTATGACGATCATTTGGAGTGCCATGTTGAAGTTTTGATATCATTGAAAAGTGAACATCTTCTTTCTGATCTCCTAAAAAGTGGGCAGACACAGCATTTAATGAGTATGACCTAAGTTTATGGTCATTAAGTATTGCAACAAGCATATCATATTGAACACGCCCAGATATAGCAATTTCCTTTCCTTCTCTCGTGCCCAGTTGCTTGGTACTTTTTGATACTTCTTTGGAAATACTCATTTCTTTAATGTATCTCCCTAATTCACAAAATTGGGGTATCTGAATGGCATTGGCTCTCTCAACAAGATATGGCCAGTCAAAATGAAGAATATTGTATCCAGTTATAACATCAGGATCCACATACTGAATGAACTTTTGAAAAGCCAAAAGGAGATCAGATTCTTTTTGAAACTGATACAATCCAGTTCCAACAATTGGAGTGCAAGTATCAAGAACAAAAGCTACGGAGAATCGCGGCTCGGGTTCACCTTGAACTTGCATGTATGCACATATTTGAATAACAGGGTCTTTATCAGCCGTTGGAAAATGATCTGGAGCTCCTCCGACTTCTATATCAAATGATAGAATACGAACAGGTGGCATTTTCATCCATTCTCCATCAGGAGGATGAGGAATTACTGATTGATAATAACAATCAATCTCAATTTGGGAATAAGAAACCCTATCTTTCACAGGTCTTACAGAAAACTTACCATCATCAATAGATACCCATGAGCAGCCAGTGATGTGATTATCACACATGAATCTAATAATGAAATCAACATTTGATTCATAAGTGGAGAAGGCAAAATTACCGACACCTTGAATATAAACAGAGCCTCCTTCAAGTGATGTTCGACATGTAGCGACTTGTTTTGGCAATTGAGTAGTAATTTTCAAGAATCTTCTAGATTTTTCTTTAGTAAATCCCATGATTGATCTCTTTTCAACTATTTCTACATTTTGAACAACTGGAACATTAGAATTTTTGTTATCATTAACAGCACCATTCATGCTATTTTGGAATCCCTTAATTGAATCAGCGGTGAAATCTGAGGGAATTGAGGAATAAAAATACGGTAAGAAACCATGGCAATGGCATAATATAGAATGACCTTCGCTATCAACTCCATGAAGATCAACAACAGCAACACTACCTTCTTTTCTAGTATCGTATTGATGGTTGGGAGAGGAAATAATTCTATAGTCCATTTCAACAACGCAAAAATGTATATCGCGCAAATTTCCAAGCTGAGGGCGGCCCCATTCTACAGGAAACTCAGGCAAACCAGAGTTTGCTGCAAAAAAGGAGTCAGGCATTAATCCATCAAGCATTTGTTCACTTCACCTTATTGAAATAATTCTAAACGTATAGATTTTGGACCTACTCAGTTAAAAGCATATTTTTGAAACCAAAGCTTTAGTTCCAGTTGATTTGGGATGGATGTACAGTGTAATCATCAATTACTATTTGCCTCTCTATGGATCTTAAGTCAAGAGTTTCATGATTGGTGGTGCTATCAACTCCGTCAGGGAGAAGGTTTTGAACGTAGTATCCAATTCTAATGAATTCCTGATCCTTATAATATGCCTTCAATAGAACTACAGTTAGTGGAAACTCATCGGAAGGAATGTCTTCAATTTTTGGGTGTTCAGCTTTAAGGACAAAGCGGTTAACTCCGACATCAATTGGACCAACAAGAACACTAGTAAGTATTTGATCATACTCGTGTGATTCTGCACTACCGACGTAAACGACTTCCCATTTAATATATGTCGATATCGGTTTTGTACATTCGAATTCTATATCAAACTGTTGTTATAAAATAAAAATACGTAAATATCATCAATGAAAGAGCCTTTGGGATTTACCACTGTCACATTGCTAATGGTGATGCTCATGGTATATGTTTATTTAATCGCTTAAAAAACGAATGAAAAATACGGCACCAGAATTGCTGAGGGAATCGTCAGATGTTGTTTCTGATTATAAAAAGGTTATTAATAATATGGCTAAAATGGGATTTATATCGCAGAATGCAAATATGAGATTGTTAGAAGAGAGATTTACGAATATTTGTGATAAAGCAACGAGTATATTGAAACCGCCTGATCAATATGACATGGAATCAAAAGAAGAAGCCAGCAAAGTAATTGATAAGCTTGAAAGTATTAATTTAGAAGTGCAAGACATTGGTAAGGAGATAAATCAGAGAGTTCAGGCTTTTTTGTCTTCACTTTCATATAACCAAAAGCTTTTTGATGAAGAGGTAAATGAAATAACTAATAACTACAATAATAACATACAGGCAATTAAAGATAAACACAGCACAAGAATGAGAGAAATGAAAAAGGAGATTGATCATCTCAACTCATCATTTGATAATAGACTTGCTAAAGAGATTAATAGTGTTATTGAACAAAAGGAAGAAATTACAAAGAATCTATCTAGGCTTAACAACGAGTTTGTTTCAATGAAGCTCACATATGAGCAACAGCTTAAGATTACTGATTCAAAAGTAGATGCATTGAATAATGAACTTCAAATAATGGAAAGAACGAATATTGATTCGATTTCTCGCATTGAGGAAAAGTACCAAAAACAAATCGAGGAAAAAAAATCCGCTTATATTTCCAAAGTTACTGTGCTCCAATCAAAAATCCAAGAAATACGAGAATCAATGACAAAACAAGAGAACGAATTTAACATTCAATCCGGGTTGCTTAATCAAAAAATTGCAGAAATGAATCGAGCTCATTCTGCATTTATCAAAGAACAACATGAACAAAAAGAGGCAGAATTTAAAATATTCTATGAATCAAAAGTGAAAGAATATAAAGAAATTGAAGAAAGTACCGCAAAAAAAAGAGAACAAAAGCACAATGAGTATCTCGGAGAAAAGAGAATTTTAGTAATGGAAAGAGATTCATTAGAAAAAGAAGTGTCTTCAATGAGTTCAATTATGTCAGAAAAACTAAAGGCTGCTAAAAAGGAAGCCGAACTAGCAATTCTCAACAAAGAAGCAGACCTGAAGCACCAAAATGCAGAAAACAAGAAAGCAATAGAACAGACAAAACTTCGTTATTCAAAAGATATTAATGAACACAAAAAGAAACTCGCTCAATCCATTACTATTCTTGAACAAAAGTTAATTCAAACAGTGAACCAAATTGATGCACAACAGAAGCAATTAGAAGCTGAAGTTGCCTCTTTAATTAGAGAGAAAACTCGAATGGAAAAAGAATATAAGAAGATTGCTCCTTCTAGAGCTCCAGGAAGAGATTCTAGAAAGTATAATATTGAACACATAAATGGGGTTACAATTAAGCCAGATATTGCTTCTTCGGTAGTAATAACTCCATATTCCATTTCGTATCTATTTGAGAACTCCGATGCCCAAGCTAACCAAAAGCTTGTTCAACATCGCGAGTTTTCCCAAAAAATTGAAACAGAAATTAGATTAATTAGAAATGAGCACAAAAAGAGAATTGAACAACACAACAGGAAAAGGGCAGAACTTCAGGATGAAATACGTTTCTTGAAATCAAAACTTGAAGCAACAGAGAATCGTTATCATGCTGCTGAAAACTCTGATCAAATCAACCAAAGAATGGCAGAGTCTGCCCTACAAAATAAACTTAATATGCAAAAGGATGCAATTAGGCAGTTAAAGGAGGAGATTTTAAGAGCCCAAGCCGCCGAATCAATAATCCCCCAACTTGAGAAATTGATTATAGAACATAAAAGAGAACTAACTAAAATCGATGAGGCATTAATGAAGCTTCCATCACAGAATGCAAAGGATTTATCTTTACTTGCAAAAGTTATGGAATCTGAAGCAAATACTGATAAGAAAAAGTCAATCGAAATGATACAAAAGTCCCAAATCAGACTTGAAGATTCAATGCAAGAACTTTTATCTGCCAAGGAAAGATTGGAAGATGAATACATCAAAGAAAATACCAAATGGATGGAACTAAGAAATGAAATAGTAGAAACAAGCCTTAGGGTTCTTAATGCATCATCACCTAGAGTGAAAGTTGCTCCTTCAAAACCAGTTCCACTACCACTACTCAAAAAATAAATTGTTATGTACGTTTAGAGTTTAAATATGAGAGGAAATAATTCTAGTTCTACGAATTCTGAAACGAAAATTAATGCTACTATTAAAGGGAGTAGCATTCCTATTACTCCTAAAATCGAAAAAAATAGTTATGATGAACCATCAATCTCAGATTCTCCAAGATCGGCGTTATTTTCTCGAGAGGATCAAATTGAGATTCAAAAAAATCGAAAAAAACTAGAATTAGAAGTTATGGTATTAGAACAAAAATACAAAAGTTTAAAAACTGAACATGATGAGCTAAACCAAAAAATTTTGAAAAGAGGAGAACTTTTATTTATTCAATCTCAAACAAGAAACATAATATCCCATAATCATTCTTCAAATCTTAATTCGCTAATGCAAGAATACATAGATGTTAAAAGAGAAGTTGTGTCTCTTAATGCAATGTTATCTGTGTTAGATCAGAAACTCAATGAAGAATCTGGTCGGAGGAACGAAATACTAGAAGAATACGCTAATTTACAGCATAATTTAGATTTCAGCTCGTTGATGCCCCAAAGACCAACTATGATATCATCTGCCTCATTTACAGTGTTTAAAGATACTGAATTTGAAAGAAATATTCAAACCCTTAATGATATGCATAATCAAATTATTGATGCGGAAATATCTAGAATTCCACCAGAACTACATGCTCAAGCTGCTGTTGAATTCTCAAAATCGATTGATGTAAATTGCAGACAAAGATCAATTGGAATTTCGAAAATTCGTTCTGATATACTTGATCTTCAAAAAGCTCTTGTATCTCAAGATTTATCGATAAGAAAAAACACAAATGACATTAATGAAGAAAAGAAAAGAATTAACGATATTAAGGAGTCTTCAGATAAGGAGGCATATAGGTGTATATCGAAATTAGACATCGATAAACTGTCATTTTCAGAGCAAATTAAGGGATTTGATGATGAAATCAAATTAATGAAGAACAAACTTTCATTATATGCAAGCGATTTTGATACTATACAAACAGAAATTGCAAAAATAAGCACAAATCTCAGAGAAATAATACAATTACCCGTAGCTGACCATATAAATTGTGATTTGAATGATTTTAAGCAAAAGAAAATGTCATTATCCGAAGAAATAAAGAATATTGAAGCAGATATCAGTAATATTAAGAAAGAAGCAGTAAAGAAAGAAAAATATCTGAGAAGAGAAATTTCTTCCCTTCACAAAATGGCAAAACAGAACAAGCAAGAAGATAATTGCTTCTCCTTTTCGAGTGATATATCCAATCAAATCAGTATTAACAATGATCTCATGATAAAAATTGATCAATCTTTGAGTGATTTCGATAGTCAAATACTTTAGTTTTACATATCAAAGGGAAAATTTGCCTATTTTACATCCGTTAGAAAAATGAAACATTTCAACTCTCAAATGCAATCAATTATTGGAGATAAGGTTTCAATATTCTGAATGTTCTCAAAAATGAAATGAAAGAATAAACTGTTTTCACAAATTTATTTTTGAGAACAAAATACGATCACATCACCTTATGTTGACTGAGAGCTTCGAAGTCAGAAATTCCGAATTGTCTGTGAATGATGGAATAATGCAAACCAAGTATGATTATTATAAAGATTCAATTATTTCGGATCCAAATGGTAATATCAAGGTAATTCCGCAAGTTAAGAATTTTCAGTTTAGAACTGATGTGAGAGTTCCAAAAACCGGTGTAATGATAGTTGGATTAGGCGGAAACAATGGAACAACTTTTGTTTGTGGAATTTTAGCTAACAAAAAGAAGCTTTCTTGGTTAACAAGGAATGGTAAAGTATCTGCAAACTACCACGGATCTTTGACACAGTGTTCAACAACATATTTAGGTCAAGATCAAAATGGCAGACAAGTCTACTCTGCTTTCAAAGATTTGATTCCAATGGTTGATCCAAATAACTTGGTCATTGGAGGATGGGATATAAATGACAAGAATATGTGGGAGGCATCATTGCGTGCTCAAGTTATGGAACCAGATTTACTCAGGCAAATTGAATGTGATCTCAAGGAGATGGTTCCATTACCCTCTGTTTTCGACATTGCTTTTGTAGCACCAAATCAACAAGAGAGAGCCAATAATGTTTTAACTGGATCAAAGTTTGAACAAATGGAAAAAGTAAGGAAACAAATCAGAGAATTCAAGGAGACAAATGGACTTGATAAGGTTATCGTTTTGTGGTCAGCAAATACTGAAAGGTATTGTTCTATTGATACATCAGTACACTCAACATCAGAGAAGCTTCTTGAAGGACTCAAAAACAATCACCCTGAAATATCACCATCCACAATTTATGCAGTTGCTTCTATTCTTGAAAAAACACCATATATCAATGGTAGTCCTCAAAATACATTTGTTCCTGGCTTGATAGAACTTGCAGAAAAGAACGGAGTTGCAATAATGGGAGATGACTTTAAGACAGGCCAAACCAAGTTTAAATCTGTAGTTGCAGATTTTCTCATAAGTTCAGGGATAAAGCTCACAGCAATTGCTTCATATAACCATCTTGGTAACAATGATGGTTTGAACCTTGATTTCGAAAAATGCTTCCAGTCAAAACAAATATCGAAATCATCTGTTATTGATGATATGGTTGGAAACAATCCAATATTATATCCAAATGGAGAGCACCCAGATCATGTTGTTGTTATCAAATACATAAAATCAGTAGGTGATTCAAAGAGAGCACTTGACGAGTATGATTCGGATATCTTTTGTAATGGAAAGAACATCATTTCAGTCCATAATACATGTGAGGACTCTCTATTGGCTGCCCCTGTAATGATTGATCTTGTTATCTTAATGGAGTTATTCACAAGAATTTCCATTAAGTGCCCAGACATGAAAGAGTTTTGCAATATGAATTGTATCATGTCTGCACTTTCTTTCCTCCTTAAAGCACCCCAAACTCCAAAGGGAACACCTGTCATCAACTCTCTTTTCCAGCAGAGAGCATGCATAGAGAATATTCTCAGGGCAACATATGGATTACAGCCAATAAACCATATGCACCTTGAATGGAAAATGCCAACAAAAACTCAATAAAAATGAGAAATCATTTACCAACCTTCATCATCATTGTCCCATCCTTCATCCATCTTGCCTCTTCTCTTAATCTTCACACTTGTTTCTTGTGTGAGACTAACTCGATTAAGCAAATCAAGGAGTTGGGCATCTTCTACAGGGCCTGACAATTGCCTTTGCTGGGCCATTTGAATAAGAAGATCTTCAACATTCCTTGCTTTTTCGGGTTTAACTAACCTAATCCTTCCTAACCGCTCTTTTGCGTCACCACTCAGAATACTATTCAGAATTTGCTGGCGCTTTTCCTCCATTTGTTTCGCCTTTTCGGCTTGTTGCTGCTGCTGCGCTTGATTTTCCATAAAAAAAATTGCACTTTTCACGATAGCTCTGAACTTAAAATAAAAATGAAAATCAGAGTTTATTAATCAGCCTTTGTTTCTCCCAGTTCCTATTCCTGAGAACATCATATGATCTTTCTGCTCCATGTTGTTTTAGAAATTCAACAATATTCTCATGCTTATTTTCAATTGCAATATCAAGTGGTGTGTTATAAAGTAACCCTCGATTGATTTCAGCTCCATTTTGAACAAGAAACTCAACAACCTCCATATGGCCCAATTTAACAGCGAAGTCAAGATAAGAATCCCCTATTTCATCAATTTCAACACCATGATTGGCTAGTAGTTTGATTATCTCAAGATTACCAGCAGATACAGCAATGTGAATGGGAGTAAGGTCTTGTTCATTTTTCATTGTGATAGCATCCATATTATCAATTAATAAAGCAACAATTTCATAGTGATTACTTTCAATTGAAATATGTAATGGAGTATCTAAAAAACATTCATTTTATCATTATGATTTTTCACGTTAACATCTGCTCCAATTTCTATTAAAATCTCAACAACTCTGATTTCTCCTTCTTTAGAGGCAATATGTAGAAGAGCATCACCTACTTGATTAGGAATACTAAAGTTTGCACCATTATCAATTAAGTAATGAATTACATTCATATGTTTTGAAAAAATAGCTGTTTCTAATATGGAAAAATCTTTTATATATTCATCTAATCCCTTTTTAAAATATAATTCAATTGTATCCAGTTTTCCAATTCCACAAAACATCATGAAGGCATAATATCTTGATACAAATTCAATATCTTTACCAAAAAAACCAATATCCAGGAAATACTCAACAACATTATAATTCGATCCATTTGTTGCATAATACATTGGGCTGCCAATATAATTATCTAACTCCACCGATACTCCTTTTGAAATGAGATACTTAATTATATTAATACTACATTTTTTGCAAGCCAGATTAAAAATTTTTCCCAATTCATTTTGCTTATTTTCATTAAACCTAAACAATTTATCTATTAAACCTTCTGTAATTGACTCTGGTAAATTTGTAATAGCTCTCATAATTATTTCGTGGCCATTTTGTGTTATATCGATATTCTCTTCAGAAAACTTTCCATATAAATACTCAATAAAACTAATAAGCTTTAGGTCATAGGCTTTACAGAGAATATAAGAACCATATTTTGTGAGGATACCCAATTCTTTTCTTTTTTCGATTAAATAAATCATGACATCTTCTGAAAAATCATTAATTGGATCATTATTTCGATAAGAATCATAGTTATCCATAAAAATTGCTCCATTATCAATTAAATAAAAGGAAATTGGATCATATCTATTAGCTATAGCAATACTAAGAGGAGTTCGGTCCCATCTATTAGTAAGATTTATATTGGCTCCTCGTTCAACAAGCAATATAACAATAGATATATGATTTGAAGAAACAGCAATATGAAGAGGAGTATCACCCCTATCATCTCTTTCTGATAAACTTATACCTGATTTAATAAAAAACTCAACAATTTCTAAATTGCCCAGTTTCGTGGATTCATGAAGTGGATAATAGTCATTAAAACAAAAATAATTCTCTGATTTCTGAGATAAATAGTCCTATTATTAATAATAACCCTTATTGCAGTTAAATCGCCCATTTCGATAAAATGAAGAATTGTTGTCAAATCAAAAAAATTAATAAGGTATAATCATCATTGTCATTATTACAAAAACCTTTTTCTATTAGGAGATGAATAATATCATAGTGGCGAGATCTAGAAGCCCAATAAATTGGGGATTTATTTGGCCCAGAGATTGCTCCTTTTTCAATAAGAAGCTTCACAATATTGATATGCCCATTAAATGATGCTATGCACAGTGGGTTTGATGGATTGCTATTGAAATAAGAAGCATTGCCCTTTTTATAATTATCATAATTTATTTCAGCACCCATTTGAATAAGATATTCTACAATTTTAAAATGGCCTTTCCTCGAGGCTAAAAATAGTGGAGTTTCATTATTTGATGAAACAGAATTGACATCAGCCCCTTGCGAGACAAGGTAAAATACAATTTCGGTGAATCCACTCTCGGAAGCTGTATGAATGGCCTTGTCTCCATTATCTTTAGTTAGATCACTTATTTTTTTAAATGATAGTAAAACCTCAATAATTCCAAGGTACCCTTTGGATATGGCTCGCATAAGAGGTGTTCCTGAATAGGAATCTTGGCGGTCAACTATTGCACCATTATTCAGAAGAATTTTAACTACTTCAATATGACCTTTTTCAATAGCCACATCAAGAGGTAACAGACAATTCTTACCAATTGGATTAATTTCAGCTCCACTCTGAATTAGGAAATCAACAATTTGAGAATTCCCATTTTTAGATGCCCAATACAGAGGAGAACAAGGATCAATAGTATTTAAGACCCTGTTTATATCAATACCTTTTTTGACAAATAGTTTCACAACTTCAAGAAAACCATTTTCAATAGCAATCCCTAAGGGTGATTGACATCTTGAATCCAATCGGATATCTGCACCAAATTCAAATAATGTTACTATAATATCATAATGCCCTTTTGAGGCTGCCAAATATAGAGGAGTTGATCCTTGGTAAGACATTTTGTTAGGATTTGTACCCTTTTCTAACAAATACTTTACAATTTTATGGTAGCCTTTTTCACAAGCAATATGAAGAGGTCCCAAATCATGAAACGGAAGTTGATTTGGATGGAAGCCTTTTTCAAGGAATACATGAACAATCTCTAATTGGCCATATGACACAGCAATATTTATTGGATAAGAAATCATTCCATATTGAGCATGAATACCTACCCCTTTTTGAAAAATAGTCTGTAAAAGTTCAATTTTTCCATATTGGCAACAAATTTCAATAAAACATCTTAAAAAAGTTTGTTGAACATCCAAATTTTGTATATTCCTTCATCTGATATCATCCAAGAATTGAGGATTAACAATTTTTTTTCTTTGTGCTTTGCAAGAACCTCATTGTCAAAAAGATCATCTTTTGAGATTTCTGCTTCTCTTTTTATTAAATATTCAAAAATGGGCAAAAATTTGTTTTCCGCAGCTATATGAAGTGGTTTTCTGCCATCTCTTTGTGCACAATTAATATCAGCTCCATTTTGTACTAAAAACTCAAATAAAGAATAATTGTGATTATCAATAGATTTACACAAAGGGGTCGTTCCATCTTCATCAATGATGTTTAAGTTGGCTCCTTGTTCTAATAGATATTCGATAGTTTTTCGGTTGTCTTTTGAACACGCATAGCACAATAGATTTTTCATAGATAAGAAATGAATTCATTTTTGTCATTTCTATTAAGCTTTAATCTAAATCTCAGAAAAAGGTTAACAATTTTTTTGGAACCATTTATCGATGCATAATATAATGGATAACAAGAAAAAAATGAAACTAAACGAATGTTGTGTTATTTTTCAGGTTTAAACACTCTTCAATAAATAGTTGAACAATTTTATAGCGTCCAATTTCAGCTGCATATGATAAAGGAAATCCTGATAGTGAGTTAATGTCTATTATTCCATATCCAATAATCATCTTGATAATTCGAATGTCTCCTGCGTTAATTGCTGTAATTAGTGGATCATCGTATTTGATACCACTTATCACTGCTCCTTTTTCAATTAAATATTTACAAATTTGGAAATTTCCATCCTTAATGGCATTTTCAAGAGGGATCTTTAATTTATCAGGGGTAATAAAACTGTTTTCTGTTATTAGATACTGAACCAAATGTAAATGACCATATTTTGACGAAACAGATAGCAAAGTGTCTTCGGATTTACATATATTATTCATATCATATTTATTTTGACTTCTTTTCTGAAATTCAAGAATATCTCCTGACTTGGATGATTTAAGTAATATTTTAAAATCAAGTTCGATCTCTTTAAATAACAAATCAATCGGGTCATCTGGTTTTTCAACAGAAAAATAACGAGAATTATAATTATTGGAGTCACAAAACCGGGGAATATCGATTTTTGCTCCATTTTTCAAAAGATATTCAACAATGAGTATATTTCCTACATTTTTGGCAACCTGGAGAGGAGTTTGATGTTTATCATTCAAAGAATTAATATTGGCATTATTCTGTAATAATACCTTTACAACTTCAATATGACCTCTTGAAGAAGCAAAATGAAGAGATGTCCAAGAAAATATTTCTATGAATAGAATTTTCATCAATTGAATTTACATTAATCCCATTTTTTAGAATACTAATCACCTGTTGTATATCTCCATTTTTGGAGGCTTCATGCAAAGATGATACTTGACACACATATACCTCGAGAAATTCAAAACAAGGGTTATCTTCATCTTTGATAACATCACCATAGGCCTTGCTTTCTACATAATCCTGCCGTATTGGGGGATTTTGGATTAAAAGAAACTTTAGAATTTCAATTTGATTATGAGAAATAGCTTCTTTAACATGATTAAACCCAACTCTAATATTACATTGAGTAATTAATAACTCAACAAACTCAATTCTCCCCAAAGAAATTGCCATATTGAGATATGGTTTCGTTTGATCATGGATATAACAGCTAGGTATTTCATTTTGAACCAAAACTTTGAATGATTCAAGTTTGTTATACTCAATCGCAAGATGAAATGGATTTTGAAAATGAAACCCAAGCAAACATCAGTATTCAAGAAACTCAAATCAGCTCCTTTATTTATCAAATCTAATATAATTCTATTATTACCATTTTTTGAGGCAATATGAAGTGGTGTTTCACCATCTTTATTCTGAAAATCAGTTTCGGCTCCATATTCCAAAAGAGTAGCAACAATACCTATAAAACCTTTCATTGCTGCTATATGAAGGGGAGTGTCCAATTCATATAAATTATAATATTTTCATTTTGACAATTCATATTTGCTCCATTTCTACACAGTAAATCAATGATATCATCATGACCATTTGCGGAAGAAAGATATAACCCAGTTTCTTTCTTTTTGTTTTGTTGGTTTATACATAATCCAGAATCGAGCAAAGTTTTAACAATATAACAAAATCCTTTCGAGGATGCTATATGAAATATGGAATTTCCATCATGATTAATCATATTATATGGTGTATTTTGCGCCATTAAGTATTCAAATACCTGTATATGACCATTAGTGACAGCAAGATGAAGAGGAGTGTTGTCATCTAGGTTTTGGATATTTATATCAGCCCCTATCAACAATAAATACTGAACAATTTCTAAATGATTCATAGAAGCAGCAAGATGAATTGGAGTGTCATATGTGTCATTTTGCAAATTTATATTCAATCCATTTTCAAATAAATACTTAACAATATTAAGATGACCATGCAAGGAAGAGATGTGAAGAGCAGTATTTTTAGAAATATTTAATAAATATGTTTATCTCTCACATCTAAATGACATCCATCGCTATATAAACTTGTAATTCTCTCAAGATCACCGCAAGAAGAAGCGGATAAGAAACTCTCAATTCTGTTATGCGTTTCAATAAGATACTCTACAATATTAGGGTGATTATGTTGTTCGGCTATTTGAAAAGGGGTTAAACCATTTGATTGTTCATAAATATTGGCTCCAATTTCAACGAGTTTTTTTAATACCCCCAAATAGCCTTCTTTACAACAATGGGAAAAAAGTGTCTTTAAATCAAATAAAAATCAACTTTCCATTCATTGATCTCTACACGTGATCCAGTGATCCAAAGAATATCAATAATATCGAGAAATTTTTGATCGATTGCAATCTCTAATGGTGTCATAGAATTCTTATCTAATATATTTTGAAAGGCTCCATGTTCAACCAGAAATTTCACAATAGGGAAATGGCCTTTTAAAACAGAAACATGAAGAGGGGTGGAATCAGAATCATTTCCAATGTTAAGGCAAGCACCACTTCCAACAAGATACTCAACAATATTAAGGAATCCATTTGATGCTGAGATATGAAGAGGAGTATTAAGATTTGAATCTCTGGTATTAATATCCACCCCAAGTTGAACTAGAAAACATATTATTTCTAAATGCCCATATGAAGAACTAGTAAAAAGAAGAGAAGAAAGCATCTCATCATAACTAATTGAATATCCCCCATTATTTATTAAAAACTGGATCATGTTTAGGTTTCCTTGGCTACAGAAAGTGTCAATTAGACCATTACAAAAAATCAAAATACACTTTGAAGATATTTTCTTGAATAAATAGCCCCAGAATTCAATAAAAGCTCAACGATATTATAATGCTCATTCTTTGTACATAGCTTGAGAGGAGAGTGTCCATTTTTATTATTATTATTTATATTTGCACCCTTTTTAATAAGAATTTCAACAATTGATAAATGCCCATTTGATGAAGCTTCATGTAGAGGTGTATTAAGTTCATTGTTTGGTTCATCAAAACTAATTCCCTGATTAACTAAAAGAGAAACAATACCCAAATGACCTTTTGAAGAAGAATAATGCAGTGCTGTATTACCACTTACTGATTTAGAATTAATATCAGCGCCATTATTGATTAGAAACTCAGCAATATGCAAATGACCACTCAATGAAGCTTCATGAAGCGGTTTCCTTTGATAATCATCGTTAATATTAACACTCAATCCAGAATATACAAGACACTTGACCGTTTCAAGATGGCCGCAAGATGATGCTAAATGTAAAGCAGAAGATCCATCCTTTGTTTTGGAGTTAATATCTACACCATTATTAAGAAGAAATTCTACTATACAAAGACATCCTTCCTTTGATGAAACTAACAATGGAGATAATCCAGATTTATCCCTAAGATTAATATTAATATGGTTCTCAAAAAGATATTTAACAATGATGAGAGAATTACTCCTACATGATTGAAACAAAAGTTGTTCTGCATTATAAATATAACAAATTTTTTATCCCTGGTATTAATTGCTGCTCCATGATTAATCAAAAACTCTGTTATAGTTGTCAAACAATTCTGGAACCCATAAACTATGGGTGATTCTCTTTTCCTATTAAGCAAATTTGGATTAGCTCCATTTTCAAGAAGAATCTCAACTATCCCTAAATGACAATTTTTCACCGAAATATGAAGGGACGAATTAAGCTCTTGATCTAAAGAATCAACACAAGCACCATTTTCAATCAAGTTATGAATAATTGCTTTTCGATTGAAGAATGATGCATCATGGATGTATTCCGAGAGGGTAGTACTGGACTTTGTTATACATAAATGAAAAAGCTCAGAAGAGCCTCCACAAATTACACATTGTTTCAAATATTCACCATTAAGAGACCAATTGTTCATTAATAAGTATTTAAAACATTTAACCGATCCAAAAAATGCAGAAAATGGCATAATTCGAAGAGATTTTGGCTCAATTGACCATTCATATGGATTCCAAATCAAATCTGATCTTAATAAGATATCCTTGTTATTAATAATTTCCGTCAAACAATCCAAATCATCATATTTTAAACAAAATTCTACCGAATTGGGAAGAAAACCGTACTGAATCAATGTATCCATAACCATATAATCCTCTTCATCATCATCATCATCATGGCATCTTTGTCTGGAAAAATTATAAACATCATCATAATCATCAAAATAATCGTCAAATGAATCATATTCAGGGTCTTTCAGTTCTCTTTCGAAATAAACATTAGCAACATAACCTCTTCCTTTTTTAATTAGGGGACAAATCTCACCAAAAGAATACACTCCTTTTTTATATAATCTTTGAATTATCACAGGGCATTCAATAATTGCTTTTTCTAACAATTGTAATGCAAAAGTTCGACAAACACAATAGTCTTGGCATAGAACCACAAGTTTCTCAAGAAGAAGAGGCCTATACTTAGGAAGCTTAGTTAACCTATCAATCCAAAATTCTTGATCTATTACATCAACTTTTTGAAATACAGGATCATAACCATAAAGAGAATCTTCAAACTCAATGATCTTCTCCATAAGAATTATTGTCATGTTTTATTGTCTACTTGTAATTTGAGATAAACTTTAATTCAAATAATATCTGTTTGTTTCACTTCATTGATGATGTAAAACCCGAAGAAATTGACAATATTCAGGACGATAAAAACTTAATTGATTTTTATATAGAAAAATGGAAGAGAGAATCAAGCTTTTCCAATATTTAGTTAATACTAAAGAGGTTGAACATTTTCTAGATAAATGGAAAGATAGTAATTCAAAATTTTTATATCACTGGTTCACGATTGATGCATCATGTATTCAATATTTCTCTTATCTCCTCCAGGATTTAATCAGGTACAAATATAAAACTGCTGAAAGATACATCAAAAATTTTGCATTTAGGCTAATCAAGACTCAAAATGAAAAAATTAGGACGGGAACTCATTTTAGAAGCAATCAGATTATAACAAGACTAAGAATAAAAAACATTCCAAAGATTCATGTAAGTATGGGTAATGAAGGATTGAACTATTATGGAAATTGCTTATATTTCGAAGGGAGCATTGTTAACATCATTGGAGAAAGGGCATTAATAATAAGGTATGCATTTTTATGTCAAAACAAGGAGTGCTCAACATGCTTCTATGAAAAGTATCCAGCTAATAGAGTTTGTCCAGAGTGTGGAGAATTAGCAGAAGAATATAAATGCGGCAACATAATTATCAATGAATTTGGATTTGAATTGTCACAAAATTCCCTTAATTGGGGAAAATGCACATTATGGGTAAAAGGACCATGCGATTTTTTGCAGAAAATAATAATCGGACAAAAAATTTCGGGCATTGGGCTTATTAAATTCTCAAACAAAAAACAATTTCATATCAATGTGATAAATATTCAAAAGTTATATCGATCTGTGCATTCTTTCCGTTTTATTGACCCCATATTAATACCTTTTTCGATAATGAAAATATGCTATTTAATTAGTTTGCTTTTGTATAATGGGGATATGGTTGTTCAGTGCATTTCTGAAAGCAACCAACAAAGATTTATTGTTGAGCTATTCTCGGTTTTGTTTTGGAGTAAAATTATTTATCCAAGTTTTGGTATTGATGATATTATTCAAATAATATGTAATACAACATGCCCTTTAGTTATCATTCCTTTCATTTCTGGTGCTCTTTTTTCATTCTATGAAAAAATTGTTTGCTCTTTAAATAGAATTAGGATTGGAAAACATGGTAACTTACCAGTTGTAGTGATAATATCAATCAAAGATGACAAAAAAGCGAATATACTATCAATTGCTGATTTCATAATAAAGATTAATGATCCCATAGATCATGACTATCTCAGCAATATTAGGCATATTAATTATACATTTCTACAAAAAAAACAAAAAGAATCAATTTTGTGCACTGATGCTCAAGAAATGATACTACAATATATCATGAAAAGCAATTGTGAAATGAGTATTGATCAACCATTTAGCCTAATTGCAACATGTTCTCAATTAATAAGTATATCTCAAGGTAAATCACAAATCGATGATGATGATGCAGCAATTTCTATAATGTTTTTCGAAGAAAGAATTCATAATTCTATAAATAACAGGGCTATGTTGGTGGATATATATAAAAAAGGCTTATTTTGGCTTAAAATAGAAAATGATGCAATTGTTCCAGATAATAGCATAATTCAAATAATTAAAAACATCATAAAGGAATACTTATGCTCTCCTTAATCTATTTCAGTCGCTCTTATTTACTAAAGCTCGACATTCAAGGGGATTTTTCTAGAATCAGATTTCTTATTTTCACCTCCCATGTCTTGACCTTTTGTTTCTGGTAGAATATATAATCCAAACAATATTGCCAAACACATAATGATGCCATAAAAAAAGTATACCCATCCAATAGTCATTAGCTTAACCATCTCATTAAAAAGATATATAAGAGACGAGCATAATAACCAATTCAAAGCTTGGATGATTGAACAAGCAAAAGACCTAACAGAATCTGGAAACAGTTCAGGAACAACAAACCATGGAAGTGGACCTAACCCTATCCCAAACATGAAAACATCAAAAAATAAACATACAACTGGCAAAATTGTCGAGTTGAAAAACTGATGATTTGCCCATAATAATACCAAGAAAATTGATTGCCCAGATACAGATAACACCCATGATTTTTTTCGGCCAAGTTTTTCAACCATTGGTGAAGCTATAGCTGTTGTAATTACTTGTGCAGCACCAACCAAAGTTGCTGCAACCCCTGGAGAAAAGGATATTTTTGATGCTTTAAAAATTGGAGTTAGATTAGTCAATATAGCATTAATGCCAGATAGTTGTTGAAACACAACTAAAAAAACAGAAATAAGTATCTGCTTTGAAAATTTGGCTTGCCATAATGACTCTTCGCCGATTTTTTCGTCCAGATTAACAGTTACAGGAGATTCGGGTACAACAAATATGCCTAACACAACGATTAAACTGGGAATAGATGAAAACAAGGCAATTTGTCTCCAATTAAAGAAAATACCTATAAAATATGAGACCATAGCACCAATAGATACAAAGAGTTGGTTCATTACACCATATGACCCCCGAAGCTCGTTAGGAGATAGTTCTGATATGTAAACTGGAGTAACTCCAGATGTAGCACCAGCAGCAATACCAGAAACAATTCTAGACACAAATATCATGATTTTAGAGCTCTTTTGGGAAAAAAATAGAAGAACCCATCCAATTAGGACTATAAAAGAGCTCATTGCAGCTGTAAGTTTTCTTCCAAGTTTTGACATTATTATTCCAACAAAAATTCCTCCAAAAATTGCAGATATTGGTGCAAGTGCGTTAAATGTTGATTGTTCATTCAAAGAGAGAGTAAATTCTTGCGTAATAGTTTGAGAAGCAGGTGAGAAATATGCCAAAATAAGACCAATGGACATCGCTCCAAAAGAAAGGATCAAAATATTAGGGAAATCTTGCCCAAAAAAGCCCATTTGTTTTATCGTTAATGGTCTCAAATACAGATCTGGTTTTTATTGAGGCTGCAGGATTTCCTCTATTCATTGAGATTTCGAACTCGGCTGAGGATATCCATATGGCTCGATCATCTTTTTTTCCCTAACAACAATACAATTATCATAGAACTGTTTCCATTCTTGAGGAGGAGATACAAGTTTTTCATTTATCAAACTTGACAAATCCAATATGAAAGGATTGTGAATATAGTTACCGAAATCTTTTTGTATTCTTTCTAATACTTGATTTTCTTCAACAAATTTTGCAAATAATCCCTTCTCCATCTTTTTCAAAGATGAAATTATTCCCTTTGACAAAGATGAGAGACAGTTTTCATCGAATATTTTAATCAAGATTCTAGAGTTGGTTGTTTTAAAAATCTTTAGAACACCAGCAAGATATCCAGGGTTCATTGTATGATCTATGGATATCGTTTCTTGATATGTATTTATGAATTTATGCACATCACCTATTTCTTCAACCTTATCTAAAACAGCTTCAAGGACCTCATAAGCAATATAGCCATAAGAGGCTTTATTTGATTTTGGTGCAGCCATAAGGACAGCTTTTGCAACATCAATAGTTAATAGCTTCTTGCAATAGTTAGGAAATTGCTTAAAAACCACCTTTAATGCGGAAAATAGATAGTATAATTCCGTTCCAGATGCTTTTTGAAGCCCTTCAACAATATCAGACGGTTCCAAATTGAGATGATCAGAATACTCAATAATGAGATTAGCAAATAGATCCCTGATACCAACAGTGTACATATTTAAAACACAGAATTTGGCCATATTTGGCCTTTCTTTGATAAATTCACCAAATGAAGATCTTGTTACAGCTTCAAATACTTGCTGAAATCTACCGCACACAGCCGGATCCTTATTGAAAATAGATGTGGAAAATCCTTCAATTCTATCGATAAAATCAGGAGAAGCCAGAAGAAATGTAAGTACCATCTTATTTGCTGTTGTAACAAATTGAAGGCAAGCTCTGATAGTTTTTTGAGGATTAGAAGTATTAGGCATTTCATTTGTAAATACATAGTCAAGAATTCTGCTCAGATGGTCATCATTGGCAAAAAAGTCGATTGCGCCTCGAAAACCATTTCTAACACAAATAGCAGTGCTAGGATGATCCAAAACCATTTCAAGAGTTATTCCCGGTTGATTAACCAAATCAACAAAAACTCCCATTTGGGCTTGAAGATTCATTAGAAAGTTGTCAATTTTCCTCAAAACTGTTTCACTTTTTAATAGTTTTACAAATTTTATTTTACAACAATTCAGAGGGTTTCTTGATACCCCATAAAAACTGAGATTATATTGAGCCTCCTTTTCATTGAGTCCAGTAGGTTTTGATCAGCTGATTCACTTGCAATAATATTGTTAAGCCTTTGCCTCTCTTCTGAGAGCCATACATTTCCATGATTCATAATATTTTCCATAATTAATACATACTGGCTGGTATTTTGAATATTCTTCATTTCTTGCAAATACTTGGCGCATGGTTTTCTCATAAAATCTTCAACAATTGGTGATACTTCATCAATGACACCAGCATCTGACGAAAGAATCCCCCCATCAGATCGTTGTGTGCCACAATAGTCATTAAGAAAATCGTATATTGGTTCTTTTTCGATATGACCAGTATAATCTCGACTTCCTCCGTTAATGAAAAGTTTGAATGCTGGGAATTTTCTTAAAGAGAAATCAAAGAAGAAAGATTTGAACTTATCTGCATCTACCTCACATATTGAAATATTCTGTTCGTTTCTATATGCTCGGGCAATATCTTTCAAAGCTCCCATAAACCTCAGGCATTTTCTACACCATGGAGTGTAAAACATGGTGAAAACACATTTTTTGGAATTGATAAGTTCATGAAATGTTCTGTTATTAGGGGAAAGCAAATCATTTGATAAAATTACACCTTGGATTCCAGTAATTCTCCTAGTCCATTCAGAAAGAGACTCATATGACATGCCTCCATCATATTTCTCACTTCTTCCATTCAGGTAAATTTTATATGATGGAGTTTCCCATTCCCCTTCTTTTAGACATAATCTCCTATATTTACCGCAATGTATGTGCCCAATTCGGATATCAGAAGATTTGTTATACATCTCAGAAAATTTGTGCCAATCAGAATCCAACTGGATACTTCTCTGTCGATGAGGAGACATAAAACGAACAACAAGAGGCGTTTTATCGACCAATGCTTCTGCAAAAGTATCAGGACTAAAGCCACTTGAGACCATGTAGCTAACAACAAAAAGCATCATGTAAATAACTGTAAACTACAGAGCCAAAATGGACTGGAAGGAGAATAGTAATGTTTCTGATAGTCTCAGGGCATCAGTTCCATCTCCAATCCTGCCTTCGAAGTTGCCTAATCCAGAATATATTAAATATGGTCCAATAAGAATCCCTCCTTCTGCGTTTTCTGGCCATAGTGTATTTCTTTTCATAAAAGATAAGCATCAATATAATTTAGCGTCAAGAGCAGTTGTATCTGCAGGTGCTAATCTTGTAACACAATCCCCATACTTATCTGATTTTGTGATTTCTGATGAACCTTTAACACTTTCGAAACCAACAGAGTACCGAACTAGGGGAGCGAAGTTAGCAGCTCAAGCAGAAATTAATAGACTTCCCCAAGTTATCCTTTTGGCGAATGTACAATGGGTTATTGAAAAACCAATTAACCCTACTCGTACAATGGTTGTAATCGATTTGGCGAGAAGACTTAGACCATTAAGCCAGCCTTTGTCAAATATACCGACTATGAACCTGAATAAAATGCCAATTGGGTATTCAATGTCGCCATTTAATCCAAATCCAACAGACTTGGCGGCAACAATGGCCAAAATTAAATCCCAGCTAGAAGGCAAACCAGCAGAAGAGATCAACGGCCCATCAGGTGCAGGATATTGTGAGTTATGTGGAGAGAATTTTGTGACTGCTTCTGTTCACCGTACATCTCAGAAGCACATAAGTAATTCAAGTGGATCAAAATGGGAAGAATATGATAGATTTTGTGCATTGATTAACATGAAGTTTAACAAATAGAGTAAATTGTTAGAGTTTTATCACATAGTTATGGCTTGAAATCAACAAATCGAGGGATGGATGGGTCAATTAGCTGAGCAAGAGCTTCAGCTCTCGAGATTGCAGCATTAATTGACTCTGTTGTTGTTTTTATATCATCATCCAATGATCTTAGCGAGGATAACACATTTGCAAGCTTTCCGTTCAAATCGTTGCGCCTTTTGTCGAAAAAAACTGGCAGCTGTGAGTATTCGTCAAATTGTTTTTTCATCTGAAGAGCAAGAGTCTCCTCGTTTTTGTTTAAATGAAAAGAAATACTATAAAAATATTGTCTGATCATTTGGTAATACTTAGGAAGCTTATTTGGGCTCAACATCAAATCTTCCGGAAAACTCTCTTTTAAAACAGTCCGCTTAATCAGTGTTTCCACTAAAGGAATATCTATTTCATCAATCACAGGAGATTCATTCGATTTTGGCGATTTAACAGTAATGATTTTGACCTGCTCCTCTTTGGATTGTTCAGGACCCATTTACAGATCTGCCGACCCGCCAATCCAGTCAACAAAATTTAAATGGGTATTAGGATTCTTCCTTACCTCATCAGCCAGTATTCATGGGTACTGATTATTAGTATTCCTTTGTTGGCAGCCTACCCTTTTTCGGGCCGGTCGATCACCAAGGATTTTTTTTCGCAATCGGTGACTCCCCAATGGAACAGCTCTTCCAAACCCACCTGGCTCATACATGCTACTGACATTCACATTACTGGATCCAAGAACAATTCGTATGAATATACCACCAATGCTCTTAATAAGTCAATCCACACAATAAAGCCAGACAAAGTGATATTTTCGGGCGATATTGTTGATAGTGGCATCAAGGATTCATTTAGGCCTTATGTTGGCCAGATGAAATCTGATTGGGATCTTTATACAAAAATGATCAAAGAAATCGGGCTTGATTCATCTCAATTGATTACCGCAGCTGGAAATCATGAGCTATACGATATCATTTCATTCAATTCAAGCACTCATTACGCCAATGGCATTCTATATAATGAGACATCATACTTAATGAATCGATATCCAATCAATCTCGATGTTGGAACAGCTTCTGTTTTGACCATTAATCCATATCAATTCCCTTCTCCACAAGTTTCAATGACATGGTGGGGTTTTCCTGATCAAAAGACACTAGAGAAGATCTCCACTGAGATATCCTCAAATCATGATTCTTTTCAGATAATTGTTACACATCATCCTGTCTATATGTGGTATCCAAATACAGGCACAGATACAAATTCTTTCATGAATATCATCAAACTATCAAGCAATGTTAGATTTGTCCTCACTGGACATTTGCATCCAAAGACACCAAAATATTTACATCATGGAGATGCTCTTGAGGTTGTAGGTACCCCATTGTTTAGAGAACCAAAAGTTGGTGTTATTTCCATTGATAATAAGCGCTGCTCCTATCATTCTGTTTCATTTAATGATAAAAACATAGCAATTATGACTCATCCTGTTCCTTTTACCCAAACAAGTGGTCTCGATATCTTTAATGAAGAAGAAACTGAAATCAGAGCTTTGTTTTTTGGCGAAACTCCCGGAAATCTCTCAGTGACAGGAGCGATAAATGGAAAACTCAGTTGTGATACTGAAATTAAAGATTCTGTTTGGTTATGCCATATGCCAATGAAACTTGATTCTGGGAAGCATACTATAAATAAAATAGGTGATTGGTCTGGAGAAGTCACATTCCATATTGGACACACCATCAGTGGATTCAATGAAGATTTTTATTCTAATGAATCATCATCAGCATATACTTTTCTATTTTACTGGATCCTTATTGTGTGTGTTTTTATGACTATACCGATTAATTTTAGAGGTATTGGAGATGAATTTGTTGGTTGGATGAATGAAAAATCTTCAAACTCGAATTGGATGATGGCTCTATTCGGAGGATTTGTTGTCGTGAAAAATAGGTATGATAAGACTACAAAATGGTTAAAGATTGTGGTTTTTATAGCAGTATTATCCCCATTATTATTGCCAATTTCATTGTTTGAAATAGAAGGCAGCCTTTCAGTTTTCTGGAATTGGGGATATGTGTCAAATGGAACATCCATTTTTATGTTTTTTGGAATGAAATTCAATCTATATTATTATTACTTTGTAATCATTCCTGTTATCTTAACGCTTTCATCCATAGAGGGAACAAAAACTCGTTCTTTAGTTTTCGTTTTTGATGTATTAGTACACCTATTCTCTCTTTATTTCCTGGCCAATACTGTATACACAATTTGTAATTGGTGTGGAATAGGATTTGGATTATCCAGCCCATTATTTATTATAATTCCATTTTTGCTAGATTCTTTTGTTATATACTATGGATATAGATATAAGAAAGACAAACAAATGGATATGAACGAATTACTAATATCAACTCCTTTAACAAGTAAATAACATCTAAACTAAATTTCATTTGAATCAAAGTCTGGGAGTTCATGAACATTATTAAATATTACAGGGGATTCATCAATAATCTCAAGTTGATGAGACGGATCGACTGATTGCGGTTTCCATGATTTAACATTAACAGGAGAAGGGAGATCGGATGAAAATGAGTTCACTTTTTTGATATTAGATCCATGAACTGGTGATTCAGGATAATTGGTAATTTTTGGCTTAAAAGATACTGTGTTCTTCCCATTTGTCATTTGGTAACCAGAGCTCCAGCTATCATCTTCAATTAAACCAGTTTGAATTGTTTTTCCAGGGAGATTTCTTCTTTTGGGCGGAGAATCAGGTTTCATTGTTTGTATTGATAAAGGTTTCTTTGGTGAAACAATAGTTTTTGGGACTTCTAGTGGAATCTCTCTTTTTGCTTGATGTGTCTGAGGAGAGCTTTTTTCGGTATAATGGGTTTTAATAATCCTTTTTGGACTCGTTTTGGTTTCCAGGATAAGTTTATCAAAATCAACCTCACCTGAATCTGATGATACAATCAAATTGGCAGCTCGATTAATATGATTAATATCTGGTTTAGGGATCATATTTATATTCATATCCATTGATGCATTTTTTGGTATTGAGTGTATATGAGGAGATGATATCTTCATTCTTTTTTCTCTTTTCTCCTTCTTTGGGGACGTTGATATGGTTCTTAGATCATTCATTTTATCCCATTTTCTCATATCTGGAACAGTCTGGCCAAAAACATCTTTTTTCATAATAGTGGACTTCAAATCATCTATTTTGGTTTCCACTGTACTTATTCTTTGCTGAATTATGTCGACTTTTTGGGTTTGTGAATTTGAATGAATTTCATTCTTTTTACTCTTCCCATCGCGTTGCAGTCCCCTATGCCGCCTAATGAAATGATTGTCAAGGGCAACAAATGATACAAAAACCTTCTCACATATAGGGCATACATATTTGCTTTGATTTTTCACTGTAATTGCTTCCTTTTTAAGTCTTTTATTCTCTCTTATTATGGATTTATTTGCTCTTTTTAACTTTTTTATAGAATTATTGAGAAATCCAATTAGAACCTGAATTAAATGAAATATTTTGGAGATTTTTTCCGGTCTATCATATGGAAACACTACACTATTCATTATTTGATGATTAAGCTTCTCAAGAACTATCTTATCATTACTGATGCTTAAAGATATCGGATCAATAGATTCCACCAAACCCCAATCGATTGTTGGCAAGGTATTGATGTTGCATTGATCGAAAAACGGAAATATTCTATTTTTTTGAGCAAAAATACCTGCATTTATCATTGTTTTTTAACGGTCGTTGCTTGAGAGTCTCTCGACAAGGACTTTTGCGAGTTTCGCTGCTCTTTCAGTGGCAACCATGAGTGTTTCCTCGAATTGGATGGAGTTATCGTGCTCAAGAACGGCAATATCACTCAAAGACCTCAATGAGAGAAGAGGTGTCTGGAACAAATGGCACACATGTGCAATTGCGGCACCTTCCATTTCAACACATATGACTTCTGGGAATACTGAACTGATATGATCGACTTGTGATTGCTTAGAAATGAAGGCATCTGATGAACCAATCCTTCCATAGTGAACCTTAGCAGGGAGAAGATTCTCCTTCTCGAGATCTTTGATGATGGACAACAAGAAGCTGTTAACAGGATAAACTTGAGGCATACCCAAAAGTTGCCCTGGTAAAAAGCCCAAACAAACAATATCCACATCAGTGTATACAAATTCAGTTGCGACAACAAGGTCAAGAACCTGCTGGTCGGGTCTGAAACCACCAGCAACGCCAACATTGATCACAAAATCAGGATGATATTGGAATATAGACACACACACTGTCATTGCGGCATTAACCTTACCACAACCACTGAGAGCACAGATCAATCTGATATCACCAACAGTCATTATATGAAAAGTGATGGTTTTGAATGTTTCCAACACTTTGGGATAAGAACTGAACTCATCAAGAACAGCTTCAAGTTCTTCTATCATGGCGGCAAGAAAGACAACTGTTTTCATGGAAAATGATCTGCTCCGGTTAAAGACACAACTGATTAAAAAGGTTTTTTAAGCCACTGCATCATAGCCAGAATTTGGCTCTATTTTGGACTCGTAAGCACCTGTGAGTGGGGCAGCTTTTGAATCAACAATATAGCCAATCGCAAAGCCAAATGCTGCACCAATAAACCAAGCGATGATTGAATTGACAAGACCATGTTTGCCTAGTCTCTGGTTGGTGCCATCGCTGGTGTTAGCAATCAGAGCTGCGTTGAAGAATGTAACCAACAGATTTGATACATAATAGAGAGTTTTCTCTTGTTTTTCGTCTAGACCTGAATTGACAGCTGTGCCTGGAAGAATGAGACCGATTAACACCCTCATGATCATTGCCGATGGTCCGCAAAGGGAAATTCCTAGTATAAGGTAAATGACGAATCTGTTGAGATAAGATTCTGATGTGTGATACGTTTGAGGCAAGAAAAGAACAATAAAGAGGCTAACAACAGAAAAAATAATAGCCCAAATATTTATCCATGCAGTTTTGTTTTCTTCGCTCTTGAAAAACTTAAGCAAATTTGCAATAATGATGCAAATCAAAGTAATCGCAAATGCAGTCGAAAAAGATGCATATCCAACAAAAGAACATATCATAAATGATATGAAAATAGTTACCAAGAATAAAATAAGAGAATAAATTCCACCAACTTTAAGAAGAGTTGCACTAACCATTTTTATGAACGGTTTGGTTTCAAAAATCTACCCGAAAGACCTAGTTCTGCTTCAGTAGGTCCTTAATATCCTGTATACTAGTTTTTAGTGACAACATTCTTTCGTTAGCATCTATAATATTTTTTCTAAGTTCTCTATTCTGATTTATCAGTTCTACAACAAGCACATGTTTTGTTTGGAATTCTGAAGATGCGAGAATCTTGGGTGTTGGTTCTGATTTGAGTAGTTGCTTAATGATCAATGAATCAAGTTTTGATGATTCTATTCCTGCTTCCCGAATTCTTTTTGATAGCATTTCATTTCTAATGCTCAAGCTATTTTTTTCTTCTTGGACATTGGATATTTGGAGATGAAGTTCTCTATCAATTCTGGGCAAGTCCGGATCAATTCCTGTTTCTTTCATGTCTGTAAATAATTTTCGAACAGATTGGAGTTCCACTTTCAGCAAATTCAAGCTCTGTTCTCGATTCTCAATTTCTATTACTGTGCTCTTTCTCAGCTCGGAATATTCTCCCTTCTTCATTTCATATTTATTCTCTAAACTGCTTAAGGAACTCTGCTTATCTTTCTCCAAACAACTTAGGTTCATTTCGGCCTGTTTTGATTCATTTGTTGCATTAATCAATCTTTCCTCAGAAATCCGAACCATCTCTTCAGTTTTAAACATTTCATTTTTGGCCTTTTCAACTCTTTCTTTAAGTAACACAGATTTTGATTGAAGAGATTCTCGTTCTTTTTGTCCAGATGTTAATTTATTATCAAGTTGGCTACAGAAAACTCTTAATTGATCTTCCTTTTTTATCAATTCAGTTTCCTTGGAGTACCTCTCTGTCATTTTGTGGCTTGTCGATAGGTTCTTGCATTTCAAATCCTCTAAAAGCATCGGCAATCCTCTACTATTCTGCAAAAACTTGATGATAGGCTGGTATTTTGTGACTTTCTCTCGATAAGAATCAAGTTTTTTCCTTTTCGAGTTGACTCTAGAGTCAAAACCTTTAATAGTACTTTTCAATGCATCAATCATATCATCATTATCTTTGTTTTTAAGTGTTTGCATCTCTATCATTTTATTGATTTCTATAACTTTTTCATTAGCTCTTTTTATATTCTCCTCGTTCATTTCAATCATTTTCTTTTTTAGATTACTAAGTTCTCCGTGTAACATATCAATTGATTCTTTGTGCCGCTTTTTGGCTTCTTCTCTATTAATCTCCAATTCAGTAACCCTAGAAAAAAGCTCGGGAAATGGTTTATAATCCTCATTAATCACATTTAAGGATTCATTTAATTGGTATATTTCCACAGTAATGTTGGTTTTTTGCTGTTGGAGAAGGAGAAAACTTTCTTCATCCATAAACCTTTATTGATTTTATTAAAAAGAACTTGAATTAGTGATTTAATCACCAAGAATGAGATTATACTTTGATATCACATATTCTTCAATGTTGAGTTAAAAGTTTTTCCATAGTTATTCAACTCATTTATCTTGATCTTTTCTCATTTAGTGGATTTATCGAGCGTTTTAATCATTTTTTAATGAAAGGTTTTGAAAAAGCCGTATCAATGTTTGCTGATAACAATGGGCATCTGAATGTTGTTGATTATCTTATAATACAAATACATTATTAGCAATGAATAAGAGAACATTATTTGGAGTAGCAACAATATTTTTTTATTCAACTGAAGATTTCTAAAAGAAATGATTGTTTGGAAAGTAATATGATGTATATACTATTAAATGGATGATATATTTAGGTTCAGCTTAAGTAGAGAATAAAGGAATATGGTTAATAAGATTATTTCGAAGGCAGGGAAACATATGATAAGCCAATATACTTCTTTTGAATTGATCATCATTTTGTTCTGAGTAGGACAAGAAATAACATTAAGAGGTGGAGTGATGGTAAATTTCACAAGAGAAATAGTTTTAATGAATATTTGTTATTTTTTTATACCAATTTTGGAATTTGATTAACAATTCTAATTATTGGTGTAGCTTGTATGGTTTCTTATTGTTGTAGAAAAAATCCAACCAAATAGAGAAATGAAAACACAACATTTGTTTCCATATACTTTGCATAATTTCCAGAACATTGATAATCATAGGATCGATAATGTGTTTGTTGAGGTAATTGTCCAATACTCTGGGTTTGTGTTATCGATAATGTTAGAGGAATTTCAACATAGGGAAATTCTGCATTACAATAATGTGTATTGTAAAAGTATTGAACATATGTTGGAAAAATTGTAATTGTATTGTTATTCTCACTTGAAGAAACACCATTATGGGAAATGAAACTATGAAAAATTGATAATGATGTACCAGCCGCATTAATGAATAAAATATTTTGATTCATGAAAAAAATGCAGTACTCCAACGTATGTGAAGCTCCTGAACCTTTTACACAAATTACGGCCTCTGAGTTAGGACTATTATTATTAACAATATTTGCAAATCCCATTATTCCATATCCAGAAGCGAAATAAATGCACATACAATCATTAGCATAATTATTAGCAAAGGTACAATAACTGCTCAAAAAGCTGGTTGGAGAAGAAACACATACACCTGTTATTTGGGATGCCTTATTCATTGAACTGTTTGTATTATGATATCTTTGATTTCCTGAGTATAAGCGATTAGACCAATATCCTGTGTTAGAAAGCGAACAATTTGAGATTGAAAGGAATGATACTTTATTAATAGTTGAATACAAACATCCAAAATGCCCATTCATAGCAGAACACATATTTGCGCAAATAAACCGAATATCCGAAGACAATGATGAAAAATAGATTGCGCCTCCATCTTGAGTACAAACACAGTTATAAAAAACTGATAATGAAATATTCATTGAAAAATCACCACCATCAACAAGCACAACCCCTCCTTTCCCCACAATATTCATATTTCTTTGAAAAAAACAACTGGATATATTAATATTATTACTTTCATAAGATCTTCCTTGAGTTAAAGTCTCTTTTTCACAAATTGCACATAAAATAATGACTTTATTGCATTTATTAGCCAAACTCATATAAGTTCTGATCAGAAATAATGATTTATAAAGAAACACCTCAATGAACATGGGGAGTTAAATAATTGACGTTTTCCATTTCAAAGGCGAATTGTATTGATTTAAGGACAATAGCATTGAATTACTCATTATTGCTAGATTTAGTGAATCATCAACAGATATGAGCATTTTCTTCATAAAATAGGTTTATTAATATATGATAATTTTTTCGTTATTGTTTGAGTTTCTACGAATTGGTTGTTTATCAGATGATTCTCGCTATATTAATAGTAATTTTGCAGGCATAAGCAACATATCAGGCTGCTTTTTCACAAGGACTTTTTTGTATAATGGAAATGGTGGGGTGATTTCAATTACAGCAACAGGTTTTAATCTTAATGTAGAAAATTCCATTTTTTATGATTGCGGTGTTACTGAAATCGCAGGGGCTATATATTTTACTTCATCGGGATCAGTTTTGAAAAATGTTTGTGCGAGGAAATGTTATGCAAACACAGGCGTCGGAAAGGGCTGCCAATTCTGTCGAATAGAAACCCTTGAAAGTGGGAAAAATGATCTCAATGTTGTGTCATTTGTTTATTGCCCAGATTCGCAAGCCATTGAGAGATCATATTCTACCTATATAATTAATGGGATCCAAAAATGGAATTCTTTAAATGGATCGAATTGCTATTTGCTCCATATATGCAGCCGAACATATAATCCCAATTCGTTCTCTGATATTTTCTCAACTTATTGTAACAATCGCATGAAACTGGTAACAGCATATCATTTTTCATACGGATCCAACACCCGAGCATCTTCATATATCAATATCATAAACAATACTCAAGATACTGATTCCAGTGGTATTGTTCACCTCGAAACCAGCGGAGTTTTTTCCATTTCGCATTCTGTATGCTCGAATAACAACAAATTCCTATTCACTTCTACAGGAACATTAATAGTCACAAACTCAATTGTCTCACACTCATCCTCGTCCCTTATATCTGGAACAGTAACAATAACCAACAATATTTCAAACATACACCCAAATAGCCCATCCACATATAACCTCATGCACCATCAATGTACCCTATCTACAGCATTCAACACATACCAACAAAAGTCAATCTTTCAACCTGTTTTTATAATTCTGATATTGCCATGGCCCTAATCCATTCAAACCAACCAGCTTTTTGACTTTAACTTTTTTATTGTTTCAAACAGACCAAGCGGTTATTGACAGAAAAATTGACAAATAAACCGTATTTCTTATTTTAATGGCCAGTTCACAGACCGGGCAAGTTGACTCAAGTGTTAACGTTGAGAAAGAGGAAGATGTTCATCGCATTTCCAGTCCATTTCTCCTTGATCACATATCAATGGTTTTTGCTTTAATTTTCTTTGGTTGCCTCATTGCATTTTTGCTTTTCCGTACAAATTCATACACAAGGCGCTCATCTTTTTATCCATGCAACAAGGATGTTCATTATTATTCACTTCATTTAGATCTCAACATTGATAGTTTCAGTGAATTACACAAGAGTGTGAAGATTTGGGTTTCTGGATTTCTTAACTCATCTGCTGTCATTTCCAACAAGCCTTTGAACTTTTCTGTTGACACAACTGGTTACAAAGAAAAAGTCACAGTTCATTTTTACCGCCAAGCCATCCAGAAGACAGACTTCATTTATCCAGCAAATTCACGCGAATCTGAGCAAGTTTTTATTAATGAAGTTTTCCTTAACAGCAGCTTTGACCAAATTAAGGTTCATTTAGTTTTGAATAGTGATTTTGAAAACTATGAAGGAATTAATGTCCATTGGTCATTCAATACAGCTCCAAAACCAACCTATGTTTCATTCCTCCAAATTCTCCTCCCATCAACAACACTCTATCTTGTTATCCACTTCTTATTCCATATGACAACAATGACTGAGAAATTCACACAAATCAATGTAGCTATCCTTGGCTGCATTGCTGTTATTGCTTCAGTACCATACAACCTTATCTTTGGCCAGACAGCAATGGGAAAGATTACCCAATTCGTAATGACAGCCATTATGGTATCCTATTTCCGCTACATCGTTGCTTCTCAAATCGAGCTTGAAGCTGAAGGCGCTCAAACCCCAAATATGAAGGTCAACATTCCTCTCATCATTTTCTTCTCTTTTTATGCTCTCGTCGATATTACTATCACATTCTCTGATGGAAGTAGCAAGGCTAACTTACCTTTAATGATCAATAGCATGAATATTATGTACATTGTTATTTCAGTAATCCTTTCTGCTATCGCTGTATTCAAATCCGAAACAGGTGTAACCCGCAGACTTATTTTCATGTTTGTTCTTGAGGGCCTCTCTGCTTTTATTGCTCTTAGAGATCAAACCTACGAAGATATTGTATCATCAATTAATCTCCCAATTGAAAGAATCCTTTCTTTCGGTGCTTCCCACATCTTTATGGTTTCATATATGTTGATTCTTTTACAAATCTGTTCTGATATTGGTTACTCTGAGATCAACGCCCACAACAATGACCAGAGCTCACTTCTTAAGGACAAAGTTGGTAACAATTTACTTGAAGGAGAGATTGTCAACAGTGATCCTGAAATGCAATTATCAGATGAATAAAAAAATTTAAACGTATATTAATGAAAGATAATGATTTTCCAATTCAACCCCCAAAATCTCTACCAAAAACTGGTTTTAAGCGTAATGATGGACAAAAAAATAATGTACCATCAGTTTGGGCCCAAATCATGAAAGAACAGGAGCAGATTATAAAAGCCCCAGCTGCTAGAGCTAAAGATCAGAAAAAGACTGATATAGAGCTAAAATTTAAAACAGTAACGAGTGAAAAGAATAAATCCAAGGAAGTAGATGATGAAAATGATGGTGATTTTTTTGATCTCAGATCAAGAATTGAAACTTTGTTAGATGAACATAGAATAAGAGCTATTGAAAATGAATCAAATCTTGTTGAACTAAGGATTGTTTTGGAAAATTTAAATTCTACTATTTCTGAAGAAGCAGAACCCGATCAGATTGATGAGGCTGCCAAGTATATGGGCCAGGTACAAGAGGGACAAAACAGATTACAAGAATCAATATCATACCTAGTTAAAGGTGCAGCACAGCTTTTTGTCCAAAAGAATAAGCTTAAAGTAGAAAAACTCAGATCAGATATTAATGATTTGGCATTCATGACATCCCAAATAGATGAGGAAATTAGAATTAAAAATGGTATTCTCGAGGAAAAACTTAATAATTGTGCAAAAATTGAGTCCTCGAATGCTTCTTTGAGAAGGAGGATCGAAAACACAAAGAATGAGATCAGAGCAATAGCGGGACAAGACTTTGAACAGATTCCAGAATTAGCAAAGATGTATAATGAAACTATGAAAAAGATTCTTGCTGAAGAGGTAGAGCTCACAAAACAACTCTGGAATCTCCAAGCGCAGCTTGAGAAAGAGAAGAAAGAACAAGTTCAAATGAGCCTTATGTACCAAAAAGTCAAAGATCACCCAATTAAAGTTGCACAACTCACCGAAGAAATGGAAGCAAAACTTTCTTCTCTTCGTTCTGAGTTGTATGAAAAAGAAAAGTCTAACTCATATCAAAGGGGGCAATTAGCTTCTTCATATCAGTCAGAAACTCAACAATTAGTGATGCAAGCTAGAAAAGAAAGAGAGGAACTAATATTTACTCAGAAAACACAGCAAATTCAGCTTTTATTACAGGCAGAAAAACAAAGCAGGGATGATAAGATACATTTAATATCTTCATTAAACACAAATGTATCATCCAACAAGAATTTAAAGGCAAAAATGAATGCTTTTGATAGAGAAAGCAAAGCACTCGTGGATCAGTATGATAAGAGTATTCGTCAAATTAAAAGCGAGTTTGGCCAAGCCGAGAAGCGTATTAGAAAAGAAGAAGAACAGAAAATATCAGAAAGAGAAACAGAATTCCAAAAAGAGAGATTATCTTTGGAGAATGATGTTGCATCAATGGAAGCATTGCTTGCTTCCAAAAATGATCAATATCAGCATAGTTCTAGCAAGCTATCCCAACTTCAGGAACAACTTGCTCAGCTGAAAGAAAAAATTGCTAGAATGGATTCATCAAATCAACAATTAGAGCGTGCACTTGGAGGAAATGAAAACGAGGCTGATGATCTCCTTTCTATTCTCCAAGAAAACTTAAAGAGAAAGACTTCAGAGAAAGATATTGCTATAAGGCAAATGATGGATGCGATCACAACGCTTTCCTATTTTCTTGTACTTAGTGGTGAAAAGGATGGAGATTGGATGGTTGAAGCAAAGCAATGTTTTGAAGAAGCTTTGTCAGAATGCGAGAAATCTGGCAATTTCCAAATTCCCATCCCTTTCTCAAGAAACAGGAAAACCAAAGAACAATTATTCCAAGAAAAAAGACCAAAACCAAAACGACGCAATTCTGGATAGATATTATTTATTAGCACACTTGCATGAATATTAGTTTTGCCTCTTTAAATGAAGTAACACCAACTTTGCATCCACCATCTGGATTTTTAGCTCCAAATGTTGACCAATCTGTATGACAACTGATCAAAAACATTTTTGATGTCGTGTACACAGGTGTTGCATTGTTTCCGAAAAAATAAAACCTCTTGATCCTTAGTTCGGATGATATACATAGAACTCCTGTATAATCAGAATTTAATGTATTGTTAATAAAATTACACATTTTGTTTCCCCGGTCTTCCATTGAAGCAACTTGGAACTGAAAAACACTGATGCCTCCATTTTTGCTAAACTGACAAAACCTAATAAAGCCAGAATAAGCAAGAGGCTTAAAACCAAAACAACCTCCAGATGCAATTTTTCCATCATTAGAAGTAGAATTAACTCCTACTAATGTTGATATACCGCCTTCAATACAAAAGCAGTACTTTCCATTTTGAGTTTTAGTTCTACAAATAGTTGAGTGATTGAGGTTATCCATCTGCTCATGAAGCACTTGAATGTAAAAAGCTATACCAACACCGTTTGATATTGATTTATCGACACAAATAAAAGAAATTTCTGATGATTTTCCACTAAATGCAAATGCCCCTCCGCTCACACCGACTCTATCATTGAAATCTCTGATTCCTCTTGAGTAACATTGGAAAAACAAACAATGCATAAGTTTAAAGTCGCAATTCTCATCATTTATAATAAAAGCACCTCCAGCATTGTTAGATGAACAGGCAATAAACTGAGTGTGATTAATCTCAACGGTTGGAGACTGTTCATAAATTCGGGTATCGGATACTCTAGAAACAAAATTATTTACGTCAATTGTACTTGTTAAAATGTTTTTAAAAACTGAACAGCGTAGGTGGAAATCCACAGAAAGACAACTGGAAAAAAAACTACCAAATGAATTCCGAAATATCGAATTTGATACAAATAGGGACCTTGTAGAACCAACAAATGAAGAACTTCCTTTATAAAATGATACTCCCAAAGCAAAAAGTGAGTAATTTGTTTTCATAAAAAAGACCTCTGTAAAGTTATCAAAAATTTGATATAAAGACGATTACGACAAAGTCAGTTAATTTAATTGAGGACAACAATTTGCTCTGGGTTCTGCCTTTCAATTTCTTCTTGTTTTTTGATTTGCTTCTTCTTCTCTGCGGCAGCCTTTTGGCACTCTAATTTGATTTGCAATAACCTTCTAAGGTTGGTGAAGTTTTCAAGTTGCTTCTGGTTTTCCACTGTTTGGGATCCTGTGGTTTTCTTTTTCTCTTTAAGCGCAGCTGTTGATTTTTTGAGGTTATTACTTTCCTTTTGGAAGGAATCAGAGTATGATTTGATAGTTTTGTTGACAGGATTTCCTGATTCTATTGATTTAGCTTCTTCTGAGGCCCTCTTCTGATTTCTCATTACAGCAGAGTTGTATGATTGAGCTTGATAGAACTTGGATTGGTATCTTGCAATTTCACCCCTCAGTTTTTCGCATTCATTATCCAAATCTTTGCATTTTGTTTCATATTCTGAAACAGCGTTGATATACTTCTGCTTTGCAGCAAGGTATTTATCAGCAATTTCCGATTTTTGTTTCCTCTTTTCTTGAAGCTGGCTTACATATGGCCTCAATTCGTTTTGTCGAGCTTGAATCGCTCTCTGAATCTCCTGAACAATTTCACTCATTTCTTCCAGTGTTTTCCCCTTTGTGTCGTCTAAGTCCGCTTTTTTAGCAGAAACTTCTTCCAGTTGTTGTCTTGCCTCCCTAAATCCGAAAATACCTCTAGCTTTCTCTGCTTTTTCAATCTCTTCTCTGACTTTCTCATATTGCTCTGTAGCAATTGCCTTTGTCCTCATCATGACAGCAAGTTCCTTATTTTGGGCATTAATCTGAGCCATTTTCTGTTTGTAATTCTCATTCTTGCTTTTCAATTCTCCAACAAATTTAGAGAATTGTGCAGGAGGAGGGAGTTCGATAATACCCAGAGACTTCTTCTCTTGATACATTTTTTCGGCTTCAATATACTTATTTTTAATGTCTTGAAGCTGAACTTTCTTTTGTTCAATCAACTTACGAACTTGCATTACCTGTTGCTGGAAAAGTATTAAACCTTTATCATCAGAAGGCTTTTCACTAGCAGCATTTTTCAAAGTTGCCAATTCTGACCTAGCAGCATTAAGTTTATCTTCATAATGAGCCTTCATATTCTTTATCCTGTCTGAAGCAACCTGTTGTCTATGGAGAATAAGGCGTTTATCTTCAGAAAGTCTTTTGTTTTGCTCACTTATTTTAAGTTCCCTTTCGCTTTCGGTTCTGAGCCTTCCAGTCAGCTTCAAAAGGTCTCCTAAATTCTTAACAGAGTCCATCTTCCTCTTAAAAGTACCAATTTTTGTTGCCAACCGAGCCTTGTCTGACTGAAGATCCTTAACCATTTCGCGCAGTTTCTCAATCGACACATCTTCAAGCTCAACAAACTCTTGATGAAGCTTCTCAAATTGCTCCCTAAGCTCGCGATCCTGCTTCATTAGCTCACTCACTGTGGGTTCTACAGCAATTTCTTCAGGAACATGAACTTCTTCATTATACTTGGCAATATATGCTCGCTTTTTCATACCCTCAAAGTCTCTTAAAAGAAATAGAATGGCAGGATGTAATATAGTGGGATCTGCTGCTGCCATTCTTCTATCCCATTCTTGAGGTTCACACGGAAAATCATACTTCATTATCCTTAAAAATTCCGACATACGATCAACAGTCTCTTCAATAGTCTCTGTGCCGATTTTTTCGGGTTGCTCAGGATTAACAGAATGAATGACAAGATTAACTAAATCAAGCAATTCTCGATTAGCTAACTGTGAAAATTGATAGAGAGTAAACTTAATTTGGAGGTGGGTTTGAAGAAGTTGAACAATTTGCTCTTCATAATCGTGCTGCATTCGAAAAATAATAAAAAACGGCTTTTCGACCACTTTCAGAAGAAATAATCGGTTTATTCGTTATAGGGCTGTGGCCTTATAAGTTGTCTATACAGAGGAATATATCAAGAGATTTCAGTTCTTGTGTGTAAGTCAAATGGTATGAAGTATACAATGTGAAAAAGCCTATTTCCGCGTAATACTTAATGGTGATAGTGAGTTTGTTGGGTGAAAAAATTTGTGAAGCAAGCCTAAGCAAAAAGGTTATGATTAGGAGTGTAATTGTTACTATTCGGACGGTTTTAAGGTTTTCAAGGCTGAGTGGAGGGTATTGGCGTCGATAATACTCAAATGAAAGCCATATAATTGCTATTAGCATAAAAAGGAGTGTAGATATTGAATTAATTGATTTTGACACGCTATTTGTAAAAAATGTGAGCATAAAAATGCAGAATAACTCCGAAAATATGAAAAAAATATTGAATTGATTCGAGATCGATGAAAGATCATAGAATAAGTTCAAAAATATCTTAATAACACACGATAAAAGAGTACCTATGCAAAAGAAAACCGTTATGAATCTCGATAACACGTTTTCTTCATGATTATTCAAGATCGTGTATTCATATGCTCTATATGACTTATCTTTTATCGTTAACATTATTATACTCACTATTATTAATAGAGAGATTGATATAAATGGTACAATACAATATGAGCTCCGTATTCGAAACATATTCTTCAATTTATTATTGATTAACTATTTAATGCTAACAACATTGCCAACATTGCTTTGTGTGCAATATTTGGAACTTTTAAAAAAGGCAAGGATTCAGGTTGTTTGGTTGGGGTGGGAATATGGGGAGTTAGGCAGAAATGCGAAGCAAAGTGTGTGAACATATATGTACTTGTTGTTGAAAAAACAATACCAGTTCGGATTTCAGGGGGGATGTATCCTTTATTTATTCGGCATTGGTAGAAGAAGAAGTCTGTGCTAGAAAGGATGACTTGATCAGTTGTTGAAGCGCAGTCTAATATAATAGATTGAATAAATGACATAACTCCACCTCCATATTGAGAAAAAACCCAATATGCTAAATTGTATATTGTGTTATTAACGAAGTTATCCTTGTGCATTGCAGAATTAACATATTGTACTTCAATGATTGCTGCATTTGATGCAATATTGTTGAATAATGTTGAATAGTTGTATGTGCATTCTGTTGTACCAACTATTAGGCCAATAACATAGGAACTTAGTTTGGTATTGGAAATATTTGCATTCATTATGTGATTCCTTCCACTTGTGAAAAAAAAGACTGCTGATTGTTCAGGTTGAGGAGATTCCACAAAAGATCTAGCGATTGAAGTTTCAATTATCAAACATTTTGTATGTTGGTTAGCATATAAGAATGATCCGAAAGAATTAGCCGAAGTTGTAATACAGCCATAACAGCAAATCCTCTTAACTGCACATTCTCCATTCAAACTATCAAATAAAACAACTCCAGCATGGGTTGGTGAAGATACTTGATAGAAAATACAATCTCCAATCACTAATTTTGATGAAGAAATGGAACAAATGATTGCTTTGTCCAATAAATCAGAAAACCGACACTGACTGATGAAACAACTATTACTTGTTACAGAATAAATCTTGGTCTTCCCGGTTGCTGATGTATATGAACCAGTGAAAAATTCTCCAAATGTTGTAATTGCCACAACAAACAACAACATGATCTATACAAACTTTTTGAGATAAATAAAAAATTGTGACAATTTATTAACAGTTAATTATCCACTACTGTGAATTGATCAAAACAACCAATCATTTAGGAAGAACCATAGAGTTAACTTTATCAATCAGTTCTGATTGATATTTAGTTAATTTATTCATTTCATCAATCGTTGATGGGGTTTTAGGTGATTTAGATAGCAGTATAAGTCTATTATTGGTGAGTTTTAACTCAGACAATACTTGGGTCCTATCATTCATCAGCTTTTTTGATGACTCTTGAATATTTTCATATACTTTTTGGTAACTCATGCGGGTTTTTTTCAAATCACTAAACATTTTTTGGCATGAATTGACAAGTTGTTCATGTGTCATTCCTTCAAGTTGAACAGTATTGATTATTGAATCATCTGTTCTAGTTTCATTCATCAGAGATAGGTTATTTTTGAACCTCTTAAGATCTTGTTTGAGCTCATTGTTCTCAGCAATGGCTTGATCAAATGAAATATCCACCGAATTATTTCGAGAAATTTTTAATACGCCAGGTTTTATTTGATTTAGACACTGTAATGATAATTCGATATTGAGAGCAATTTTTTCTTGATTCTCTGCAATAGCTGCTTGATACATTTCTTCAACTTTGTTAATAATCCTTTCATATTGATCTTCGATAGGTAAATCATCTGCTTTCTCGCCCCTTAATAAATTTTGAATTCTTTGAGTAAAAGATAAAATATCACGAGAAATAATAATGATTCTTTTTGATAGAGGTTTGGTTGATTTAGATTGAGCAATTTCATCTTCTATTTTGGAAACATCATAAAGAAGACGAATATAAAACCCTTTTTTGTCGGGTACTGAAGGTGAGTTCATTTCAGATTTTAATCCTTTTATTTGTTGGCTGAATAATTTGTGCTTTTCACCAGCATTCTTTAAAAATTTATATGAATATAGTTTTTTTTCAATCTCTGATAACTCTCTGGAACAATTTGAAATAGAAAATTCTTTCTCATGGTTGTCGCATTCACTAAGTTCAATTCCATTCAAGTCTCTATGCAAGTGCATTAAAGTTGGGGATTGAGAAACAGACACCTTATTCATTTTTGATACCACTTTAATAACTTGTTCATTATCAGATTCCATTGAAACATCATTTTTGATATAAGGAAGCTTCGATACCGATTCAGCTAGAGATGGAACAGGATGTGGATTTTTTTTAATATTTTTTTCATGTTCTTTGCCCGAAACAATTTTAGTTGGGGTTTGAGGAACTCTTCTTGGAGTTATTGGGATTGTTGGTTTCCTCATTATGTTTGTTGATTGAACCCTAGGAGTTAAAGATCGAGACTTGGGTACTATTTTTTTATCCAATTCTAATGGCTTTTGCTTTAATTGACTCGGTGGGATGATAGGGTTTTGCTCTTTGTGGATTTGTATACTAGAAATGTATTCAAGAATAGAATCGAAATCATTTTCTGGATTTAAAGGAATTTCTCCCGACATAATATCGATACAGGCCAGAATGTGATCAATATTTTCTCTGCATTCTTCAATTACTGTAGATTTCCAGTTTCTCGGTATCTGTGAAAGCCTGAAAAAAGACTCATACTTGTGAAGAATATCTGTTTTCAGCTTTTTCAACTTACGTCTTGATTCTTCAAACGAGTTATTTGAAATACATATTCTAATTTCTCCAAGAGATTGGGTAATTTCGGAATATGATGAATGGGAATCTTGAATTGCCTTTTTTGTCACAGGTGGATGATCATTTACTTTGTCAACAGACAATTTAAGTTTTGAGTGTTCAGAAAACAATGTCTGAATGGGATCAATACTTTGCAAACCATGTATTCTGTTTTTGATTTTGTCAAATAGTATCTTTCCAGAACCAATATATTCGTTTATTTTGTTTAAAGGTACATTTTTTGGCCCTAAAGCAGATATATTTTTCTCAAAAAGTTTAAATTCGTTTAATTCCGCAATTGCTGATGGATCTATAACAACCAGTTTCTCTAAAATACCACGAACCCCATCAAAACTAGATTTAATTGTTCTTTTTCTTGCTATTCCAATCACAGCGCTTGTTGATTGGGCATTGGGATTTCCTTTTCTCATAAAAACAATAAAAAACTGTAGATTTTTAAGCAAAAAAGATCAACAACAGTCCTTTTTCTTCTTGTTTGATACCTGTTCAAGCTTGAGAGAATCTTGGCGTTGGTTGTCACTTCTAAAAACCATCTCAGACATCATTTCAAAAGCGTCTTGGATTCCTTGACTTGTTTTAGCACTTCCTTCAAGATACCTAATATTTTTTCTCTTTGCAAACTCTTCGATTTCTTCTGTTTTAACATCTCGCTTATCTGTCAGGTCGCATTTATTTGCAAATAAAATAATTTCTGCATTAACGGACTGATCATTAGCAAAGTTTATCCACTGATCAAGATCCTTAAAAGATGACCTTTCACTTACATCAAAAAGAATAAAGAAACCTTTCGCATCTCTTGCATAAAAACCAACTAATGACCTAAAAACTTCCTGCCCAGCTGTATCCCAGAGTTCTAGACATATCTGCTGATTTTCAATTGACATGTTCAAAGAGCTATATTGAGCACCTACTGTTGGAACATGAGCATCAGAAAAAACACCATCTATCGTCTGCTGAACAAATGCCGTTTTACCAACACCAGAATTCCCCAGCATCACGATTTTAAAGTGATTCTTCTTTTCCATTAGTACTAAGACGATAAAAAAAATAGAAAACATTTTAATCATTCTCGGACTCTTCTTCCTCGAATAGATCAGATGCCCTTATGTTGATTGAAGATTCTGGCTTCCTTTTATATGAATATGCTAAAAAAGCGAGTTTTTCAAGATCGGAAATAGGGTGATTCGCTGGAATATCTGAGAATTTAGGTTCAAATTCTTCAAAGTATGATGTATCAATGGGGGATCTAATTTTCGGAATCATTTTGGATACATTATTATGTGGATTTTTGAAGTCAAATCCCTTACAGAATGGATGATTGACAATTTTTTCAAAGCCATAGCGGTCATTCTGGTTACATATGAGATGCCTAATCATATCAAGGGCTTGAGGAGAAACCATAGCATTTGTTGGTATTACCAATGCTTTCTTCCAAGCAACTACTTTATATGCAGTTAATTGTTGAGATTCCGATGTAAAAGGAGGATAAGCAAACAACATTTCAAACAGAATAACTCCCAATGACCAATAATCACTAGCTGGACTTGGAGGGAATCCACTCAATATCTCTGGAGCCATATAATCGCATGTACCCACAAGATTTCGCTGATGAGACACTTGATTTCGGTATCCACCTGGCTGGGTTCTCATTTCATCAACAATCTCATCCAAAATATGAGCAAGTTTGTTATCTACTTTGGTATAGTTTGTTGCCAATCCGAAATCAGTCAGCTTAAGGTGCCCATTCTGTGTAATCAGGAAGTTATCAGGCTTTAAGTCACGATGGACAAAACCCATCCGATGAACAGAATCAACTGCCAGAACCATTTCAGCAAAGAAAAAGGCTGACACTGATTCTGAGAACTTATTCACTTTAATGAGAGCTCCCATCAAATCTCCACCTGGAACATACTCCATAATCAAATACAAATATGACGTGTCTTGGAAAGAGCAATTCAATCTCACAATCCAAGGATTATCAATGCTTGAAAGCGCATCTCTTTCAGATCTAACATTAAAAATCTGATTTGTCAAGATAATATCACTTTTGCTTAGGATTTTCATTGCAAAAATCGATCCGGTTCCTTTTTCTCTAACTAACCACACTTCACCATATCCTCCTCTCCCAATAAGCTTAATTCGTTCATATCTTGATGGCTTAAAACGGGTTCTTTGAAGTCTACAGTAATTTGATTCTTCTTTGTAGAATTGCTCCATTAATAAATCTCTTTCCTCAGGCGGTATTTTATTTCTTTTTATTTTTCTATGAATATTCCTATGTCGAAATTGTCGAAAATCAGTCTCTTGGATTAAATGGGCAAAATGATCTTCAAGATGCTTCTTTATACTCTCACTCTTTAAAATGGTTTGCCTTGACGGCATAATATTCATTTTATTCTCGTCAATCTCGGGTAAAATGCCTGTTGCATAAGCTGTTCGCCGTACAATTGACATTATCTCTGTTTTAACCCAAATTTACGTTATCAATAATTAATCGTCTGTTGAAACTCGACAGTTGCCGATTATTATGTGGATATAGCCATACAAATGGACATAAAAAACATATTCATTTTTTATAGTAGTCCAGCTCATTAACGATACCAGAACCATGGTTTCGTTGCATTATTCGAGATATTGGTGGAATAGTTGGGTTTTTGGATAAAAAAACCATTGCTTCTTTAATATCTCCATGTTTAAGATGAATTGCAACAAGAATCTCTGTAATTGTATATTTTCCTTCGAAGAAATCAAATATTTGTCTGAGAATCACATATTTTGGAGAAATTTTCCATTCCGCTCTCTCATTGGTTGACATTTGTCCAAAAACTATTTTCTTTACTCGGTTTTCTTAATTTCATCGGATACAGCAGTCAGCTGGAATTGAGGAAGGTCTTTTCCAAAGTAATAGATCTTCAAAAATATCAATGAAGCAAGGATGTATTGAGCAATGCCACCAATGTTCCGACATACATGGATTTTGGCATATTTGGCGATTAGTACAACATATGCAACCATGATGAATGGAAGAATATAGTTAATGATTTTCGAAAACCCTTTAATGCTTATTCCTACCATTTCTGCAGCAGCATCAGCAACGAAATAGTAAACAATACTGAGGTAAAAGAATAGACTTGCTCCTGTTAGATGAAAAGCAGTGTGTTCTTTCAAAGTGACTGCAGAGACCATTGAAACACCAATTACCATTAAAATATTGCAAATGGCCATTGTTATCATAAGTGCAGAAAAAAGTTTCCCTTGAACTCCCTTCTGGTTAGCAGCAGATTTGGTAACCTGATACCTAATCCAATACACAATGATCAAAAAAACCATCTCCATGTGCATTGTAGTGGAAAATATCCTACTTTCTGGGAAAGGATTCATGGTTTCAGATACAGTAAGAATCAGTCCCTTTTTACTATGCCCAACACTATAGAAAATAGCCCATGCAGATAAAACACCCAAAACCGGGAATATGGCTGCTAGTTTAAAGATCCTCCTACTATTGACGCACGTAAATGTCAACACCATCTAGATGAAAGTTTATTTTGTAAAATTTTTTTCTTTTTATCCATTTTGAGTTAATGTTAATTTCTAGTTAGGAAAGAATCTGATGATATTTTTATTTTGATAGAACATTAAGAGCTTTCAAGAAGGGCCCAATGGTGAAGGTAATTATGGAATAATTTTTATGAAGTTGATGAATAATCCAATTGAAACAGGTAATACGCGTCTTTCAAGATGGCTTATGAGGAATATCAAGAATCGAAGGAGAATGTGTATAAGAAAAATACTTATCAAAATTCTCCTTCTATACTTGATCAATGATCCAAGAAAGAATCCAGAATAAATAAGACAGCATTTATGATTATTTAAAGTTTAATGATTATGTTTTCAACAGTATCAATTTTCTCAATGGTTTGATTTGATAAACAGATATGAGTTCTGGATTGTCTCATCCGGAAAAAATACTTAGTTTTTATTTTTATTTGAATTCGAATTTTGGGGTTAAACTATTTCTTTGAGTATCCAAAATTTTGGAGCATGTTTACTCATAATATCATTAAGATTATCACAGGATATAAGAAATTGAATATCACACTGATCTCTCTCAAATTAGGCATTTTGATAGTGAATATACATTCTGCATATGTTCTTGGGATGGTCTCTTTTGGAGTTTCTCTGATTGTTTGATCGATTGTATTGATTAGAGTTTCTCTGATTGTTTGATCGATTGTTCTCTCAAATGTCATTTTCGATGTTTCTTCATTTGTTCTTCCGATTGTTTCTTGTAATGATCTTATTGGAGATTCAACTATTGTCCTCTGAGGAAGAAGTATATCAGTGTTACAATAATGAGAATTATAGAATTGTAATTGATATGTGATAATATTTGTAAAAGAATTATTAATTGATGTTGATACTGCTGTTGATATGGAGAATGATCCCGAGTGAGAAATAAATGAATGAGACACCTCAAGAGAACCTGATTCAACGAAAAATAGATTGTTTTGATTATTATGAAATATGCAATACATCATTTTTCTGGATCCTGATCCCCAAACGTATACAACTCCATGAGATGGACTGTTGTTATAAACAATGTTAGCATAAGACATATATATTATTCCTGATGTAGAGCCCAAACATATGCAATACTTATCAGAAACTTTATTATTTGAGAAAGTGCAGTACGAGCTGTTGTATGATGATGGAGACCATGTATAAATACCAGAACCCCAAAAGGCATTGTTCATTGAACTGTTTGTGTAATCAACATTCTGATTTCCGAGAGATAAACCAAAAGAGTAATATCCAGGGTTTGATTCAGTACATTTTGAAACTGATATATACTCGAATTGATTCATCTGAGAAGTTTTAAGATATACAAAATGAAACCAAGAAGCAGAGCATCTGTTAGCACAAATCATTCGAAGATAAGAATTTGTAGAGTAGAAATATATGGCACCATAATTATTTGCTATACAGTTATAGAACATTGAGTTATTGACATTCATTGAGTAGGAACCACCATTAACATTTATTACACCACCATCTCCATTATACAGAGAAATCCTTGAGAAGAAACAATTCGAAATATTGATATTTTTATCAATGTATGACCTTCCTTGATCTATACTTTCATATTCACACCCCGAACCAACATCACAAATAATTTTATTATCATTCAAACTGAATAACAATAGAGGCACTATTGAGTAATATATTGAATTGTTCCCACACTCGTTAATATTTTTTAATTGTTTTACCTCATTTTGGTTTTCCAAATAGGTAATATTTCTAATAAGTAATAATCCAATGATAATGCTCGAAATAGTAGTAATTTCATAAATATAATTAATTTGTTTGGAAATTTTGTTTTGTCTTTTCGTGAAGTATCTTTTTAGTTCTTTTTTCAAGAATATTAGGGAAATAATTATCAAGTTTAATGATTTTCTTTGATTCTCCAAAAAACAACAGATATGATTATAGTAGTGATAGTATGACGTGGTCCAGAGCTTTGCTAATTTCATATTTAATTTGTTTTTTTATCTAGGCTTTTTGGAATAAATTTTTTGATATATATTTTTGATTGTTTTTTATTAGTCATTTTCGGCAATAATTTTTGACCATATAATTTTTCACCATTTTCATGTCAGGGGGTTTTGTG
>Ga0074193_1000159_pt1 | contig 124944 bp, 103 predicted proteins | sample EPASupsiteHSE605_FD_64523 | JGI IMG/M metagenome (GOLD analysis project Ga0074193, IMG submission 64523) | Bioremediated contaminated groundwater from EPA Superfund site, New Mexico - Sample HSE6-05 | ecosystem: Environmental > Aquatic > Deep subsurface > Groundwater > Contaminated ... | reverse complement strand
AGATGGTTCTGAACCGGGCCAGGGTGGAAAGCACCTGCGCCGTTACGTATATGTTGCTGTCGTCTCCCTGATAGAATCCCCAGCCGCCGTCGGGGTTTTGGGTGGAGAGGAGGTAGTTGAGGGCGGGGTAGATGACGCTCTGGTCGGTGTAGTTGGCGGTTTTCAGGGCCTGGAGGGCTAGGGCGGTGTCGAGGATACTATTGAGACAATCAATATTACCTCCCCAACTGCCATCCGTACTTTGATAAAGAAGAAGGTCTTTCAATTCCTCAGAGATACTAATACCGGAATGCGAAAGTGATATTAAACGACGGGAGAGATAATCTGTCGGAGAAACTACCTGACTGCTAACCCATTGGATGCTCTTCGTATATGACAAACTTGAAGGGATTACGGCATACATCGCATCTGACGCCGCAACAGTGGAATAATACTCTGTACTATATACCCTTGCCCAACTTCCATCATCTGCTTGAGCGGAAGTTAGCCAATTTACTCCATTTAAAATTGCCGGTGATTGAGCATATGAAGCAGGTATCCACGCATTTGTTAGCAGATACAAAATGACAACTGCAAGAAATACTATTTTTTTCATAGTGCCCCTCCACTGACCTACAAAACAGCAATTAGATTGATTGTATTTCACTTTATAAATCTGTATATATAATACTCGCCACGTTCTTTGTCCTGTTGGCCTTTCCATAAGGCAAAATATGTTGGAATACAATATATAGTTCCATTACATAAAACATTGAAACTCACATATCGCCAATCTCTAAAAAAAGAATCTTTTGGTAGAGAAATAGTAGATATTTTTTCACCTTGAGAGCTTATCTTTATTATTCCGAGAGGGTTATCAACCAATATATATAGATTGTCGTGACCATCAGTGCCTAGTATCCTTAATGCCTTCCCTTCAACTGTTTTTTTCCACATCTCTTTTCTGTCAAAATATGCTTTTGTCACAATAAAAGTGCTAGAATTTGCTTTTGTAGCAAAAGAGTACAAATATTTTTCTGTACTGACAATCTCGTTTTTCTTTAGAGGCTTTGATAGCTTAATCTTATCAACTACGTTCAGGTTTTGGTCAAGCTCTATTAGACCACCATCTGCTTTGAAATTGTTATCACATGACCTTCTAAGCCACTGTTGGTTCACATTTTTTTTAATTGGCAAGCCATTACTATTATAAATGGCCCAGTTATTTTCTTTGCCACCTTCTGTAATATAAAAATAACTGCCGTCAGAGGAGACTTGAATCTGATAAGAAATGTAGCCATCATCGCCTAGTTCTTCACTTTTATCTGAAAAATCAATGTCTTTAAGAACAATAGTATTGATTAGTTTACCATCTGCATCGAATTGCAATACTCTTTGTGCTTTCTTATCGAGTACGTATACTCTGAGTTCATCGTCAAAAGTAACATGCGATGTTTGTAGTTCTAGCCAAGACACTGAATATGTACCTGAAGCTGTAAATCCATTTTTTATTTTATATTCTCCCAACTTAATTTTCTTAAACCGGTAATTCTCCATTTCGGCATGAGATAACGCTGTCCTCCCAGCTAAGGCTACCAATATTAAACAGATTGATAAGTAAATAAGTTGTTTTTTCATTATTCCCTCCATTCGAGAATTTATTTTGCTCTTCCGACTTTATCTGCTGGCGTACCAAAAAATGATGATCCGATCACTGAGTTGTTTGTGGAAAGTGGTGATTCAATAACCCTTCTGAATTTTCCACAAGGAGGATTTCCGCCATCACACTGTTCAATTGGTATGCAAGACTTAGGACCACCGCAAGGTTTCCCTGATGCATGTACTACCGTATCAACTGTAGGCGTTGTGTTATTTGATGCTGGTGGCCATTCAATACTATTTTCTCCAGCGTAAATACCCACATGTTTATAGTCGGATTTCCAGACTATATCCCCTGGCAAACGATAGTCATAAGGTCGCAGCCAATTATTACTCTCACAAACTTTATATTGATTTGCTGCCGTGTGCTCGGGAAGCTTGAGACCGGAGACCCCAAAGACTTCATGCACAAAACCAGAGCAGTCGAAGCCCGGCTCTATGGTACTGCCTCCCCACACATAGGGAGTTCCAATAAGTGACCTTGCAATAAATAAAAGACGTAAGCCCCAAAACGATGGATCTAGAGGTGGCTGGGACAAGATCGGCGGTGGCGCTCCATAAGGTGGCGGTGTTCTGAAAGAACAGCTTCCCGAGACACCTGCACTACCAGTTCCTGATCCATGACACTGTAGAAGTGAACCTGTTCCCCCTCCTGCAAGTCCACCGCTGATCATATACCCCGCAGCGCCGGTATTTGGGTTTATGACTATGTACCCCGTGCCAACCCATTGGTTGTATGTCACTTCGGTTTTCGAGACAATGACTTTTTTGCCAGCATTCACGGCATCTAAAATATCGCTTTTCACCTCAGTTCCAACCTGAAGCTGAGGCATAATATCGTTCAAATTTGCGCTATCGATGGTGTACAGAGGAATGCCCTTCTCGGAGGCATATTTGAGAAGCCGGACAGCAGAGACCGAGGGAACATCAAAGAACTCCTCCAATATCCTATTTTCCCATGCGGAGGAAGAGAGACCGGATAGAAGCATGAAGGCTCTCTCTCGTTCCTTGTCCTGCATGGCTGAGAAGACGCTGTTTATGTTTCTGTCCACGTCTATATTGACTCCCCCCTCGGATACGGAGCGGGGTATCCCGAACATGTAGCTCACAGTGACACCATGTGTAACCATGGCCTCAGAGGGCTGGTGTCGGTTTTCGAGTTGCAGTGTTTTTGCATAGATATCGTTTTCAAAACCGAGATGATAGAAATAGGAAATACCGATTGTGTGCAGCATTTGGCCCAAAAGGTCATCCAGGGTAATATCCGGTGCATTGAATCTCTTTGCGTTCTCAATAAGCGCTGCCATGTTTTTGGATGGCGTTGCGCTCGGCGTATTCTGAACAGGGAGAATAATTGCCGAATAAGCACCGGCAGTGATGATGTTTTGGATACGATCCGTGTCACCATCGGGTCCGGCAAAGCTGATCGCGATATTCTGGTCTTTCCCAAGGCCAATAGGGGCTCCAAGAGCTACAGCCGTGCCGTTGATCCTTAAAACCGGCTTTACGTTCAGAAGGTATGGGGGGACAGCAAGGATCATTCCGCCATATTGTGCTACCAAGGCTTCATCTGCTGTCGCGGCAGGCTCGTAGGAAAGCGTAATGCGGCTATCAGCAGTGGTGCTGAGCCAGTCGGTGTAATTGAGGCCGGATGTGCCATCCCATGAATTCCCCTCCATTTGAAAATTGATCGAGTAGCGCTTGGAAGTAGGTATCTCGTCGAATTGCCCTCCTTTGGCAATGACTTTATAAGGTAAGGTTCCCATGAGATACGGGTATTCTTTCTTGACGATTTCCTTCGACAACCGCATTGTCGAAGCCCCGAATACATCCTCGATAGTAGCGTCGGGGAGGTTTGAATCAACAAAATCAACGAGGCGTCTGCCGTAGTCCTGATATGCAGTTGTATCACGGGAGTCGCCGACATACGCTTGCAAGAACTGATCGGCGTTGAAGCCCATGAGGGAATACATGTCAATCCCTTTTTGAGAAATATATTGCTTAAAGCTGGGGTCAAGGGGAATCCAGGTGTCTCCCTGCTTATGAACAGCCCCCCGCGAAGGAATGTAATCAATCCATGCTGAAACCCACGCATGCTCTATTTGCACGGATTTTATCGTGCCTCCAACGTTTATGAGTTTTACCGGAATTCCCTGTGTTGCTAGAATATTAGCAGCCATTCTCGGATCGGTCACGCCTAGCCACCCCATAACCTTTTCAATCGGGATTTCGACGGTTCCGTAAACATATTTTGCCGCGATATTTGAAGCCCTCAGCAGTGCAATCAAGAGACTCGCCTAATCGAAATCATTTCCAGCACCTTCCAGCAAAGTCTGTTGGGCTCCCTTGAGCGAGCCGTAATAGACTTGATAGTCGATGTTGTTCCGCACCCACTCATAAATCTTCACCGGATTGTTCCCCAGTTCCAGGGCCTTGGCCCTGATCTCAGGAGTCAAATGGACGTCAACAGTCTCCGCCAGATCGGCGGCAGAGGGTGGGGTAACGGCATTGACCATGCTGGAGGTAAGCAGCCCGGCCAAAGACCCTGCTGAGGCTACCATAATCCGCTTTTCATTTCTCCATGCGTTCTTGTCTTTCTTTAAATCCCGCTCAAACTCTTCCTTCTTCAGCCGCGGCTCGCGCTTTATCACCTTCGGCTGCCTGTGGGGAAGGTTATTGGGATCAAGCTTCTGATGCAGCGACGGCGTCTTCACCTTTTCCAGGTGTTTCCGAGTCTTCTCGATTTCTACCTCTGCCTCTTTCTTATCCTTTGCCTTCTCAACCCGCTCGATATTCCACTTCAATTCGGCCAGGTTGTCATCATAGTGCTTCACGAACCGGCGATGCCGCTCTAGAATCTCGGCCGGGAGCTTCGCATCCTTAAGCCGCTTCTCCGTCTCGGCGAACTGCTTGCGGATATCCACATCGAGCGCCTCCACCTCCGCCTCTTTGGCCCGCAGGCGACCTTTCTTGGCTTCAATGTCCTCCTTCGGGTCGGAAAGTATCTCCTCCATCTCCCCGGTGACTTTGGAAAATTTCTCCTCCGCCCCTTCCGGCTTTTTCTCCTGACGTTGCGTCTTTGCCTTCCTGGCCTCAACCTGAGCCGCATTGGCGATGCTGAACACCCCGCCGGAAGTCCAGGTGAAAAAGCACAAAACAACGGCCGCTATCGTCCTCGAATATTTGCGGAACATCTTCCCCTCCGAAGCAATCTAATAAATAAAATTAAAAACGATGCGAAAGTGTAAAAATTTTTTACACTTTATCCTTTTGTTTTAACTGCATTATTTCGCAATATATGGGAATGATTATCGGTATTCAAGTATATTAAAATATAATTTTTTAATTAGGTGTGAGCTTTTGGGGGATAAGAAATCGTTGAGCCTGGAAACGGCAATTGGACGCAGATTGACGCGGGGCAAGACATGACTCACGCAACGACGCAACGACGCAACGAAAGACTTTTAGACAAATTGTTGGTTTATGGTTTTAAAACGTCGCGTCGTCGTGTCGTTGCGTGAAATAAAATATTTTGGTTCCGGCTTGTCCGGCTTAGGAGGGTAGGATGTCGATGAAGATGAATATGCTGCGCGCTGAACGCCTCGTCAGCGCATGGTGACGATGGTCACGCCGTTCCCCCCCTCGAACTGTTCGCCGCTGCGGAATTCCCTGACCAGCGGATGTCCGTCCAGGTATTCGCGTACCGCCCTCATCAGCGCCCCTGTCCCCGTGCCGTGGATGATCCTCACTTCTCCGAGTCCGGCAAGGGAGGCGTGGTTGAGAAAGGGTTCGAGCAGGGAAAGGGCGGCATCCACCCGTAATCCCAAGAGCTTCAGTTCGTGAGATGCTTCTGCTTCGTCGGCGGTTTTCCTCCGGGACGATTTTATTTCCTTGAGCTGCTTCCCCTTTTTTGCGGCAATATCCGCCAGTGGCACTTCCACTTCCCTCTGGCCTGCCTTTACCCGCAACCTCTGCTGCTTCCCGTCGATCTTGACGATGGTTGCATCGAAGCCTATGGAGCGGACAAAGACCAGGTCACCGGGACGCAGCTCGTCCAGTGAAAGGGGTTTTTCCCCCTGATATTCCCGGAGCTGCTTCTCTACGCTGCTTTCAATGGTGTCCAGTTTTTTCAGCGCCTCGCGGCTCTTTTCCCGTTTTGCCTCGTCGAGGATGGCCCTTGTTTCCCGTTTGACGGCGGCGACTATCTCCCGCGCCTGCAAGAAGGCCTTTCCCATGGCCTCCTGTTTCGCCTCTTCCGCCTGGGCCAGGCGCACGGCAAGGAGCCGTTCACGCTCTTCCACTCTTTTTTCACGCGTTTCCGTGTCAGCCAGGAGCTCTCCATAGCGGAGCCGTTTTTCCTTCAGTTCGGCCAGAAGCGAGTGGAACTCCGCTTCCCGGGTTCCGAGCATGTCCTGGGCGAATTTGATGACGCCGGCGGGCATGCCGTAACGCCTGGCGATCTCGATGGCGTGGGATTGCCCGGGTTCCCCCGCTTGGAGCCGGTAAAGGGGGGTGAGGGTCCTTTGGTCGAACTCCATGGAGGCGTTTGTCATCCCCTCGGTGCGGTGGACAAAGGCGACGATATCGGTCAGGTGAGTGGTGGCAAGGACGAGGGCGCCTTTTTCCTGCAGCTCTTTCAACACGCCGCATGCGATGGCCGCACCCTGGCCCGGTTCGGTGCCGGTTCCCAGTTCGTCCATCAGGACAATGCTGCGCCTGCCCGCCTGTTGAAGTATTTCCGCCATATTGGCCACATGGGCGGAGAACGTCGACAGGCTGCTTTCTATGGACTGGTCATCCCCCATGTCGACGAGCAGGTCGTCGGCCAAGGGGATGGTGGATGAAGGGTCGGCGGGGATCGGAATCCCGGCCAGGGCCAATACGATAAGGAGCCCGACGGTCTTGATGGCGATGGTCTTGCCGCCGGCGTTGGGGCCGGTTATGATCATAACTGTAGCGGTATCGGGGATATCACCGAGATGAAGATCGAGCGGCACCGGTTCCTGTCCGCCCCCTTGCCTGTGCATGAGCATGAGGAGCGGATGGCGAGCCTGCCTCAGCATGATCAGCGGGGTCTCGCTCACGCTGGGGGGATGAGCCTGTATCAGCTCGGCAAAGCGTGCGATGCTGTTCAGCATGTCGAGCTGCACCAGGGTGGCAAATTCCGAACCGATTCCGTCGGCTGCAATGCGGATTTCCCGGCAGATGTCGCGGATGATGCGGATCTCTTCCGCCTTTATCTCCGCGGCCAGGTTCTCCAGTTCATTGGCGAGGCCGATGATCTCCAGCGGTTCCATGAACGCAGTTTCACCTGTGTTGGAGACATCATGCACGACCCCTGCCACCATCCCCTTTGAATCCATGCGCACAGGAATCACCCACCGCCCCCCGCGCTGGGTGACGAATTCGTCCTGGAGGAAAATCGCCACCCTCGGTTCGCGGACAATCTCCTCGAGCCGTTTCCGTATCCGCGCAGTCAGCCCCCTTTTGCGCGCGCGCAAGTCCTGGAGGAGGCGTGAAGCCGTGTCGAGTATGTTCCCCTCGAAATCGAGGGTTACTTCAAGGCGGTCGAGAATGTGCGGGAAGCCGGTCAGGTGCCCGGCCAGCTCATGGAGAAGGGGTATATCGGTACGATAGCCGAACTGTTTCGCTATGGCTGCGAGGGTCTGAAGAAGCGGGGTGAGGACGACAAGATCGTGGGGATCGAGCACTGCCCCTTCGGGGCGCACCTCTTCCAGCAGCGGAGCGATATCTTCAAAGGGTGAGAGTCTCAGCGGTACGCCTATCTGTGCAAGTCGCCTGATTTCCTCAACCTGGCCGAACCGTTTTTCGATGGCTTCCCGCGTGCCGAGAGGCAGGATTTCGGCTATGGCCTGTTGGGATGGGGTACTGTTGGCGAAACCGGCGATAAAGGTGAGGATCTTGTCAAACTCAAGAAGTTGGCGGGAATCATTTTTTATCATAAATATCCAATACTGTCCTGTTAGCTTTTTGCAACCAGCGCAATCCCCTCTCTCCCTCGCCCTCTCCTTTAGGCCCGCAATTTGGGTCCACCAGGGGAGAGGGAATTATAAGCTCCCCTCCCTTCGATGGGAGGGGGCGGGGGAGGGTGCAAGGCGGTGCTTTCAATCTCAAACGTTAAGCTGCAATTTCCTAATCGGACACTGCTGATAAATATCCAGTCAGTTCTGGTGCAGAACGGGAATTTTGCCGATTGCGGCTGCGCGGCTTTCCTTGTCCGCGCCCAGTTTTACGCTATCCATCATGAATCCGATGAGTTCAAGAAAGTGGACCGCGTCATCGGTGGCATTGGCGCATGCGTCGGGGGAGCCGGGTTGCTTGTCCGGGGTATAAACCAGCACCTTCTTGCTGTCGGTAAGGAATATGGCAACGTAGATATGGGCGTTACCCCCTTCGCTTACGGTGCAGATGTACCCTTTGCAGTTTTGGTTTGCGTTCCCTTCCAGGGCGGCACGGGCCAGGTTTATCGACTGTTGCAGGGCGATGACGTCTTCGACCGTGGAGAATTCGATCCATTTCCTCGATCTGTCAAGGATAAACTCTGTGCCGTTCCCGGACGAACGGCCGCCGAAGCCGGCTGACCATCCCGCCTCCTGTCCCAGGAAGGCAAAAGGGTCATCGTGATTTACGGTCGGGCCGGGCTCAGGGCTGGCGGTTGCAGTTACTGCCGCTGTTTTTTCCGTTCCGGCGGCAGCCTTGGCGGCCGCTATCCTTTGCTCCTCGGCTTTTTCCGCGGCGATTCTCTCCGCTTCCGCCTTTTCTCCGGCAGCTTTTTCAGATGCGATCCGTTCCGCTTCAGCCTTCGCCTCCAGTCGTTTTGCTTCGGCCTTTACTTTAGCCGCTTCCTCGGCTGCCAGCCGTTCCGCCTCTATCTTTGCTTTTTCAGCTTCCAGACGTTCTGCTTCGGCTTTTGCTTTAGCCGCTTCTTCGGCCGCCAACCGTTCGGCGTCGGCCTTTTCTTTGGCAGTTTCATCCTTAGCCCTGTGTTCTTCCGTTGCTTTTACCCTGGCAAACTTTTCTGACGTCATGCTTTCTGCAACAGCCTGTTCTGTTTTTGCCTTTTCAAGTGCTGCATTTTCAGCATTAATCTTTTCAAGGACCATCTGCTCTATCACGGCCCGCTCGGCTTCGGCTGACTCGGCGGCGGCCCTCAGCTCTTCCTCTTTAAACCGGAGCAACTCTTCCGCAGCCAGTCTCGCGGCAACGGCGGCTTTTTCCGCGTTCTGAGCTTCGGTGTATTTCCCTGCACTCCCTTTTTCAACTTCTGCAATTAATGCAGTGACTTCTTCTCCCGCGATTCTGTTCGCCTTTGCCTTTTCTGCAGCGGCTTTCTCCTCAATGGCTTTTGCAGCGGCAATCTTTTCTGCTTCCGTTTTTACCCTGGCTACTTCTTCCGCCGCCAGCCTCTCTGCGGTGGCTGCTTGCTCGGCTTGCTGTGCTGCCATTGCCTTTTCCGCCGCGATTCGTTCTTCCTCGGCCATTTCAGCAACAGTCTTTTCCGCAGCGATCCTGTCAGCCTTGGTCCGTTCGGCCATATCTCTTTGTTCTGCAACTGTCTCGGCAGCGCATCTTTCTGCCTCGGCCAGTTTAGCTATCAGTTCTTCGGCAGCGCGTCGTTCTTCAGCGGTCTTTTCATTCAGTTGTTTAATAAAAGCAACTTTTTCCGCGGCAATTCTCTCTGCTTCCATCCGCTCTTCTGCGGCGATTTCGGCGGCGCGCATTGCTTCTTCGGCCTTCATTGCGGCGGCTGCCGCAGCTGCGCGCCGTTCCTGCTCGGCCTTAATCCGTGCCGCTTCTTCCGCGGCGATCCGTTCCTGCTCGGCCTTAATCCGTGCCGCCTCTTCAGCGGCAATCCGTTCCTGCTCAGCCTTTATCCGTGCCGCTTCTTCCGCGGCGATCCGTTCCTGCTCGGCCTTTATCCGTGCCACCTCTTCAGCGGCGATCCGCTCCTGCTCGGCCCTTATCCTTGCCGCTTCTTCCGCAGCGCGCCGTTCCTGTTCGGCCTTTATCCGTACCGCTTCTTCCGCAGCGATCCGCTCCTGCTCGGCCCTTATCCTGGCCGCCTCTTCCGCAGCGATCCGTTCCTGCTCGGCCTTTATCCGTACCGCCTCTTCTGCGGCGCGCCGTTCCTGCTCGGCCTTTATCCTGGCGGCTTTCTCTGCGTTGAGTCGTTCTTCTTCAGCCTTCATCCTTGCTTCTTCAGCAGCGCGCCGGTCCGTCTCGGCCTGTTGCGCCGCGGCTTTTTCGGCTTCAGCCCTTTGTTTCGCGGCGAGACGGGGCGCGCTTACGGGGCGCAGCACGCGGATGCCGCGCAGGACCACCTCCCGAAGTGCCACGCTGTAGTTCAGGTTGACGCGCTCCATGATAAATCCCAGGGATTTTGCATAATCGAGGGCTTTATCCAGCTGGCGTTGGTAGTCAGCCGGCTCTTCCGACGCTTCAGGAGTGTAAATCCGGGTCTTTCTGCTGTTTTTAAGTGAGAGCGCCACATAGGCACGAACGGCGCCATTTTCTTTGACAGCACAGACGTAGGCATCACATGGTTGGTTTTGAAGGTTTTCCGGCGTGATGGCGATTGCGGCTGTGGACTGGTATACCTCAACCACGTCCGATTCTGCGGCTTCAATAAAACTGAGCGACGTATCCAGAGTAAACATCCGAACCCCACAATAGTGTTGAAAGAATTCCCCTCAGCTTAATTATTTGTAACTATTCAGCGTATATGTTTTGACGTCGGAGGATAGGCATCCTGCCTGTCTTCAGGCGAAGTTTCATCAGCCTGATAAGTTTGAACTGAACACATGTTCAAGCGATAAACCCGCTTGAAACACAGGCTAGAAGCCTATGCTCCCGGGATATGCTGAATAGTTACAATTATTTCATCTTTTTCACAGGAACCAACTTACCGGCGAGCAGAGTCGCTCCAAAAACCGCACGTACCAGCCCCGCTTTTCATGCTCCGCGAGCATTATCCGCCTTGATCCCGCCAAATCGACGGCCAGCATCTCCGCCACTTGTTTGCCGAATTCAAGACTGTCGACAATGACATTTACCTCGTAGTTACGGTGAAAGCTTCGCTGGTCGAGGTTGGCCGAGCCGATCACCGACCAGCACTCGTCGATGAGCATCACCTTGGCATGAAGCATGGTCCCTTCCCGCTCAAAGATCTCTATGCCGCTTCGCAACAGGGGCGCATAGTAGGTCCGACTGACAAGCTTGACCAGCGGCACGTCGCTCTTGGCAGGAAAGATGAGCCGGACTTGCACCCCGCGGCCGGCAGCCCGCAACAACGAACGCGTAACGCGCGGTCCCGGAATAAAATATGGATTGGCTATGGTTATGCTGTCGGAGGCCCCGGCAATGGCCATGCGGAAGGCGCTGCGGATGAAAGATCGGTTATGGTGCGGCCCGCCGTTTACTATGAATACTTCGTCGGCGCCCGGTGGGTCCGATAGCTGATAGTTGTCCGCGCAACCCTCGGGGACTTTCCGCTTTTCACTGTGCCAGCTTTCCCGGAAAAGTCTCTGTAATTCCTGGACAGCCGGGCCTTCTATTCGTATTCCCACATCCCGCCAGCGGTGGGCGTTTTCGCCGTGGCCGGCATACTCGTCGCCGATGTTGAGTCCGCCGGTGAAGGCCGTTTTCCCATCAATAACAGCAATCTTCCGGTGATCACGTTTGTCGAACCAGGCAATCCCCTTTCTGAAGGGGGGCGGATTGAATGGACAGCAGGCGACTCCTCCCTTTTCCAGTCGGCGGAAAAACGAACCCGGCGTATCAAAACAACCGATGTAGTCATAGAGGAGATAAACCTTGACGCCGCGCGCCGCAGCTGCGAGGAGGGTTTCGGCAAAAGCGCGGCCGGTAGCGTCATCGCGAATGATGTAAAATTCAAGGCATACCGTGCGCTCGGCCTGGTGAATCGCCTGGAACATGGCCGGGAAAAATTCTCCTCCCTGCTTGAAGAGTTCAACCCGATTTCCCCTGGTGGAGAATGCCTCGGTGTTCCTTCTGAACAGATTGAAGAACCTGGGGGAACGAAAGGCAAGATATTTTCTTTTCCGCCGCAATAAAGTCATAATACTCAGCCATTTTTTGAGCGAGAATAGAAAAAGCGGGGATGTCTCCTCGCAGTCTATAAATGTGCTGCAAAACTATTATAACTTTTAAATGGAGAAAAAGTAAAGGCGCGGATCGTAATCACGCGCCTTACCGGTTAATCTTCGTAAGCGACTACCCTTATCAGGCCGATCGTCTCTCCCTTGTCATCGGTCGTGGCCGAGTCTGAAACAGAGATGATCCGTTTTACGCCATTTTCCGCGACAAACTGGTTTACCATCGCATCAAACTCGTGGAGTTCCCTCATTGTTTTCATGGGCCTGATTTCTATGCCGAATGACTTGACTTTGAAAGACATGTTGCACCTCCTTAACCGTTGATGTTGGGTTATATGAGACAGCGACAGCCACATGATGCCCGGCAAGCGGCGCCCGGAATCAGACGGAAATTACTTCCTTCACTCCCGGCACCTTTTCCTTCAGGGTTCTTTCGATACCCATCTTCAACGTCATGGTAGACATGGGGCAGTGGCCGCAGGCGCCGACCAGCTTCACTTTCACCACGCCGTCTTCGGTAACTTCCACCAGCTCCACGTCGCCGCCGTCCGCCTGCAAATTGGGGCGGATCAGATCCAATACTTTCTTTACCTCTTCGATCATTGTTTTCTCCTTTTTAGTGTTTTTCGTTCAAGGCTCAACGCATTTGTTCAACATGAACGTTCATCAAAGGGCGAACGCCGTTCGCCCCTACATTTCACCATTCACCATTTGTAACTATTCAGCGTATATGTTTTGACGTCGGAGGATAGGCATCCTGCCTGTCTTCAGGCGAAGTTTCATCAGCCTGATAAGTTTGAACTGAACACATGTTCAAGCGATAAACCCGCTTGAAACACAGGCTAGAAGCCTATGCTCCCGGGATATGCTGAATAGTTACCACCATTTACCATTTACCATTTACTGCCTTTCCCCTGGCACTCCGGGATTTGTCAATGGATATGGGTCGAGTATCTCCGCCAGCTTTTCCGGTGAGAGGATTTTGCGGGCGATGATGATTTCCTTGATGCTTTGTCCGCTTTGCATCGATTCCTTCGCCACTTCGGCCGCTGCCGCGTACCCCACGTAGGGGGCCAGCACAGTGGCCAGTCCCACCGATGCTTCCAGGTTGCTGTTGCAGCGCGTTTCGTTGGCGGTAATCCCCTTAATGCACGATTCGGTGAACTGTTTCACGCTGTTTCTTATAATTTCCATGGAAAAGAGGATATTGAAGGCGATCACCGGCATCATTACGTTCAGTTCCAGCTGTCCGGCCTGGGCTGCCAGCGTTACCGTGGTGTCGGCGCCGATGACCTGGAAGGCGACCATGTCGGTTACCTCCGCCATCACCGGATTGACCTTGCCCGGCATGATGGACGAGCCTGGTTGCAATGCTGGCAGGTTGATTTCGTTGAATCCCGTCCGCGGGCCGGATGAGAGGAGACGGAGATCGTTGGCGATCCGCACCAGGTTGATGGCTAGCCCTTTCAGAGCGGAACTGAGGGTTACGAAGGGGTCCATATTTTGGGTGGTTTCGACCATGTTGGCCGCTCTGTACACCGGCAGGCTCGTTTCCCTGCCGATTTCTTCGATCACCAGGTCGATATAGCGCGCTTCGGCATTGAGGCCGGTTCCTACCGCAGTCCCGCCGAGGCCCAGTTCACAGAGATTGGGGCGGCAGCGTTCGAGGCCGGCCAGGTTTTTTTCCATGGCTGCGGCGTAGGCCTCGAACTCCTGGCCGAGCCGGATAGGGACTGCATCCTGGAGGTGGGTGCGTCCCGATTTGAGGATCCGGTCGAACTCCGTACCTTTGGCGTGCAGTGCATCACACAGGGTTTCCAGTTCCTGGTGAAGGAGGAAGAGCATGTGCAATGCCGAGAGACGCATGGCTGTGGGAAAAACATCATTGGTGGACTGGGCCATGTTGACATGATCGTTGGGGTGCACCCGGTCGTATGCGCCGAGTGCTCCGCCGAGCAGCTCGTTGGCCCGGTTGGCAAGCACTTCGTTGACGTTCATGTTGTGGGAGGTGCCGGCGCCGGCCTGGAAGGGGTCGACGACGAAATGCCCGGCGAATTTTCCGGCCAGCGACTCTTCTGCGGCCTGCACAATGGCGGCCCCGATCTTTTCGTCAAGGCGGCCGGTGGCCATATTGGCCTTGGCCGCGCACTTTTTGATGACCAGGGTGCCCCAGACGAGGGCAGGGTGGGGCCGTAACCCGGAAATGTGAAAATTTGCCGCAGCCCGGGCGGTCTGTGCACCGTAGTATGCTTCAGCGGGAACCTCAACTGTGCCGAGTGTATCTTTTTCCAGACGTGTCGCCATCACTGCTCCTTAATGGAGGACCATGCAACCACCGACCACCGACCGCCGACCACCGACCGCCGACCGCCGACCACCGACCACCGACCACCGACCACCGACCACCGACCGCCGACCGCCGACCGCCGACTGCCGACTGCCGACTGCCGACTGCCGACCGCCTATTTACCGCCTTTAATCCCCTGATATTTTTCCGTAATCACCCGCAGGTGTTCGGCTTCTTCGTCCCGCAGTGTCTGGAGCATCATCCTGCCGTCAGGATCGACGGTTTTCTGCAACAGTTCGTCGAAATAGGCGATTCCCTTTTTTTCGATATCCATGGCGATTTGCAGGGCTTCAAGGTCGCTGGTTTCGAAGCCGACATGCGTCCCTTCAGTTTCCGGTTCCAGGGTGATGGTAGAGCCGCCGTAGAAGACCCAGCGGCCGCTCTCGTCAAGTGATGTGTAGAGTTCGCTCAGTTTTAGGTAGTGCTGCTCCTCGCTCTTGGCCAGCCACTTGAAAATCCGCTTTCCGGCAAGGTTAAAGGTCTTCTGTTCGGCCCCGGTATAGAAATCAAAGGTCTCTTTTTCGATTTCCATGGCCCGCATCAGGGCGTCCAGTACCTCTTTCTTGTTGTTGCTCATTTACAGCTCCTTTGATAGTAGTTTTGCAAGGGAAAGCAGTTCCACCACGCTGTTGACGAGAAACACCGCGCACCCCATCGTTGCGGGGAGGCGCAGGTCGATGTCGTAACGGTCCCCGATAAACAGGCATTCGCCGGGCTTTCTGTCAATCACGTTCAGGATGGTTTCCAGGCTGTCCCGATCCGGTTTTGGCCGCCAGAAATCTTCAATGGTGAAGACGCGCCTGAATAGTCCGCTTACGCCGATCAGATCCATGATTGCGGTCGACAGCCGACGGTTGTTGTTGGTGTAAAGGTAAAGCTCGAAATTCTCGCTGAGGGTCTGCAGCAGATCCACCACCCGCCGGTCACGGCTGAGAAAGCTCTGGGGGCGTATCTCCTCTGCAAAGCGGTTGTGCAGTGCACGGAGATCTCCGCCGAGGGCCATTATTGCGTGGCTCAGGGTTGAATCGAAACCGCTTGATCGGGACAGGTTCTCTTTTGTCTGCCTGATGAGTGCGTCAGCCTCATCGTGTGTGACACCCTTCATGTCCGCAAGGTAGCGGCAGGCAACACTGGATATTTTCATGCCCAGGTCGTTGTTGACATAGAGGGTGCCGTCCAGATCAAAAACAAGTGCCTTCATCTCGTTCTGCAAATGCGTATCCTTTTAAGAACGTTGGTGGTTGAGTCAAGTCTAGCATCATCCAGATGCCTGTCAAAAGCATTTCCCCCAGTCCCTCATGCATAGAAGCTGCGGATTATCCACGCCTTTTGCCTGGATCAGCACCTTGAAGGTATCGCCCATGCCGCCGTCGGGAAGCATGAGTTTTTTGAGCGCCAGCCGGTTTTTAATAAGTTCCGTTTCGGATGCGCAGCTTTTTTCAAGGGCGAGCATCTCCTCCATGAGCCCTGCGCCCAAAAGGAAACGGTACTGCTCGCCGAACCACACCGTGTGCAGCCCCAGTTCTTCGCCCCGCTCCATGAGGGCCGTGAAATTCACATGGCTGGTGATGTCCTGAAGGCCGACGCGGATATAGGGGCTTTCTTCCGTTGTGTGCTGGTAGTAGCAGAGGAGCGTGCCGTTCTTGCGCATAGGCGCGTAGAGCTCATCGGCAGGATAGCCGTAATCGATGGTCAGGACGAATCCCTTTTCAACAGCTTTTGCCGCTGCTTCCAGCCAACCTATGGCCGCCAGGCTGATCTCGGCCCGCTGACCTGCGAAAAGCGAGATGCCGAGGCGTTTCAGGTAGGCGGCCAGCTCCGGTGTGGACGGTTCGTCAAGCATTTCCCCGAATTCGCCATCCAATGCCGTGACGTAGACCTCCATGAGTCCGGCCGGGGTCATCTCCACCAGGTGGACCGGCATGGCGTCAATCAGCTCGTTGGACAAGAGGCAGCCGCTGAAGGTCGATCCGCCCTCGGCGAGCTCTTCCGGCGTATGCCAGTCGAGGCGCGCCAGGTGGTCTGCAAGCTTGGCCTTTTGGGCTTCCTTGAGGGTCGGTTCCTTCTCGACCAGGCAATAGGTCAGGGTGTCGTAAAATGGTGGGTTGATTCCCGCGATGGTATCGAGAATATCCTTTGCCAGTTGCCCCGCGCCTGCGCCGGCCTCGATGATGTCGAACCGGCCGGGAGAGCCCATGCTTTCCCACATGCGGCAGATTTCCCTGGCGACCAGGCGGCCGAATACCAGGTGGACGTTCATGCTCGTGTAAAAGTCCCCTTCCGCTCCGACCTTGCGCCCCGGAGAGGTATAGTAGCCGAGCCCCGGCTCATAGAGACAAGCTGCCATGAAATCGGCAAAGGTGATTCGGCCCTTCGACAGTATGCGGTCGAGGAGAACAGTTTTCAAAGGGGTCATAATATCGGTTTCCATCCGGCCTCCAGAAAGTCTCACCTTTATAGAGCATGGCCGCATTTTTGTCAACTTGGCGGCTTTTGCGCCACCTGCGAGAAACGTGGAATATTAGTGGGGTTACTGTTAAAGTTTCGCAAGTTGTTGTCGAATAGGGAAATACCATGTACAGGCGGTCGGCGGTCGGCAGTCGGCAGTCGGCAGTCGGCAGTAGACGTTGATGAACCATCGACCGCCGACCGCCGACCGCCTTAATACATCCCTGCCATCTCCGTTACGATTCCCTTTACCTCTTCCCGCAGATCCTCCGGTTCCAGCACCTCGGCATAGCGTCCATAGGAAAGAATCCAGGAAATAATCTCCATTCTCCCCCCTGCGGTGAAGGAGAGGAGCGCGCTTCCGTCCCGTTCCCGCCGTATCTTCTGGGTCGGGTGCCAGAGCCGGTCGCCGACCGCATGGGCTATCTGCGGGGAGAACCTGACCTTGACCGTCATGGCCTTCTCTTCCACTATGCCGAAGGCGCTCTTCAGTTGCTCCTCTGGCCGGAATTCCTCCGGCATTTCAAACCGTTCCTTTTCCACCCTGACATGGCTGATCCGCTCCACGGCAAAGGTGCGGAGCGCCTTGCGGTTATGGGCGTAGCCGAGCAGGTAGAGCCCACCCTTGTAGAAGATCAGTGTGTAGGGATCGACCTTGTATTCGGCCGTTCTTCTTTTGCCCGGTGGGCGATAGCCCAGGGTCAGCCGGTACTGGTAGAGGAGGGCGTCGCGCATCAGCTTCAATGGCTCCGCAACCTTGCCGTAATCGCGTCCTCCCTGCAAAAGCGGCAGGGACACCCTGGCGATCCGCTCCATGTGGGCGGCGTAGCGGGGAGGAAGTACCGAATTGACCTTGTGGAAGATGGCTTCCATGTCTTCCCGGAAGGGGGTTCCCTTGAGGATGTCGAGCTGGGAGCGGAGAAAGGAGAGGGTCATCAGTTCCTGGAGGGTGAAGTTGATCGGGGGGACATCCTTGAAACGGGTGAGGAAGCGGTAGGCCTTGCTCCCGTTCAGCCATTCGGAGACCAGCGGATAGCCGGCCTCCTGGATGGCATTCAGGTCGCGGTGGATGGTGCGGCGGTTGACGGCGGTTTCCTCGGCCAGTTCTTCGATGGTGATGCCGTGGCGGGCTTCGATGAGGCGGATGATGTCATGGACCCGCCCAGCTTGGGAATATTTCTTGGCTGGTTTTCCCTTCTTCATGGCTACTGGGGCTGTCCTTCACCGGCCGGCTTTTTCTTTCGCGGCCGGCGGCGCCGCTTCTCTCCTGCCTCACCCTCGCCGGCGGGTTTCTCGGCGCTCTTTTCAGCGGGCTTCTCAGTATGTTTCCCCGCTGGTTTGCCATGTCTTGGAGCGGGAGCCCTGCCGTGGGGTTTCGCTGCGGGTTTCGGCCTCGGCTTGCTCCGTATGTAATCGTGGACGAACAGCTCATCCTCGGCCCACTCCACCGGAATCCTCTCCTTGATGTACTCGTGGATGTCCTCCAGGTACAGCGCCCCATCCTCGTCGGCCAGGGAGATGGCCTTACCTTCGGCCCCGGCCCGGGCGGTGCGGCCGATGCGGTGCACGTAATCCTCGGCATCCTGGGGGAGGTCGTAGTTGATCACGTGGGAGACCCCATCGATATGGAGGCCGCGGGAGGCGACGTCGGTGGCGATCATGATCGGCAGTTTGCCGCTCTTGAAGTCTTCCAGGATGCGGAGGCGTTTCCTCTGCTCCACGTCGCCGGAGATGACCCGCGCCGGGAAGTCGTTGACATTGAGCCGGTCAAAGAGGAACTCCGCTTCCCGCTTGGTGTTGACGAAGATCATGGTCCGCTCCATCCCCTCCTTGCGCAGGAGCCCCAACAGGAGCGGGAACTTCTCCTTGCGCGACACGTGATAGATGACCTGCTCGACCCGCTCGGCGGTCATCTGTTCCGGGGTGACGGCGACCTTTTCCGGCACGTTCATGAACTCGTAGGCCAGCTCCATGACCCGCTGGTTGAGGGTGGCGGAGAACATCAGGTTCTGGCGCTCATCGAACGGGGGGAGACGGCGGAGGATGAAGCGCAGGTCGGCGATGAATCCCATGTCGAACATCCGGTCCGCCTCGTCGATAACGAGCGCCTCGATGTTCTTCAGGGAGTAGACCTTCTGCTTCAGGTAGTCGATGAGCCGTCCCGGGGTGCCGATGACGATGTCCACCCCTTCCTTGAGGGCGTTTTTCTGCTTCATGTAGTCCACGCCGCCGTAAATGGCCTGGATGGTGAAGCCGGTGTGTTTGCCCAGCTGCTGGGCGTCCTTCTCGATCTGCACCACCAGCTCCCGGGTGGGGGCGAGGATCAGCGCCCGCGGGTGATGTTCGGTGCCGATTTTTTCCTGTTTCAGGAGGCGGGTGAAGAGGGAGATGAGAAAGGCGGCGGTCTTGCCCGTGCCGGTCTGGGCCTGGCCCGCCACGTCCTTGCCCGCCAAGGCAGGCGGCAGGGCCTTTTCCTGGATGGGTGTGCACTCGGTGAAGCCGGTGTCGGCGATGCCCAGAAGCACCTGTTCCGGCAGATTTAACTCGGTGAATTTCATTTGTAACATCCTTTTATTACATTATTTCAACAGGATATCATTAACACACCGTTGTGCAAATGGCAATGGGAAGAGTCGGCCGGGGAATGGGCCGCAGCCGATAACGCCTTGACTTGACGGGTATTCGGGCGTATTTTAGGGCGCGTTAATAGGTTTTTTCTGAGCGGTTTTGTGCTTGCGGGATGAAATCCGGGGAATGCGGCTGAAGACGGTTGAGATCATTGTGGACGAGAGGCCGGTCAAGCTTTCCCAGCGCCATCGGACCTCGGACATGGTGGCCGTCATGATACCGTACACCGAGAAGACATTGCTGAAAGCGGCTGGAGGGCGCTGGGACCCAACGGAGAGGCTCTGGCGGGTACGGTATGATTCTATCCGGGAGAATGCAGAACTGGTTAAAAGGATAGCGAGGGAATGACCATAAGGGGCACGGTAAAGACCCTTATGATGGAAAGTCGTGGCTGGTATCGTATAAAGGGCATAAGCTACTGATATACGGAACGTACTTATAACCGCTGGGAACAGAAAAAACAGGTCAAAGTTACGTATATCGGTAACCGCAATATTCACTATATAGGCAGCCGGTTTGCCATATAAGGAACTTGTTCCTTATATGCTGAAACCGGTGATTAACGAGTTATACCAAATAGAAAGCAAAGGTGAGACATGAAGAAATTCTCAATGACTTTAGCTGGATTTATTACATTGGCTCCTGCTCCAATTTTCGCAAAACAAATTGCATCCGACATTTTTCTGATGATGTTGATACTGATATTGCTTTGCTGGGTCTCTGTTGAATTATTTATTGGCCTTACAAGGCCTTGTTATAGCACATCACCAAAACGAACATTAATTAAAATCAGCCGGATGATTTGGCCTCTCTTTGCCATATATTCGTGGCTTGACCTCCATTATAACTGGTCTACGGTAGCCATTCCTTCATGGTTTATGGCCTGCATGATCACACTCTGTTCCGCAGGACTTTTCATCCGGATATGGACTATTGCCCATTTGGGGAAATCATTCACCTACGATGTCGTGAGGCCAGACTCAGCTAGATTGATAATCTCTGGCCCATACAGATTTATTCGACATCCGTCGTATTTAGGTGTCTTAATCCTGGGGTCTCTGCCAGGGTTGGTGCTGGGGAGCATTCCGGGATTTATTGGAATGCTGCTGACGACACTTGTTCCTGTTATTCTTCGTGCGAAGGCCGAGGATGAGTTATTGGAAAAAGAATTTGGTGAAGAGTTTATCAAATATAAAAACGCTACTTCTAGCATCATTCCATTAACTAACTGTCATAGGAGGGAAACAATGGACAAAGTAAGAATTCATTCAAACAATTTCCGTAGTTTATTTTATATTTACCATGTGTCAGGAGGAATTGGATGCCTATTGTTACTGACATACATCATCATGCTACATTTCAGTAATTCTACTTATGAAATCATGTTGGTGTTAGGATTACTTATGATAGCAATACCTCTATCATCTGCGCCTCCTGAAATTACTATTAGTTTGGAAGAGCAACGAATTATTTTTAGGAAGAGATTATTCTCAGTGTCTGTCGATTTTGCAAATATTCATACGATCAATATCCTTGATAATGAAGTTGAGATAACTGATTCATGCAATAACGCAATGATTGTAATTAGACAGCAGGACTTCAAGAATATATCACCACATGACTTAGGTAGTTATATCAGCAAAATTATTTCCGGAAATTCAGACACAAATTACATGCAATATACTTCTATTTGTTTTTGAAATTACAAGGCAGCTAATTACTGCCTATGACAGATAAGGGTATAACAGGCGGGATGCAAAATGTCTCCGCTTCGCTCCGCATTTGATCCGCCGAACCGTTGGACGGAAGAAAATATGAAGAAAATTCCCATACCGCCCTGATCGATAGTTCGTCTCAAAAAACTGTGGCCTCACGCCAAACGACAGAGTCACGAAAAAGGCGAAATAAGGACTATCGGCTACTACTCAAGGCAGGACGGGCTCGACTGCGTGTGGTTGGTTAGCTCTATTGGCGAGTATGATTGGACAACCGATCATGAGTGGCTGTATGAAAAATTTGAAGTGATAGAGTACTCTGACGAGACGGATTTGTACGGAGAAAAAGATGAGAGGTTGAAGACTGAATGAAAATGAATCGACAAATCATTGAAAGCAACATCAGAAATCGGGGAGCCGAAAAATTGGCTCCCCGCACTGGGTACTTTTGTCGATGATTGAAGTGGTTTCGACCCGAGAGGTTGCAACGTCACGAATGCTGTGGTATCAGCCGAATCTCCAGCTTGCAGTTGACAGCGGCAGCGTATTTGCGGAGCATCTCAAGCGACGGAGAATGACGGTGAGATCCAAGTGACGCTTCTACTCTTGCCAATGATGGTTGAGAAACACCCATTTTGGCCGCCACTTGCTCTTGAGTCATCCCAGCCTGACGACGCGCCATAAGTAGGGCATCCAAAGCTGCAAATTCATCTTCCAAGGCTTCCCATGCGTTCTTGAAATTGGAGTCTTGTAGGTCTTTTTCTAATTTTTTCTTGGGGTCGTACGAAACTGGTTTATGGGAAGGCTATGGGGTCAGGACTTGATAATTTGAATATCAGTGGTATTCTCTGACCATGGCACGAAAACCCCGCATACACACGCCTGGTGCAATTTACCACGTAATCGTTCGTGGCAATGCACGTCAGGATATTTTCTCAGATGATAAGGACCGGTATCGTTTCTATGAGATTCTCCAGAAATCGTGCGAGCGATTCCAGCACCGAATTCACGCCTTTTGCCTGATGACAAACCATGTACATCTGGAGATTCAGGTGAGCGATATACCCTTATCAAGAATCATGCAGAACGTGTCTCTGAGGTACACGCAGTGGTTCAACTGGCGGCACAAAAAGTCGGGTCACGTTTTCCAGGGCAGATATAAGGCTGTTATGGTAGATGCCGACGCTTACCTTTTGGAGCTGGCATCCTACATTCACCTCAATCCAGTACGGGCGCGGATCTCGGGGCAGCCGGAAAATTACCGGTGGAGCAGTCACCAGGCATATCTTGGCAAGGAGAGCCTTCCATGGCTCGAAACCGATTTCATCCTTTCCCAGTTCTCCACCAATGTAACGGATGCTCGTATAAAGTTTGCGGTATTTGTGGGCGAGAGATTGGCGGAAGGCCGTCGGGAGGAGTTTCATGGGGAGAAGAACATCGACAGCCGCATCTTTGGAGATGACCATTTCGTCGATGGCGTGCTTGCAGAGGTGGAATCTCTGCCGGAACAAAAACCTGACGTGAATGCCGTAGTTGGAGCCGTGAAGAGGCTTTATGATATCCGCGATGATCGTCTCAGTGCGCAGGGTCGAGACCGGGTCACTTCCGAAGCTAGAGGCCTTGCGGCGTGGGCGACGCTAGAGCTTAGCAGTGGGAAGCTGACGGAGTTAGCGAGGCACGTGGGACGAGACCCCTCGACGTTAACATGTGCCCTGCGACGAATTGAGAAACTACGGGAAAAAGATCCCCTGCTTGTTGATAAAATGGAACGGCTACGGCGTGATTTGCTGGAGTCAAGTTATCAAGTCCTGACCCCATAGCCTGCTCTGACCCCATAGCCTGCTCCTGACCCCATAGCCTGCTCCATAGCCTGCTCCCTTTACCGACTGGGGAAAGAGCAGGCCGGCCTTGCCTTCCCGGTCACCGAGTTCAATGCCTGGATGGAACGTAACGGTCTTTCCCTGAGCGCTGCGGCCAAAGCACTCGGCATTACACGCCGAACGATCGTGTACTATCACGGCGGACACAAGCCGATTCCCATCTACATCAAGCTTGCCTGTATCGGGTGGGAAACTCTTCACTTGGAGCACGCAGCGTGAAAGAACAACGAGACCTAACCCCCATGGATCTAATTAATCATAAATATTTGAACAACACTTCCCTCTTTAAAAAATATTCTAATTCAACAACATATAAAATCGAAGCTAAAGAGCCAGACTATTTGTATATCAAGGAATCTCAAATACCTGGTTCTGGTAATGGTTTATTTACAGCAATTGCAATTTACAAGGATGAAGTAATTTCAATTTTCAAAGGAAAGATTTTATCAGATAAAGAAGCACAATACAGAGCAACAAATGGTGAAGATGGATATTTTATAAACATGCCCGATGGAACAATATTGGATTCAATGAAAGTGAAGTGTTTTGCTAAATGTGCAAACGATGCTTTGGGTTTTGTTAAAACAAAGTATAAAAACAATTCGAAAATAACGCTAGACGAAAATGGTAACGTTTGTATTGTAGCAAATAGAAATATATTGGTCGGTGAAGAAATATTTTGCAGCTATGGTAATAAATATTGGAAAAAATATTCGGAAAAATTTATGAATTGTGCAGCCCTGATAATCATATAAAAGGCACCTCCTGGCATAGCGAGAAAGCAAAGACTTCCTGATATGCTGTTACAGAGACAAATCTCTAACATCAGGAGGTACCCAATGAAACTGTACTCTGGAATCGATCTAAGAAAGAATATAAGTGTCAGGTCTAAAAAGAATATAAGTGTCAAAGAATATAAGAAAGAATATAAGTGTCAGGTCTAGGAAGAATATAAGGGAAGAATATAAGTGTCAGGTCAACACATTGACAGTAGACTGTCTTTTGATAAGCTAAGGTGAGCCGGAATAACCATAGCATCAAAGGAAGGTGGAAATGGGCAGACCCTTAAGAATAGAATATCCTGGCGCATTTTACCATGTCACGTCGCGAGGGAATGAACAAAAGGATGTATTCAAGAGTCAGGGAGAAGATGAGGGCTGACCCCTATGCTTCCGGACCCCTATGCTTCCGCTATGCTTCTTCATGTTTAGACCTGATACCCGTCGTTGTCCTCGCTCTTATGATGCGGCGTGCCGATGTACGGGAACTCCTTGAGAATGTCGGTGTGCGGCTTGAGGCCGGAGGGGGGAATATCGCCCTTGGAGAGGAAGGCGAGGCGGTGATCGATGACGTCGTCAGTAAAAACGCGGCCGTTGGGATACTTTGCGGGCTTCGAAGGATTGAAACACAGCATGTCGGGCAGAATGCGGTCGGCGTCGATCGCGGCGATTGCTTCTTCGCGGGTGTAGTTGCCCGTATGCCCCATCAGGTGGACGAACTGATCCGTCCAGCGCTGGCGATCGTTAACCGGCTCGCTGGCGTTGTATTCCAATTTGGTATCGTCGGTGTTGAAGAAGCTGCTGACGCTCGGGTGGCCGGCACGATCGACATGAATCAGCTTGCCGTCGTGGCGCACGCTGCATCGCCCCCAGATGCGGATCTCCGGCCTGGTACCGAGCTCGCTCGTCGGCAGCTCGATCACCATCGAGAACACATTGGCTTCCGTATTTGAATCCACACCGGTCCACGGAGACTTGCCGCCCAGGTGGGGTGCGGTGAAATTTCTGCCGCCCGAGGTATCGAATAGATTCTTGATTCCGTCGTAGTCGAAAAAGAAAGCGTCGCTGCGAGTACCGGCGAAGAACGTGTAGGCGCCGGACTTGACGATGTTGGGTTTGGCACCGAAGGAGACCTCGGCATCGGCAATGATCTTCGTCCCAACAGCTTCGACCGAGCGGGATTCCGCGCCTTTTGCCACGAAGACGTTTACGGTCTGCTTACCGTTTTGCGGCGGCGAGAACACGTAGCTGATCGCGATGTCCGTCAGGCAATCTCCGTCGTTGTCAATGTTGAGGCGGTAGATGGCGTCGGGATGGAGCGCGTCGGCAGTCGGATTTGCGTTGAGGATGATCACGGTCCTCAAGGGGTCCGTGGGCGACTGGAACGCGTAGAGGTCGCAGAGGTCGAGTCTTTGGTCCCCGAGAGGCGGACCGAGATTGAGTCCAGTAAAATGGTTTGACATTTCTTCTCTCCTTTGGAGCCGGGATTCCCGATATGGGCCGATTGCCGCGCCGTGGCGGTGTGACTCGCGTGGCATCCGGAGGTATCTCTGAACAGGTGGGGCGAGATATCAAATTCAGAAGCACGGGATCGCACACGGCCCCTGCGTCGCGAGGAGGATAGGAGCCATTAGCGGCCGATGTTGACATAAGCTTCAATCCCGGACACCGCGGACCCTCCTCCGTCGGGAGTCTACCTCCTACTTCGTCGCACCGCCGATACGGTTTTCAGTTTTGCTGCTCATAAGTATACGGCGCATAAGGCGCCTGTCAAAACAGATTTTTTCGACAGCGTGAGGATTCCGGGTAGAGAATGAAAGAATAAAGGGTCAACTCTCCATTCTCCATTTTTCTACAAGAAAAGAGAAAAGCGATGTCCAACACGCCCTTGGACACTGGCGCGGCATGCCCTGCTGCGCAGGTCAAGGGCAACCCGATTCGGCAAGAAAATTGAATCAGTTAAAGTCGCTTTTCGATTGGGTCAAGCCGTTCAGGTGCGGGGGCAGTGGAGCGTAATTGGCAGGTGGGGCTGAAACAGCGTAAAATCCGCATCAGTGGTAAGTATGGGGATCTTGTGTCGTGCCGCTATGGCGCATATGAGAAAGTCGGTATTTGATCCCTGAATTCCCTTGCCACGACAGAGGTTGAAGAATTCAGCTGCCGTCTCGTAATCACGGGTTGTCAGTTCAAGATCGGGAAAAGTCCGCAGGTGATTGCGCAGCTTCAGGAATTGGGCCTGGTTCTTGACCCCGGAGAGGAGTTCCTGACGTACCGGTCCGATCATCTGGACCCGAACCTCCTTGATCAACTCAATTAACTCAGTTACCTCCGGGCCATCATCGGGCAGATTGCGCCGCAGTGCCAGGGACCATACAGATGTGTCAACAAGGATCTTCATTGCTTCTTTCGCTGTATCTTATAGTCGTAGTCGGGATCATACTCTACCGAATGGAACAGGTTAATAATTTCGGCTTGTTTTCTGCGCTGAATGTATTCCGCAAGTGCTTCGTTAACCACCGCCTTTTTTGTTGCATGTTTGCCGACTATGCGGGCTTCTTCGAGCAGTTTGTCGTCAATAGCCAAGTTTGTTGCCATGGGGCACCTCCATTACACAAATATTTACACCTCATATTGTGTAAAGTCAAGCAGACGCTACGATAATTTCAGGGAAAGGTGGTTTGCTCCACTGCCGCAAAGAAGATGGGTAGCGCTACCCCGTATCCTCTATGCCCTCTACAGAAGATTGAGTTTGGGTCAACCCGCCGGCCTCGAAACACCATAATAGTTGCAACGTCCTCATAGCTTCTTTCAAATCTATTAAAATTTTAATTGACCGTAGCCAATTCTAGGTGGTATCGTCATCGCCGGCAAAACCAAATTCCTATCGGTAAGGAGAAAATAAAGATGGCAGAAGAAAACCACAAAAGACACTCCTTGTTTTCTATTGTGCAAAATCAAACAAGAGAAACAACTCAGGAGAGCTACAAGCGTGTTGGCGCCTGGTTTTTGGGGTCATGCGGCGAAAATGCCGATCTGATGGGAAATTTGGTAACCGCCAGTCTTAGCGAGCATGCCAATTTTCGTAAAACCTACTTTAACGATCCGCCTTATATCGATACGGATATAAAATCTTCGCAGGAGTACAAAACAGCCTGCAATAACCTCGAAAATGCCCGCAAAGAGTTGTCCCAAAAACTGCATGACAGCGTGCCTTTTTTTAGCGAACGCTACCAGGCACACATGAACTGGGATACCGTTTTACCGGCCAATGTCGGCTATATTACCGCCATGATGTACAACCAAAATAATGTTGCCACCGAAGGCGGCCCCCAAACGTGTGCACTGGAAAAAGAGGTTGGTGAGCAATTGTGCAGCCTGATGGGATTTGCCAAAGAGTTCGTGGTGAATACCAACAATAATCCGATCAAGGTTAATCCCTGGGGGCATATCACGGCTGACGGCACAATTGCCAATCTGGAATCCATGTGGGTAGCACGAAATTTGAAATTCTACCCTTTGGCTGTGAAAGAGGCTCTGTTTTGCTACAGGAAAAACGAGCTTGCCGAAGCCTATAATAAACTTAAGGTTACCGTTTATGAAGCGGAAGGTAACCCGCCGATGATGGTACTTATAACTAAACCCCTCGTTGCTTGTACTACCTGGCAGCTGCTTAATCTGTTGCCCGATGAAGTTTCCTGTCTGGCTGAAAATATTATTCACTATTGTCCACAATATAAAGAAACCGGTATCGATAAATTTCTGACCCCGTTTTTAATTCAAAACAAGGGACTGATGTACTACACACAAACGTACCCTGAGATAAAAAGCATGAGAGTTTTCGTGCCGGCTACCAACCACTATTCATGGCCAAAATCGGGAACTGTTCTGGGGCTGGGGCAAGACAGCGTTGTGGGTATTCCGGTTGACAATAACTGCCGCATGGATATCAACATTTTAAGAAATCAACTATTGGAATGCGCCCAAAACAAGATCCCTGTTTTAATGGTTGTCGGTGTCATCGGCAGTACCGAAGAAGGCGTGGTGGATAACCTTGAAGGTATTCTTAAGCTGCGTAAAGAGACAATCAGTGGAAGCTATCAATTTAACGGACTGAATTTCCTTATCCACTGCGATGCAGCCTGGGGCGGCTACCTGCGCACCATGATGATCAATCCTAAAACCGATAATGCAGAAGTTGTTCAGGCCGAGTTTGTGGCCGATGTACCGCTCTCATCATATGCTCAAAAACAATATGCTCTTTTACAAATGGCTGACACGCTGACCGTTGATCCACACAAGGCAGGTTTTATACCGTACCCGGCCGGTTCGCTTTGCTATCGCAACGGATTTATGCGCTACTTCATTACATTTAACGCCGCCTACATCCATTCGGATAAAAATCTCAACATGGGTATCTTTGGCCTGGAAGGTTCCAAGCCGGGGGCTGCCGCTGCGGCTGTCTGGATGGCTCATCGTACGATTCCATTGGATAACGGCGGCTATGGCTTGATTCTTGGCGAGTGTGCCTTCAGCGCAAAACTTTACTACTGCTACTGGCTGACACTGGCAGGCGACAGCGATGTTTTCAGAATAGAATCGCTGGTACCGCTGCCGGAAAAAATTACCGGCTTTCAAGGTCAAACCTTAGCTACCGGTAAAGCAGACATTATCCGCTATATCAGAAACAACATTATCGGCAAAACCAACGAGCAGTTGGCTAAAAATCCGGATCTGATTGCCGTGTTACAGCAAATTGGTTCGGATGTGCTGATCAACTCCTTCGTGGTTAACTTTAAGAACAAAGACGGACGATGGAATACTGATCTTTCCAAGCTGAATACGCTTAACAATAATCTGTTAAAGAAATTTTCCATTACCACGCCTGAAAAAGCCCATGAAAAAAATACACCGTTTATCATTACCAGTTCAAATTTAACCAATCAAAACTACAAAGTACCATTGACAAGAATTGGTAAAGAGCTGGGCATCACCATACCTGACGAACAGTCCATGACATTTATCATCAACACGATTTTGCATCCCTGGCCAACAACTAACGGCTTTATCAACACGATTATGAGCCTGTTTAAACAGGAAGTTTTAAATCAGATCAAAACCCTGCAAACAGCAGAAACCCTGCAACAGCTTGTCATGGAAGCCGTCGCAACTGACCGTGTAGCAGCGATTCCAAGCGACGCTACCGCCAGACCTGCCCGCTGGTATAATCTCAACAACTCCTATGCCGGTTATGCTAAAGCCGATAAAAACGGCAACGAGCTGTTTTACTGGTTCTTTGAAAGCCAGACAAAACCAACCGAACAGACACCACTGGTACTTTGGCTTAATGGTGGACCGGGTGCATCCTCTTTAGCCGGTCTGTTTTTAGAAAACGGACCATTTACCATGGGAAGTGATGGTATGCTTACACCAAACAGTTACAGCTGGAATACCAAAACCCATCTTATCTACTGGGATCAGCCTGTAGGCACCGGTTTCAGCACAAAAAAACCAAACACCTACGTAAAAACCGAAACGGAACTGGCCAGACAGTTTGTCAATGCCCTGCAGGATTTCTATGCCAAACATCCTGAATACCGCAACAATCCACTCTATCTGACGGGGGAAAGTTATGCCGGTAAATATCTGCCGTACATTGCCACAGAGATCACAACACGCAACAAAACAGGCAATGAGCTTAAGATTCACCTGCATGGCATAGCCATTGGAGACGGCTGGATGTACCCGGAAAAACAAACTCTTGATCAGATTGAGTATGCTTATATGCTTGGTTTGGTCGATGCCAATCAAAAAAGGCTTGCTCTGGAACAATTTGAGCAGTTCTCCGTGGATTTGAAAAAAGGGGATATGAAACAGGCATTCACGGATGGAACAAAAGTAAGTTCCACTTTAACTGCCTGCGGCGGCGGTGAAAATATCTATGATGTCCGTAGTTGGTCAGATGCTTCATTGCAACCATTGCGCAACTACCTGGGCAGCCCTTTGGTGAAACAGGCTATTCATGTGCCGCAAGAGGTTGTCTGGAGTTTTGAAGATGCTGCGGGGCCGGTTTCCGACAACCTGATTAATGATATGATGGCCTCGGTTACTGCGGTTATTCCCCCTTTGGTTGACATACAAAGCAACGGGAAGCCTGTCTACCAACTGCTCTTTTATACCGGCAACTTTGATATGTCCTGCGGTTTTTCCGGCACCGAACAGATTTTAAGAAACATGAATTGGTCAGGCAAAGAAAGCTGGGCCAAGCTGAAGCGCCAGGTTTGGTATACAACCGACAGCAACAATAAGAGAGTCACCCAAGGCTGCATTAAAAGACTTGCCAATCTGATGCAGATAGAGGTGCCGATGTCCGGGCATCAAGTACCATTGTATCAGCCAAAGATCTCCCAAGACATGCTGCATGCCTGGATATTTAATGAAGCGTTTAAGACCTATGATCCGTTATCTGAACAGGCAAAAGCTGAATAAGTCCTAAAAAAACATTATACCCACCCTAAAATCTCAAATTTAGCAAAAAAAGGGCAACCGGCGAACCGGTTGCCCTTAATCATGGGAAAAGATTTTACGTCAGCTCACTGGATTGTGACCTGGTTGCCGGCCAGCGTGTTGTTCGTCTCGTTCGTCTCCACCACGTAGTTATAACTGTCCGCCTTGGCAACGATGGTATAGGTTCCCGGGACGGTATTGGCCGGAATGGTCACCACCGTATCCGCCGTGTTCGATGCCCCGGGGGCAAGGCCGTTCACAACCCGGTCCGCCAGCCAGATGTCGGAGCCGCTAGCCGAACGCAAGTAGAGCGATACGTAGAAGTAGGCTGCCGCACCTTTCGTGGCATCGGCAGTGGCCGTGTTCCGGACGGTGACGGCAGTGCCGGTAAGGGCGGTGGCCGGACCCGAAACCTGGGTCAGGAACAGATCGCTGCCGCCGATGGCGATCTGGTTCCCAAGCAGCGTGTTGTTCGTCTCATTCGTCTCCACCACGTAGTTATAACTGTCCGCCTTGGCAACGATGGTATAGGTTCCCGGGACGGTATTGGCCGGAATGGTCACCACCGTGTCCGCCGTGTTCGATGCCCCGGGGGCAAGGCCGTTCACAACCCGGTCCGCCAGCCAGATGTCGGAGCCGCTAGCCGAACGCAAGTAGAGCGATACGTAGAAGTAGCCGGCGGCGACAGGGCCGATATTGGCAACGGTGGCATTGACGGTTACCACCTGACCTGTGTTCGCATTAGCCGGTACGGAGGCGGTGGTAGCGGTCAGGTCGATGCTGCCGTTGATCAGGACAGCCTGGCTCTTGGTTGCCTCGCGAAAGCCAACATTGTCAATGGCGTAGTAGCTGATGGTGTGTGAGCCGTTGCTCGTCAGGGTGAACGTTGCCGCAGCACTGGAGACAATTACTTCCGCGCCGCCGTCGATGCTGTAACGGAGTTCCTTCACTCCTGATGCGCTATCGGCGGCGGACAGGTTGACGTTAACGATGGTACTGTACGTGCCGTTAGAACCGGAAGTTCCCTGCAACGTTGCTGTGGTAACCGGCGGCGCTTTGTCGATTTTGACCATGATGGATTTTACCGGTTCAGTTGCTCCGCCATTATCCACTGCGTAGTAAGTTACCGTATGATTTCCTTCTGCCGTTACGGTGAACGACGCGGGAGCCGACGGTTGCGCCTCTTCCACATTGCTGTCCACTGCGTACCTGATTTCTTTGAGGGCGCTCGTGATGTCGTCTGCAATGTTAACCGTTACATCCGATACATACCAGCCGTTTCCGGCCGCTGTCCCGTCAAGCGTGGCTATGGTCGAGGAATGGATTTTCTCGTAGGCGCCCAAGTCAGGAGCAGCGCCGTAATAAGCGTACCCCAAGGCTACCCCTCTATCGATGCAGGGGGAGAACGGCTGCAGATGGAAATCGCCTGCCGCTGGACTCACCAGGAGGGGGTCCACCGAGATATCGTTCGGACCGGCCACTATAATCCCGGCATAGTTTGCGCCGTTGTTCCAGACGTCATTATATTCATTGACCACTGTACCGCCATTGGACGGGCTTCTCCAGAAGCCGGTCGTGTTGTTGACGATGATGTTGTTCTTGAATTCCTTGTAAGTTCCAGCCCTGTCATCCCACAAACTGATAGCCGTGCCGTTGTTGTAAAATGTCGAATTATAAACATACAGACTGCCGATCAGGTCGCCGGTGTGAAAGGCGGTGTCGTTGTTCCAGAACCTGCACTTGATCACATAGTTCTTGTCGGAGTTGTGGGCCCAGTACAAGGCGATACCTCTGTTGTTATAAAAGTCGCATTCCTCGAAAGTCAGCCCCTTGGAGGCATAATAAGGGCGGATGGTCCAGTCCGCGGTATGGTTGTAGAATTTCGTCCTTTTGAAGTACTGCCCCCCTGAGCCGGGATATGAATTGTATCCGCCGAATGCTCTCCCGTTGTCGTGAATGTCGCAATCCTCAATCCTGTTATCGTAAGACCCCCCGGAGTAAAGGGCGAATTCAACATAGTTCCTGATTTCCAGGTTGATGAAATCCACATTGCTTGCCGCCGCTGCCATCAAGATGCCGTAATTGAGTGAATTCTGCCCATCCAGTGTTACTTTTCCGTTCCCTTTTACTATTATCCTTTGACCAGTGGTTCCGCCATTGGGCACCAGCACCTGTTCATTGTATACCCCTTCCTGGATTTCGACGACATCTCCGGCAACGGCCATATCCACGGAGTGCTGGATAGTCCTGAAGGCAGCCAATGGAGAGTTGCCGAGTCCCGTGTTGCTGTCGAGCCCGTCGGTCCTGACATAGTATTTGATGTTTACGTTTGATTCATAAGCGCCCATATCAGGAGCTGTGCCGATATATGGATAGCCCAGATTGGTTCCCGCGTTGACACATGGTGATGTCGGCTGCAAATGGAAATCGCCTGCCGCTGGACTCACCAGGAGGGGGTCCACCGAGATATCGTTTGGACCGGCCACTATAATCCCGGCATAGTTTGCGCCGTTGTTCCAGACGTCATTATATTCATTGACCACTGTACCGCCATTGGACGGGCTTCTCCAGAAGCCGGTCGTGTTGTTGACGATGATGTTGTTCTTGAATTCCTTGTAAGTTCCAGCCCTGTCATCCCACAAACTGATAGCCGTGCCGTTGTTGTAAAATGTCGAATTATAAACATACAGACTGCCGATCAGGTCGCCGGTGTGAAAGGCGGTGTCGTTGTTCCAGAACCTGCACTTGATCACATAGTTCTTGTCGGAGTTGTGGGCCCAGTACAAGGCGATACCTCTGTTGTTATAAAAGTCGCATTCCTCGAAAGTCAGCCCCTTGGAGGCATAATAAGGGCGGATGGTCCAGTCCGCGGTATGGTTGTAGAATTTCGTCCTTTTGAAGTACTGCCCCCCTGAGCCGGGATATGAATTGTATCCGCCGAATGCTCTCCCGTTGTCGTGAATGTCGCAATCCTCAATCCTGTTATCGTAAGACCCCCCGGAGTAAAGGGCGAATTCAACATAGTTCCTGATTTCCAGGTTGATGAAATCCACATTGCTTGCCGCCGCTGCCATCAAGATGCCGTAATTGAGTGAATTCTGCCCATCCAGTGTTACTTTTCCGTTCCCTTTTACTATTATCCTTTGACCAGTGGTTCCGCCATTGGGCACCAGCACCTGTTCATTGTATACCCCTTCCTGGATTTCGACGACATCTCCGGCAACGGCCATATCCACGGAGTGCTGAATAGTCCTGAAGGCAGCCAATGGAGAGTTGCCGAGTCCCGTGTTGCTGTCGAGCCCGTCGGTCCTGACATAATAGGTGGTAGCCAGAGCAATCCCTGCGGTAAAACTAACGACTAGAAAAGATAATACAAAAATCCAATTCTTAAATCTCATTTAGCCCCCCTTTTGTTTGATATCGCCACAAATTAAATGTGCTTATGTTCAGAAAGCAGCTTTCGCAAAAATAGATATGATCTAAGTGTTTAAAAATATTTGTTTTATTTTGAATTTTTCCTGGCAGTCCAATGAATCTAAAGGATTTAGTTTTTATGGATTAAAAATCTTGCAATTACGTATGATTAATTAGTAATTGCAAACCATATCGTTTATAGCAACTTTTTATTTTTTGTCAATTTTATGCAATTATCGTTATCATTGGATTGATGTGGTTGATATTTTTTTAGGTGTTGTTATTCGGTGCGGCAAGAATTAATGCGAGGTGTTCATTTAGCTCTGCAGGGGTGCTGCACGGCGAATAAAATTTTGAAAACCGCTTCAGGTTATTGGGAGCGGCTTTTCATCATAAAATCAAACGTTTTCCAGCACATTTTCTGATTGTTGGGTCATATTAACGTGGTATAATTTGTCGGGTTCCTGTCCTGCCGTTTGGCCGGCGCAGGGTCCAAACAAAGGGATAAAGAACGTGAGGGGTGACAGACATGAGAACCTTTATATCCATCGTGATCCTGGTGGTGCTGGGCATCACCGCTTATTATTTTTTGGGCACGCCAGCGCCTGCGGTGTCTCTGACGCCCGATGGCGGGCCGGTCTCCGCAAGCCGCGAACTGGCCATTAAGCTGGACGCATCCGGAGCCCTGCTTAAAAAACTTAGGGTGAGGGCGCTTCAAGGCGATAAGACGGTCGATGTCCTGGTCAAGGATTATCCCATAAACACCCACCAAGCCGGAGAAACCTTCAATTTCAGCCGGGCCGGCCTCAGGGAAGGCCCCTTCCAGCTGCAGATCACGTCGACAGATTCTCCCCTGCATTTCGGCGCCGGCAACAGTACTACACTCCTCCGCTCTTTCGACATGCAGAATACGCCGCCAGTTGTCGCGGTGCTGAGCGCTGCCCACAACATCACCCGCGGAGGTGTCGGTCTGGTGGTCTATACGCTCTCCAGAGAGGTTGAGAAAACAGGTGTAAAGTATGCCGACCAGTTCTCTCCCGGTTACAGGCAGGGGGGAGACTTCTACGCCTGTCTCTTTCCTTTCCCCTACAACATGGACCCCAAACAGTACGTGCCGAGGGTGATAGCCGTTGACCGCGCCGGCAACGAGCGGCTCATGGGAATCAACTTCCATCTCCTTCCAAAAGCCTTTCCCGCGGACAGGATCACTCTGTCCGACTCCTTTCTGGAGAAGGTTTCCGCTGAGTTCAGGAACAAGTTCCCCCAGGCCGCAACACCGCTGGAAATCTTTCAGAAGGCGAACAGCCAGCTGCGGGAGCAGGATGCCAAGGCCCTTTATGAATTTGCAAGGAAAACCTCACCCGTGCCGCTCTGGCAGGGGGCGTTCCTGCGGTTGCCCAACTCCGCCCCACGCGGTTCCTTCGGCCAGTCCCGCACTTATCTGTACCAGGGAAAAGTCGTAGATCAGCAGACTCACCTGGGGATCGACCTGGCCTCCCTTGCCCATTCCCCGGTGCCTGCTGCCAATCGCGGCAAGGTTGTCCATGCCGGCGATCTGGGCATTTACGGTCAGTGCATCGTAATCGACCATGGCCTGGGTTTGCAGACCCTCTACGGCCACCTGAGCCAAATGGTAGTTAAGGAAGGGGACAACGTGGAAAAAGGTCAGACTATCGGCAACACCGGAGCCACCGGCATGGCCGCCGGCGACCACCTCCACTTTGGAGTCATCGTATCCGGTGTTCCGGTCAATCCGATCGAATGGTGGGACCCGTCCTGGATCAGAAACAATGTCACGAACAAGCTCGATATGGGTAAAACATCAAAATGAGCAATCAGGCAACCCGCAGAGCATCATGGGTTATTGCGCAGCCCGCAAATTGACCCTTCTCCCATGTCCCTTCCTGTGCTATCCTGCCCGTCCCAAATAAATCAAAAGGACGTAATGCATGACACAATCCTTCATCCACATCGAATCCCCCAACTACCTGAAGGCGGAAACCCTGGGAAGCCCTGCGGATTGGGCCGGCGTATTCGGCAACGACCGGCCGCTGGCGCTTGAAATCGGCTGCGGCATCGGCGACTTCATGGTGAAGACCTCTCCCGATGCGCCGGAGACCAACTTCATCGCCATCGATTATTACAACAAGGGGTGCTACAAGACCTGCCGCCGCATCGACCGCCACGGGCTCTCCAATGTCCGGGTGCTCAGGGAGGAGGCGCGCCAGTTCATTACCGAGCGGATCGCCAAAGACTCGTTATCCGCTGTCTACATCAACTGCCCCGATCCCTGGCCGAAGAAGAAGCACCGGAAGCGCCGGCTCGTGAACCGGCAATTCATGGAGTTCCTCCGCGACTACCTGGCCCCGGGCGCGGATTTCTACTTCGCCACCGATTTCGACGACTACGGCATCGACGTGGCGGGGATGCTCCCCGGCGTTGAGGGGTTCGAGAACCGGCTGGCGCCGGACCTCTACGTACATGACCTGCCGGGCTATCACCTCTCCAAGTACATGCTCAAGTTCATGGCCGAGGGGAAGCGGATCTATTTCGTTCACTACCGCAAAATCTAATGCCGGAAGACAACCGGACACGGATTAACACGGATCTTGACGGATTTACACGGATAAACCAAGGACATATTCAGGTTTCAGGTCATAACCCTTTGGGTTTGTTCTTGGTCTTCTAAATCCGTGAAAATCCGTACAAATCAGATTTGATCCGTGTTCAACTGCTTTTACCAGGTTTAACGATCCCTCGATATATCCAAAATCCTGGGTAATCATGAGGCAATCGAGAGGCTGAAACCAAGCCGGCATCCAAACGATGCCGGCTTTTTTGTCATGCCGTCAGGCAGGGAAGTTTCGCGTCAGGTGGAGCCGGAGCGTGTCCTCGAAGGCCGCTTCCTGGTCTCCCCGGTATACGAGGGAGGATGCGATCTCGGCGGCGAGAATGGCGAAGAGGTATTTCTGCGGCAGCTTGCCGATTCGCCGCCGGTAGCGTGTTTCTTCACGGAGGAGGCGCGGGAGGTGGGAGAGGATGGCCCGGCGGAAGAGGGGTTGCAGGCAGAGTTCCGGGCGTTCCTGGAAGAATTTGAAGATGCGGGCGTAGAGGCCGTTGATCTCGCTGCTCAGCGCATCGGAGATCTCGGTGCAGAGGCGCATCGGCTGCTCGCGGCGGCGCCTGAGGATCAGCTGCGCCTCGTCGCCGGCCCGTTTTTCAAGGATTTCGAGGACGTCGGCCACGTAGCGTTCCTTCTCGGCCAGGAACTCTTGTTCGCTCAGGAGCAGGTTGGCGATGATCTCGTAGGAGGAGGAGATTACGCCGCACTTGTTGGCCGAGGCGTCGCGCATGATGATGACCCCATTTTTCTGGAGCTGGACGCGGGCCTCGGGGGTGATGAATGAGTTGGCCCCCTCGACGATGGCCTGTGCCGACGGGGTGCCGTCCGCCAGCAGGAATTCCTGCCAGTTCTCCTTGTCGATGGTCTCCGGGCGGCCTCCGGCGGGGATGAAGAGGTCCGCCGGCACGGTGAAGGGGAGCTCGTCGAACTCCCGGTAGAATTCGTCGATGGATATCCACTCCTCATGCAGGCCGGCCGGGGTCATGCTCACTTTGCGGTAGAGCTCCCTGAGCCCTTCTTTGCGGCTGCCGGTGCGGAAGAGCATGAAGCCGCCGGGGTGGAGGGCGTGAGGGTCGAAGGCCTCCAGGTCTTCCTTGAGGACGATCCGTTTCAGCTCCGCCCAGTCGGCTCCCGCCCCGTCGCAGAGGGCTGCGGTGCCGTCGAGGATGAGGCTGATCGCCATCTGCGGGCAGCGGTCGAGCATGATCCGCATGGCGTTTCCCGCCACATCGCCGTTGGGACCGCCGGTGAACTTGACGGAGAACGGGTCCCTGCGGATGTCGATGCCCAGTTCCGCCATGGTGATCTCGGCGAACTTCACCACCCCGGTGGAGGTGACCCCGTACTCCTTGTGGTTGATCCCCACCTTTTTACTGGAGATGATGCCGATGCCGAGCAGGTACCCCCGCTTTTGCGACAGCCGGGCGATGGTCTCGATCATCGAGTCGTGCATGTTCTCGTCGGGCCCCAGTTCGATCGGCTCGTCCTCCCGGTAGTAGTCCAGCACCCGCGGGTCCCTGGCGACCCCGTTTTCGGTGACGAAGATGTCGAGGAAGGCGTTGATGATCCCGAACTGGAGCTTGTAGAGCCGCCACGTCTCCATTTCCCGCTCCCGGGCTCTCAGGTCCGAGACATCGAGGATCACCACCAGCTTCGACCCCCCCTCGTAGATATCCTTGTTTTTCAGGTGCTGGGTGTGGGCCAGGACGAAGTTCTCGCGGAAGATGGTGCCGGTGTTGGTCAGATAGTCGTCGTTGGTGCGGGCGATGACGGTCCGCCAGCCGCCCCGGGCGATGTCGGAGAAGCCGATGTGATAGCCGAAGCCGAAGCGGCTGAAGAAGAAGGTGACCCGGAACGGCACGGCCTGCGGTAGATCTGAGGTTGCCTCGGGGCCGAGCTTCGCCAGGTAGGCGGGGTCGAGGCGGAAGGCGAGGGCCTGCTTTTCCAGGACGAAGAAGTTGGTCTTCAGGGTATGGGTGATGAAGATGAGGCAGCAGCGGAAGATGGAGCGCCGCACCTCATCCAGGTAGCGGTGGCCGGTGTTGTACTCCTCAACGGCCTGCTCCGTTTCCGCGAGGACCGACCGGTATGCTTCGTCCCGGACGCCCCTGGCCGGATCGAAGCGCACCCTGAAGAGCTGTGCCAGTTGGAGTGCTATTTCCGGGTGGGAGAGGAAGGCTCTCCTGACTTCCGCCAGGTCGAAGCGGTCCGGCTGGGTATGGGCCAGGTTCGTGTGGCAGAAGGCGATGAAGGCGTTGATCAGCGATGCCTCCTCGCCGCTCACAACCCCGTTCATGACGAAGTTGCGGAAGGTCTCCGATCTGGTGGGGAGGATCTGGGTGTTGTAAAGCTCCTGCTGGAGCCGGCTGAAGATCCCGTCCCCCTGCGCCAGCACCCCTCCGTCGCGCCGCTGCACGTAGAAGGTGCCGAGGAAGTAGGGATGGACGCCGTTGGAGATGGTGAGGCAGTAGGCGCGGTTCACCCCGAGGGAGAGACGGTTGAAGACCTCCATGATCTGGAAGAGGAAATCCTGCTGGGGCGGGTTCCCCACGGCGAACAGGACCCGCCATTCGTTGCCGCTCGCCATCTCCACACCCAGATAGAGCCCACCCCCTTGATTGCTCCGCTGGTAGAGTTGCAGTATCTGGGCGACCCGGGCCGGAGCCGACACCCGCACGTAGTTCGCGTTATTGAGCCAGAGGATGCGGAGGAGCCGGTCCAGCTCCTTCATATCGAACGAGGGGAAGTTTCGCCGCAGCTCTGCGGAAATCCTTCTCCTGATGCCGAGAGGAACCACCACATCCTTGCCGGCAATGATCTCCTCGTTGCTCTTCCGGTCAAACTCGAAGCGCTGGATCTCCAGGGCCTGCTCCATTCCGGGCATCGGTCCGGCGGAGTGGGCGATCATGGCGTAGGATATTTCCCGTTCCTGGACCCGGCGCAGCGTGTCGTAGAGGGTGCCGGGGCGGTTGACGAAGGCCTGGATGTAGCTCTTTTCCCGGTCGGCAAGGATAAGCCGGCGGTTGTCCCGCAGGGTCGCCAGTTCCCGTTCGAGGATGGAGACGGCCTTCGGCTCGTCCTTCATGGAAATGAAAAAGTAGGGGTTCATCCATTCCCGGAGCCAGCGGCGATTTTCCGCCCGCTCCGCGTTTCGCGTTCTACTGCCCGATTTGGCACTGTCCATTGTCGTGAACTCCTCATCGGGTCCTTGACCCGGAAAAATGATGTCAGAAGCTGACCTGGGAGCGGAGTAATCGACATAAAAAAAAGCCCCGCTGAATGAGTGAACATGCAGACGGGGCTGGTATTGTGAAGCTATTGTCAGGCAACAGCCGTCAGATTCTCATGTTCTTCATCGTCAAAGAGCAGATTCAGGTCGAGCAGGATCAGGAGCCGCTGGTTGTGGTCCAGAATGCCGACGATGCAGTCCTGAACGCCGTCCATGTGAGCGACATTGGGCGCCGGCTGGATCGAGTCGCTTTGAATCCGTATTACCTCTGCTACGGAATCTACGATAAAACCGGTCAAATTGCCACCTTTAAGTTCCATGACCAGGATGCGGGAATTCCGGTCGTTTTCGTGGCTATCCATGTTGAATCGTTTACGGAGAGAGATGACCGGGATCACTGTGCCGCGCAGATTGATGACCCCTTCGATGTAATGGGGAGCATTGGGCATTTTGGTCAGTTCTGGCATCCTGATGATCTCGCGGACGCTCAAAACTTCCACGCCGTATTCTTCCCGGTCAAGGGCGAAGGTGACCATCTGTATTATCTTGTTTTGTTTCAGTTTTTCTTCCGGGTGGGCAAATGGGACAATATCCGGCGACATAACAACCTCCCTTGAGCTTTGTTCTTTTGTTCGGCAAACCACCGGTTCTGCCGGTGTGACTTTAAAAGGCTGTGGCGTATGAGTATCCTGGCCGGTATTTCCTGAAGCCCTGATACACTGAATCTGCATCCGGCGTATCTCCAAAGTTATGGGATATGATTCTAATCGGCTTGCTGAAGAATACCTTGAGCCCTTTTATCGACTCTCAAGATCGTTATATATCTGCTGATGGAACTGATATTCCGCTCCACACACAAAAAAAGCCCCGGATTTCTCCGGAGCTTTTTTTGTCGAATCGAGCAGTGCGCTTAAACTCTGGTCACATTGGCTGCCTGTAGGCCCTTTGGCCCTTTGGTCACTTCGAAGGTTACATTGTCGCCTTCGTTCAGGGATTTAAACCCATCGCCCGTGATGGCCGAGAAATGGACAAATACGTCTTCACCATTCTCCTGCTCAAGAAATCCAAACCCCTTGCTGTCGTTGAACCATTTTACTTTGCCTTTTTCCATTACCATCATTCTCCTGATACGTTTATTTTATCCTGACTTAGCCAGCGATATTAAAGAACTGTAACAAGCATGTCTGCAATGTCAAGCCGAAATCGACCAATTTATAAGTTATCAAGAGATGCCGATTATTTCATCTCCATCACCCCTTCTTCCTTTTTCATTTCCGATTGTCCTTCTTTGGATTGCAAGAAAGAAGATTGCCGGTTCAGGTCAGCCCTTCCCTGCGGAGGGCTTGAATGATGATCCGGGCAATGTCCTTGCTGACGGTAACCACCTTGCCCGGTTCCGAAGTCTCTAAAGTCCCTGCCCAGATGAGCTTGCCGCTCTCCGCATCGAACAGGTTTACCTGGATCGTGGCGACATTGTACATGACCATGGTCGGCGGTTCGTAGAAGGTCGTTGCGCCATAGTAGCCGTACATGTCCCAATAGGGGAAAGCGGGTGGATACCAGTAGCCGGGATAGTTGTCGATATAGCCGGGTTGGACGTTGGTCCGCTTTTCGACCATGGTCGTTTGAATGCTGAGCACACCGTCTGCCCCGGACTCCTTCACTGCTTTTTCCAGTGTTTGCTGGCTAACCGGCTCATCCTTGGGCATCAGCAAATAGCTCGCTGCAGCTTCGATGCCGCTCTGCTTGAGTTCAGCGGCGATGACATCTTCGTAGACCTTGCGGGTATTGGAGCTTTTTACGATGCTTGACACCAGCAGCTTGTGGTACTTCCGGTTGGCCAGGTCGGGGGGGTGCCAGGAATCGACGAGGGAAGTAGCTGCGCATGAGGAGAGTAAACCGGTTATGACGAACAGTCCCAGAATCTTGGCGAATACAGGGCGCATGCGGCACCTCCATTATTGGTGTGGTTTAATTATACCACAATCATTGATAGTGCAAGCTGAGCGGGCACAGGGGAATTATGCTGTCCATTGACATCACCATACGATGTGGTAATTTTAAATATTAGGCGTGACCAATAAATTCGGGGGTGAGAGAAAATGCGGATGCTTGCAACGGGCTTACTGTCAATGGCGGTCATGGGGCTTCTTTGTTCGTCTGTCGGTGCAGCGGGTATGGTGGAAAAAGGTAAAGCCCTCTTCAACGATCCTAAGTTTGCTGAAGGCACCTCCGGCAAATCTTGCAATTCGTGCCACCCTGACGGAAAAGGATTGGAAAAGGCCGGACTGAGAGGGCGGAAGGAGTGGAAGAATCCGGGTGGAACCTGGCTCTCCCTGCAAGACGCAAATAATGTCTGCATCATATTGGCTAACAAGGGGAAAGCAATCGATCCCAAATCAGCCGAAATGAAGGATCTGGTGGCGTACATCAAGTCACTGGCGAAAAAGTGATTGGTTTTCATCCGGAAACACCGGGTGAGGACCTATTTAGTTTCTGAAGGGAGAGCCGAACAGTCTCTCCCATTTTTGATTGTCGATCGGAAGGTGTCTTTCGAGCTCGACACAGTTGCCCGCTCTGAAAACAGCCCATATCGTAACTGTTACAACTAGGGGGCACTTTGCCGCAACGAGTTTTCGAGACAATTAGAACAGGCCTTGAAGCCTTCTGGGGGGGCGCCACCGCCGATATTTTCAGACACGATGAAATATCCAGGGCGGATACCAAAGGCAGGCATACATTTGCGAAGAAAATCAAGACAGATGTGGGGGATTACGTATTTGTACTGAAAAGAGGCGATCTCCCATTCTCCGAAACCGAAAAAAAGTTCGGTGAGGAGTTGGCCGGAGCATTTCAGGTCCTCTTCAACGGGTTCAAAAAGGACGAATACGCAGCGCATTATCGAACAGCCCTCCTTGCCTCCCTCATGGACGTAACCATAGCTCAATACCTGCGCCATGAACATCGTCGGGCTTTCTGGTCCATCCAGAGGCTGATCCAGCTTTTGAAAAACCTCTCTTATCAACGTTACGAGGGTACTCCCGTCACAACGGGCTTCATCATATATCGGCATCAGTTGCAAAAATTTCGGGCAGCATGTAACTCTCTGGATTGCACCTGGAAAGATTTCAAGCCAAATGTGAGCATTTCCCCGGGGTTTTTCAAAAGTCCGTTGACCTATCGCCTTATCGATGGTCTGGGAACGTATTTCATGAGCAATATCAACATGCGGGTAACAGGGATGGTTAAATTCGGTAATTACGGACAACATGATGCCGTTGACCGGCTCACTAATCGCGATACCTTTTCCCTGTTGAAAAAGGCCGGCAGCGGAGCATTTGCAGTCGATATTAACATCAGTTCCGAATTGGAGATCAAGACCTGTCCCGACAAGATATTTATCTGGCGGAAAGGGAGCTGGAGTCTATTCGATCCGAATGTATTCAGAAGCTTTCTTGCAGGGCATCTGGATGCAAAAGAAGCGGAATTGTTGATACTGACTGTATATTCCCTTTCAAAGATTCGTCACGGAACCATTGTGCTCATTTGCGACACGGAGACACAGGATCTGGACAAACTCAAAAAAGGTTCTGTGGGAGGCAACGATTCCCTCAGCCGACTGCTTATCGATCAGGTGAAAGATCTGAAAATCAGCAGATTGAAGGAGTCCGGGCAGTTGATAAGGATTCTGTCTTCTGACGGTATGACCGTGTTCAACAAAAACGGCGAACTGGTTGACACGGGATTTATTATCGACACATCGAAAACCCCCGATCTGGTTGCAGGGGGAGGACGGACTACTGCGGCAAGCGCTGCGTCGTTGTGCGGCAAGGTGATAAAGGTATCGGAGGACGGCCCCATAGAGCTGTACGAAAAAGGGAGAGTGATCTATACCTTTGGCTGACGGGCGGGAAGATCAAGGCCGACACGTGGCGGTAGCTTGCCTTTTACCGCCAGATATCCACCACGGGTATGGTTTTTTCCTGCACTTCGATCGCCTGCTGCCAGCAGTCACGATCCCTTTGTGCCAGCCGTGTGCTCCGGTTCCGGCCGATTTTCCGCATGTATACCGAAAAATCACCGTTGGAGAAATGGATGACCCGTCCGTGCTGTTTCCCCAGATCTTCGGCAACCAGAGGAATCCCTTCATTACTGAGAAATTCACGGATAAATCTACAGTTGACATCGCTGACGCAGACAAAATTTCCCGCCGATTCCCGGTTCATGATGATAGTTGCCCCGCCGAACACCTTTGCCTTCAGGAAACGCCGGTCGGCGCCCTTGTCCAGCATCTCGTTGATGAGTAATTCCATGGCATGAATGCCGTAGCGGCCGGCCTCAGAGGCGTAAATCGGCAAGTCCCTGGAGTAGCGACGGTTGCTGAGCAGGAAATGGTTCATGCCGATGATCTTGTTGGTCTGGTCATAGAGGCATGCTGCGATGCAGGAGCCGAGCAGGGTGGAAATGATGGTTGCATCTGTGGCGGCATGATATTCGCCGGGACTGAGTATTACGCGCTTGAATCTGCCGATGGTCTCGATTCTCATGGTATGTCCGTGTAGTGGATTTCCGCCGGCCGGGGTCCTGTACGGTTGCGATGGTGAGGCGAGTATAGGTCTGTTGCCGATTCAACCTTGATAGCTGAGGGATAAATACAACGGCATAACGCAAAACCTGGCAGTCAGTTATATTTGCGCCATTGCTTTTCACGCTCCTTATAGATCCTCCAGTAACGATCATTGTTGACGATTATAAGAGCCACGATAGCGACTATCCACATGATCACGATTCCGATAAGTCCCATGGCAACCTCCCTTAGACCAGGTTGTTCCAGCGTGCTGCACCAATGCTTTTCAATTATATCAGCATCAGTGTCGAAAACCACGGTTGCATGAAATTTTTTAAATAAATGGAGCGCAAGCGTCTGGACGGGCCGGCAATGAAACAGGGGGCAGGTTCATCCGAAAGGAGCCTGCCCCTGTCATGCCGGTTTAAAAAGGTGGGGCATAGACTAGTATCATGTAACACTTATTTTTGCGGATAACCCCTCTAAATCTCCCCTTATCTAAGGGGAGACTTCAAGGCGTCCCCCCTTAGGTAAGGGGGGACTGAGGGGGGTTAGATTCAGATGTTACAGTGCACTAGCCCAGATGGCGGCTGAACCAGTTTTGCGCCAGTTTTGCCGCCTGTTCCAAGGTGCCGGGCTCCTCAAAAAGGTGTGTTGCGCCGGAAACAACGGCCAGTTCCTTTTCTCCGGCCAGATGGGCGAACGCCTGCCGGTTCAGCTGCAGCACCTGCACGTCGAGCTCTCCGACAATGAGCAAGGTCGGTGCAAGGACCTTCGGCAGGTACGGCATCGCCAGGTCCGGCCTTCCCCCGCGGGAAACCACCGCACTGATGGTGGTCCCCAGCTGGGCCGCTCCCTGGAGAGCTGCTGCAGCGCCGGTGCTGGCACCGAAATAACCGAGCGCCATGCCCTTCAGCTCCGGGCGTGCAGCAAGCCACCGGGTGGCCCCCACCAGCCGCCGGGCCAACAGGCCGATGTCAAAGCGCTGTTCATAAATGCGGTCCTCCTCGCTGGTGAGCAGGTCGAAAAGAAGGGTGCCGATCCCCGCCCCCTGCAAGACCCGGGCAACGTAAGTGTTTCTGGGACTCAAGCGGCTTGAACCGCTGCCGTGGGCAAAGATCACCACCCCTTTTGCCTGTTCCGGCAGTCCCAACACTCCCTCAAGGGTAACCGCTTCGATCTCGATCCTTACCGGTTTTTCCATGACGTCACCTTTCCTGTCAGTTCATTTGAGCATTGCCACTACGTCCTCATCTTCCACCTGGGTAAAGTCGTAGTAATAATTGCCGACCGCCATAAATCCGGCCGGTGTCTGCAGGCAGACCCACTCATCCACCGTAGGCGCTATCTCTCGTTCCGCCTCCTGCGAGGCAACCGGCAGGGCGACCACCAGCTTTGCAATCTTCTCCTGCGTCAAGGTGGAGATGGCCGCCTTGGCGGTCGCGCCGGTGGCGACCCCGTCGTCCACCAGGATAACAGTCTTGCCGGCCAGGTGAGGAACTCCTTTTCCCCCGCGGTAGAGGGTTATTCGCCGGGCAATCTCCTCCTTCTGCCGGGCGGTTTCACGGTCGAGATAGGCTTTGCTCACCCCGTATGCGGCCACAATATCCTCATTGAGCACCACGGTGCCGGTCTCGGAAACGGCTCCGGCGGCAAGTTCCGGATTGCCGGGAAAGCCGATTTTCCTGACGATGAGGATATCGAGCGGGCAATTTAGTGCCCTGGCAATTTCGTAGGCGACCGTCACCCCGCCCCGCGGCAGCCCCAGAACGATCAGGTCCGTCTTGTCCCGGTAATGGGTCAGTTTCTCGGCCAGTTGTTTCCCGGCGTCCTTTCTGTCCTTGTAGATCATGATCGCTCCTTTCCGGGCGCTGCATGAAAGTATTATAATTATATCCGATCCGCGCGCATTTTCTGCAATAGATTTTTTTCGGTTCGTTCGTAACGAAGTTGAATCTTTGCAAAACCTATTGCGACCGGCTCCTAAAGATTGGCGTAGATTGTGAAGTAAATCCGGTCTTCTCCCCCCTGGTTAAATCCGTGGGCATAGCCGACCGCCGGGGTGATCTTCAGCCAGTAGCCGAGGGTCATGTCGAAGCGTCCCTCCACTCCTGCCCCTACCTTGAGCCGGTCCAGCTTGAACGAACGCTGGTCGTCCCAGACTTCCCCCACATCGGTAAAGACGGCTCCGTGCAGCCTGTCGAAAAAGAACGGCTTGGTACCGAAACCACGCAGCAGATACCAGAGCGGAGCCCGGTACTCGACGGTGCCGGTGGCGACATACTTGCCGGTCTCGAAGCGGGCCGGGTAACCGCGCAGGGGGAACTGGACGAGGTTGCCCGGCTCGCCCCCCAGCTGGAAAGCCTGCTGCACGGTGCGTTCGCCGGTGGCCACGCCGCCGTTCAGGCTGTAGGTGAGTATATGATGCCGCAGCGGCTGCGAGGGGAGACGGAGGTACTCGGTGTAGGCGGCCAGGTACTCCTCCCCGTCCAGATCTGAGCCCCGCTGCCGGGAGTAGTTCCGGTAGGTGAAGGAGATGGTGCGCCCTTCCTCGTGGCTGATTGAGTAAGGGTATTTCAGATTGTCGGCGAACTCGATACCGGCGAAGATATTGTCGCGGCGTCCCTGGAAGACCGGCAGGCCGTTGAACTGGTCATTCTGCAGACTGCTTAAGGCCGACTGGTCCTGGAGGTGGTAGCCGAAGAAGAGCCGGTAGGACGATTCGAGGAAATTGAGCGGCACGCTCGTTTCGAGGATCAGGCTCCGGTTCTGCTCGTAATAGTCGCCCCGCTGCATCAGGTCGGAATAGAAGACCGGCTGGGCGTAGGTCTGAAGAAGAAACGACGGGTAGAGGTAATCGTTCCGATAGGTGAGGTTGTAATATGCCTTGTGATGCCCGGTGCCGTAGGTTAATTCTGCGAGATAGCTGTTGTAGCCGAGCACGTCCTGGCCAGCGGTAAAAGCACCGAAAGCGTTATGGTCCTGGTCCTCGCTGTAGATCCGCGGTAGCCAGAAACGTGGGTAAAGAGTCTCCCAGGGAGAGTAAGGGGCCGGTTTGCCGATGGCCGGATTGTCGCCGGGCAGGCTGCGTTCTGCTGCTGACGGCCCGGCATCCTGCCAGTATGGGGTGATGGACGGTCCCCGCTGTAATGTCCAGCTGTTACGGTCGAGGGTGAGGGACGCGATGTTGAACCCCTTGGCGGTATAACTGCTGAAGACCAGGGCGCCGCCGTCCGGGGCGGCGTCTGGCTGCATGGCTCCGCCGAGAAGGTGGCTGACCTGGTAACTCTTCCCTTCCTTCAGGTCGTAGGCAAACAGGTTGTAGACCCCGGTTTCGTCGGACACGTAGTAGATGACCCTCCCGTCCCTGGACCAGCTGGGGTAGGCGGCGTTGTAGCTGACCGTCAAGAGCGGTCTGTCCTGGCCGCTCGGGACATCATAGAGGCGCAGGCCGGTCTTGCCCCGGTTGTCGGTCACCGTATAGGCTATGGTTCGGGAATCGGGAGCCCATCGTGGGGTGGCAACCCGCTCCTGCCGGTAAGCGGTAACCAGGCGTGGCTTCAGGTCGTCACGGCCGTCGAGTGTCTCACGGGCATCCAGCAGGGCCAGGTTCTGACTCCCCCGGTCGCTTACCGCCAGTGCAAAGTATTTCCCGTCGGGGGAGATCTCCGGGTCCTTGACGCGCAGGCCGCTGGTCAGCCGCTGCACCCGGTCGCGGCGGAGGTCGTAGGCGTAGAGGTCCTGGTAAATGTCGAAGCCCCGCACCACCTCGGCTTGGGCAAAGTAGAGCCGGTTGCCGTCGGGGGACCAGGAGAGTCCCTGGTCCGAGAACTGGCGGCGGAATTCCGCCTGGATGGTTGCTCCGTCCCGGCTGGTGATGACGGTCTTGCTGTGGCCGTGGGGGTCGTTGACGTTGAAGGCGAGCCTGCCTCCGTCCGGGGAAAAGCGCGGATTGGTGAGGTTCTCGCCGACGGTGCTTAAGACCTTAAGCGGGGTGAACGGGGTTTTTTCCAGTGTGGCGATGCGGCTCTGCTCTTCCTTTTTCAGGTCGTCAAGCATGTCCCGGTAGAGTTCGGCGTAATCCTTGCCGTTACAGAATTCTTCAGGAGGCGTGCCGATGGCGTAGGGAACCCGGCCGGCCTGGGCCAGGCTCAGCTTTCCCAGGGTTTCCTTGCCGTACTTGTCGGCGATGAACTTGGTCAGGCGCAGGCCGAAGATGTAAGGTAGATGGCCGTTGGGCCAGTAGGGAACCTCGCCGTTCACCTTGTCGATGGAGGGGAGGCTGTTCGCGGCCACTGCCGAGCGGAGGATCATCTCGTAGGTGGCGCTCCGGCCGCGTCCCACGCTGGTGAACTCCGTCTCGCTCCAGGTCGCCATCCCCTCGTGCCACCAATGGGGCATGAACACATTTGGGGGGGCGGTGAAAATGAAAATGGCGAGGCTGATAATGTCACCTGGAATAATGGGCTTGCCGAAGATGGAGCGGGTGATGCGGGAATAGCCCCGGGCCGTATCAGAGGTGACGATGTGGGCGTATTCGTGGAAGATGATCTCCTTCAGCCAGTCATCGTATTCCCCCAGCGTCGAATCGATGGAGGGGGGGACCACCTGGATGAAGACGGTATTATATGGGAGTGGGGTGGCGAAGCCGTTGGTAAAGTCGGTATTGTCGATGAGCACCAGCTGGGTCTTTTCCCGCGGTTTCCAGTCGAACTGGGCGGTCAGCTTGCCGTGGGCGTCCTCGGCAAGCACAGCGGCCCGTTGGGCAATCTCTTCCAGCCCCTGGTGAAAATGGATGGAAAAGTGGTCGGTTTCAATGGTCGAAAAGGAGAACGAGGTGTCCAGTCTTGCGGCGGCTGCAGGGGAGACAAATGCGGTAAGGATGATGACGAGAAGCAGGAGAATTTTATTCATGGTCTACCTTCCGGTGCTGGAGTAAGTCAGGCTGGGCGGATTGTAACCCGACATCCCCGGATAGTAAACATGAATAATGAGACGTTTCTTTTCTGCTTGGCGGCGGGGAGGGGCAACACATAGTTGTGGCTCCCCGCCGGTGCCAAGGCCCGCCATAAAAGGAGATGGGGTAAAACGTAACCCCGTGCCGATATCGGCTATGGCGGACCTGTCTCGCCGGTGCCGGCAATGAAATCATCGAACCTGTTGGCATCGATTTATGTAATATATCGGCTTTAAATTTGATTTCTAAAGTGCAAAATGACCCAGCGCCCCCCACCAGCCCGCTATCACCACAACGGCTCCGGCCAGCGCCAGCAGGGCGTTGATCCGTCGCCCGGGCCGCCCGTACTTCCCTGCCAGATATTCCGTAACCAGGCCAAGACCTATGCCGAAGACAAATCCGAACAGGTGTGCACCCAGATCTGTGTGTTCACCTTCTGTGCCCAACAATGCGAGGAGGGCCATGGCAGCAGCAACGGGGAGTAGCCGGCGCTTTTGCAGGTGGTGCCGGTAGTGCACCATGTTGAGGGCGGCGAGGATGCCGACGGCGCCGAAGACGAGGGTGGAGGCGCCGATCGAGCTATGGTCCGGCAGCTGCAAGCAGGCGTTGGCCAGGTTGCCGAGGATGCCGGCGCCGAGGAGCATGCTCCAGGCCAGCCCCGAGCCGAGCTCGCGGCAGAGGATGATGATGAAGACCCCGCCGATTGCCAGGTTGCCGAGAAGGTGCTGCCAGTTGGAGTGGAGGGTGAGGGCGGTGATCGGCCGCCACCATTGGCCGGCCAGTATCTTGGCGGCGTGTGCGTTGCCGAGGGCGATCCAGTTGATCGGGTGATGACCGAGCAGAGAAATGTCGAGCAGGGTAAGGTTGTGGAAGGTGGCCAGGAGAATCAGGACCGACATGGTTGCCAGGGTGTTCTCCGTCAGGGTTCTTGCCGGAGGCAGGGGCGGGGGCCAGTTGTGGTTTTCCTTTTCAAAGAGGCGCAACTCGTCCCGGGCCGCATTGAGGTAGCCCACCGGCACCAGCAGTTGCCAGCCCGTAGCGCTCCGCTCGGTGCGGAAGGGCACGCCGCGTGCATCCAGGACCAGGGCCCAGAGGCGTACCTGCCGCTCGGAAAGTGTGCCGCTGTCTTTCCAGACTCCCAACTCCGGCGGGATTGCCAGCCACTCCTCTTCGCATGCCTCGATGTTATCTCTCTCCGGATCCATAACAGATAGTATCGCAGATACTCAGCAGCTTAACTAGAGAAAATGTCGGCCGGCAGGTGGCGACTTTATCAGGTAACGCCGGGTAAAGAGAGTCACGAGCAGACCTGCATAGGCACCCGCAATCACGTCGCTCAGAAAATGGTAATCCGTGGCGATTAACGCCGCTCCGAGGAGAAAGAGCAGGCCGGCGGCCAATGGGCGGTAACGGGGGTAAAAGCACCAGACAGCAGCAAAGAAGGCGGTGAAGACCATCATGTGACCGGAGGGAAAAGCGCCGCGCTCACCTGTGCCGTGAAAAAACTGAAAATCGATAGGTCCGCCGCCTGCCAGCCATGCCCGGGTATTGATGCGTCCGAAGATGAATTTGAGAAAGGATTTCAGCAGGAAGGCAAAGGGGGTGGCAGTGGCTGCGAGACGGAGGAACTGCGTCTGTTCGTTATGCCCTTTTCTGCGGGTCAGGAAAAAGTAGTCTGTCCACATGATGGCGGTGCCGATGCAGACCAGCAGGAAAAGGAGATCGGGCATGTTTGCGGTGGTACGGTGCAGAATGGAACTTGACCGGAGTAGCTGCATTACACCCAGGGCAATCCCTCTGTCAAGGAACGCGATGCTGAAGAGAACGGCAGCAAAGACCAGCAGCGAGATCCCCGCAAGGTTTTTTGGCTTGAAATAATTATCGTTCATATAAATAGCGTTATAGCCTGTTTACGAGGAGATACCCAAATCGGATACCTGATGCTGGCAACTTTCGGCTGCGACAGTCTCTTTTCGCTGAGCAATATTCATTGCATGGTATCACGCTTCGTCGTTAATTTTACGAATTTTTGCTTTATTATAACAAATAAATGAGAGTGTGCCTTCACCTGCGGAAGATAGTGGGGGAAGATTGCCTAATCAGCTATTAGACAGTTTATGGACCATATGGTAGTATCGTTAATGCCATTCGGTTAGGACAGGCATGATGGAAATGTCGATCTCCACTCCGAGGTCGGAAAGGCACGACCTTCGCAATTTACCTCCCATCTGTCGGAGAGAAATCCATAGCGCAGAGCACATACAAGGAGACAATGGTGACAGGCAAACAAAAGAACGGTTACATACTTGTGATGGATGACGAGGCGTTTATTCGGGACCTTAGCATTGAAATGCTCGGATTTCTGGGCTATCGGGTAAAGACCTGCATCGACGGCAAAGAGGCCGTTGATCTCTATAAAGCAGCAAAAGTTGAGGGTAACCCGTTTTCTTCGGTTATCATGGACCTTACCATACCGGGCGGGATGGGGGGCAAAGAAGCCGCGCAGCTCATTCTCGCCTTTGATCCTGCCGCCCGCCTGATTGTTTCAAGCGGTTATTCAGCTGACCCTGCCATGGACGATTACGAAAGCCATGGATTCTGCGCCGCCGTCGTCAAACCATACAAGGTTGAAGAACTCGCGAAGGTTTTGTGATCCGTCTTTATGGCGGGCCATCCTCTTCCAACAGGGCCAGAGCTCGCCGGCAAATGTTTTCCACGGTGAAGCCGCATTCAGCCGGAACGACGTCACCCGGAGCTGAAGCGCCAAAACACTCTACTCCGAGGACATTTCCGTCCGAGCCGACGTAGCGGTGCCATCCTTGCGGCGCCCCTGTCTCAACTGCCAGTCGCCTGCTGACCTGCGGCGGGAGGACAGAGTCGCAGTACTCCTGTGGCTGCTGATCGAAGATCTCCCAGCTTGGCAGTGAGACGACCCGAGTCAGGATGCTTCTTTCCATGAGCTTCTCACGCGCAGCAAGCACGAGAGCTACTTCCGATCCGGTAGCAATGAGGATCAGTGCAGGGGGCTTGCCTTCGGCATCAGCAAGGATATAACCGCCGCGACGGAGTCCGTCGGCTGTAGCGTAGCGGCTCCGGTCAATGATTGGGAGATCTTGACGCGAGAGGAGAAGCGCCACCGGCCGGTCCGCTGTCTCCAGCGCCACCTGCCAGGCGACTGCTGTTTCATTGGCGTCCGCGGGACGGATCACCACCAGGTTCGGGATGGCCCTGAGTGTTGCCAGATGCGCTACTGGCTGGTGGGTGAAGCCGTCTTCCCCCATACCGATGTTGTCATGGGTGAAGACGTGGATTACGTGCAGTCCCATCAATGCTGCAAGACGCAAGGATGGGCGGAGATAGTCGGAGAACTTGAGAACGGTGGCGCCGAAGGGAATAAGCCCGCCGTGAGCTGCCATGCCGTTCAGAACCGCTCCCATGGCATGTTCGCGTACTCCGAAATGGATGTTGCGGCCGCCGTATCCCCTTTCCTCGCCGATCGCCCCTGGCCGGTCGACGGGGGGGAGGCCGGGGTTCCCGAAATCCCCCAGACCTTTCAAGGAAGTGTGGGGTGAAGGGTCCGGATCTGCCGATCCGCCGAGAAATGATGTGAGCCGGAGGGCGATGGCATTCATCACCATGCCCGAGGCGACTCTGGTTGCCATACCCTTCGAGTCTGCCGGGAAATTAGGAATATCCGTGTCCCAGCCGGGGGGGAGCTTTCCCGCCATTGCCTGGCGGAGTTCCTTGGCGAGCTCAGGGTATGCTTCTTCATAGGCGGCAAACCGGGCATTCCATTCCTCTTCCCGTTTCTTCCCCTGTTTCAATGCCAGATGAAAGTAGCGGAGCGCTTTTTTGGGGATATAAAATAGCGGATCCAACGGCCAGCCGAGGTTTTCCTTGGTCAGCTTCACCTCTTCCGCGCCAAGAGGCAAGCCGTTGACTTCGAAGCTGTCCGGTTTGTCGGGCGAGCCGTGGCCGATGTGGGTGCGGATGAGAATGATGGACGGCCGCGACGTCTCGTTCCGGGCTTTGGTGATGGCCCTTCCGATAGTCGCCAGGTCATTGCCTTCCGCCACTGTTTGCACGTGCCAGCCGTACGCAGCGAATCTCCCGGCTCTGACTTCAGAGAATGCGAGATCTGTCGAGGCCGCCGGCGAGACCCGGTTGTCGTCGTAGAGGCAGATGAGCTTTCCAAGCCCCAGGTGGCCGGCCAGTGAGGCTGCTTCTGCCGCCACTCCTTCCATGAGATCGCCGTCGCCGGCAAGGCAGTATGTGTAGTGGTCGATTATCTTGAAACGGGGCCGGTTGAAGCGGACGGCGAGGTGCGATTCGGCGATTGCCATGCCGACGGCGTTGCCGAATCCCTGGCCGAGGGGGCCGGTGGTTGTCTCTATTCCCGGTGCAACCCATCGATCGGGATGGCCGGGGGGGCGGCTCCTCCATTGGCGGAATCGCTCAATCTCTTCCAGGGGGAGGTCGTAGCCTGTGAGATGGAGCAGGCTGTAGAGGAGCATGGAACCGTGGCCTGAAGAAAGGACGCATCGGTCGTGGTCGAGCCATCCGGGATTGGCCGGATTGTGCCGCAGGAATCGTGTCCAGAGGACAAACGCCATGGGCGCCGCTCCCAAAGGCATTCCCGGATGGCCGCTGTTCGCCTTCTGTACGGCATCGACCGACAGGAAGCGAATGGTGTTGATGCAGAGCGTATGTACATCAGCCGGGATGGAAGTGGACGATAGGTCGTTCTTCATGACACTATTCCTTTCCTTGCCTGGAGCGGTAACGTTTCTCCGTGGTAACTATTCAGCACGGCGAAGTTGTTTTCCGACCGGAACCGTCTGTCACATTTGTTTACATATGAAAACATTTTAATACGTTGCTGGAATTGTGCAAATTATTATAGTGTCCAGGGAGGACACCCGCCACGTTACAAGGGTGACGCCCTGCGTAATCTTGTTGAAAGATGGCGTATCAGCGGGTATGATGTGGCCGCACAGTACGAAACCATCACTGTCTGTGCGAGGAGGCATGTTGAAAACCTATCTGACAGCCGATCTGCCCGGCACGGGCGGGACGATCAAGGAAACGCCCGAGGACTTTCTCGTGGCGGAGATTCCGCTCTACCTCCCCTGCGGCGAAGGGGAGCATACTTTTGCCGAGATCGAGAAACGGGGAATTACGACCCTTGAGGCTCTTCGGCGCCTGGCGAAGGCGCTCGGCATCGCCGAACGGGACATGGGGTATGCGGGCATGAAGGATGCGCGAGGGGTAACCCGGCAGACCTTCTCGATCCCGCGGGTGGCCCCGGATCGCGTGCTCGGGCTGGAGGTGCAGGGGATCAGGGTGCTCTCCGCGTCTCTGCACAGGAACAAGCTGAAGCTCGGCCACCTGCGGGGGAACCGTTTCCGGCTCCGGGTCCGCGGGGTGACAGCCGATGCCGTGCCGAGCGCATCTGCGGTGTTGTCGGTGCTGGCGAAGCGGGGTGTGCCGAATTATTTCGGCGAACAGCGCTATGGAACCCAGGGAAATTCCCACCTCATCGGCGCGGCGCTCCTGCGAGGCGATTACCGGGGGGCGGTGGACGCACTCATCGGCGATGCGGCAAAGGTGACTGACGAACGCTGGCGGGCTGCCATCGAGGCATACCGGCGCGGAGATCTGGACGAGAGCCTGCGTGCCTTTCCCGGCCATTGCCGGACGGAACGGGACCTGCTCCAGCGCCTGGTGAAACAGCCGGATGACTGGGAGAAGGCGTTCCGCGCGGTGCATCCACGATTGAAGAAGCTGTACCTGTCCGCCTTCCAGTCGTTTCTCTTTGACCGGCTGCTCGACGGGCGGCTTGACCGGCTTGATGAGGTGGTTGACGGCGACGTGGCCTACAAACATGACAACGGCGCCTGTTTCCTCGTTACCGATGCGGCTGCCGAAGCGGTAAGGGCTGAGGCGTTCGAGATATCCCCCACTGGCCCCCTGTTCGGCTGCAAGATGAAGGAGCCGGAAGGAAAGGTGCTGGAGCTGGAGCGACAGGTACTGGATATGGAAGGGCTCAGCCTGGAAAGTTTCAACCTGACCGGCGGCCTGCGCATGGAAGGTGAGCGCCGTCCGCTCCGGGTGCCGCTTATGGAGCCAACTGCGGCGTGGGACGGGGAGGGGCTCGTGCTGGAGTTCGGCTTGCCGCGCGGCTCTTATGCTACCGCAGTGCTGCGGGAAGTGATGAAAGCGGCCTGAGATGGACATGGCGCGCTTTCCTGATAGAATTTCAGGGCAATGATCGAGGAGGTCAGCCATGAATGGCTCACAAGACCGCTATAACGTCAATTTCTTTAAACCCAAAAAAGGCTACATGCGGGATGAGGTCAGGATCATCCTGCTGATCCTGTTCGGCTGGGTGGCGGCGACCTTCGGCTTCCAGTTCCTGCTCTGGCTGCTTGCCGATACGAAGGGTGAAAGCTTTCTGACCCTGCGCACGTTTTTTACCCTTCCGTTCCATTTCTGGTTCACCGGCCAGTTTCTTCCCCTCTGGTTCATAATCCTCTGCGTGATCTTCAATATCTACACCGATCGTCTTACGGAAAGCCACAGCCGCAGGAGAGACAGATCCTATGACTAAAGATCCCGTTTCCATCTGGCCGCTCGTCATTGTCGTCGGTGTCCTGATCGCCTTTGTCATGGCCGGACTGCGTGCCAAGGCCAGGGAAAGCTCCGACTACGGCTTCGGCGGACGCTATATCGGCCGTATCGGCGGCGGTGCGGCAATCGCCAGCAACTGGATGAGCGCCGCCAGTTTTCTCGGCATGGCCGGACTTCTCTATCTCCACGGCTATTTCGCCTTCGCCTACATCATCGGCTGGACCGGCGGATACGTGCTTCTGCTCGTACTGATGGCCGGCCAGATACGGCGTTTCGGCAAGTACACCACCCCCGATTTTGTCGGCGACCGCTATGCATCGCCTGCGGCCAGGCTCATCGCAGCGGTCATTTCCATAACCATTTCCATCATCTACTGCATAGCCCAGTTCAAGGGGATCGGCATGGTCTTCGCCTGGCTCCTGGGGAGCGACTACACGAACGGCCTGATGGTTGGCGGGGGGGCGGCGGTTTCCTACGTGGTGATCTGCGGCATGCTCGGCGTGGCGAGAAACCAGCAGATGCAGTACTTTGTCCTCATCGTCTCGTTCATCGTCCCGCTCATGTTCCTTGCCTACAAGCTCGGTTATTTCTGGATTCTTCCCCAGTTCGGTTACGGGCAGGGGGTTCAGGACCTGGCGGGGGAGTTCCGAATCGATTTTGCGTCACCATTTGCCGCCGGTTCACTCTTTCAGTGGTGCGCCCTCTGCTTTACCCTCATGGTCGGCACTGCCGGACTTCCCCATGTCCTCTCCCGCTTCTACGTGGTTCCCAATATTCGCGACGCACGCTGGAGCCTGGTCTGGGGTCTTTTTTTCATCGCGCTCATCTACTGGTCCGCCCCGGCTTATGCGGTTTTTGCCCGGCTCTTCGAAGCACGCAGCGGGGCGATCCCTGATCCTGCTGTTGCCGCGAAGATGGCGGACATTGTCGTGTTGAAGGCGGCGGTAATGGGAGGGCTCCCTGACTGGCTGGTCGGCATCCTGGCCGCAGGCGCGGTCAGTGCGGCGTTCTTTACGGTAGCTGGGCTCCTTATGACGGGCGCTTCATCCTTTTCCCATGACATTTACTATCGGCTCATCAATCCGCAGGCTTCGGAGGCCCGTAAAATGGCCATTGCCAAGGGGAGCTCCCTGGCCCTGGCCGGCATCGTCTTCCTCCTGGCCCTGAAACCGCCGGCGCTGATAGCCGAAATAACTGCGGTAGCCTTTGCCCTGGCCGGAAACACCATTTTTCCCGTCTTCCTCATAGGTATCTGGTGGGGACGGGCCAATCACCAGGGGGCCATTGCCGGGATGTTGACGGGGATCGTCGTAACCTTCTCATCGCCGCTGTTCGGCGGCGTGGTCCCTTTCATTTCAACAGTTTTCCCTGTTACTGCTTCGGCCCTGTGCGGTGCACCGCTGGTGATTGCCGTGATGATAGCGGTTTCGCTCCTGACGCCTCCTCCTCCCGAGGAGATGCGGCGCTTTCTTGCCGAGCAGGTGCACGGGCATCTGGATTAGAAACGGTCGGCGGTCGGCAGTCGGCAGTCGGAACCAACCACCATCGACCGCCGACTACCGACCGCCGACCGCCTTTACAGGAGTTATCTATGGCGATTTTTCTTGGGGCAAAGGGTGGCGATATTCTGGCGACCCGGAGCGTCACCGACTTGATGGCTGGGTTGAAGGGAAAATTGGATGAGAAAATGGCCTATCTTCTTTCCGGCGAGGATGAAGACCTCCTGCTGGGTTTCAAGAGACGGCTTGAGGAGGAGCTGGTTTTTGAAGAGGACGTTTCCGCCCGCTTTGCCGACTGCATGGCGGAGCTGGAACGTGTGGAATATGCGGACCAGCTTCCTGACTTGCTTGAACGGTTCAATCGGACGGCAACCGATCATTTCGCCCGTCGTGGTTCGGTGGTGGCGCTTCATGAGTTATGCACCGCCTGTTACGATGTCGTAATGCGCAAGGCCCTGGAACTGGCTGTGGCCGGCATGGAACTGGACTCAAAGGAGAGCCCGGCTGTCCCCTATTGTTTTCTGGCCGGGGGGAGTGCGGGGCGCATGGAACAGACCCTCGGCGACGGGGCCGAATACTTCCTTGTTCACGAAGATTACAGTGGCGACTTTTCTGCATATTTCGAAGAGTTTGCCTACAGGTTCATCGCCATTCTGAAGTTGTGCGGGTTTGCAAGTGCCGGCAAACGTCCCCTTTCAGGCGCAGGGGTGTGGCACGGCGCCGGAGACGGGTGGCGGAGTTGGGCCCGAAACCAGCTGCATCATGGCTGGGATGGGCTGAGCGCCGGGCTGGCGAGTCTCGCCGACCTGCGCGGGATTTGCGGCGACGAGACGATGATTGCCGACCTGACGAGGTTTGCACGCAACGTGCTCATGGAGGAACAGCAGTCGGAAACATTTACGCCGGCAATGAGGAAGTTATCTTCCATGCCGGTGGCGCTCGGCATGTTCGGCGGTTTCAGGGTTTCAAGGAGCGGTGAGCATCGGGGAGAGTTCGATCTGGAGGAATTCGCCCTGAATCCGTTGGTCATGAATGTCCGTATCCTGGCAATACGCCATGGCCTGGCGGAGACCGGCACTGTCGGCCGGATCAAGGCTCTCCTCGACGGTGGACACCTGGGGGTGGAACTGGCCGAAAGGCTGCTAAATGCTTACCATATCGTTACCCGGCGGAAGATCATCATGGAAATAGGTCATGGCGCCGTGATGACGGAGGGATTTTTCCTCAATCCCGAAGACCTGCCGGCGGAAGAAGCACATCGTCTGAAAATCGGCCTGGAGGCGGTGGTCAACCTGCAGCGGATCGTTTATCAATCTTTTGCGGAGCAAGGATAGGGACGACCATGCAGATTTCCCTCTCCACAGGAACTCTCTTTACCTTTCCCCTAGAGAAAGTATTCCGTATCGCCAAATTGGCGGGTTTTGACGGCGTTGAGCTGATTGTCAACCAGGAGTTCCAGAAGGTGAACAGTCGCCGGCTTGTGAAGGAACTTGCCGAAACCGTGCCGGTCTTTTCCATTCATGCCCCGTTTATGCCGCTGGACGGTTGGGGGAGCCCGATGGATTCATTGAAGAGGTCCGTTGAAATTGCTGCAGACTGCTGCGTGCCTCTCGTCAACTTCCATCCACCCTCATGGCTTGGGGGGGAATTCAGGTACTGGCGCTGGTTGTACCGGATCATGGATTTTCAGGAGGAGGTGGGCCAAGGGGGGGTTATAGTTACCCTGGAAAACATGCCTTGGGTCGGAAGATTCAATATTAACCCCCATATCCTCTCGAACACGGAGAAAATGATCGAGTTCCTCCAGGAAAGGAACCTTTATCTCACCTTTGATTGTACCCATATGGGGTCAGGCAGGGCCAATTTCATCAACGACTTTTACCTGTTTTACAATACCGGCCGCATCAAAAATATTCATTTTTCCGATTACGGCCATGGCCGCGAACATCTCCTGCCGGGGCGCGGCATCCTTCCTCTTACCCGTTTTTTGAACCATCTGCGCAGTACCGATTACAGCCAGACTTTGACGCTGGAGCTGTCGCCCCACGAATTTCCCCGCGACGAGGGCATCATCATCGAGAGCCTCAAGGAGATCAAAAGCTATCTTGAGCGGGAGACGATGAAGAACTCTGAACATGAAAACCCCAGTTGATCTGTGTCTCGGATGCTTTAATTAATTTGTTTCCCGCAGGGAGTTTTTTGCTATAAAATACCCTCCAGCTAAAACTATTTCCGGAGGTTATTGTATTCATGAAGTCCCGTCTGCTGCTGTTCACCCTGCTGTTTTCCCTTGTCTGCGCTGTCTCCGTCAATGCCGCACAACCCGAACTAAAGAAGGATACGCCGGTCTTAAGCCAGGCCGTGAACGTCCCCATTCTCCTCTATCACCGCTTCGGTCCTACCGTGGCCGACGGCATGACCCTCACCACGCCGGTGTTCGAGTCCCACCTCAAATATCTCCGGGATAACGGCTACAAAGTCATCCCCCTGCGCCAATTGGTTGATTATTATCAGAAAAAGGGGCCGGCGCCTGCGCCGAAATCAGTGGTCATCGTCGAGGATGACGCGCATAAGACCGTCTACAGCGACATGCTGCCGCTGGCAAAGAAGTACAACGTGCCGGTGACGGTCTTCGTCTACCCATCGGCCATATCCAATGCCAAATATGCCATGACCTGGGACCAGCTCCGCGCATTGAAGAAAACCGGCCTGTTCGATATCCAGTCCCACACATACTGGCACCCGAATTTCAAGCGGGACAAGAAGAAAATGAAACCGGCCGAGTTCGAGAAGTCGGTGGATATTCAGCTGCGGAAATCCAAGGCCAAGCTGGAGAAGGAGCTGGGAATATCGGTGGATATGCTTGCCTGGCCGTTCGGCATCTATGACGATTATCTGCTGAAAAAGGCGGCCGAAGCGGGATACAAGGTCACCTTCACCATCGAGCGCCACCACGCCGGTGCTACTGATTCGGTCATGAAACTCCCCCGTTATCTGCTCATAAATGCCGACCAGGGTAAGGCGTTTGCCCAGATCCTGGCGGGATCTGCGCCCAAGCGGAATATCGTCTATTGAGAAAGATTGGCCCTGTGGCAGCGAGTCTATTCCAAATGCGAGAGACGTTTTTTTCTTCGCTGTCTGTGCGGCAATGAACTATGATTTTCTTTGATTGCAGAACTTCGGCGGGGAGGAGACTTCCCGCCTCTTTTGCGTGCGGATTTTGAGGGGATTTTCATCTGGTAATGGGGGTGGGATTCTGGTAAGAATGTGCTGGTCTTGCAAACAGGGGGGCACGACCGCATGGTGCAGCTTGTCGAGCAGATGCTCACCCTTCACAAACAAATCCCCAACGCAAAAACAAGCCACGACAAAACTCACCTCCAGCGGCAGATCGACGCCACTGACCGGCAGATTGACAGGCTGGTGTATGAACTGTATGGGCTGACGGTGGCGGAGATTTCAGTAGTAGAGGGGGCGGTTTGAAACGAAAGTCTGTCACATTACAATGACTGAACATCTCGTATAAGCTTGCCAAGAAACTTCCAAATTCCCTTTCGGAGCTGGATAATGCATGTAACTCTATTTGAACAACTGGGTAAATACGGCGGTGTTGGCGGTATTTCGCTTGGTGTTTTTATGTTGGTCGTTCTGGCTGTTATTAAAGTATCTCGCAAACCATTACCGGAATCTTCTATCCGTTTATTTCGTTTAGTTGTCGTCCTTGCATGGTGCATTGGTTTGGCAGGCATCTTCGTCTGGGCAACAACTTCAAAAGACAATAAAAGAGTTGACACAAAAAACGGGATTGCTGCTGGAGGCAATATTGTTGATTCTGAACTGGTAGTCACGACTAAACCCTCGCGCCAATTTCAAAATCTTTCGAGCAGGGAGTCCTGCCCGAAAACCGATTCTGGGGTTAGTACCGAAGGTGGTGTCGCGGCTGGAGGAGACATTCAGAATAGTAAAATAAGAGTACATGGTATGCAGGGTAAATGAGGGCGGCTTGATGAGAATGAACCGTTATTTTCCGATATTTCTGCTTGTTTTTGTCTGCTTCGCACCGCATATCGCAGAAGCGTCCGAGCAGAATATAAAGGCGACCCATGGTGTGGCTGCCGGCAGAGATATTAAGGACTCAATAATTACGTTAGGTTATACCCCAGAGCAGGTCGCTAATCTCATCAGAGTTGCTCAAGCTGGTGATAAAAAAGAGCTACAAGCCGCTCGGAAAGAGATCGAAAAGTTGGGGAAAGACTTGGGGGTTCATCAAAATGCCGTTAAAACATTTTTGATGATTCTTGGTCAAAACGAAATTCCTCAGGATAAGCTGTTAGAAAATCTGATCGATATTGCCGAACAACACAAGGCATTGCTTGCCCGTAAGAGGGCTGAAGCTTCTAATAGTGTTGTAGCCGCCAGAGAACAAGTATTATTAGAAGAAGGCAAGCTTGATGAGCTTGGTAAATTGTTTGACGAGGTACAGAAAGCAGACGAAAAGGAAATTGAACGCATTGCCTCAAACCATTACAACCGTGCTAAATTATTTGCGATGCAATTCAAACCATTTGATGCTCTGTTGCATTATGCCAAAGCATATAAGTATCAACCACAGAATCAAGACTACTCATTTGCTTATGCAACAGCGTTGGTAATACAGAAACAATATGACGATGCTGAATCAGTTTTTGTGCAATCACTAAAACAATTAAGAGCAGAAGGAGATTCTAAAGATTCCCACAATGATCCGGAAATTGCCAGGCGGTTGAATACTCTTGGCGTTCTGTATAAAGAAACTCAGCGATTTGCTGACGCGGAAAAAGCATATCTAGAAGCCTTAAATATCTATAGTAGATTAGCACTGACAGATTCAATTCGTTTTGATTCAGAAGTAGCCATGATTAAGATTAATCTCGGCGGGCTCTATCAAGTTACGCAACGACAAGAAAATGCCGAAAATACATATAAAGAAGCTCTTGAAACATATCGCAAGCTTGCCATATTGAGCCCCATTCGTTATGAGCCGGATGTTGTAAGAATTCTGAATAACCTTGGAACACTTTATAAAGATACACATAGGCTGGAAGAATCTGAAAAAATGTATCAAGAGGCTCTGATTATTTATCGTAAATCAAGCAAAGCCAATCCTTCCATCACAGAGCCGAATATTTCCGCGCTTCTGAACAATCTTGGCGCACTTTATAAGGGGACTTTACGATTTGAAGAGGCGGAAAGAGCGTATCGAGAAGCTCTGAATATTGATCGTAAGCTTGCCAAAGATAACCCTTCAGTATTTCTTCCTGATGTCGCAATGAGGCTGAACAATCTTGGTGTCTTGTACAAAGACATAAAAAGATGGGAGGACTCGGAAAACGCCTACCAAGAGTCTTTAACAATCCGACGACAGCTTGCTAATTCCAGCCCAGCAGCCAACTTGCCGGATGTGGGGAGTACCCTGATAAATTTAGGAGTTCTCTGGAAGGATACACATAGACCGGACGAGGCGGAAAAGGCATTTCAAGAAGCACTAGGGATATTCCGCAAATTTGCCAAAACCAGCTCCTCTGCTTATTGCCTTGACTCAGCATAATCTTGGTCTTCTTTATCAAGAAACTCAACGGTATGAAGAATCGGAGAAAGCGTTTAGTGAGTCGCTTGAAATTCGTCGCAGGATGGCCAAATCCAATCCAGCGGCTTATGAATATGATTCTGCTCAAACCCTGTTTTGTTTGGGTATTCTCTATAAAGAAACTCAACGAATGGAGAAGGCAGAAAAAGCATATCTAGAGGCTCTCGAAATACGTCGAAAGCTCGCCAGGATTCACGTTGCCTATGAACTTGATGTCGCCCATTCCCTACATAATATTGGCATTGTTTATCAACTTACCCAACGCCCGACGGAAGCTGAAAAAGCATATCTAGAGTCACTTGTGATTCGTCGTAAACTAGCAAAATTTGATTTCGCACTCTATGGGGTAGAAGTTGAAAACATCCTCAGAAGTCTCGGATATCTTTATTATGCGACACAGCGACCTGAGGAAGCAGCAAGGGTCGTCAATGAGGCGGACAACATCAATAGCAGTATAAAGAAACAAAAAGGGGTCAACTAGGGCCGTTAAAGCATAAGTGTCGTGTCTCTAGCAGTGTCTGCCCTTGAGAACACAGGCAGAGAACACAGGCAGGGTCTGCCTTTGAAATTGGACAATTGATGCCACTGACCGGCAGTTTGACAGGCTTGAGTATGAGCTGTACGGGCTGACAGAAGGGGAGATTGCGGTGGTGGAGGGTGCCGGAAAGAGAGGGAAAATACACCTATGACTGCACGAGAAATTATCAAACTGGCTGTTTTTGAGGGTAAGCAGATACGCAAGATCATCCATGAAGGAGAGTGGTGGTTTGCAATCGTTGATGTTGTAGAGGTATTAACCGAATCCCCTACTCCACGCCAATATTGGGGAAAAGTTAAAAAAAGGGAATTTACGGATCTTCAGTTGTCCCCAGTTTGGGTACAACTGAAACTGGAGGCGTCTGACGGCAAAAAATACGCCACGGACTGTGCAAACGCAAAAGGCATGTTCCGCATCATCCAATCCATTCCATCCCCCAAAGCCGAGCCGTTCAAACAATGGCTCGCCCAGGTTGGGTATGAGAGAATCCAGGAGATTGAAAATCCGGAGCTTGCCCAGGACCGCATGAAGCAGCTGTACGAGCAGAAGGGCTATCCAAAAGATTGGATCGACAAGCGCTTGCGGGGCATAGCCATCCGCCAGAACCTGACCGATGAGTGGCAAGAACGGGGGATTTCCACGGAGCGGGATTTCAGTATTTTGACTGCCGAAATTGCTAAGGCGACGTTCGGCATTACCCCTTCAGGGCATATGGAACTGAAAGGGTTAACCAGGAAAAACGAAAACCTGCGCGACCATATGACCGATCTGGAATTGATCTTTACCATGCTTGGCGAAAAGGTTACGACCGAAATATCTCAGACAGAAAAACCGGATACGTTCGAAAAGAACAAAAAGGTGGCCAAACGTGGCGGAAGCGTGGCAGGAACCGCACGCAAGGAAACCGAAAAAGAACTGGGCAGAAGCGTTGTCAGCCCAGAGAACTTTTTGCCGAAAGCGCTTACGCCAAATGGGCAGAAGAAATGAAGGCCGTCATCCAGTGCATCAGCATCAGCGTCAAGGGGAGCAAAATCACGGTTTCACGCAGAGAACAGGGGAGTTACGTCTCGCCGACTGATAGTTATTTAGACGGAACTGGCATCAAACCGCTGTTTATTGTTCCAATTGGCGACGCACTGCGTAGCCAATTTAGCTGGACCCACTACCGCCTGCTGATGCGGATTGACGATTCTGACAAGCGCTTATTTTACGAGATCGAATGTGCCGCCAACAACTGATAAAGAAGGAATCATGGCCTTGGTCCGTGACGCAAAAAAACATCCCTGCCCGGATTGCACCTTCTGTCAGTGGTGTTCCGATGATCGCTGCCGCATGTGCCTCGGGCAGAAGGGGTGCGGCAGACAAAAGCTTTCCTTTGCCGAGCAGATAGAGTTGTTTGAATCAATGCAACTGGGTCGGAAGGACGGCTGATCGCCTCATGTCAGCATGTCGTTGGTTTTCAAATATTTGGCGCCGAACGATATCCGCTTGCATGAGGCTATTGCGCCGGCGGTGGAGAGTTGATTTGGCTTGGATCATGCAATACTTGGAGAAGGGCATTTGATCTCCCTATTCCTGATGACTGTACTGGAGCATCGATGAAAAATCGGAAGAGGTTGGGTGAAATCTTTGTGGCAAGCGGCCTGATTACGGAGAAAACCCTGGAACGGGCTCTGGCCCGGTCGAAACGTCAGAATAAAAAAGTCGGCATGGTGCTCGAGGAGATCGAGATGGTAACCGGTGAGGAACTGGCCTCGGCCCTGGCCGTGCAGTACGGTCACCGGGTGGTCAGTAACTTTGCCCGTTATGCGTTTCCGCCGGAACTGTTCAAGCTGATCCCGGAAGATGTGGCGATGCAGTACCTCCTCTTTCCGCTGAAAATTGAGAACAATAAGCTGGCTGTGGCAATGGCAGATCCTACGGAAACGAAGATCGTTTCCAACATTGCCGCCAACAACGACCTGACGCTCGTCCCCTTTATCGCCACGCGGAGGGATATTTTCGCCGCCATTGCCAGGCATTATCTGGGACGGGACTTGTCTGCTCCCCAGGAGAAATCGGTACTGGTGGCGGAGGACAACAAGCTCGTCTACACCATGCTCAACAACGTCCTGAGCAAAGAGGGATACCGGGTCATCCTGGCACAGGACGGGATGGATGCCTACAAGTCGACGATCGCTGAATCCCCCCAGGTCATCATCACCGACAAGGAGATGCCGAAGCTGGGCGGCTACGGCCTGTTTGACGCTTTGCGCGGACTGCCGGAAACGAGGCATATCCCGATCATACTCCTGACGGGTGATTCATCGGCTGAGGAAGAGTCGCGGGCATTCGAGAAGGGGTTTTTTGATTTCATTACCAAGCCGGTCAAGGAGGTCACCCTGGTGACGCGGGTGAAGCGGGCTTTCCAGTCGGTTGAGCGGGAGTTCGTTAATCCATAGAAGCCGAACCCCGATGAACGGGATAAGTCCCTTCACGAAAAATTCTTCGCAAAAAACATGCAAATAATTTTTCTAAGGGACTAATGCTCTGGCGATACAACGAAAGAAGGCGGGGATGTGCATCCCCGCCTTCTTTCGTTTCAAGGTCCTGACGTTATTCATGCGTTATCATTTCTTGCCGAGTTCCATGGAACGAGCGGTCGCGGCATCCACGCCGTTGATGACGGCACAGCGGAACCGATCCTTTTCCAGGGCATGCATGCCGGCGATGGTCGTGCCCCCGGGGGAAGTCACCTTGTCGCGGAGCACCGCGGGGTGTTCACGGGTTTCGAGCAGGAGCCTCGCTGTGCCGAATACCGTTTGCGCGGCAAGGCCGGTGGCAATGTCGCGGGAAAGACCGTTTTTGACCCCGGCATCGGAGAGCGCCTCGATGAAGGTGAGGACGTAGGCCGGGCCGCTGCCGGAAAGGCCGGTGACCGCATCCAGCAACTTTTCTTCCACTATCCAGGCCTTGCCTACCAGTTCGAAGATATGGCGGGCAAGGGCGATGTCGTCGCCGGTGGCGTGGGCGCCTTTGCTGATGGCGGAGGCGCCTTCCATCACCAGTGCCGGTGTGTTGGGCATGACCCGCACAACCCGCGGTGTTCCCGGCAACATGGCCTCGATGGCGGCGGTGGTTATGCCGGCCAGGATGGATATGACGGGCTTGTCCGGGCTGATCGAGCCTTTTATGCCGTTCAGCGCCTCGCTGCAGACCTGCGGCTTGACGGAGAGTATTATCACATCGCAATCGGCTGCAACGGCATTGTTGTCGATGAAGACATTAACGCCGTAGCGCTCCCGGAGAAATTCCCGACGCCCTGCTGCCGGCTCCGCCACCGCAAGTTCCTTTGCCGGCATGCCTCCTGCCAGGAGCCCCTTGATCAGGGCCTCTGCCATGTTACCTCCGCCAATGAAACCGATTTTCTTGTCCTTCAGCATGGAGTATTCTCCTTTTTTCTTGTTCTTGGGTTGTAACGCCATCTGATAGGTAATAAATCCGTGTTCAAAAGTCAATAAATTTGGATTAAGGCGAAATATCCCCCCCGCTTTCATTTCCTGCCGGTGTCTGTCTTTTGCTGAAAAATGTAAAAAACGGAATGCGCATATTTGCGAAAAATCACCATTTTAATGTCTCCGCTGCGATGCGGTTTCGGTTGTTTATAAAAAATATTTTTGATGACAAAAAAAAGTTTGACATGCTAATTTATATATATTATAAACCACTGCCTGCGAGCCGAGGTTAAACAGAAAGTTTACAAATGCTAAACTTGGCGTTAGACAGAATGTTTAGAGATGCTAAACTTGTTATTAGACAGAAAGTTTACTATAGGTAAACTTTTCATAATACAAAATGTTTACGGTTGCTAAACTTGGGAGGTTTGCTTGAAGATTGGTGAGAGGTTAAAGCGGCTCAGAATGATCAACTCCCTGACCCAGGAAGAGTTGGCCAGCCGCGCTGACCTTACCAAGGGTTACATTTCCCAGCTGGAAAATGATGCTACCTCGCCTTCTATCGCCACGCTGAAGGACATCATCGATGTCTTCGGCGTAAGCATGCAGGAGTTCTTCAGCGAAGTTACCGACGAGGATATCGTCTTCGGCAAGGATGCACGGGTTCAGGCCACTGACGACGACGACAAGATCAAGGTCGAACTGCTGGTGCCAGGTGCCCAGAATCGGGAAATGGACCCGGTCCTCGTCACCCTCGACCCCGGCGAGGAGATGGATGAGCAGCCTTTTCACGAGGGGGAGGAGTTCGGTTACGTGCTTCTGGGCAAGGTGCAGTTGAAGCTGGACGACAAGCTTTACACCGTCAAGAAGGACGAGTGCTTCTACTTCACCTCCGACAAGCGGCATACGGTGAAGAACGCCGGCAAGACCCCGGCGAAGATTTTATGGGTGGTGACGCCACCCACGTTTTATTATTAAACGCTGAACGCAGCACGCACAAGAAGGAGGCATATATATGAGCAAAGTATTGATAATCGGAGCAGGTGGAGTCGGCGGGGTCGTCACGCACAAGTGCGCCCAGGCGAAAGACGTAATCACCGGTATCACCCTGGCTTCCCGTACGGAGTCGAAATGCAAGGCCATAGCGGCCCAGATCGACTTTCCCGTGAAGACCGCCCAGGTCAATGCCGACAATGTGCCCGAGCTGGTGGAGCTCATCAGGAAGGAGCAGCCAAAGCTTGTTATCAACGTTGCCCTCCCGTATCAAGACCTGACCATTATGGATGCCTGTCTGGCAACGGGGGTCGATTACCTGGACACAGCCAACTACGAGCCGCTCGACACTGCAAAATTCGAGTACAGCTGGCAATGGGCGTACCAGGACCGGTTCCGCGAAAAGGGGCTCATGGCCCTTCTGGGAAGCGGTTTCGATCCGGGGGTGACAAACGTCTATACGGCCCTGGCTGCGAAAAAATACCTGGACGAGGTGCAGGAGATCGACATCATCGATGCCAACGCCGGCAGCCACGGCCAGCCTTTTGCCACCAATTTCAATCCGGAGATCAACATTCGCGAGGTCACCGCAACCTGCCGCCACTGGGAAAACGGCCGGTTCGTTGAGTCGCCACCGCTCTCCACCAAGCATGTCTTCGATTTCCCCGAGGGGATCGGCCCGATGAACATCTACCGTCTCTACCACGAGGAGATGGAGTCGCTGGTCAAGCACATACCGACCATAAGCAAGGCCCAGTTCTGGATGACCTTCTCCGACAACTACCTGAAGCACCTGGAGGTGCTGCAGAACGTGGGTATGACCCGCATCGACGAGGTGGAGTTCAACGGTCAGAAAATCGTGCCGATCCAGTTCCTGAAAGCCCTCTTGCCCGATCCCGGCTCTCTCGGGCCGCTCACCAAGGGCAAAACCTGCATCGGTGTCATCGCACGCGGCATCAAGGACGGGAAGCGCAAGCAGGTCTACATCTACAACATCTGCGACCACGAGGCCTGCTACCGGGAAGTCAAGTCCCAGGCCATCAGCTACACCACCGGCGTGCCGGCGGTGGTCGGGGCGATCATGATGCTCACCGGTAAATGGCACAAACCGGGTGTCTGGAATATGGAGCAGTTCGATCCGGAAGCGTTCCTGGAAGTGCTCGGACCGATGGGCCTGCCGACAGTCGTCGTCGACGGCGGCGAGTGGCCGGAACTGTAACGGAAATGTAGGGGCGGGGTTTCCCCGCCCCATGCCTGTTAATCATTGATCATGTCGGGCGGGGGTACCCCGCCCCTACAGAAGGTTGAAAATTGACTGGTATCGATATCGACAAAATCCTTGAGCTCGCCCCATCCCCTGCCTACGTGGTGGACCTGGGACGCCTTCGCCACAATCTCGCCATCCTGGACGAAGTCCAAAAGCGGAGCGGTGCCAAGATCCTGCTTGCCCTCAAGGCGTTCTCCATGTGGAGCGTTTTCCCCATCATCAGGGAGACCCTGCAAGGGGTCTGCGCCAGCAGCCCATGGGAGGCACGCCTCGGCCGGGAGGAGTTCGGCCGCGAGGTGCACAGCTTTTCCGCCGCCTTCAAGGAGAGCGACGTGGTTGATCTCCTCGAAACCTCGAACCATCTCGTCTTCAACTCGTTTGCCCAATTGGAACGCTTTCGTCCGCTCTGGGAAAAAGAGCGTGGGCGGGTGTCGGTGGGCTTAAGGGTCAACCCGGAGCATGCGGAAGGGCACACCGCCATCTACGACCCTTGCGCGCCGAAATCGCGCCTCGGCATCCGCCGCGCCGAATTCGAAGGCCGTTCCCTGAGCGGAGTCGACGGGCTTCACTTCCACACCCTCTGCGAGCAGCTCTTCGAACCACTGGAGCGAACGGCCCGTGTCTTCGAAGAGAATTTCGGTGAATTCCTCCACGGCATGCGGTGGCTGAACCTGGGGGGCGGGCATCACATCACCCGCGAAGGTTACAACATCGACGCCCTCGTGGATCTGGTGCGCTATTTCCGCGAGAAGTATGACATCGAGGTCTATCTGGAGCCGGGTGAGGCCATCGCCATCGGCACCGGCGTTCTCGTAGCCGAGGTCCTTGACGTGGTGCGCAACGAGATGGAGATCGCCATTCTGGATGTCTCGGCCACCTGCCACATGCCCGACATACTGGAGATGCCATATCGGCCGGAAATCGAGGGCGGTTTCGCTGCCGTCGAGAAGGCCTGCACCTACCGCCTCGGCGGCCCTTCGTGCCTGGCGGGGGACGTCATCGGCGACTGGTCTTTCGATGCGCCGCTGAAGGCCGGTGACCGGCTGGCCTTTCTCGACATGGCACACTACACCATGGTCAAGACCACGACCTTCAACGGCATCCATCACCCCCACATCTGCACCTTCGAACCGCAGACCGGGGAGTTGAAGGTGGTACGGAGCTTCGGGTACGAGGATTTCAAGGGGCGCCTTTCGTAGGGGTGATTCATGGATCGCCCCTACAAAACGTCATAACCTTTTTTACAAAAAACCACCGTCAGTGCAGCGATGTCAGATTCGTGATGATAACAGCGGCGGAGAGGAGTCCGGCCCGCAGGCGTAGCAGCGCTACGTCGAGGAGCCGGGCGACGAGCCGACGTTGTTAGCGCGCGAATATGGCATCGCCAGGAGAAAATATGGAACGCTGGTCGATCAATGACTCCGCAAAGATTTACAACCTCAACAACTGGGGCGCCGATCTTTTTTCTATCAACAAAAAAGGGAACGTTTGCGTCCACCCTTCGTCCAATTCGAAGCACTCCATCGACCTTCGGGCTCTGGTTGACGATCTGATCAAGCGGAAGATCAAGCCCCCCATTCTCCTCCGCTTCATGGACGTTCTGCAGGGGCGGATCGCCTCCATCAATCGCGTTTTCAAGAATGCCATCCAGGAGAACAATTACCCCGCGAAATACCAGACGTTCTATCCCATCAAGGTGAACCAGCAGCGGCAGGTGGTGGAGGCGATCGCCAACTTCGGCAAGCGCTACAACATCGGCCTGGAGGTCGGTTCCAAGCCGGAACTGGTGGCCGGGATTTCCTTCGCAACCGGGAACAACCTCCCCATCATCTGCAACGGCTACAAGGATACCGAATACATCGAGATGGTCCTCTCCGCCACCAAGATCGGCTACGACATAACCCTGGTCGTCGAGAAGCTGTTCGAGCTGGAAAAGATCATCGAGCTGGCCAAGAAGACGGGCGTTCAGCCGAAACTGGGAATCCGGGTCAAGCTCTCTTCCAAGGGGACCGGGAAATGGGCCACTTCCGGTGGCGAAGACGCCAAGTTCGGCCTGCGCATGTCGGAAATCATCGCTGCCATCGAGATGCTGGGAAAGCACGATCTCATCAAAAGCGTGAAGCTCCTCCATTTCCATATCGGCAGCCAGATCACGAAAATCGACAAGATCAAGACCGCCCTCATCGAAGGGGCACGGATTTACGCCGAGATGCGGAAGTTGGGGGTCGGCATCGAATATCTGGATATCGGCGGCGGCCTGGGGGTCGATTACGACGGCTCCAAATCCAGCTATTTCTCCAGCGTCAACTATTCCATCGACGAATACGCCAACGACGTCATCTACCAGATCAAGAACATCTGTGAAGACGCCGGGGTGGAGTGCCCCAACATCATCTCCGAATCGGGGCGGGCCACGGTCGCCCACTACTCGGTGCTGGTGACCAACGTCCTCAACACCAACACCCAGAACATCATGCCCGATTTCGAGGCGACCCTGAACGAGGCGGACAAACTGGCTCCCACCGTCAAGAAGCTGGTGGACATCTACAAGAGCATCGATCGCTACAGCTTGCGGGAGGATTATCACGATACCCTCCAGCTGATTCAGGAAGCGGTCAGCCTCTTCAACCTGGGCTATCTGACGCTGAACGACCGGGCCATGGCCGAATGGCTCTACGGGAAGATCATTCGCAAGATCAACAGCATCGTGGAGAAGATCAAGCCGATTCCCGAAGAGTTGCAGAACTTTCAGCTCTCGCTGCGCCAGACCTACTTTGCCAACTTTTCACTGTTCCAGTCGGTTCCCGACTCCTGGGCCATCGACCAGCTCTTCCCCATCGTCCCGATCCAGCGCCTGAACCAGAAGCCGGACGTGATCGCCTCCATCGCTGACATCACCTGCGATTCCGACGGCGAGATCACCAGCTTCGTGGGGGAAAACGGCAGGACCAAATTCCTTCCGCTGCACAAGATCCGCAAGGACGAGGCGTACTACATCGGTTTCTTCCTGATCGGCGCCTACCAGGAGATCCTCGGGGATATGCACAACCTGTTCGGCGACACCAACGCCGTGCACATCACCTTCAACAAGAAGACCGGCTACATAATCGATACGGTCATCAACGGCGATGCCACCTGGGAAAGCCTGAAATACGTACAGTACAAGGGGCCGGAGATACTGAAGCGGGTCCGCGACAACCTGGAAAAGGATGTGGCGCTGCGCAAGATTTCCATCGAAGAGAGCAGTCATTTCCTGGAACTCCTGGATAGAACGCTCCTTGGCTACACCTATCTGGGAGAGTAAAAAACTGTTCAACGTTCGAGGTTCGACGTTCCATGTTGAAAACCACGTAGAACATAGAACGTCGAACATCGAACATAAAAAAGGCGCGGCAATTCATTGCCGCGCTTTTTTAATTGGGTAAACTTGTGGCATCACGGGTTGAAACGGAGAAGCTATTGTTCAGCGGTATTACAGGCAATGTGTTGATACTGGGGATGGTAAGCTTTCTTACCGATGTCTCCAGCGAAATGATCTATCCGCTCCTGCCGCTCTTCCTGACCACGGTGCTCGGCGCCGGCCCCGCCTTTCTCGGCGTGATCGAGGGGGTGGCCGAATCGACCGCTTCCCTGTTGAAACTTTTTTCCGGGATAGCCTCCGACAGGGTAAGGGACCGGCAGAAGCTGGTGCTTTTCGGTTACACCGTTTCCGCATGCGCCCGGCCGCTCATAGCCCTGGCCGCAACACCTGCCTTCGTGCTGTTCGTCCGTTTCTTCGACCGGGTGGGGAAGGGGATACGGACCTCGCCGCGCGATGCCCTGATTGCCGATTCGGTCGACAGTTCCCTGCGGGGCAAGGCATTTGGTTTTCACCGCTCCATGGACCATGCGGGGGCCATAGTCGGTCCGTTGATTGCCACGCTTCTCCTCACTTTTTTCATCAAGGACATCAGGACCATTTTCTGGCTTGCCGCAATTCCCGGCTTGCTGGCCGTATTGCTGATAATTCTGCGGGTCAGGGAAGTTTCGCGGAAAAGAGGAGAAAACGGCGCTTTCATGCGCATGGTTCCCCGTGGAAAACTGAGAACCTATCTCATTATTCTCTTTCTCTTCACCCTCGGCAATTCATCGGATGCGTTCCTTCTGCTCAAAGCGGGGCAACTCGGCGTTACTCCGGCCCGGATCCCGCTCGTCTGGATGTTCTTTCATCTGGTCAAGATGCTTTCCTCAATGCCGTTCGGCGCACTTTCAGACCGGATCGGCAGGCGCAGTATCATTGTCAGCGGCTGGTGCGTCTATGCGCTGGCGTACGCCGGTTTTTCCCTGGCTGCGACCGAGCTGCACGTCTGGCTTCTCTTCGCTTTCTACGGGCTGTTTTACGGGTTGACCGAAGGGGTGGAAAAAGCCTTGCTGGTCGATATCGCCGACCCCGGCGAGCGGGGCGGAGCGTTCGGCTGGTACAATTTTGCCATCGGGGCCGGCGCACTTCCCGCCAGTCTGATCTTCGGCATTATCTGGCAAAAAGCCGGATCGCAGGCAGCCTTTGCCTTTGGCGCTTTCCTTGCTTTATTGGCCGCAATTTTATTGGCGTTCCTGATAAATACTAAAGAAAACCCTGGCAAACGCCGATAAATAAAACATTCAGGCCGCCGGAGGGAAAACTTGACTGATCGATTAACAGAAAAAGCAGAAGAGAAGATCATGACGGACTGTTGCCGATCAACCATCCTTGACCAGGCAGCGCTGGACAACATTCGTTCGTTGAACAACGACGCAGAGCCCGATGTATTGGGCAAGGTCGTGTCCATTTATCTGCGCAATTCACCACAACTCCTGCGTAGTCTCAGTGAAGCTGTAGCAAAATGCGATGCGCCGGTCATCGAACAAACAGCACATAGTTTGAAATCAAGCAGCGCAATGCTCGGCGCAATGAAACTGGCGAACCTTCTCACGGAGCTTGAGGAGGTCGGCCACAATCATTCCGATGTAAATCCCTGCGAACTCGTGTCGGCCGTTGAAGCGGAATTTATCCAGGTGTGCAAAGCGTTGAAGGCTGAATTGCAGGCTACGTGTAACGAATTTGAGTAAGTTCCGATCCGATTTTACCCGCCAGGTTTTCCACCTTTATCCTTCCGCGAAACTATAACATTCCTTAAACGTTGTTAAAAATCCCAACTTTTGCGGTAGTACTGCGCTTCTCTTGAAATATTCGTTCAAGTTTTTTTTGGTTATGTCGAAAAAGTATAAAAGTGAACAGTTTGAGTGTTCACTCTGTCAGTAATCATTGTGGCAGCAGATATTTTACAGGAGTCAATAAGCTGACGTCACCTTATTGACTCTGTGACAATTTTGAGTAAGCCCCGTTTATTCTTATAGTGTATTAGATAAAATTTAATATCGCGTAATCCGTTGTTTATATGGACGAATAATTAAAATAAATGTATTTAATAAGCAAATATTCACACAGTAATACATGTTTTCGATTGGCAGGGATTATGCTTTAGTAATAACGAATTAATTTTTTTTGTCATTCTTCAGTAAGTAAGCGCTTACCATAAATACAGTCAGACGACACATTTGGCACATATATGCGGAGTTTTGGATCAACATGGATAAAGTCTCTTCCACGAACGACAATATTATTAAAGCTGCCTTGAAGCTCTTTTCCGAAAAGGGTTATCTCGGAGCAACAACAAGAGAAATTTCAAGGGAAGCAGGTGTTTCCGAAGTGACACTGTTTCGGCATTTCCCGGCAAAAGAAAAACTGTTGGAAGAGGTTATCGGCAAATATTCGTTCCTGCCTGCATTGAAAGACCTCCTGTCTGAAATTCACGATCTGTCATACATGGACGCATTGACCCTCATTGCTCAGCGGCTGCTTGACTTCCTCGTCATGCGAAAAGACTGGATACGCATCATGCATGCGGAAGTGCAGAGATCGCCTGAAAGCAAATTGCACGGTATTTTCCATGGACTCATGGAAGAGTTTTACAATACTTTGGCTGTTTACTTCAAGACGATGCAGGAAAAAGGTGCGTTGACAGATTTTGACCCTGCATATGGAGCAAGGGCATTCCACGGTATTTTCTTCTGCTATTTCAATATGGAAGATGTGCTGAGACGCGATCGGTACAGAATTGCAGACCGGAACAAGGCGATCAGTGAGTTTGTGACCATTTTCGTTAAGGGAACAGAAAGGTGACGATGTTAATCTTTGCAAATCCTGGGAAAGGAGAAAAATGCAGTCCTGAAACGGGCAAAATTGTGTTGGAGGAGGTGAAATCCTGATTACGAACGACTGTTGAATTTTGATTGTGGTTGCATTTAATGTTTGGAAAGGAGGTTCATTTAATGGGGATCAAAGGGTTATTAAGATTGCTTCTGTTCATCTCCATGCTGACCGCTACAACTAGCTGGGCGGCAGAGATACATGGCAGAAGTTCCACCCAGTTTCTCTCATTCAGCAATGAGTTGCTGGATGACAAGCGACAGATAGAATTAGCCGAATATCTGCGCTTCTCCGTCACTAACATCGATAAGGCCGGGAAATTCTCCATCTACGGTTATGGCAGGGGGTCGCAGGACTTCACCAACGGTGAAGGGCTGAATGGTCGCCTCTATTACCTTTATGGCGACTATCGCGATCTGTTCGACAAAATCGACCTGAAAATAGGTCGCCAGTTTGTCAACCTCGCAGCAGGAAGCGCCATTATCGACGGCGCCCAGGTTGACCTGAAAAATATCGGCCCGGTAGCATTCACCGTATTGGGCGGCCGGGATGTCGTTTTCGGGCTGAACGGCGAGATCGGCGACGCCACCAACACGATTCTTGGCCTTGGCGCCTATCTGACCGGCTTCTCGAAGACCGATGCAGAAGTGAGCTGGTTCCGCAAATGGGACGGAGGCGATGTGGCACGTGACATCATCGGCCTTGCGGCCAAGCAGTACCTGTTGAACAACGTCAAGGTCTACGGCAATGCCAGGTATGACATTACCGCGGAAACATTCAACGAGGTTCAGGGCGGGTTGAAATACTATCCGACATCGAACCTGATCTTTACCGGAGAGTACTACCAGAGCTACGCAACCTTCGACACCACGTCCATATACTCTGTTTTTGCCGTCAACAAGTATAGTGAAGGGGTGTTCCGGGCCGATTACATCTTCAACGACATGGTGTCGGTCAATGCCGGCTACAACCGGCAGGGTTACGGAGAAGGTGCAGCTGCAAACGTTTATCACGCAGGAATCGGTGTCCGTCCCATCGAGCCCCTCAAGCTGAATGTGGAATACGACAACCGAACCGGCTACTACGGCAGCACAAGCGGCGTATTGGCTGACGTGGCCTACGACATCAACAAGGCATCCCAGGTCGCAGGCGGCATCACCTATGACGTTTACCAGCGTGATGCGCTCACCGGCGACGAGATTGCTCGCAGATACTGGCTGGGCGGCAAATACAAGCTGGCCAGCAATATGGCAGTGTCCGGCCGCATCCAGGACGACGTCAATGCGCGTTTCAGCCGTAACGTCTCCGGGCGCGTGACGTTCGATTACGATTTCTAGAAAGGGGGTGCTACTGTGAAGAAATTGTTGTTTGTTTGTATGCTTCTGTTGATGTCTGCCTTGTATGTCACGCAGGCTACGGCTCAGAAACAGCCACACAAGGAATACGCCGAATCGAAGCTTTCCGAGTGCAACAGCTGCCACAAGGCTGAAGGTATAGCGCCCAACCATGACAGTGACTGGGTTCGCAGCCACCGTTCCTTGGCAAGCAAGGCGGGTAACAACTGCGCCGAGTGCCATAATCAGTCGTTCTGTCTCGATTGTCACAAGGGGGGCGGAATAAATGCCGATCTTTCCACGGCCACCTTCGGGCGGGACTATATTCCCAAAAGCCACCGGAGCGATTTTGTCACCATCCATCCGATCAAGGCCCTGGACAATCCGCAGACCTGTTACCGTTGCCATGACCAGAAATACTGCACCGCGTGCCATGACCGTTTCCCGAAAGGAAAGCTGCGGATCAAGTCGCACCTGATGAGCGGTCCTGATCACCAGGTATACAGGTTTGCCGTAAACGAGCATGCAACCGAGGCGCGGAGGAACCTGCAATCCTGCCAGACCTGCCATCCGGAAGGGGATGTCTGCATCCAGTGCCATAGCGCAAAGACAAGCGGCGCCAATCCGCATCCGCGCAACTGGAAAGACATCAGCGGCAATTACAAGGATAAGGCGGGTACCAGGATTTGTCTTAAATGCCACCTGCCCGGAACTATTTAATTGAGTCAACTACCAACGAAGGAGGATTCAGCATGAGTAGAAAAGTATTCAAGTATTCAGCAGTGATTGCTTCGCTTCTGGCGACTGCGCTCTTCGCCGGCTGCGGCACCAGCAACAAGGAGGGGAGCGACCCATCAGCAGTGGCTGATGTGCCCAAGGTCTCCGAGTCCGCCTGCGCCCAGTGCCATGGGGCTTCCGTCGATCATGTGACAGGCGACAATATTTACAAAGATTACATTGCCTCTTCGCATTTTACCAATAACTTCCGCCTCGTGGGATGCCAAGACTGCCATGGTGGCGGCTCACAGCACAACGGGGTCGGTCCTCTTCCTTATCCCGATCCCTCCGCAGCGGGTAAATGTTTCGACTGCCACAAACCTGCTTTCCTCGGCAACTACGAGGCTACAAAAGTGGCAACTGCCGTTGAGAAAGCCCACTTTTACAACATGACCGCCTCGCAGCTCGATCCGGACAATTTTGCACCGGCCATGTATGTTAGCGCCAATTACCAGAAGTCCTGCACCAGTTGTCACGACCCCCATAAGGGCAACAACGGCGTCGGCCAGGAGCACAAGGATTGGGCAGAATCGGGCCACGGCAAAGTGGACAGCCCTGCCTGGGCTGACGAGGATTTCAAAGAGAATACCTCCTGTATCCGCTGCCACACCTCGACAGGCTTCATTGACTATGTAAGCTCGGGATATACGCTCCCGACCACTACTTGGGCAAAAGCCGGCGATACAACCCGCGAAGTCATTACCTGCAAGGCTTGCCACACCGACTACAACTTTAAGAACAGAGTCCGAAACGCAGGCGCATTCACAGCTCCGTACAACAGCGGCAAGAACCCGAAGGCTTTTCCCAATGTTGGCGCCTCCAACCTGTGCAACGCCTGTCATGCCGGGCGTGAAAGCGGCGATACGGTTAAAGGCTTGACCTCCTTTACCAACACGAGCTTCAAGAATTCCCATTACCTGGCTGCTTCTGGGGTATTTTACGGTCAGGCCGGCTTCCAATATTACACTTCCAATGTGAAGTATGATACGGGATATAATACCGGCAAAAAGGATACCGCCACGACATTTGCTGCAACCTGGAACCATGGCAAAATTGGTGTGAATAATTTCAACAACAGCGGCTATTCCGGCCAGTGTGTTGGCTGTCACTTCGGTAACGGAGGGGTATACGCCAATTATTCGTCCCATACTCTATCAGCTGTCAATGTCGCTCACAGCACGGGCGCAACCGGCTGCTTCGGATGTCATTCCAGTGAAGATATCTCAACCTTGGTCGAGGAAGAAAAAGCTCTATTTGATCGCGGGATGGATTTCTTCAATTTCACACTCGCCCAGAATAATATTTTCTACACCACTAACTACCCGTACTTCATGACATCGGCGGGCGGTACTACGGCAATCAAAAACTGGACATATGCTGCAACTGTGCCTGTCGGTCCGGCAACAGGAAACGGTGCGAACAACATGGGCGCTGCCTTCAACTATAATCTCCTTTTGAAAGAAAAAGGCGCCCACGTCCATAACCGTTCTTATGCCCGTCGGTTGATTTTCGACTCCATACAGTACCTGCAGAAAGGGGCAGTTACCTACTCAATTTCCACTGGAAGCATAGGTGGCGTAACAGATCCCAACAGCCAGGTTTCCTTCACGGCTTATTCTACGGCACAACCTACCGGTACGATCAGCATTACAGGTCTTAAGGGATGGTTGCTGAGAAGCTCGGGTGGAAAATACTACAGGCGTTAGTTTTCGAATTGTTCTGACATTAAGCCCCGTCTCGCAAGAGGCGGGGCTTTTTTGTGGTGCGATAGCTTGCGTCTGCTAGAATCAAATCACAAGGGAAATATTAAGTTGCTTTGTAATCGGAATCTTAAGCCTATGAAACTGCGTTTCGACAAAATTCGCATGCTGACGATCTGCGTCGGATTGTCCGTCCTGGCGCACCTCCTGCTGCTCTTTCCGTTGGGGAAACTCGGCAGCTACAATTTCGCCAGGCCGGTCAACCCGCTCCAGGCTGTCATGGTGGACTTGGCGCGAACTGGCGATGATGTCGGGGCTGACAAGGAATCTGGCCACACCAGTGACACTGCCAGTGCGGCAGGAGATGCGGAAGATGAGTCAAGCCATGTCCCAATGGGTGGAGAGTCATTTGATGCGCCGCTGCAAGAAGGGCGTTGGGCTGTGCCTGTAACGGCGGCGGACGAAAATGTACCGGGCACGAACAAGGCCGACTCCCTGCAGAACAATGTGTCGAATAGTGAGACGACACCCGCGGCATCACGGAAAAATTCGCCTCTATATGTGATTCAGCCACCGTTGAGAACCGCGAGCGAGTTCCTGGCAACGGAACGGGAAAAGCTCACCTACCAGATAAGCATGTTCGGTCTACCGGTAGGGATTGCCGAACTGGAGGCAAAAAAAGAGCAGGGGGAGATCAGGATCACGCTTAGGGTCAAGTCAAACTCCGTCTTCTCCAGCCTTTACCCCGTGGACGATCTCGTCGAGACGCGGCACATCGGCGGCAATTTCATCCTCACCAGGATCAGGCAGCAGGAAGGATCTTTCAGGAGCGACAGGGGGTTCACCATCATGCTGCGGGAAAAGAAAGTGTTCTGGATCGACCGCCTCAAGAACCGCAGCACGACGGAGCCGATTCCGAACGGCGAGGTGCTTGACATCATTTCCGGGCTTTATTATTTGAGAAACCGGCCGTTGCAGGTCGGCAAGACCGAGCTGCTCCAGGTCTTCGACAGCGATACCTACGCCCCATTACCCGTCGAGGTCCTGCGGCGGGAACAGGTGCGGCTTCCGGGATTCAGGAACGCCGACACCATAGTGATCAAGCCGCTCCTGAAGACCGACGGCATATTCAAGAGGACCGGCGATGTGACGATCTGGCTGACCGATGACGACTTCAGGGCGCCGGTGAAGGTGGAGACACAGATACCCCTCGGCAAGGTGACGGTGGAACTGCTGTCGGCGGAGACCCCGCGCTGATTTGGCGGAAAAGCCCCGGAGCATTCGAGGGCTTTTTTTGTGGTGCGCAGGTTGGCAGCGCTTTATTGAAAAAATAATTACTTGAAAAGCCTCGGGGAGCACCCCGTGGCTTTTTTACTTTATGGCGACGGTAACAGTCAAGCCGTTCTGTGTCTGCCGGGCGAAAAAAAATGCTGATTGAGTGGATATTTGAACAAAGGGTGGTACATTCTATATTTGTAATTAAGTGCGACTAATAACGTGCTGAAGATGTTGCTGGAATAACTGGGAGAGGCGGTGTCGGCTCAGAAAGTTTTCTTGTTGAGGAGGTAGAGGCATGATGCCGAAAGTCACGTAGTTCAGTTGCAATAAAATCAAGAAAGGAGGTCCATTGAATGGGAATTAAAGGGGTATTACGCTTTCTTTTGTTTGTATTTCTGCTGTCCGCTACAAGCGGGTGGGCGGCAGATATCCATGGCAAAAGTTCAACTCAGTTGCTCTGGTTTAACGATTTTTACAATGGTCGCCAGATCGAATTGGGTGAGTACCTGCAATTTTCTGTGACCAAGCTTGACAAGGACGGCAAATTTAACATCTACGGTTACGGCAGGGGCACCCAGGACCTGACCAACGGTGAAGGTCTGAACGGACGTCTTTACTACCTCTATGGCGATTACCGCGATCTTTTCGACAAGCTCGATGTCAAGCTGGGCCGTCAGTTCGTCAATCTGTCTGCAGGAACCACCATCATCGACGGCGGCCAGGCGGACCTGAAAAACATCGGTCCTGTGGCATTTACCGTCTTGGGTGGCCGTGACGTGGTTTTCGGGATCAACGGCGAACTAAGCCGCGACGGAAATTATGCCTTGGGGATGGCGGCCTATCTGACCGGCTTCAGGAAAACCGACCTGGACGTCAGCTGGTTCCGCAAGTGGGACGAGGGGGATGTCTCCCGCGACATCGTGGGCGGCTCATTCAAGCAATACCTTTTGGACAGCGTCAAACTTTACAGCAATGCCCGCTACGACCTGACAAGCGAGGTTTTCAACGAAGTGCTTGCGGGAATCAAGTACTTTCCCACGGCCAACCTCGTCCTGACCGGTGAATGGTTCCAGAGTTACCCCACCTTCGATACAACCAGCATTTATTCGGTCTTTGCGGTCAACCGCTACCAGGAAGGTGTGGTCCGGGCCGACTATACGATCAATGAAAACATAGCAGTCAATGCCGGATACAGCCGGCAGGACTACGGAGAGGACGGGACCGCAGATGTTTATGAAGCGGGCTGCACCCTGCGGCCGATCAACACCTTGACGATCGGGCTTGCCTACGACCGTCACGAGGGGTATGGCGGCCACCTGGACGGCGGGACCTTTGATGTGACCTGGGATGCCACGAAGGAACTGATGCTTGCAGGGGGGCTCACCGTAGATGCCTACAACAGGGATTTCTTCCCGACCGCGTCCGGCAACGAGATCGCACAGAAATACTGGCTGGGCGCCAAATACAGGATGGGGAGGAACATGGCGGCTTCCCTGCGGATAGAAGACGACGTGAACGTTACTTACAACAGCAACGTTCAGGGACGCTTTGTTTTTGACTACAGTTTTTAGAAAGGGGGTGCAGTTGTGAAAAAATTGCTGATTGTTTTTATGATTTTCTCCTTCTCAGCCATATATGTGCAGCTGGCTGTCGCCCAGAAGGAATCCCACAAGGATTACGCTGACATGAAAATTCCCGAATGCAACAGTTGTCACAAGACGGAGGGGATCGTCCTCAATCATGACGCCGACTGGGTCCGGGGCCATCGGGTCCTGGCAAGCAGAGGCGGCGCAAATTGCAATCAGTGCCATGACCAGGCCTCCTGCCTCGACTGCCATTCCGGCGGCGGCATCGATGCGGACCTGCAAACCCAGAACTACCGGAGGGATTACATCCCCAAGAGCCATCGCAGCGACTTCCTGGAGATTCATCCCATCAAGGCATTGGACAACCCACAGACCTGCACCCGTTGCCATGATCAGAAATACTGCACACAGTGTCATTCCCAGTTCCGGGGCACGGATCTGCAGTTCCTCTCCCATCGGCGCCAGTTTCGGGATATTTCACTCTCCAGCGTTGGTCCGAAACACGAAATTTTCAACCCTACGCAATGTCAGACCTGTCATCCCGGCGGCATCCTCCCCAGCCACAAGTGGGCGGGTGACCATGCCACCGAGGCGCGGCGCAACCTGCAGTCATGCCAGACCTGCCACGGTGACGGCGACGTCTGCCTGAAGTGCCACAGCGCCCGACAGAATTCGGGATTGCGGGTAAACCCCCATCCGCGTAACTGGGGTTCGATCAAGGGGAATCTTAAGGACAAGAGTAATGGCAGAAGCTGCATCAGATGCCACGATAGTTTCTAATCAATTCTGAAAGGAGGAAGTTTACATGTGTAGAAACATCCTGTTAAGATCTATGGCACTGACGTCCTTCCTGCTTGCCGGGCTGCTCGGCGGTTGTGGAGGAAATGGCGGTACCGCGGCGCCCACCGCGGCAAAAGTGCAGAAAGGGGACCCGGCTATTGCGGGCGCCGCGGGGTTTGTCGGTTCCGAGAAATGCCAGCCTTGTCATCCCAAACACTTTGTCGGCTGGTCAAACACGTTGCACAACAAGCCCCTTAAATATTTTTCCGAGCTGGGGAGCAGTATCCTCGTCAATGATCGTGATGGCAACGGCGTCAACGATTTCGCGGACAACCTGAATTTCAACAACTTCTCCAGTAACGGCAAAAGCCTCTCGGCAGGAGTTCCCGACCTCAAGGACAACACGGGGAAACTCTACGCGAACCCCTTCAACTCCCGGAAGCCGAAAGCCCCTATCCTCTCCGCTTCCGGCGGCAAGTTCTTCATCCAGATCGGTACAACCAACTATGAAATCCAGCGGACCCAGGGAGGGAACGGTTACTGGAAGCAGCGATATCAGACAAAGATCGGCAACGCCTATTATGTGACCCCGGTCCAGTACAACGAATTTTCCAAACGGTACTCTCCGTACAATGATAGTAACTGGTACTCCGCCGGATCGAGCGCGTTCTTCAGCGACGCTTACGGGAGCGATACCCTGGTGCAGGCGGTTGCCAAGAAGATGGTCACCTCTGCCGCGGGTCCCGCCTCGTCAAGCTGGGACAACAGGTGCGCCGGTTGCCACCAGACCGGTCTGACCGCCGAATTCAAGACGTACAGCTCCCCCGCGGGGAGGAGGTCGGAAGTCGTTGCCGGCTACGTGGAAGTGAACATCGGTTGCGAGGCCTGTCACGGGCCCGGCGCCGTTCACGCGGCATCCCAGAAGGCCTCTGACATTATCAATCCGCAGAAACTATTGGTTAAAGACAAGAGCGGTCTGTTGCTGGCGAACGAAGTCTGCGGCAAGTGCCATGCCAGGACGGAAGGATTTGCCCGTTTCAGCAGCTCCTTCGGCAGGGTGCAACAGCCGGTCGAGGCGCCTTCGAAACGAGGCGCTGATGCGACGAAAGCGGTATTCCCGCAGGTAGGCCAGAGTCTCGTCGGGTTCTTCGAGTCCCACCCGGGAGTTTGGGGAACCGTTACGCTGACCGGCGCTTACGGAACCGATCCGGTTACCGGAACGTCCCAGATGAACAACTTCCCGGTTTATGCCGCTTCACGGCAGCACCACCAGCAGTGGATGGATGCGGAGCAGGGTGCTCATGGCCCGGATAAACAGCACGGCAGCGGCCTCACCTGCTGGAGCTGCCATGATCCCCATTCAACAGCCAAGCCGCACATGATCAAGGCAAGCATCAACGGCCAGCCGACCGACGCCCACGACAACACCCTCTGCCTGGCGTGCCATAACGCAGATGCCGGCTTCACCGGCGCGGACAACATGGAAAAGGTGAAGAAGCACGTCGCCGTCTACATCGGCGAGGCGAAGGCCTCCAAGATAACCGCCGCCAACTACCTGAAACCGGTCAAGCCGCTGACTCTTGGTAAATATACGTCGGCCAACTACGGCTTCAACTCCTATCGCAACGGCGAGTGCGTGAGCTGTCACATGCCGTATACGGCGTCATCAAGCGGGATACTGTTTAATGACAACATGTCGTATAAGCAGGGGGATATCCGCAACCACACCATGAAGACCTTGCTGACCACGCCGGGGGCGTCCGGGACGAATAATGGACCGTCGTCCTGCTCCGGCTGCCATGCGATACCTTGATGTCCCGGCATGAGGCTGTCAAAAGGGGGGTGTCAGTGCACCCCCCGATCACACGTTAACAAGGAGGAAACAATACATGCGCGGAAAGATCTTCTTAAGTATAGCAGCGCTGTCGGCCTTCCTGCTCGCCTCGCTCCTCGGAGGTTGCGGGTCCGGCAAGAAGGAAGGGGCGGCCGACCCGATCTCAACGGCGGTCAGGGTCGACAACAGCAACTGCACGAACGCTTGCCATGCGGCGGCTATTGATTCTGAAACCGGGGCAAAGATAGTAGACGAATGGAATGCATCTACCCACGCAACTGGCGCCGTCCTGATCGACTGCCAGTCTTGCCACGGCGGCGGCAGCACCCACTTCGGTGTCGGTCCGATCCCCCATCAGAACCCGGACGCGGACCTTGTCTGCTCTTCGAACAGCTGTCATCCTGCTCTCGGCTTCCCCCACACGCCGAATATCACCCCGGCCATGCTGGCGTCGGCGATCATCTGGGACAACATGTCGAGCGCCGGCTATGTGACCTCGCAGAACACCGGCAAGTGCCGCACCTGCCATAACCCCCACAACAACACGGTGCTGCAGGAAAACAGGGACTGGGGTAACTCCCGTCACGGCAGAAAGGATGGTGCCGCCTGGATTCATTATGACTTCAAGGCACGGGCCAACTGCAACCGGTGCCACACCACCACCGGCCACATCAAGTACGTGACGTCCAAGGACAAGAGCGCCTGGGCGGCCCCCAACTCTGCGGACAAGACCAAGGAAGTCCTCCGCTGTGACGGCTGTCACAAGGATTACAACTTCGGTCCCGACAATACCCGCAACTACGGGCCGGTTACCATGGATTACACCGATAACATCTTCACTTATCCTGACGCCGGCATCTCCAACCTCTGCATCGAGTGCCACGCGGGGAGGGAGACCGGCGACACCATCAAGAACGCCAATCAACCTGGCACCACCTTCCGGAATTTCTCCAGCACCGGTTTCGTCAACTCCCACTACCTGACCGCCGGGGCGACGATCTTCACCAAGTCGGGGTATGAGTATACCGGCCTTATCTATACCGACCCTCCAGCCTATTTGCACAAGGATATCGGCAGGGCCGGCACCGGTATTCCCAATACGACATCGGGACCGTGCTCCGGTTGCCACATGACATCGCCGAGTCCTTCCGATGCCTTACGCGGGCATTCCCATACCTTCCGTCCTGAAACCAGCACTGTTTGCTTTAGTTGCCACGCTGGACCAACGTTTGCGGACATCACGGCAGTGCCGGAGACAGGGTTCCTGGCGGCGCTTGCTGCCCTCAATGTCGAGCTGGCAGTGAACCCGTTCCGCAAGATGTTCTGGGCCGACAAAAACCCCTACTTCTTCACCGACGCCACCTTCAGCACCGCTTTGAGGTCGTGGCATTCGGTCGGCGGGCCCGTGACCGACAAGACCACCAGCGGCAAGAACAACATGGGCGCGGCCTTCAACTACAATCTGCTCGTGCATGACCCGGGCGCCTTTGCTCACAATTCGACCTACGTCAAACGGCTCATCTTCGATTCCATCGACTGGCTGGATGACAATATCCTGTCGAACAATTCCGTCGTCGCCACCATCAACGGCCTTACCGGCCTTACGGCTCAACAAAAGGCCGATGCCATTGCCTACCTTAATGCGGGTGTGCGACCATAGGGTAGCCGACTGATTTTTATGGTTTTTTTGATAGAAAAGGCTCTGGATGCTTCCGGGGCCTTTTCTTCGTTGATTTCTTCTTCATCTGGAAACTCGCCTGAAGGCAACACAAAAAGCTTCCATTCTGCTATACTGGCAGCATGAAAATCATCGTATTCCTTTTGATAGCTATTTTGCTGGTAGCGGCGACAGTCTTTGCTGCCGACCTGGGAACGCCGCTCCTGTCGGATAGTCTGGCGACGCGCAAGTTCTTCGACCCGGACCGGTTGCTCACTACAGGGGGAATGAAATACAAAGGGCTGGAAGGTATAACCATCGAACCTCAGATCGGGGTCGGCTATACGGCCCGGGAGCGGGATATCAAGGGAGGATTCGAAGAGTCGATCCACAAGGTACATGCCCTTGCGGGCGGCAAGATCGATCTTGCCAAGACGTTATACTTTTCCGGCGCGGCAAAAGTTCCGGTTTATACCTACGGGCTTACCGACAGCAGCACCAGCTTCGTTTCCCCCCAAGTCCCCGCGTCGCGCCATGAATACGATTTTACGCGCCTGTCGCCGAGCACGCTTTCATGGACCGGAGAAGTAGGGTTACATCTGGGGTTGGGGGCGGATTTGACCATCTATTACGACCAGAATCTTTTCAACAGTTACCAGCCCGGTATGACCCAGCCGGAGGAGCGTTTCGGTACGCGGATTATCTTCAGGTTCAAGTAATCCTAAGCCGGCGAAGCCGGAACCAAACAGGAAAAATCAAAGGCAATAGAACGCGGATCAAATCTGATTTAAACGGATTTGCGCGGATAAACCAAGGCAGAAAGTAGGTTTCAAAATCAGCGGAAATCCGCCCAATCCGCGTCATCCGCGTTCTATTGCAGTTCAGGTTTGCTCGTGGATTGTAAAGACTCAAGTCGTAAGAGACTAAGATGAGAGGTATTGCCACTTCCGGTACAAGGTGTTCCTGCTTATACCGAGTCTGCGTGCCGCTGCAGAGATATTCCCGCCGGATTCCTTTACTGCCTTGCGAATTGCCATCAGTTCTATATTATCGAGACTGGTCGGTTCATCCATATCCGAAGGGTTTGGTTGGGCGTTCACCGTTTCAGCCAAAAGGCACCCGGCTTGCCGGCGCTGATCGAGAAAATCCTCCGGGAGGTGCTCGACGGTAATTTCCTTGTCAAGGCCAAGGAGTGCCACCGCTGTACGCAGTACGTTATGCATCTGACGGATATTCCCCGGCCAGGGATGGCTGTCGAAAATTCCGAGAACCTCCAGGCTGAACCGAATAGATTCGTTGTAATCCGTCAAACTGCCGAGGATACTGCGAGCCAAAGCCAGCCGGTCCGTCCTCTCCTTCAGGCGAGGCAAGCCGATGAGCAATCCGTTCAGGCGGTAGTACAGGTCTTCACGGAAACGACCGGCGGAGATTTCCTCGCGGATCTTCCGGTTGGTGGCGCAGACCAGCGCGAAGTTCACCTGGTAAGCTTCAGAGGCTCCCAGAGGTGATACAGCGCGTTCCTGCAGTACCCTCAGCAACCGTGCCTGGAGCTGGAACGGCATGTCGCCGATTTCATCCAGAAACAGGGTGCCGCCATCCGCCTGCCTGATTTTTCCTATGGACCCTTTACGCTTGGCCCCGGTGAAGGCGCCTTCCTCGTAGCCGAATAATTCCGCCTCGATCAGTCCCTCGGGGAGTGCGGCGCAATTGAGGGCCACAAATGGCTTGTTGCGGCGCGCACTGCTGTAGTGAATTGCCTGGGCAAACAGTTCCTTGCCGGTGCCGGATTCCCCTTCAATAAGAATCGGAATGTCGTGTCCCAGTACCTTGCGGACTTTCGAGATGATCTTTTGTATGCCCGGGTCGCCCAATTCAAGGTCTTCCAGGACCGGTTGCCGGCTGGCGGCGTTAAGCAGTCCCGGTGACACCTTGAGCGTCCGATTGGAAATTGCAGCCCTCCCGGGCGATCTCGTTGTTTCTATCTTTACGCGACAAAAAACAGTCATGCCGCTGGTGGTGCGAAGTTGCCGCACCGGTTGATTGAATGGTCCGCTCTGTTCAAGGAGCTTGCCGAGCGATTCCTCGAACAACGTGGAAAAAGTGTGGGATTCGGCTTGATAGCGGTCTATTCCCAAGTGCAGGAGAGCGCTACGGTTGGCTGCCTTGAACCGTCCATCCTGGGAAAAAACTGCGATACCCTCATATAGGGTGCCGACGAATTCAGGTCGCAAATGGAAGTGAAGCACCAGGTCCTGCTCAAATCCGGCGGAAAACATCTGGTTTTCAATCTGCTGGGCCGAAATCCGCACCAACGCCATCGTGTGCTGCTGATGGGTGCGATAATCTCCGGAGACATTAAGAACGCCCAGGACCCCGCCGTGTGGATCGAAAATCGGCGATGCCGAGCATGTAAGGAAATTATTGGCGGTAACGAAATGTTCGGAACCATGCACCATCAGGGGCACCTGTTCCTCGAGGGAGGTTCCTATGGCGTTGGTCCCACGGATTTTTTCCGACCATATCCCGCCAGGTTGCAGGGAGACCTTTCTCGCCCTCCCTACAAAGTCGGGGTCGCCGACGGAATGAAGTACTGCACCGGCTGCATCGGTCAGGAGCACCATGCTGGAAGTATGGATAATCTGCTCATAGAGGTTTTCCATGACCGGAATGGATTGAATCAGCAAGCTGCGGCTCTTCTCCTTGAGGACGGTAAGTTCCTTGTTGGATAAAACCGGTATGTCCTTGATTTCCCTTTCTGCCGATAAATCATTGGAAGCCGACCGTTCCCAGGAGCGGACGATGGTTTCCGAGATCAACCCTGCCGGCACCTTGCCCCGCGAGAAAAATTCAGCCCGCGCCCGATTGATCTTTACCATGCTCACCAAGGGAAACTTATTCAACGTATGCTCCTAGAATAATGTTATAAATTGTATAGCAGAATCAATTATTCAAATCAACACAACTACGTAATAAGGAAAAAAGTATACACTATATGTAAAACTACGATTAAGATGGTTTAATTGTGTTGCATTTTGCAACATTAACGACGTGTATGTGGTCAATCCTGTGACGGATTTGTATTTTCACATAAAAATCTCCTGGAATGCTTCTGATGCAACCATGATTCCGAATCTTTCTCAACGGCTTTTCATCCCGACTCCTAACTAGCTTGAAATACTGAAAACCAGGCATTATTGATTGTGTCGCGGTGATGTTGTATTCATCTTTTAAGAACGTTGTTTTTTTTAGTGGCATGTTTCATGCTGTATGGGTAGCCGTGCCCCAGGATTATCCCGGTGAACTAATCGCCGAAATTCCTTGGTTCATCAGTGGGAGATGGAGGAGAAATAATGACGCGTCCAGCTGCAGAAAGGCCCTTGAATCCGCATTCCGAGCAGAACGGTTGGAAGAAGACGCTTTCTGAAACGCTGTCGGCCATAAACATTATTCCCGAAAAATTCAACGGCAGGATTGTGATTTCCTTTAAGGACGGCGGTGTCAGCTACCTGGAAAAATCAGAAACATTCAAGTAAATTCCAAAGATCTCAGTTTATTATAAAGAGGTGAAATGATGGCCCTGGTAACATGCGCAATCTGTGATGAAGAGGCTGATTCAGACGATTATCGAGTAAAACGCTGCACGGAATGCGGCTCATGGTTTTGCTACCGGCACCTGGGGCAGTACAAGTCGCAATGTACATTATGTGGAACCTATTCACTTAAAAACCTCTATGGCCGGTGATGCCGTCCGACGGGACAGCGTGGTCATGGAGCATGGGGGAGATTTGGATACGGAGGTTTTTTCATGAAGCTGTGTTTTCCCGTGGTAACCGACGAAGGAATGGAAAGCAATATCTACGGCCATTTCGCTTCGGCGCCGATGTTTGTGATCGTTGACACCCTGACCCGGCAGAGCACCGTCATCGCCAATTGCGATCAGGGCAACCCGTACGGCGGCTGCAATCCGTTCAGCGCCCTCAACGGCCGGCAGCTGGATGGTATCATCGTCGGCGGCATCGGCGACGAGTCGGTGCGGGTGATGAACATGTGCGGGTTCAATGTCTTCCAGGCGCATTCCTCGGCCGTTACCGAGAATATCGCACTGTTCGAAGAGAGCGGCCTGCCGGAGGTGACCGTCCAGCAGAGCCATCTGGAGGGGAGATGCTCCAGTGGCGAAGGCGCGCACGCGTGCAGTCACCAGCATTAAAATCCAGAAACAGATTCTAGGAGCCTGTCGGACTTAGGAATGAATCTACTGCGAGAATGGCAAATCGGTCCATATCTCCGGAAATTTTCGACGAATAGGTCCACTATTAGCTCTCAAATTTCCGGAAATCTGTCCTCGATTTTCCATCCTCTCGCTACGATTCCCTAAGTCCGACAGGCTCCTAGAACGTAAATATTAAGGCGCTCATTTCGTCCTCTGCCACAGGCAGACTTAACGAAACCCGCATTGATACCGAACTGCCCGGTATTGGTGCGGGTTTTTTGTTGCCGTCAATCCGGTTTAATCAGCGGTCAGGAAAACAGGGGGTAGCAGAATCATGATGAAAGAAATACCGGTCCAGGAAGCTGTCGGCAGAGTTCTTTTCCACGATATTACCCGGATCGTGCCGGGAGAATTCGACGGCCGGGCCTTCAAAAAGGGGCATGTCATCGAGGAAAGCGATGTCGCCAAACTGCTGAAACTCGGCAAGGACAACATTTACATCCTCGATCTGGAAGAGGGGTTCGTTCACGAGAACGAGTCTGCGCTGAGGATTGCCAAGGCGGCGATCGGCGAGGGAATTCAGTTCAGCGAGCCGGTGGAGGGAAAGGTAACCATGACCGCGGTCACCAGGGGGCTGCTCAAGGTGAACGTGGCTGCCCTGGACCGGATCAACGCGATCGACGAAATCGTGCTTGCGACGCTGCACACCAACCAGGAAGTACTTCCACGCAAACAGATCGCCGGGACACGCATAATCCCCCTCTTTACCGAAGAGGACAACATCCACGAGGTCGAGATGATCTGCCGGGAGCACTACCCGGTCATTACGGTCAAACCGTTCAGGTCCCTGAAGGTCGGTCTGGTGACCACCGGGAACGAGGTCTTTCACGGCCGGATCGAGGACAAGTTCGGACCGGTGGTCAGGGGCAAGGTCGAGGAACTGGGGAGCACGGTACTGCGGCAGATCCTCGTGTCGGACAACGTTCCCATGACGGTCAAGGCGATCCGTGACCTCATCGACGAGGGAGCCGAGATGATTGTTGCCACGGGCGGCATGTCGGTGGACCCCGACGACCGGACACCGGCCAGCATTCGCGCCGCCGGCGGGAAGGTGGTCACCTACGGCTCCCCCACCTTTCCGGGCGCCATGTTCATGCTGGCCTACATCGGCGACGTTCCGGTCATCGGGCTGCCGGGGTGCGCCATGTACCGCAAGGCCACGGTCTTCGACCTGATCGTCCCCCGGATACTCGCGGGAGAAACGGTGACCAGGGCGGATTTTACCGGACTGGGGCACGGCGGCTTCTGCTCCGGGTGCATCGAATGCCGCTATCCCAACTGCGGCTTCGGCAAGTAGGGGCAGACCTATGTGTCTGCCCAATCACAGACCTATGTGTCTGCCCAGACCCAGGGCGCACACGCGGGTGCGCCCCTACACGGCAAATGTCATTTTGAATGCAAAGACAGCGTAACGGGGCATACGGCCCTGTTATATTCAATAAAAGGAGGAACAAATGATTAAGAAGGTTATGGTCGTCAACGGCATCGAAAGAACGCTGATCGTTGACCAGGAAGCGCTCCTGTCGGACGTGCTGCGCAAGCAGCTCCATCTGACCGGAACCAAAGTCGGCTGTGGTACCGGCCAGTGCGGCGCATGCAACGTGATCATGGACGGCAAGCTGGTCCGCTCATGCGTGGTGAAGATGAAAAAGGTGGAAAACCTGGCCAAGATCACCACGATCGAAGGGATCGGTACGCCTCTCAACCTTCATCCGATCCAGAAGGCGTTCATCTTCCACGGCGCCCTGCAGTGCGGTTTCTGCACCCCGGGCTTCATCGTCTCCACTAAAGCGCTGCTCGACGAGAACCCAAACCCTACCCGCGAGGACGTGCGCGACTGGTTCCAGAAGTTCCGTAACGCCTGCCGCTGCACCGGTTACAGCATGATCGTCGACGCGGTGATGGACGCCGCCAAGGTGATGCGCGGCGAGATCTCCGATCAGGCCCTCGAGTTCAAGACCCCGGCCGACGGTAAGATCTACGGCTCCCGCTTCCCCAGGCCTACCTCCGTGGCAAAGGTCACCGGCCTCTGGGATTTCGGCGACGACATGGGCACCCAGCTCCCGGTCGGGACCCTGCAGTGCGCACTGGTGCAGCCCGAAGTTTCCCACGCCATCATCAAGGGAATCGACACCTCCGAGGCGGAGAAGATGCCCGGCGTTTTCAAGGTGGTCACCCACAAGGACGTCAAAGGGAAGAACCGCATCACCGGCCTGATCACCTTCCCGACCAACAAGGGTGACGGCTGGGATCGCCCGATCCTGAACGACGAGAAGATCTTCCAGTACGGCGACGTTGTTGCCATCGTCTGCGCCGATACCCTGGAAAACGCCAAGGCAGCGGCGAAAATGGTCAAGGTCGACCTGGAAGTGCTGCCGGCCTACATGAACGCACCTGCCGCCATGGCCGAGGACGCCATCGAGATCCATCCCGGCACGCCGAACGTCTATTACGAGTGCACCCTCAACAAGGGTGAGGACACCAAGCCGATCATGGCTAAGGCCGCCCATGTGGTCGAGGGTGAGTACTACCTGCAGCGCCAGCCCCATATGCCGATCGAACCCGACGTCGGCTTCGCCTACATCGATGACCTGAAGCGGGTGGTGATCCACTCCAAATCGATCGCCATCCATCTGCACCTTTACATGATCGCCCCGGGCCTGGGCGTTGAACCGCACGAAATCGTGGTGGTCCAGAACCCCACCGGCGCCACCTTCGGCTACAAGTTCAGCCCGACCCTGGAGGCGCTGGTCGGCGCAGCGGCCATGGCAACCGGCCGCCCCTGTTTCCTCGGCTACGACTGGTACCAGCAGCAGACCTACACCGGCAAACGCTCGCCGATGTGGTTCAAGATCAAGATGGGCGCCGACCAGGACGGCAAGCTCCTCGCCATGGAAACCGACTGGAGCTGCGACCACGGTCCATACTCAGAGTTCGGCGACCTGGTAACCACGCGCGGCGCCCAGTTCACCGGCGCAGGGTACGACATCAAGAACATCCGCGGCATCGGCCGCACCGTCTGCACCAACCATGGCTGGGGCTCCGCCTTCCGCGCCTACGGCTCTCCCCAGAGCTTCTTCGCCTCCGAGTCCCTCATGGACGAACTGGCCAAGAAGATGGGAGTGGACCCGTTCGAACTCCGTTACAAGAACATCTACCGTCCCGGCGCCACCACGCCGACCGGACAGACCCCGGAAGTCTTCTGCTTCGAGGAGCTGTTCGACCTCATGCGTCCCAAGTATCAGGACGCCCTGTTGCGTGCCAAGAACGGCTCCACCGAAACCAAGAAACGTGGCGTCGGCGTTTCCCTCGGCGTGTACGGCTGCGGTCTCGACGGTCCGGACACCTCGAGTGCCTGGGTTGAACTGAACCCGGACGGGAGCGTCACCGTCGGCAATGCCTGGCAGGACCATGGCCAGGGGTCTGACGGCGGCACGGTTACCTTCGCCCACAACACCCTGCGTCCCCTCGGCCTGAAAGCGGATCAGATCCGTCTCAGCATGAACGACACGAGCCTTCACCCGAACTCCGGTCCCTCCGGCGGTAGCCGCCAGAACGTGGTCACCGGCAACGCGATTCACGCGGCTTGCGTCCTGCTGCTCGATGCCATGCGCAAGGCGGACGGCACCTACCGCAGCTACGACGAGATGGTACAGGCGAAACTCCCGGTCAAGTATGAAGGGAGCTGGACCACCCCGAGCACCCACATGGACGACAATATGCAGGGTGCGCCGTTCTGCATCTACATGTACGCCCTCTTCATGTCCGAGGTGGAAGTGGATATCACCACCGGCAAGACGACCGTGCTGAAGATGACCTACGCAGGCGACAACGGCACCATCACCAACCGTCTCACCGTCGACGGGCAGGTGTACGGCGGTCTGGTCCAGGGCGTCGGTCTTGCCCTGACCGAAGACTTCGAAGACCTGAAGAAGCACACCACCCTGATCGGTTCCGGCTTCCCGTTCATCAAGGACGTTCCCGACGACATGGAGCTGATCTACACCGAGTATCCGCGCAAAGACGGCGCCTTCGGTCAGGCCGGTGTCGGCGAGGGGCCGCTGACAGCCCCGCACGCCTCCATCATCAACGCCATCGACAGCGCCTGCGGCGTGCGCATTAGGTCCATCCCGGCATATCCGGCCAAGGTCCTGGCTGCACTGAAGTCGGAAAAGAAGGCCTTCGACGTCAGCGACGCGGTGGCAGGTGGTTATATGTCACAGAGTGGCATCGAAACGTTGAAGAAGTAAGCTAAAACCACGAACCAATCATCCTAAAAACAGCACTTCCGCCACAGAGCCACAGAGACACGGAGGAAATCACAGAGAAAAACCGATAAAAGGCGATCACCAAACAGGTGAATGCAAAATATCTTTGAAACTGAAACTCGCTGTATTTATTGAATTAACAAATCTCTGTGTCTCTGTGACTCTGTGGCAAATATCTAAAATCATTTGTTTAAAAGCCTTTCGTCGCTTAAAAGCGCCTACTTTTGGTGCGTCGTTGCGTCGTTGCGTGAGTTATGTCTTGTTTGAACATTTTGCTCACATATTGTGAGGGAGTAAACGAGTCATGGAACAGAACAAACTGCGGGAATGGGAATACAAATGTATCCAGGAAGAACCTCCCCAATGCACGGCAGGCTGCCCCATTCATGTGGATGCCCGGCTTTTTGTCAAGCAGGCCGGCCAGGGGGACTGGGAAGCTGCCCTGAAAACACTGGCGAAGACCATGCCGTTTCCAAAGATACTCGGCCGCGTCTGTGACCATCCGTGCGAACCGGTATGCAAGCGGGGTGAGGCCGGTGAACCGATCGCCATCGGCGCACTGGAGAGGGCCTGTGTCGAAACTGCGCAAGAGAAGGTCAAGGGGGTGATGCTGCCCCGCAAGGACAAGAGGGTAGCTGTCATCGGCAGCGGCCTGAGCAGCATGACGGTAGCCTGGGACCTGCTCCGCAAAGGATACAGAATAACCGTTTTTGAACCGGGGGAAAGACTTGGCGGCACCCTCTGGGAGTTTCCGGAAACCATCCTGCCGCCGGATGTCATCACTGAGGAACTATCGCTTTTGGAGAGCCTGGGCGCTGTGATCACCCTCTCTGCCCAGGTGGCGCGGGACGATTTCATTGCCGGCATCCATGGGGAATTCGACGCTGTTTTTGTCGGCCTGGATGTGGCTGATTTGAACCTGCATGACCTGGAGCTTGAACCCCTCACTCTGGCCACCAGCCGGAAGGGTCTGTTTGCCGGCGGAGACTGCAGGAAGGACGGCCGGCTGTCTCCGATCACCGAGGCGTTTGAAGGGCGGCGCGCCGCGACCTCCATAGATCGATACGTGATGAACGTCTCCATGGATAACGGCCGGGAAAATGAAGGACCGTTCGTCACCAGGCTCTATACCAATGTCGAGGGGCTCGAACCCCTTCCGCGGCTTACCCCGGCCGACCCGAACTCCGGTTATTCCACCGGCGAGGCAATCCGGGAAGCGGAGCGTTGCATCCAGTGCGAGTGCATGGAGTGCGTCAAGGTCTGCCTATACCTGGAGCGTTACAAGGGGTATCCGAAGAAGTACGCCCGGCAGGTCTTCAACAACGAGCGGGTCATCTATGGCGCGGCCCGTACGAAGAACCAGTTCGTTAATTCCTGCAGCACCTGCGGTCTCTGCGAGACTGTCTGTCCTAACGATTTCTTCATGGGGGACCTCTGCCTGCAGGCGCGCAGGACCATGAACGAGCAGAAATTGATGCCCCCTTCCTTCCACGAGTTTGCCCTTAAGGACATGGCCCACGGCAACGGAGAGCGCTTTGCCCTCTGCAGCCACGAGCCGGGTCGGCAAGAGAGCGCCTGGCTATACTTCCCGAGCTGCCAGCTTTGCGCCACCTCACCCGGCGAGGTGCTTTCCTCGTACCGCCACCTGCGGGAAAGGCTTTCAGGAGGGGTCGGGATCATGCTCCGTTGCTGCGGCGCTCCCGCATTCTGGGCGGGGCGCGACGACCTGTTCCGGGAAGCGCTGGATACGGTGCGCAACGAATGGGAACGGCTTGGGCGGCCACGGGTCGTCACCGCCTGTTCCACCTGCCGGAGCATCTTTCAGGATCACCTCCCCGAGATGGAGTCCGTCTCCCTCTGGAAGGTCATCGAAGAGACCGGGCTTCCCGGCGGGGAAGGGACCGGCACAGGGACAACCGTTGCCGTTGCCGACCCCTGTATCACCCGTAACGATCCTGAGACACAGGGAAGTGTGCGGCGGATCGTGCAGTCGCTGGGGATCAGTATCGAAGAGCTCCCACTGAGCGGCGGAAAGCCCGAGTGCTGCGGATACGGCGGGCTCATGTACAACGCCAATCCCGGCCTCGCCCGTGATGTGATTGCCCATCGGGCAACGGTGAGCAACAACGACTACCTGGCCTACTGTGCCATGTGCCGCGATAATTTCGCCGCTGCAGGAAAGAGGGTCAGTCACCTCATCGAGCTCCTCTTTCCCACCGCCCCTGGCGGGGACCCGGCGGCCCGCGGCTGGATATCCTGGTCCGAGCGCAGGACGAACCGCGCCAAGGTTCGGGAAGGGATACTCCGGGAGCTCGGCGGGAAGGGAGAATGGATGGTCGAGGATTACGAGGGCATAGTGCTTCGGATGGCCCCGGATGTGCGGAAAAGGATCGACGAACGGCGGATCCTGGAGGATGACCTGCGGCGGGTGATCGACCACGCCGAGCGGACCGGAAAACGGCTGGAAAACCTCCGGACCGGGTGCTACCGGGCCTACTGCCAGACGGAAAACGTGACCTTCTGGGTGGACTATACCCCCGGAGAAGAAGGGTTCACGGTCCATAACGCTTACTGCCATCGCATGAAAATCGTGGGGGTCAAGCAATGAACCTGTCGGAAGAGGCAAAGGGGTGGAGTTGCACTGCCTGCGGAGGGGCGCTGGAGATTGTGAAGGTCGGTTTCACCTACATGAAGGGGAACTTCGAGGTGGATCTCCCCGCCTGCAGGGGGTGCGGCCTGGTCCTGGTGTCGGAGGAGCTGGCCACCGGAAAGATGGCGGATGCGGAGCGCATCCTGGAGGACAAGTAGGGGCGGACGGCGTCCGCCCAATTCCTGGCGTCCGCCCAATTCCTTGCGCATGGTCGCAATTCCTTGCGCATGGTTTCCGGGCGCATGCCATGCGCCCCTACGGAGGTCGGCATGTTTAATGTTGAAATACCACCGTCGTCCACGTTCGAATCGCCCCTCTTGCGCGCGGTCACCGGCACGACGATCCGGCCGGGGGGGCTTGCGCTGACCGAGCGGGGGATCGCGTTCTGTAGCTTCCCCGCCGGGGCGAGGCTCCTCGACGTGGGGTGCGGCGCTGGCGCCACGGTCGAGCACCTGCGCCGCCGGTACGGTTTCGCCGCAGCCGGCATAGATATCTCCCGATTGCTCATCGCCGAGGGGCTGGTCCGCAATCCCTCGCTGCCGCTGGCCGAGGGGGCGGCCGAGGCGCTCCCCGTCGAAGGGGAGGCTCTGGACGGGGTCCTATGCGAATGCGTCCTCTCCATTTTATCCGAGCCGTGCCGGGCTTTGGCGGAGTTTCACCGGTCGCTCCGCCCCGGCGGTTACCTGATCCTGAGCGACATGTACGACCGGGGGACGGCAGACCGCGAGCAGTTGGAAAACAGTCTCTCCGAAAACGGCTTCGCGGCCGTCCTCTGGGAGGACCATACCCCCATGCTGAAGGAACTGGCTGCGCGGCTGATACTCGCCGGCGGCTCCCTGGACGGGCTCTGTTGCGGCGGCTGCGGGACGCGGCCGGGGTATTATCTGCTGGTGGCGCGGAAGGATTAACTCCCCCCGACCCCCTCTTACTTAAGAGGGGGAGAAACCACTGTCTTTGCTCCTTGCGTCCCTCCCCTTTGACAAAGGGGAGATAGGAGGGGTTATAAATGTCACAGGAGGTGAAGCATGGACCAGACCATGATGCGGATGATGGAACTCGGCTATAACGGCTATTACTGCAGCCAGATCCTGGTGATCCTGGCCTTGGAGGCCCAGGGGAAGGAGAATCCCGACCTGGTCCGCGCCATGGGGGGGCTGGCCCACGGCTACGGCTCCGAGGAGGGGGTCTGCGGCACCCTGACCGGCGCCGCCTGCCTGCTCGGCCTCTATGCCGGGAAGGGGACAGACGACGAGCACGAGGATGAAATGCTCAAGTACATGCTGAACGACCTGAAGGTGTGGTTCGACATGACCGTCGGCGGCCGTTACGGCGGCATCACCTGCGAGGCGATCATGGGGGACCGGACAGAGATCCGGCAGCGCTGCGGGGCAGTCGTCGCGGAGACCTACGAATATGTGATGGGGCTTCTGGCCTCCAGCGGATACGACGTTACCGCCGGGAAATAAAAACCGCTACGTTCGGGTGTCAACTCGAATCCGGAGATGACTGAAATGACTAATATCAACAAGACCGTCAGCACGGCCACCGAGAGCCTCTGCCCCAGCTGCCTGGCGCGGATTCCCGCCGAGCGGCAGCAGCATGGGGACGATGTCCTCTTGGTGAAGCGCTGCCCGGAGCACGGTGAATTCCGCTCCGTCGTCTGGCGGGGGGGGCCGTCTCTCTCCGGCTGGTCGCGACCGAAAAAAGCCGTTCGCATCGGCGGCCACCTGGGGGAGGAGACGCGCGGCTGCCCTTTCGACTGCGGCATCTGCGCCGGGCACCGGCAGCAATCGTGCACGGTCCTTATCGAAGTGACCGGGCGCTGCAACCTGGCCTGTCCTTACTGTTTCGCAGCTGCCGGCTGTCAGGAAATGCCCGACCCGCCGCCGGCGGTTATCGCAGAACGTCTCCGCGCTGCCATGCAAGCGAGCGGTCCGCACAATATCGTCCAGCTCTCCGGCGGCGAGCCGACGGTCCGTGACGACCTGCCGGCCATTATCACGCTGGGGCGCGAGCTGGGATTCCCCTTCATTCAGCTGAACAGCAACGGCGTGCGGTTGGCCGCCGACCCGGAATATGCCGGGGAGCTGAAGCGGGCCGGTCTCTTTTCCGTATTCCTCCAGTTCGACGGCACGGAAGACCGGATCTACCGGGCGATCCGCGGGCGTTCCCTGCTTGCGGAAAAACTGCGGGCCATCGAGCACTGCGCCGCCAACGGCCTCGGAGTGGTCCTCGTCCCGACCATCGTGCCGGGTGTTAATGCCGGGAATATCGGCGCCATTCTGAAGCAGGCCCTGGAACTGGCGCCGGCTGTCAGGGGTGTCCATTTTCAGCCCGTAGCCTATTTCGGCCGTCACCCCGAGCCCCCTGCCGGCGAGGACCGTTTCACACTTCCCGACCTGATGGCGGCCATCGAGGACCAGACCGACGGTCTCATGAAGATGGAGCATTTTCGCCCACCGGGATGCGAGCATCCGCTCTGCTCGTTCCACGGCAACTTCCTCCGTTACCCCGACGGCAGACTCCAGTCACTGACCAGCCATACGCCGGCCGGTTGCTGCGGGGCGAGCGAGCCGGCAAACGAGGGGACCGGCCGGGCAGTCTCCTTCGTAGCCCGCCAATGGGCTGCTCCCGCTTCGGCAGAAGCTGGTCCGGCCGGCGCCGGCGGTGCGCTCAGCCTGGACCTCTTCCTCGAGAACCACCGGACCAACACCTTTGCCGTTTCCGCCATGGCCTTCCAGGACGTCTGGACTCTGGATCTGGAACGGGTGCAGGAATGCTGCATCCATGTGGCCGCCCCGGACGGCCGGATGATCCCGTTCTGCCTCTACAATCTGACCTCCGCCGAGGGAATACCGCTGTACCGGAACAGGACGCGATGCCGTTAACCCCGCTGGAACCATGGATAAAGAGTAAAATCGGCCTGGCAGCGACGGAGCCGTTGACCCGTTCCCTCCTGGAGCGCTACCAGCTGCGGAAGCTGCGGGAGACCATGGCGCATGCCCGACGCCACAGCCCCTTCTACCGGCAACACCTGCAAGGGTGCGGCGAGCCCGACTCTCTGGAGGATGTGGCCCGGCTTCCCTTTACCTCTCCGACGGACGTCCAGGAGGACGACCTGCGCTTTCTCTGCGTCTCCCAAGCCGAGGTGGCCCGGGTGGTGACCCTCCGGAGCTCGGGGACCACGGCGCCTCCCAAGCGGCTCCATTTCACGGCGGCGGACCTGGAACTGACCGTGAATTTCTTTCACCACGGCATGTCCACCATGGTACAACCGGGACAGCGGGTGCTCATCCTCATGCCCGGCGAGTTGCCCGGCAGCGTCGGCGACCAGCTGGTCAAGGGGCTCAGACGCCTGGATGTGGAGGGGATCGTGCACGGCCTGGTGCATGATGCAGAGGATGTGCTACACTCCATCGAGACCCTAAAAATCGACTGCCTGGTGGGGATTCCGGTCCAGATGCTGGCACTGGCCAGGCACCCGGCGGCCACCGCGCTGCCGCCGAACCGGCTGAAAAGCGTGCTCCTGAGCGCCGACTACGTCCCTGAGGCCGTTGTCCGTGAGGTGAACGCAGTCTGGGGGGCTTCGGTGTACAACCACTACGGGATGACCGAAATGGGGCTCGGCGGCGGGGTTGAATGCAGCGGGCGTTGCGGCTATCACCTGCGGGAGGCCGACCTTTACGTCGAAATTGTCGACCCTGAGAGCGGCCGGCCGCTCCCCGACGGCGAACGGGGAGAGGTGGTTTTCACCACGCTGACCCGCTGGGGAATGCCGCTCATCCGTTACCGAACCGGCGACCTGGCGCGCTTCCTGCCGGAGTCCTGCCCCTGCGGTACGGTGCTGCGCCGCCTGGAACGGGCCAAGGGGAGGCTGGCCGGTACGGTGCGACTGAGGAATGGAGGGGCGTTCGACATCACCGACCTGGACGAGGCGCTCTTTCCCCTGCCGCTTCTCCTCGATTACCAGGCCGTGTTGAGCGAAGGCGACGGCAGGGACGTCCTGAACGTAACCATCAAGACGACAGCGACGGATAACGGAGAGGCTTCCCACCAGGTGCTCCGGGCGCTGTTTGAGGTGCCGGCGGTGCGGGCGGCCGTGGCGGATGGGAGCCTCACCCTGAGAGCCGTCGGTCATGGCGCATTCATAACAACGGGAAGCATCAAGAGAACGGTCCTTGACCGGAGAAAGGAGCATATATGTTGATTTCCTGGGCAGCAGATACGATCTGTCCGGTGCTGGAGCGGGGGGAGGAACTGGTGCTGGCGACGGTGATCAGCAAGTCCGGCTCGGCCCCTTGCCTGGCGGGTTCGAAGATGATCGTCCATGGGGACGAAACCTCCGTCGGCACCATCGGCGGCGGGGCGCTGGAGGCGGAAGGGCAGAAACGGGCCGGTGACGTCTTCAGAAGCGGCGTTTCGCAGATATTCACCTTCGACCTTTCCGGCCGGGACGCGGCCAGCATGTCGATGATCTGCGGCGGGCGGGTGGAGATATTCCTGGAGCTGATTGACGCCGATCCTGCCAATCTGCAGGTGTTCCGGGGGCTGCGCGATGCGCTGCAGATCGGGGAGAAATGTTTCATTGTCACCGATTTGGGCGAGGTCGGGGCCGATATCCGGAGGATCAACCGCTGCCTGGTCAGGCAAGACGGAACGGTCACCGGGGAGTTCAATCACCCTGAGCCGTGGCTCGCTACCCTGGCGGAACAGGCGCACCGATCGACCTACCCGGTACTCACCACCCTGGAACGTCGCCGGTTCCTCGTCGAACGCTGCTATACGCCGAGCACCGTCTACATCTTCGGCGCCGGCCATGTCTCCCAGCATGTGGCGGAGCTTGCCGGCAAGATCGCTTTCCAGACCGTTGTGCTGGACGACCGGGAGGAATTCGCCAACCGGGAACGGTTCGCGACTGCAAGCGAGGTGCGGGTCATCGATTCGTTCGCCGACTGTTTCAGCGGCCTGGAGGTGGGGGGAGACAGCTACGTTGTCATCGTTACCAGGGGGCACGCCCACGACAAGGTCGTCCTGGAACAGGCCCTCCGCACCGGTGCGGGCTATATCGGCATGCTCGGCAGCCGGAAGAAAAGCGCGGATATCCGCAAGGCGCTCCTGGCCGAAGGGTTCGGCGAGGAGGAGGTCGGTCGGTTCCGCTGCCCGATCGGGCTGGACATCGGCGCCGAGACCACGGCCGAGATTGCCGTCAGCATCGTGGCTGAACTGATCCAGGCCCGAGCCGAAATAGGAGAGTAAATGGCCGGTAACGTGGCGGCAGTTGTGCTTGCAGCAGGGTTTTCCTCACGGATGGGAGAGTTCAAACCGCTCCTCCCGCTCGACGGAGCCATGGTCCTGGAACGGGTAGTTACCCTTTTTCAGGGAGCCGGAATAGGGGATGTGCGGGTCGTTGTCGGTCACCGGGCGGCGGAACTGGAACCCATCGTCTCACGGCTCGGCGCACGCGTTATTGCCAATCCCCATTACCGGGACGGCATGTTTACCTCCGTGGCGGCAGGCGTGGCCACAATCGGGGAGGAGGTGGACGCCTTCTTCGTGCTCCCCGTGGACGTGCCGCTGGTGAGGGGGGCAACCATCCGGCGTCTCCTTGACGCGTACCGGCAGGAGCCGTGCGACGTCATCTATCCCCGATTCCAGGGGCAACGGGGACATCCGCCGCTCATCGCCGGCAGGCATGCCCCGGAGATTGCCGGCTGGCAGGATACGGGCGGACTCAGGGCGGTCCTGGCGCAGTGGAACCCCGGCGCCAGGGATGTGGACGTGGCGGATGAGCTCATCCTATGGGACATGGACACGCCCGACGATTATCTGCTCCTGCAGGGAAAGGCCGATCGGCTGGAGATCCCGACCGAAGAGGAATGCCTGGTGCTCCTGGAAAGGGTGTTGTGCGTCGACGACCGGATCATCGGCCATGGCAAGGCCGTGGCGGACGTGGCCGTGCTGCTGGGGATGGCACTGAACCGGGCAGGATGCGGCCTGGATATTTCCCTCCTGACAGCGGCCGGCCTGCTGCACGACCTTGCCAGGAAGGAACCGGACCATGCGCGGATCGGGGCACGCCTCCTGCGGGACATGGGGTATGGTGCGGTGGCCGAACTGGTCGCCGTCCACATGGATATGTCCGTAACCGAAGGGGAACCGGTCACTGCCGGAGAGGTGATCTATCTGGCGGACAAACTGGTCCAGGGGGAGCGGCGTGTCTCCGTGACGGAACGATTCCGCGCTGCGATGGAACGCCATGCCCACGATCCGGCAATCCTCGGCAGGGTTGCAGCCCGGCTGAAAACCGCCATGACCATCCAACAGCGCCTGGAAGCCATACTGGGGCGTTCACTGACGGAGATAACAGATACCTTATGAACAATAATTGGGACAACTCTCGCACCAACACCATCTATCTCCTGCGGCACGGTGATCTCCGGCAGGACGGGGTCAAGCGCTACATCGGCCAGGCGGACCTTCCGCTCAATGCATCCGGCCGGGCTCAGGCATTGAACTGGCAGCAGGAACTGGCTCATATTCCCCTGCGCCGCATCTTCTGCAGCGACCTCAGCCGCTCCTATGAAACTGCCTGCCTCATAGCGGAGGGAAGAAACCAATCGGTCCAGCCGTTCCCCAAATTGAGGGAAATCAACCTGGGGGCGTGGGACGGCCAGTCGGTAGATGACGTGCGCCGGTTCTATCCGGGCGAATACGAGAAACGCGGCGCCGATATGGTCTATTACCGTCCCCCCGCAGGAGAATGTTTTGCCGACGTGGCGGCCCGGGTTATACCGCTGTTCGAGGAGATCGTGCGCAGCGCATCCGGCAATATGCTGATTGTCGGCCATTCAGGCGTGAACAAGGTCATCCTCTGTCATATCCTTGGTATGCCATTGGAGAATCTCTTCCGCATGCGGCAGGAGTATGGCTGCCTGAATGTTATTGAATGCGGCATGGGTTCCGTACAGCTGTGCGGAATGAATATCCTGCCGGTTAAAGGGCGCTTTCGGATGGAAATGGAACAAGCCGTTGTCAAACCCCACTGCGGCCCCCTTCAACTGCCGGTTTCAGGATTGAAAAACCCGCTGAATCTTTCATGAAAATTAGCGGGTTTTGGTCACATTAGGCAGCGGGCTTCAATTCCTCGCGAATCACCTGCCGCAAAATATCCGCCAGCGATTTGTCCTGGTGAATGTATTCCTTCAGAACCTGGTTGATCATGGTCTGGTAGTTGCCGCCCCCCTGCTTGTCGGCCTTTGCCCTGAACCAGTCGAGAACTTCGTTGTCCAGACGGATGGTTATGCGGGACTTGCCCGGTTCGGGCTGAACCACGGCACCACGCTTCCCCTTGCCGAAATCATATTCCTTCTTCATAGGTCTGCCTCTCATTCTTCGTGGCCTTCCGGGCCGAGATGATTCTTATGACATCCGCGACACGGCTTGCATGTATGACAACGAGTATTTTCAGCGTAAAGTCCATGCCGATGGTGATGAAACGACGTTCACCTTCGGCATCTTGGTCTTCGACGGTTATGGCCAGTTCGTCTTCGAATACGCCAACGGCATCGGCTAAATCCACGCCGTGCTTTTTACGATTCGATGCCGCCTTGCCCGGGTCCCATTCAAATTTCATGACTATATTGTGCACACTGTATGTACATTGTCAAGTGTAAAAAAAGCAGCTGCCATGCTGCAATAGAGAACGAATCCACAAATCTTCATATTTTCTGAAGAGCTAGCTCACTTCGTCCCAAATACCTTGTATTTCAAGACTCCCTGCTGAAACAAGGGGGGAACGGAATCAATGTTTTGTGTCAGATGCTTTCTTGCCATCCAGCGTGCGGATATCGTACGCGGCAGGCTGCATGGTAACGCCAAAGATTCTGCGCAGGTTGCTGTTGACGGTATTGATCACGATATCGAATTCATCAAGGGCATTCACAGTGCCGCGCATCACTTTTTCTTTCAGTCCATCATCGCGCTGGACAAAGTGTGCCCACTCAATCGAACCGTCCACTTTTTTCTTCGCCAGAAGTTTGTATATGCCAACCTGTGGGATGTGCGGAGTGGCCCATCCAGCGAAGATCTCTTCGCCTTCCTCTAAGTTCATCACGGCCATTTGGGAGAGGTTGCTTTTCATGGGTTTTTCCTTTTCGAAAACGCTCTTGCAAAAGAGCTGTCATCCCCGAGTGCTTCTAGCGGGGATCTCTGATTTCATATGCCCCCACGGGATTTTTGCAACGAGTTGTTGTAGATCTGCCAATTGGGAAACAGCCTGTTTCCCAATTTCATCACCGAGTCCATACTCCTTGTAGAGCTGGACCATAAATTTGATATTCCGCTCGGAAAAGCCCTTTGATTCGGGCAGCTCATTATGCAGATCACGAGACAACCGGGGGATGACAGCTGCTCCCCATCCTTCGCGCTGCTGTCTTTCCAGAATCATCCGGCCGATGTCACAATACATGATTATCATTTCCGCATTGGCGGAGAGGGTGGCTTTTACCTGTGCCTGCCGGATGCGGGCCTTGATGTCGCCCAACAGATCAGTGTAGAGAGTCAAATCAGTGGTCAATGCTGTACTCCTAATTGCATTATTGGTTGCCTACCCTGGTTGCCTGCCGAAACCAACCCCGACAACGGCCTTGTTGCAGCCGAGGATTCGCTCACGGACGCCGAAAACAACCGTGCCACCGGAAGCATTGCCGAGATAGATTGCCATCTCTTTGGCGAGTTCCCGCAACTTTGTTCAGTGACAATTCTTGTATTTGAAGGAGTTGTCTTTCCGCCTTCTGCCACCAGGGTATTCCGGGTATTCCGGGACGGTATTCCGGGGACACAATACATATTTATTGTCAACAGGAAATAAGAAAGGTCATCCCTCGGCACGGGACAAATCCCTTCCCTCATTCTCTCTCAACACCGATCTTCCGGCGGTGTCACGACCAACCGGAGGGCTCGAAAACCCCGCTAAATTCATGCCGCATGCTGCCATTCATAATGCACCTTAAGAGATTTGTTCAAACGTGAATCCCACCGCAGTAACCCTTCATTCTGCAACCTGCCAACGATGATGCCGGGCGCTATCCCCAGCTGGTCGGCGAGCGCTCTTATTGCAACCTCGGTTTTCTTCATTGCAGCCAGGCTCCGGGAATACTTGGGCGGTATCAGCCAGTCCCGGGCAAACTCGTTGGCCTCCTCTTCATGCTCGTTACCGAGCGCACCTTCCATTTCGATGAAGCGCAGCCGTTTGCCATGGTGCAGCAGGTGCCCAGCCTCATGGAAGAACGAAAACCAGAAATGGTCATTGGTCTTATGCCGCAGGCTCAACATCAACAGAGCCTTGTCCTGGGAGAGCCACAGCGTGGCCCCGCTGGCGGGACATCCCTTCGGCGCTGGTTCGACTATCACGGCAACACCGGTTTTCGCACATGCTTCAATTAATTTAGGAATGAATATATCAGGGTCAGGTTCTCTGGTCAGTGTTCGCAATGCCCCAAGGGCTTCTTTGAATGCCGATCTATCATACGGTTCGGTCTTTAAGGTAGCTGCGCTCCTTTCCCCCTGCCGGAGCCACGCAGCAACTGAACCGGCATGCTTGTCAAACTTATCGGAAGAACGAAAAGCCGCCAATGGCTCTCCATATTCCTTTCTCCACAAATCAACCGCCGCAACGCCAAAGAACCGCAAGCATTCGGCAACCTGCTCCCCCTTGTCGGCAAAGGCCCGAATCCAACCGAAGGTGATCATCTCTTTCAGAGGAAGTTCCTTGAGCCAGTCCGCTACAACCTTCAACGAATCCCTTTCTGTCATGCGCACCAGTCCTTCCCTATACTGGGCTTCACGGGCAAGCCAGAAGTGGGCTGTACTGCCGACAACCCGCTCCAGCTTGATGGCAGTATCTTCAGTTATCGGTGCCTTCCCGTTGATCAGCAGACTGATATGCTTGGTGGTATAGCCCGTACGTTTGGCCAGCTCGGTCTGTTTCCAGCCGTGCTCTTCAAGACGATCGAGAATTGTGTCCCCTGGCGGAGAGATCCAGTCGGGAGAGAATGTCGCTACAGCTTTAGTCATGATAGTCACCTATAAAAACGATGCGGACCTTCGTGACAAGGTCCCACGCGATGGAGTCATCATCACGTGTGGGAATGGGGTTGTTTGCCGGTTCAAAGACGAGACGTTTGCCCCCATGCAGATCGAGAGCAAACTGGCCGGTGCGGTCGCGCTTCAAGGGATGAGGGCGACCGGAAGTCAGCTCGGCCACGTTGGCCGCAGCGCGCAGGTCAGCCAACCGGGTTCGGAGCTTGCGACTACAGTTGTCACCAAGCTGTTTTGTCATGAGTCGTTGTTGCTCACAGAGGGCTTGAAGGTCAGGGGAGGAAAACTCAATATCCATTCGGATACCCTTTTGTAATATAGTTTACCAAAAAGGTAAACACTTTTCAGTTTAGGTGTGAAAAAAATCTGGTGATATTCTCTATGCCGACTTTACGTCAACTCCCACCGCCGCCCCCACTTCAATCCTTTCCATTCACGCCAAAAGCACTTTTCCTGCATCTCTCCATCCAGTCACCCGCACCTTGTCCTGCCGATAACTTTCGCTGCCGCCGTAGATCAGGACCGGCTCCAGGGAGACATCTTTTGCCAGAGCCCGCCACTTTTTCAGCCCGGCAAAGGCCTCCCGCGTAACGGTCTTCCCTGATTTTATCTCTATCGGCATGAGCCTTGTCCCCTGCTTGGCGATAACGTCAACCTCGTTGCCGTTGCTGTCGCGCCAGAAGAAGAGGTCAGGCCGTTCGCCCCGGTTCAGACGGGATTTAACCATATTTATGCAAATTGTCAAAAACTTTTACTATTTGCATAAAATGCATGGATCACCAGAAATAAAAAACCCGCTAATCTCGTAAAGGGATTAGCGGGTTCCAGACCATGAGTAAAGTAATCCTTCAAAAAGTAAAAAACTAGGTCAAGTTCCAGACGATCATCTCCCAGATATCCTTCCAGCTCTTGCCGATCTCAGCGACTACCGTCGGTTCGAAGCCGCAGTGCATCATGCATTGGGCGCAGCGAGGGTCTTTGTCCACGCCGTACTTGTCCCACTGGGTCTTTTCCATCATCTCCCTGAACGAAGGATAGTGGGCGTCGGTGATGAGATAGCAGGGGGCCTTCCAGCCGCGCGTATTTCGGGTCGGGTTGCCCCACGGGGTGCATTCCAGCTTCTTGTCTCCCTTGAGAAACCGCAGGTACATGGGGGTGGAATAGAAGCAAAAGCGCTTGCTCATTTCAAAGACCTGCTCGAATTTCTTCTCGATCTCTCTTCGCTCAAGGAAAAGCTTTTCGCCGACCGCCTCGTAGCCGAAGCCCGGCGCAACTAGGAGGCCGTCTACGCCGATTTCCTGCAGGCGGGAAAAGAGCATCTCGATTTCCACCAGGTCGGTTTCCTTGAAGATGGTGGTGTTGGTGCAGACGCGGAAGCCGAGCTTCTTCGCCTTCTTGATCGCCTCGATGGCAGTCTTGAAGGTTCCCTTCCGCTCCAGTATCCGGTCATGGGTTTCCTCCATGCCGTCCATGTGGATATTGAGGGTGAAGTTGGGATGGGGGCGCATGTTGTCGAGCGCCTTTTCCAGGAGCAGGGCGTTGGTGCAGAGATAGATGTGTTTGCCACGTTCCAGTACTGCTTCGATGAGCTCGAAGATATGCGGGTAGAGGAACGGTTCGCCGCCGGTGATGGTTACTACCGGAGCCGGACATTCATCGACCGATGCCAGGCACTCTTCCAGCGACATCATATCCTGGATGGTGTCGGCGTATTCACGGATACGGCCGCAGCCGGAACAGGCCAGGTTGCAGAGGTGGGTCGGCTCCAGCATCAGCACCAGCGGGTACTTGTCGACTTTGTTCATCTTGTTGGAAATGATGTATTTGGTGAGATCGTAGTTTAAACGCAATGGAAAACGCATGAAAAACCTGTTCCTTTCAATCTGTCAATTAATTGGGTCGGGGCGACCTTTTGCGGTGCCCCACGAATTATTTTGCCCGTACCAGGCCGGTACGGGATGAGTCGTTCTTTCCGAGAAACTCTGCGGCGGTTTGTGCGATCCCCGCGGCATCCAGCCGCAGGTCCTGTCTGAGCTGCGCCTGGCTCCCCTGTTCAATGTATCGGTCGGGAATGCCGATCCGTTTGACCCTGATGCCGACAGCTTCATCTGCCAGAAGTTCCAGCACGGCACTGCCGAAGCCTCCCTGCATGGCATTTTCTTCGACAGTGATGATGCATCCGGTGCGGCCGGCCGCAGCAAGGATCAGATTGCGGTCGAGCGGCTTGACGAAGCGGGCATTGATAACGGTTGCCCGTATCCCCTTTTCTTTCAGGAGTTCGGCTGCTTCCATGGCCGGATAGACGGTGCTGCCGATGGCAAGGAGGGTCAGGTCACCCCCTTCTGCCAGCTGCTCGCCAACGCCGATGGGGATTGCTTGCAGTGACTCGTCCATGACGACGCCGTAGCCTGCGCCGCGTGGATAGCGGAGGGCAATCGGACGATCTGCGTAAATTGCAGTTTTCAGCATGTGCTGCAATTCGTTTTCATCCTTCGGCGCCATGACGGTCATCTCCGGCAGATGGCGCAGGTAGGAGAGGTCGAACACGCCGTGATGGGTCGGGCCGTCGTCGCCGACCAGGCCGGCGCGGTCAAGGGCCAGCGTTACCGGCAGTTTTTGCAGGCAGATGTCGTGGAATACCTGGTCGTAGGCGCGCTGGACAAAGGTGGAATAAATGGCCGCCACCGGCCGGAATCCTTCGGTGGCCATTCCGGCGGCAAAGGTGAGGGCGTGCTGTTCGGCAATGCCCACATCGAAAAAACGGTCGGGATAAGCCTTGGCAAACGGTGTCAGGCCTGTGCCGTCGGGCATGGCTGCGGTGATGGCGATGATCTTCTTGTCCTCTGCGGCCAGTTTGACCATGGTTTCGCCGAAGATGCCGGTATAGGATTGAGCGCCGGGCTTGCCCGCGATCACCTTGCCTGTTTTCACATCAAAGGGGCCGACGCCGTGGAACTTGTCCGGGGTTTTCTCTGCCGGCTGGTAGCCTTTTCCCTTGGTGGTCATGACATGTACGAGCACCGGACCTTCGAGAGCGCGGACGTTTTGCATGATTTCAATGAGTTGTGGCAGATCATGCCCCTGTACCGGGCCGATATACTCGAAACCGAGCGCTTCGAACAGGGTGCCGGGGGTAAGGAAGCCCTTCAGGGAGTTTTCTGCTTTTCTGGCGAAATGGAGGATGTTGCCGCCGATAGCGGGGATGTTCTTCAGCAGTCCCTGCATCTCTTTTTTCAGGCCGCGGTAATAGCTGCCAGTCAGTTTGCGGGAAATGAAGGTGGACAAGGCGCCAACGTTTTTCGAAATGGACATCTCATTATCGTTGAGGACGACGATCAGGTTCTTGTGCAGATGTCCGGCCTGGTTCAGGGCTTCGAAGGCGATGCCGCCTGTGAGCGAACCGTCGCCTATCACGGCGATGACCTTGCTCGCTTCTTCCTTCAGGCCATGGGCGACCGCCATTCCCAAGCCGGCGGAGATGGAGGTGGAGGAATGCCCTGCGCCGAATGCGTCGTGCATGGACTCGGAGCGCTTGGGAAAGCCGCTGATCCCATGGTACTGGCGCTGGGTGATGAATTTGTCGCGGCGCCCGGTGATGATCTTGTGGGTGTAGGCCTGGTGTCCCACGTCCCAGATGATGCTGTCGTCCGGTGAATTGAAACAGTAATGGAGCGCCAGGGTCAGTTCAACGCTGCCGAGGTTCGAAGCGAGATGGCCGCCCGTCTTTGAAACCGTTTCCAGAAGAAATGCACGGATTTCGTCGGCAAGGATGAGCAACTTGTCCTGCTTCAGCTTTTTCAGGTCGGCCGGGCTGTTTATTGTGTTGAGAAGTGTGTACATAAAAACTCCTGATACCAATTCCAAATCAAGGCGCTATCTATCGTTGGCTCGTCTTCGGCTCCTCAACGTACTATCTGTACGCCTTCGTCGCCTCAATCCTCGCCGCCTTGATTTCATCCTTGATTTGAAATTGGAATGACATGTTCTTCACCTGGCATAGCCCATGCTGCGAAACCACTCCACGGCCTTTGTCAGTGACTCGCTGACCGGCCGTTGCGGCAGCCCCAGTTCCCTGACCGCTTTCGACGAGTTAAAAAACATGAACTTGCGGGCCATCTGTACGCCTGCCAGGGGGATGAGCGGCTCTTTACCCGTGCAGGCGGCGAGTGCCTCGTTCACATAGGCGGCGAGCAGGATGGGGTAATAGGGGAGTCGCACCTTTGGCGCCGGGAGGCCGGCAATCTTCTCCAGCATGGCAAATATCTGCTTAAGGGTAAGATTCTCGTTGCCGAGAATGTATTTTTCGCCAACCCGGCCCCGTTGTGCTGCCAGAATGTGGCCGCGGGCGCAATCTTCAACATCGATAATATTGAGTCCGGTGTCCAGGTAGGCGGGCATCTTGCGGTTCAGGAAGTCGACAATGATTTTGCCGGTGGGAGTCGGTTTAATGTCGAGTTTGCCCACCGGGGTGGAAGGATTGACAATGACCAGCGGCAACCCCTGTGGGATAAAACTTTCCGCTTCTCGTTCGGCGAGAAACTTGCTCTTTTTGTAGTGGCCGACCATGTCGGCAAGTGTGACCGGGGTCGCTTCGTTACCGGGGTCGCCGTTGCCGGGATTGCCCAGCGTGCCGACGCTGCTGGTATAGACCGCCTTGGAAACGCCGGCTTTCAGGGCGGCATCCAGGATGTTCCGGGTGCCTCCCACGTTGATGTCGTACATGACGGAAGGATTCCTGGTCCAGAGCCGGTAGTCGGCTGCCGCGTGGTAGAGGACGTCGCATCCATTCAAACCCTTTACCAGTGATTGCCGGTCACAGAGGTCTCCTTCGCAGATTTCCACGTCGAGACCGTGCAGGTTCCTTCTGTCCGAAGCAGGCCTGGCCAGTACCTTGACAGCACAACCATCTTTTAACAGCTCTCTGACCAGGCTTGCGCCTATGAAACCGGTTGCCCCGGTGACAAAAACTTTCATAAAAGGTTTTCTACGCCATTCCTCCGGTCAGCTTGCGGTAGGTGCCCAGTGCCGTGAGGGGGAAACAGTTGCGGTAAATATGGTACTTGATCATGAAAAACTTGGGGAAGCCGGTGCCGGTGTACTGCTCTTCATCCCAGGTGCCGTCGCTCTTCTGGTTTGCGATGAGGTACTGGATGCCTCGCGCCACCGTGGAAGAGTTCGCCTCTCCGGCCGACATCAATGACAGAAGCGCCCAGCCGGTCTGGGATGGGGTGCTTTCGCCGATGCCGGCCAGCGACGTGTCATGGTAAGACTCGCAGGTTTCACCCCAGCCGCCGTCCATGTTCTGTCGCGACTTGAGCCAGTTGACCGCCTTCCTGATATAGGGCTGGTTGAGGTCTTCGCCGATGGCGGCGAGTCCGCCCAGGACCGACCAGGTGCCGTAGATGTAGTTCACCCCCCAGCGTCCCCACCAGCTTCCTTCCGGCTCCTGGTTTTTTTTGATGAATTCCAGGGCGCGAACCGCCGCCGGATAATCCTTCGAATAACCGAAAGTTCCCATCAGTTCCAGCATTCTCCCGGTCAGGTCGGCGGTCGGGGGATCGATGAGCGCTTCCAGGTCGGCAAAAGGGATCTTGTTGAGCAGGTACTTGGTGTTGTCTTTGTCGAAAGCGCCCCAGCCGCCGTTTTTGCTTTGCATGCCGAGGCACCAGTTGATGCCGCGCTTAATTGCGCCATCCATGGATTTACGGTCTTTTACCGCCACATCCTTGAGCGCCATCATGACAAAACCCGAGTCGTCCACGTCAGGATACCAGTCATTGAGGAATTCAAAGGCCCAGCCGCCCGATTCCAACTCGGGGCACTTGATCTTCCAGTCGCCCGGCTTGCGTACTTCCTTGTCCAGAAGCCACTGGGCGGCTTTTACCAGTGCCGGATGGTCGGTAGGGACGTCGGAATCCACGAGTGCCTTGAGAGCCAGCGCCGTATCCCAGATGGGAGAGATGCAGGATTGCAGCACGAGGCTGTCTTCTGTTTCGATGCAAAAATTTGCCAATGCTTCCAGACCCTTGGCCACTGCCGGATGGTCGTTGGCGTAGCCGAGGCAATGGAGGGCCAGCACCGAGTTGAGCATGGCAGGCTGTATGCCACCCCAGTCACCGGTCGATTCCTGGTGATCGAGGACCCAGTTTTCCGCCGTTGCCAGCGCCCTTTTCTTGAAGGGACGGATCGGGTTGCTCTCGTATACCTTGAGGATGTGATCGACGCCGATAAAGAAGTTCTTCCAGGTGATGATGCCGTCTTCCTTGGAGAAGGTGTAGTCAATAGGGCGCGGCGGCCTGACATACAGCTCCTGGACCCGGGAGCTTGGCGGCAGCTTGCGCACCGGCCTCTCGGTCATGACGATGGAGAGGGGGATGATGGTGGCCCGTGACCAGCTGGAGAGCTCATACATGTTGAAATAGGCCCAGTTGGGGAGCAGTATCAACTCTATGGGCATGGACGGCACGCCGAACCAGGCAAACTCGCCGAACAGGGCGAGAAATATTTTAGTAAAGACCCTGCATTTTATGATGCCGCCATTATCCAATATAAAGGCGCGTGCCTTGGCCATGGCGGGGTGGTCAGCCGGATAGCCGGCCAGTTTCAGGGCAAAATAAGCCTCTACCGTGGTCGACAGGTCGCCGGGGCCGCCGAAATAAATGGTCCAGAATCCCTCGGCAGTCTGCTTGCTGAGAAGATAGTTGGCCATTTTCCGCTCACGCTCCTGGTCCACAATCCCCATGAAGTGGTAGAGCATGAGATATTCTGCGGTAATAGTACAGTTGGATTCCAGCTCGGCCCACCAGTAGCCGTCAGGAAGCTGCTCGCGGAAGAAGAAGTCGCGGCTGTTCTCAATGGCGATGTCCAACGGACTCTTTGACTCCCCCTCTTTCTTTTTCCAGATGGATGCGGGGAGGTGGTGTATCTTGGCGCCGGGCTTCACCGGCTGTTTTTTTGCCGCATCGGCGGTTTCGCCGTTAAAAGAAGTGAGTGCATGTGAGATGGGGTGTTTGCAGCTATTCATTACACCATGCTCCTTGTCGAACCATTAAATTATATGTAAAAATTCTGGACAACGTACTCCAGATACAAGTTGGCACAAATAGCATATTTTTGTGAAAAGGTATACCATTTTTCATGGATTTGTCAGGTTTTCCTTGTAAAAACAGAAACTTTGCAGCAGTTTTGAGGCAGCGGTTGATTTTCACCGCGAGGCTGTGTTACAAATCATTTTAATCTTCTATTCTTCCCCAAGGGGTATCATGAAAAACGAAACAAAAAAATTCAAAGGACTGTTCGGTTTTGTCGCCGGATATCCGCGCGTCATCCTGGCGGCAGCCCTGCTGCTTTCCCTGCTGTCCGTAGTCTATACTGCAAAAAAGATGGAGTTTCTGACCGGCCGTGACGACCTGATGCCTAAAAATACAGGATTCCACCGGGACTACCGCGCCATGCGCCAGGAATTCGGCGACATGGAGGATATTGTCGTCGTAATCGAAAGCGCCGATCAGGAACGGGCAGCCCGCTTCGGCACGCAACTCTATGAAAAACTGGCTCAGGACCGGCAACACTTCCGCGATGTTTTTTATCCGTTCGGGCTGGACTTCTTCAAAAAGAACGGCCTGCTCTTCATGCCGCTGGCAGATGTTCAGTCCTTGCGGCAAAACCTCACCCTGGCCAAGCCGGTGCTCAAGGAGCTGTCTGCTTCGCCGTCGGTACAGACCCTCTTTACCTATCTGACCAACCAGATGGACGGTTACGTTCAGCAAGGGGGTGGTGCGCCAGGGGCTGAAGCACGCCTTGCCGGACTCACCTTCATGCTGGACAAACTGGGGCTCGGTTTCAAAAAGTTCGGCGACAACAGCGCTGCTCCGGTTTCACTGGAAGAATTCTTTTTCCAGAACAAGGACGGCAAGGAATCGAGTTTCAGCAAAGCGGGTAAAATGCAGGTCCTGACCGTGTTGCCGGTAAAGGACCGCACGAGTTTTGTCCCGGCAGAAGAGGCGATCAAGGTGGTCCGGCTGGAGTTGGCCGCACTGCTGAAGCTGCCGGAATTCAAGGGGGTCACGGCGGGGCTTACCGGCAACCCGGTTCTTGAGAACGAGGAGATGACGACGAGCCAGCACGATATTGCCATTGCCACGGTTATCTCCCTGGTCCTGACGGTGATTCTGCTTCTCCTCGCCTTCCGCGGCGTGCTCAACGTCATTGCCGCCATGGTGTCCCTGGTGGTGGCCATCTGTCTTTCCTTCGGTTTTGCCACCCTCGCAATCGGCCATCTCAACATCCTCTCCATGGTCTTCGCCATCATGCTGATCGGCATCGGCATAGAGTACGGCATTCAGCTGGTGCTCCGTTACCAGGAAGAGCTGACCGGGGGCGCGGAGCAGTTGGATGCCATCGAAACCGGCCTGACGAAGAATGCCTGGGCAATTGTCATGGCGGCGGCCACCGTCGCCGCCGCTTTTCTGACCTTCGTCTTTACCGACTTCAAGGGGATCGCCGAACTCGGCATCATTGCCGGCGGCGGGGTAGTCATCTGCGTGCTCGTCACCTTCACCGTGTTGCCTGCCATGCTGGTCATTCTTGCGAAATACAGAAAAGCGGGAACTGGGAACCGGGAACTGGGAACCGGGAACAACAAAAAGGCTTTACCGATCCCCGATCCCCGATCCCTGATCCCCGAAAACGTGAAGCGTTTTCTCTTCGGCTACCCCAAGATGGTTGTCGCGGTGACTGCCATCCTGTGCGCTGCCTCCCTCTACCCGCTTTACCAGGTCATTTTCGACTACAACCTCATGAACCTTCAGGCCAAGGGGTTGGAGTCGGTAACCTACGCCTACAAGTTGATGCGCAGCTCGGAAAATTCCGGCTATTTCGCCGTTGTCACCGCGTCCACGGCCGCTGAGGCCGCTGCCAAGAGCAAGGCGCTGGAGGCTCTTCCAACCGTTGACCATGTGGTGAGCCTCAATTCCTTCGTTCCTGACGACCAGCAGCAGAAGATCGCCGAACTGGCGGTGCTGCGCCGAGAACTGGCGGATGTCAGGCCGGCTAAGTACGAGGAAGACCTCAGCCTCATGGAGCTTCCCACCGTCTTTGAGAATTTCCGCAATGCCACCGAGCGCCTGAAAAATAAACTTGTCCAGGAACGGCGGCCCGAGGCAAAGCCGGTTGGGGCGTTCCTTGCCACCCTCGATGCGTTCTTCGCCAAACTGGAAAAGGAGAAGGACCGCAACGCGGTGGGAATGCTGAAGGATTTCCAGGGGGGAATGTTTGCGGAGCTGCCGGAAAAAATCGGGTTCCTCAAGGCTACCCTCAATCCTGAACCGACGACAGCCGCCCAGATCCCCCAGGAGCTCAAGTCCCGCTTTGTCGGAAAAACCGGCCGCTACATGCTTCAGGTTGCGCCGAAGCACGAAATCTTCGACCTCAAGCCCCTCAAGGCCTTTATCGACGACGTCCGCCGGGTCGACGCCCATGCCACCGGGGAGCCGGTGATGGTCTACGAGTCCATGACCATCATGCGCAATGCCTATGTAAAGGCCTTCATCTACGCCTTCATCGCCATCATCGTCATCCTCCTCGTCACCTTCAGAAGTATCAAGTATGCCGTCATCGGCCTGGTGCCGCTGATCGTCGGCGTACTGTTCATGGTCAGCGGCATGTGGCTGTTCGGCATCAACTTCAATTCCGCCAACATCATCGTCATGCCGCTCGTGTTGGGGATTGCCGTCGATTCGGGGATTTACATCATCAACCGTTTCCGCCGTGAAGACGGGACTGCGGCGGCGGTGGTGATGAGCAGCACCGGTGCGGGTGTGGTCCTCAATACCCTTACCATCATGGCCAGCTTCGGAGCTCTGATGGTGGCGCACCATCAGGGGGTCTTCAGTATCGGCGCAGTCATGTCCCTGGGGATGGTTGCCTGCCAGATTGCCTTTATTGTCACGCTGCCGGCTGTACTGGCCCTCGTTGGGAAAAAATAACGATTTCGTAAAAGTCCATCTGCGGCCTGGCGCCGCAAGCTGGGGGGAGCGGTAATCTATGAGCTATATTGATATGCGGGGCGCAGTGGGGTTGACCCACCTGTTCTTGCGTGAACGGGTGGCGCTTGGCGACCGCGTGGTTGATGCAACCTGCGGCAACGGGCAGGACACGCTCTTTCTCGCTCGACTTGTCGGGCCTCTCGGCAGGGTATGGGCCTTCGATGTGCAGGAGGAGGCCCTGGCCAAGGCTCGGACGCATCTCAGTGAAGCCGGATGTCTCTCAAGGGTGAAACTGTTGCAGGCAGGGCATGAACAGCTGGCTGCCCACGTCGAAGGCCCCGTGCAGGCGGTTGTCTTTAACCTGGGTTATCTGCCGGGGAGCGACAAAACGCGCATCACCCTGCCGGAGACCACCCTTGCCGCCCTGAAGCAGGCCGAAACCGTTCTCTTTCCCGGTGGTGTCATCGTCATTGCCGTGTACACAGGGCATCCCGGCGGTCGCGAGGAGGGCGCCGCAGTGGAGCAGTGGGTTGCCTCCTTGCCGTACCAATCCTACAGCGTCTGGTGCAGCCGGCAGATCAACCGGCCGTCGACCGTGCCGTATGTGATAGTCGTCGAGAAACTCGTGCAGGGCGAGCAGAGCGGGCAGCCGCATTTGTAAACAGCGGCGCGAAAGGCGGATTCCAAAACGAAAATATCCGGTGTCAAATCTGTTTGCCTGTCGATGCTGCTGACAGGGATTCTGGCCGTTTCCCTGGCAGGATGCGGCGGCGGTCGCGCCCAATGGCTTGCAGCTGCTGACCGGCCCGCCTTTGACCGGATGATCGCCGATGCACGTCAGGCGAGGGTGGTTTTCGTCGGCGAATTCCACGACCAGAGGGAACACCATACCCTGCAGCTCGATATAATCAAAGCCCTCCAGCAAAGCGGCACGCCGCTTGCCATCGGCCTGGAGATGTTCGACATGGAGAGCCAGCCGGTCCTTGAACGATGGGTGCGCGGCGAGATGGACCTTCGGGAGTTCATGGCCTATTACCAGCGGAACTGGACCATCAGCTGGGCGGAATACGACAGCATCCTCCTCTACGGCCGCAACAACCGGCTTCCCCTGGTTGCCCTCAACGCGCCCGCGGACCTGGTCGGAAAAGTAGCCCACGGCGGTTTCCGCTCCCTCAGCCGAGATGAAGCGGCCCGCCTCCCCGTTGGGGTGAATGGGGCCGCCAGCCCGTCCTACCGCGAGTTCATGCGCGGTGTCTTTGCCGATCACGAGCTTGACGCGGCGTCATTCAACAACTTCTGCGAAGCCCAGGCGGTACGCAACAATACCATGGGGAGCCTCATCGGCGGCTACCTGGCGAAGAATCCCGGCCGGACCATGGTCATCATCACCGGCGTCGGCCATGCCATGCGGCGCGCCGTGGCGGATGACCTCGGCAAGGGTCTCGGATTGACGACGAGGGTCATCATACCGGTCACGGAAGGGCTTTTCGACCGGATCAATCGGGACGACGCCGATTACTTCGTTTATCCGTAAGCCGGCATCCAGGTTTTACGCCCTTGAAAATCCTCTTTACAGATCGGCTCCTCTTTCGTATCCTTCCTCCCGCGAGAACCATCTACCGACACGACGCAAAGGTCCCCCATGATCAAATCGTTCCTGCCATTCATAATAGTCCTCCCGCCGCTCGTCTACGGGTTCATTTCCTTCTTCTGCGGCCGCGCCTATTTTAACCGTAAAAGGCCGCAAAACGCCACTCTCCCGCCGGTGACCATCCTCAAGCCGGTCAAGGGGATGGATGCGGAGAGCTTTGCCAACTTCGCCTCCTTCTGTTGTCAGGACTATCCCTCCTTCCAGATGGTGTTCGCTGTTGCGTCGGCTGAAGATCCGGCAATTCCGGTAATCAATCGGCTGATGGCGGAATTCCCGGCCGTCGACATGGAACTGGTGGTGGATGGGCGGATCTACGGCCCCAACTACAAGGTCTGCAACCTGATCAACGCCTTACCCAAGGCAAAATACGACATCATCATCGTCTGCGACAGCGACATCCGTGTGGGGGAGCGGTATCTGCAGGAGGTGTGCGCGCCGTTCAGCGACCCGGAGGTGGGGCTCGTGACCTCACTCTACCGGACTACCGGGGTGTACGGCGCTGCGAGCGCCATAGAAGCGATGGGTTTTACCACGGAGATGGTGCCGAACGTGATGGTGGCGCTCAAGCTGGAAGGGCTCTCCTTTGCCCTCGGCGCTTCCATGGCGGTGAGAAGGGCTGCGCTGGAGGAAATCGGCGGTTTCACCGCGCTTGTGGATTACCTGGCGGACGATTATCAGCTTGGCAACAAGGTCTGTCGCGCCGGTTACCGGTTGGAACTTTCCGATTACTACGTGGAAAGCATCATGCATCGGGAAACCCTGAAAAACATCCTCTCCCGCCAGTTGCGCTGGGCCCGCACCATGCGGGTCAGCCGCCCCGGCGGTTACTTTGCCTCAGGCATCACCCAGCCATTCCCCGCGGCGTGCCTCTCCCTCGTCGTTTCCGGCTTCTCCCTGCCGGGTTTTGCTGCGGCGATTCTCCTTTACGCCTGCCGCGCCGTTACGTCGCTTGTCTACAGCCGTTCCTTCGTCCGCGACAATATCTTCCCCCGTTGGCTCTGGCTCCTTCCCGTGCGGGATTTCTTCGCCTTTGCCACCTGGGCGCTCTCTTTTCTCGGTAACCGTGTCAGCTGGCGCGGGCACCTGTTCCGACTCCTTCCCGGCGGCCGGATCGAGGAAGAGGGGCCTTTTCCTTCCCCATAATTGCAAAACTCCAGGCAGCTTTCATTCACGACTTGCTGAAATAAATGCTCTTCCGGTGATGCTGTTTGCCGCGTGTCTGTTATAATCTTGACTGATTTAACCATATCAAAAGCCACAGTTGGTCACGGATTAACACGGATCTGGACGGATTTACACGGATAAATCAGGACATATTCCGGTTTCAGGCCATACCCCTTTGGGTCTTGGTTTTCGGTCTTCTAAATCCGTGAAAATCCGTACAAATCAGATTTGATCCGTGTTCAAATGCTTTTTCAATGTTTAAACATTCGCGAGGCATTATGGCCGCTCCTCTCCTTGAAGATATCCGCAACATCGGCATCATCTCCCATATCGACGCCGGCAAGACCACGGTTTCCGAGCGCATTCTCTTTTACGCCGGTGAAACCCACAAGATGGGCGAGGTGAACGAGGGGGAGGCGGTTATGGACTGGATGCCCCAGGAGCAGGAACGGGGCATCACCATTACTGCCACTTCGACCACCTGCCGTTGGGGGCGGTTCTGGATCAACCTGATAGATACGCCGGGGCATATCGACTTTACCATCGAGGTGGAACGGAGCATGCGGGTGCTTGACGGGGCAGTGGCCATTCTCAGTGCCGTTGAAGGTGTCCAACCCCAGACCGAGTCGGTATGGCGTCAGGCGGACCGCTACCATGTGCCCCGCGTCTGTTTCATCAACAAGATGGACAGGGTCGGCGCGGATTACCGGGCGGTGCTGGCCGGGATGGAGGCGCGGCTCAAGGCCCGGCCTGTGCTCCTCCAGCTCCCCCTTGGAAACGAGGCCGACTTCAGCGGCGTCATCGATCTTCTTGCCGGGGAGGTGCTCACCTTCAGTGCTGCCGACCAGGGAAAGACCGTGGAACGGCGGCCGATTCCACCGGAATACCTGGATGAGGTAAGGATCGCCCGGAATAAGCTGGCAGAGGCGGCGGCCGATTTCGATGACGGCATTCTCAGTGATTATCTTGCCGGGGAGAGGGTTGATGCGGAGCGGCTGCGTGGCGCAGTGAGGAAGGGAACCACCTCCTGTCGCCTCTTTCCGGTACTGTTCGGCGCCGCCCTGCGCAATAAGGGGATACAGCCGCTTCTGGACGCAGTCGGGAGCTATCTCCCTTCTCCGCTGGAAATTCCCCCCGCCAACGGCAGGGGGCCGGGAGAGGAAGAATTGAAGACGCTTCACTGCGACCCCAAGGCGCCTCTCGTGGCGCTTGCTTTCAAGGTGCTGGCGGAGGAAGGGCGCAAACTCACCTATCTGCGCATTTATTCAGGGACGCTCCGCAACGGGGCTGCGCTGCTCAACAGCAGCAGGGGGGTGATGGAGAAGCCGGCCCGCATGTTCCGCATGCATGCCCACAAAAGGGAGCAGGTCACGGAGGCGGCGGCGGGCGACATTGTCGCCGTTACAGGGCTCAAGTACGCCCTGACCGGCGACACGCTCTGCGACCCGGGCCATCCACTGATACTGGACGGGCTCGTAGTCCCCGAGCCGGTGGTTACACTGGCTGTGGAGGCGAAGGGGGTGGAGGACCGGGAGCGGCTCCCTGCGGCGCTGGAGAAACTCCAGTGGGAGGACCCCACCTTCAGGGTGCATGAGGACGAGGAAACCAGCCAGACCATACTCACAGGGATGGGTGAACTGCACCTGGAGATCATAACCGACCGGCTGTTCAGGGAATACGGCGTTGCGGTAAAAACCGGCGCTCCCCGGGTCATGTACCGGGAAACCCTGCGTCATGCCGTGGAGCGACGGGAGCTGTTCAGCCGGGAAGTGGACGGAAAACTGCACAAGGGGGAGGTGTTGCTGCGCCTCACGCCCCTTTCCCGCGGTGAAGGGGTGCGCATCCTTCTCCCTCCCGAAGAAGAGCTGCTGTTGCCGATCGAGTTGCGCACCGTCCTGGAGGAGAGCCTGCGCCAGGTCTGTGCTGCCGGGGCCAAAACCGGCTATCCGTTGACCGACCTGGAGGTAAGGGTGATCGAGGCCCCCTATGAACCGAATATCACCACCGACCTGGGGTTACGGGCTGCCGCCCATCGGGGGATGGTGCTAGCTGCGCAGGCCGGACCGCTCGTTATTCTCGAACCGGTAATGACCCTGGAGCTTGTCATACCTGCGGAACATGCCGGCAGAGTGCTCGGCAGCATCCAGCAGAAGCGTGGCCGGGTGGAGGGGATAGAAAGCTCCGCAGACAGCGAGTTCATCCGGGCGCTGGTTCCCCTGTCGGAAATGTTCGGCTACATGACGGAATTGCGTAGCGCCACCAAGGGGCGCGGCACCTACACCATGGAATTTTTCCGTTTCGACGTTGCCCCCGCAGATATCCAGAGGCGCTTCGGTTTGGAATAAAAGAAGTAACGATGGGTGTTCGATATGACGCAATCCAGCGGGAGGTCACATGACACTGAAAGAGAGGATCGATAAATTGTTCCCGACGGAAGCGGAGATAAGCAAGTCTTTCCGCCTGCCGGAACCGATCGAGTTGAACAGTTTTCTCATCAACGGAGAATTGCGCAGTTGGAACGGTCCCATGCAGGAGGTTTTTTCACCGGTCTGCGTGAAGACCGAAGCGGGGCTTTTCCGGCAGATGATCGGGATGTTCCCGCTGATGGCAGAGTCCGACGCGTTATCTGTCCTCGATGCGGCAGTCGGGGCCTACGACTGCGGCCGGGGGCGCTGGCCGACCATGTCCGTTGGGGAGCGGATTGCCTGCGTTCAGGAATTCGCCTACCGGATGAAAGAAAAGCGGTCTGAGGTGGTGAGTCTCCTCATGTGGGAAATCGGCAAGTCGCTCAAGGATTCAGAAAAGGAATTCGACAGGACGGTCGATTACATAGCCGATACCATCGATGCGCTGAAAGAACTGGATCGGGTTTCGTCCCGGTTCGTCGTAGAACAGGGGATTATCGGCCAGGTCCGCCGCGCGCCGCTGGGGGTGGCCCTTTGCATGGGCCCCTACAACTATCCCTTGAATGAAACCTTCACCACCCTGATTCCGGCATTGATCATGGGAAATACGGTCATACTCAAGCCGCCGCGCCACGGGGTACTCCTCTTTTCACCCCTTCTGGAGGCGTTCCGTGATTCTTTTCCTCCCGGGGTGGTGAATACGCTTTTCGGCGCCGGCAGGACGGTCACTCCGCCGCTGATGGCTTCCGGCAAGATGGACGTGCTCGCCTTCATCGGCACGAGCAAGGCTGCCGATAGTTTGCAAAAAGGGCATCCCAGGATGCATCGGCTCCGCCTGGTGCTGGGGCTGGAGGCAAAAAATCCCGCCATTGTCCTCCCTGACGCCGACCTGGAGTCCGCTGTCGAGGAGTGTGTGGCCGGGAGCCTGTCGTTCAACGGCCAACGCTGCACTGCAATCAAGATTGTTTTCGTTCACGAGAGCATTGCGGATGAATTCCTCAGCCGCTTTGCAGCGGCAATCGCCGTCATGAAATGCGGTATGCCATGGGAGTCGGGGGTCGGCATAACGCCGTTGCCGGAGCCGGGTAAGCCGGAATATCTGTCCGGCCTGGTTGCAGACGCCGTACGTCTTGGGGCACGGGTAGCCAATGAGGCGGGGGGGACGGTCAACGGTACCTTTTTCTACCCGGCCCTGGTGTATCCGGTAACGGCGGAGATGAAGCTTTATAATGAAGAGCAGTTCGGTCCTGTCATACCGGTCCTGCCGTTTACGGATATCGAGACGCCGATCGAGTATCTCACGGCATCGGACTACGGCCAGCAGGTGAGTATTTTCGGCCGGGATGCAGCGGTTCTGGCAAAGCTCATCGATCCCCTGGTCAACCAGGTTTCCCGCGTCAATATCAACAGCCAGTGCCAGCGTGGCCCGGATATCTTCCCCTTTACGGGCAGGAAAGATTCGGCGGTCGGCACCCTCTCCGTTTCCGATGCCCTGCGGGCCTTTTCCATCCGCACCCTCGTGGCTGCCAGAGATACCGAACTCAATAAGGAAATTATACGCACTATCGTCCGCGAGCAAAAATCCAACTTTCTCTCCACGGACTTCATTCTGTAACGGGGAGTCCGATTGCGGCGGCTTTGAACGGTCAACTGAGCGCCGTGGTGTGGTTGCAGGTCCCGGGAACGGCGTTATAATAGGGGTGTGGATGCGTATTGACGGCATTGAAGCGTTCAGAGTGCCAGCGTGGGCGACAGATTCGGGCGCATTACGCAGTGGTGAAATAACATACGGAGGTTTATGCATGAGGGGGAATGATGCCGTAGAGCAGGTCAGAGCACTGAGAACCAGTGAGCAGAGCTTTGTAAAGTGGTGGCGTAAGGATAACGATTTTGTCGATTTTCAGCTGATCGACACATTCCTCGACCACGTAAAGGCGGATGATGTAATAGACGGTTTTGAACTGCTCGACATGGAAATGATGTGGGATGTACTCCACAACCTGAACCCGGACACTCTGGTACGGGGGAGGAAGAACGGGGAGGAAATCATCACCTGGCGATGGGTAGACAGGGACGGCAATGAAAAGACGACTATTTACCCCTTCACTCCCGAAGCGCTCATGACACTGATTGATACGGAGTTCTTTGCCTAGGAGCCTGTCGGACTCAGGAAGAATCTACTGCGAGAACGGAAAATCGGCCCATATTCCCGGAAATTTTCGACAAATAGGTCCACTATTCGCTCTCAAATTTCCGAAAATCTGTCCTCGATTTGCCATTATCTCGTTACGATTCCCCAAGTCCGACAGGCTCCTGATATGGTTGTCAGTTGTCAAGCAGAATAAAGTTTTCCCGTCCACTTTTGAAGTGGCTATGCTGTTTCAATATTTCCAGGGCATATGCCGGGGCAGAACCTGTGTTGCGA
>Ga0074193_1000158_pt1 | contig 125026 bp, 124 predicted proteins | sample EPASupsiteHSE605_FD_64523 | JGI IMG/M metagenome (GOLD analysis project Ga0074193, IMG submission 64523) | Bioremediated contaminated groundwater from EPA Superfund site, New Mexico - Sample HSE6-05 | ecosystem: Environmental > Aquatic > Deep subsurface > Groundwater > Contaminated ... | reverse complement strand
CCCCCCTCAACCGTCTTCTGCTCTGCCACCTCAAACTTCAAGATATTTCTTCCTCTATCCGAGGACAGACTTGCTTGAATATCTGGGGCTTTCCCTCCTTTAAACTCCACTGTCCCAATCCAGCTTGCTATGTCTTCATGATTGAACTCTCCTTCTGTTTTAGGGAATAGCTTCGTATTGTCTACCTCCATCGTCGAAGCCAGTTCTCGTACCAAACTATCATATGTATGTGAATATACTTTCTTTTCTGACGAACTCTCAATTCTGTTTTCCATAAACTTATAATACTTTTATTCCACCCTCAAGTCAATCAACCATCAAATATTTTGGGTCTGGGTGAACAAGTCTAATTCCTACAGTATCCACAATTGCCGTAACATCCAATATTCCCCTGGTAACCACTCTTGTTCCAAGTGGACAGAGTCGAAAATTTCCACCTACAATCACCGAATATGATCCATCAGATGCAGATTCCCCAATGTCCCTCAGTAGAATAATGTCCAAGTGTAAATTTGGTCACGGTTTATAATTGACACATCCGTATATATGCAAGCATTCACCAAAGTAACAACAAATCATCAAACAACCATTAAAAAAGCTATCAAATTTAATGGCTACTCTCTATTTTCTGGTGAATTGCTTTCAATGAAGATTGAACCTGCTGAAATAAACACCGGAATCAATTTTTATCTTCATGGAATCTGCATCCCCGCCCTTGCAGAATATATCAAACAAACCGATATCCACACCACTGTCCTAAGTAAGGATGGCGTTGATGTCTCCACAGTAGAGCATTTATTGGCAGCCATCTGGGGACTAAACATCGACAATTTAAAAATTGTTCTTTCTAATAGCGTCATTCCCGCCAAAGACGGCTCTGCCGAACCTTATGTCAAAGCGCTTCTTAAAGCAGGTATCATAAAACAAAATGCTTTTAAAAAAGTTATCGTTGTCAACGATTCCAGCATTATTACTCAGCCAGAATTCCCCAATCGTTTTGCAAAATTTGCCCCATTTCCAAAGCTGTACATCAATTGTATTGCCCCATTTCCCCAGCCAATTGGAGAACATACTGTTGTTTTTGAAGAAGACTCAAAAGCATTTTCTCAAGACATATCTTGGGCAAGAACTTTTCTTCGATCTCCTTTAGATCTCCAGGATCTCTCTAAATGGCAAGGAATTCGTTCAGTCTTTAGATCTCTTCCGGAAGATCCTCGTCAATCGCCAATTATTACATTCACCGAAAAAGAATTTCTTACTCCACTCAAAAAAAATAACGAGCCTGCACGACACAAACTTTTAGATTTGATCGGTGATTTAGCCTTGATAGGGTTTCATCTGCAAGCAAAAATTGATATCAACGAACCTGGCCACAAATTTACGCATCTCATTGCTAAAAAAATTCGTCAATCACTTTTTAACAATTAAAATATTTCAATTACCACCTCTTAAGCCTGCCTAAGGGTTTTTCCATAGGTTTGTAATACTTTCAACGCGCCACCAAGTCAATGTACGCATCACCCACATATTAGGAATGAGAGGACTTTGTTTTTTACCCGCTGGGCTTATTGACTCACCAAATCGTATAATAATCTTCACAAATGCAAAAGGTCATCAACGACATTCTTACGAACTACCAGATTGTCCACCCACAAGAAAAACACACTCTTCTGATACTGCATGGCTGGGGACAGTCTTCCCTAAATTGGCAAAATACTTTAGACAACCTCCCGCCTGGAATTACCGGCATCGCCCTGGACCTTCCCTCTTTTGGTGGAACCCAACCTCTTCCGAACAACCCCGGTGTACCCGAATACTCCAACTTTGTCAAAAGTTTCATCGACAAACAAAAACTTAAAAATGTCACTCTTCTTGGCCACTCTTTCGGCGGACAGATCGCCGTTGACTTTTCCCTCCGCTTTCCCAAATTGATCAGCCACCTCATTCTTGTCTCACCTGCTTGTATCCGTAAGTTACACCCGGGCAAAAAATCACAACTGGCTAAAGCCGCCAAACCTCTTCTGAAAGTTCTCACACCCGGGCTCTACGACCATATCTTTAAAAGGATTGCCTCGGAGAACTATCTCAAATCCACCCCTACCCAAAGAGAGATCCTAAACAAAATTCTCTACCAAGACTACTCCTCAAAAATAAAAGATATTTCTATCCCCACCTCCATTATCTGGGGCGAAAAAGACACCACCATTCCTTACTCCGGTAAGTTACTCGCCGCAAAAATTCCCAATTCCCATCTCCATGTACTTTACGGAGCGGACCATAGTCCACACGTTACCTTTTTCCCGAAGTTTATTTTTCTTCTTAACACCATTATCGAAAACCATGTTCATCAAACCATTTAAAACTCACCTCACCATTTTTCAACAGGAAGGCTACTCCGTCACTCGCTTTTTTACTTGGTGGCTTTCTCATCCTGTCACTTTTACTATTTCTTCAAAAAAACCCCTGGATCTTACTCCTAAGGCCCGCCTTCTCACCCTACTGTCTTACACTTCTTTTGCCGCACTCTTTCTTTTTTTGCTAGTTCTAAAACAGATCCCCCTCACCATCATCCTGATGCTCTCTTTTTTCTTCACCCCCTATCTCTATCTTTTTCTTGCAATCACCCTCATTACTCCTTATGAAAAAATCAATCGTAAAAAAACGATTAAACAAATAAATACCCTTATTCGTAGTTACCACCACTTAAGCGTTATTGGCGTCACCGGTTCTTTCGGCAAGACCTCAGTCAAAGATTTTCTTTACTCCATTCTCACCAGTTATCAACAAACCGTTAAAACCCCGGAAAGCTACAACACCATCTTTGGCATCGCCAAAGTTGTAAAAATGGAAATATTTCAAAAAACACGTCGCTTCATTTGCGAAATGGGCGCATATACTCGTGGAGAAATCGCAGAAATCTGCCACATGGTTGATCCCCAGTATGCCATCCTCACCTCAGTCGGTTCTCAACACCTAGAACGCTTTAAAACCCTAGAAAATACCACCCTGGCTAAGTTTGAGCTAGTTGATGTTGTCCAACCCCAGAATGCCCTAGTCAATCTTGACAATCCCTTGATCAAAGCTCATCTCACTCTTCCTCAATACCGAAAAGTAAAAACTTACTCTCTTACCGACCCCAAAGCTGATTTTTTCGTCGAAAAATATACCCTCACCCCAAAAGGTATCCGATTCCGCCTTGTCTATCGGGGGAAACCCCTCGACTTCGTCTCACCTCTTTTCGGCACCAGCAATCTCTATAATCTTGTTGCCGCAATTTCTATGAGTCTCCTTCTAAAAGTACCCCTGGAAAAAATAAAGGGGTCTGTCGCCTCTCTCAAACCCTCACCCCATCGGCTTGACCTTAAAAGGATAAACCGGGCCACCCTTATAGACAACGCCTTTAGTTCAAACGAAGAAGGGTTTACCGCCATTCTCAACGATCTTAAAAATCTTAAGGGTAAGAAAGTCCTTCTCACACCCGGGATAATTGAACTTGGTCCAAAAATGGCTAGTGTACACCAAAAACTGGGACAGTTAGCTGCCCCAGTCTTCGACCATATCATCCTCGTCGGACAATCAGAAAGAACAAAAAATTTTGAGATTGGCGTTGGAAATACACAAAAAATAAGCTACCTCAACAATGCCACCAATCTTTGGCCAATCATTCAAGACCTTTCAAAAAAATACGACTGGATACTTCTGGAAAACGACCTCCCCGACAACTGTTAAAACTTGCTTCCCTTAAGACCGTTGCGAGAAAAACCTGTCAGAATATTACTCTCAAAAGTCTTAATTAATGAATCTTTTTCCTTACCTTCTTCTAAAGCTAAATCAACCAACCTCCCCACCAACTTTTTAAACGACAAACCACTTGCTTCCCAAAGATAAAACGCTAAAGAACCAGGCATTGTATTTATCTCATTAAAATAAACCTTTCCTTTCTTATCTACCATAAAATCAACCCTTGCGATTCCCTTTCCTCCAATCGACCTGAAAAAATCTATCGCCCCTTTTTCAATTTTTTTGATTACCTCTAATTTTTGTTTTGCCGGAATCGATCTTTTTGATCCTGCCATTCCTCTAGACTTCTCCTGCCTCTCATACTTATCTTCAAAACTCAACATCTCTCCGCTGGATTTTGGCTCCTCAGTTACCGACACTTCATAAGGATTATTTCCCAATACAGAAATATTTACCTCGGAGAAATCATCTAGCGCCTCTTCAACAATTACCCGTCTGTCGTAGCAAAAAGCCAACTCCAAGGCATCATCTAAATCCCTCTTATTTTTCACCTTCGTCAGACCAATACTTGACCCCAAACCGACTGGTTTTACCATCACCGGATATTTAATCGCCTCCTTTTCAGTTGCACTTATCTTTTCACCCTTAATCACCAATCTGTCTTTCAATACTTCCAATCCACAGGCTTGTGCAATCTTTTTCGCGATATACTTATCAATTTTGACCGCACTCGCTGTTACCGAACATCCAACATAAGGAGTACCGGCCATTTCAAGTAATCCCTGCAAGGTCCCATCTTCACCCCCACGACCATGAATCACCGGAAACACCACGTCTGGCTGTTTCCCTGTCGCTACAAAACCCCACCAACTTTTCTCAAGCAATCCAAAATTTGGATCTGCCGACCAAATCACCTGTTTACCTTTTTTTAACAATGATCGTAAATCTTTGTATGCTTCCGGTTTCAAGAAGCTACTATCCCCCATATACCAGTTTCCTTCCTTGGAAATATATATCGGTAAAACTTCAAAATCTGCCTCTTCCAAAGCGTTCATTACCTGTAAGGCAGTCACAATTGCTACCTCATGTTCCGGACTTACTCCGCCATAAACAACCATTACCTTTAATCTGTTATTAGTCATTTTTTTCTTTTTTAACTAAATCGTTTAATTTACAGTTTGCCGCTGGTCTATTTTTTACTCCGGTTTTTTCACAAAATGGTGGTCTGTCGTTTGGATAGTCTCTACAACTCCCGACTGATATAGTCTAAATTTTTTACAACAATTATTCTCGCAACTAGCGCACGAATTATCATTTTCCAGCACACATAAATAATACCATGTCAACTCAATCTATAACTACGACTTCCATTCAAGGTGCCCTCTCACAAACTCCCCGATATAATTGGTGATCTCGCCCTAGTTGGTTACCGTCTCCACTTCAAAAATCTTAGGTCACTTTCCCCTAAACACATCCGTCAATTATCTTTTGTAAATCGGAATACTCTGAGTCATAAAATTCCGCAAGTTTTAAAGTATATAATTTCGCCTATGATAAGTATCGAAAATATTATTAACCAAGAAATCGAATCGATTAACAAAGCCATCGATAACGCCAAAAAACAAAGAGATGAAGCCGCCACCCCCATGGAATCACAACACGATCAAACAAGACAACACGCAGATCAACTTGTTCAAGCTCTCCAAAAAAACAAAGCAGAGCTATTAGCTATTAAAATAAACGTAAATCATCAGACCAAATCAGTAGATTATGCAACAATTGGTTCGTTCGTCGAAACTGAAAATGTCGATAGTAAACAAAGAAATAACTTTCTTATTGTTCCTGAAGGCTTAGGTGGTAAAAAAATCGACGATATTATTCTCCTTGGCGAACACGCACCCCTCGCAAAAATAATTAGTGGTCAAAAAACTGGGTATCTATACGCGATAAACGATACAAAGTACGTCATCAAAAAAATTAATCATCCTCTTACCCCATTTGCCTGCAAAAACACTTCCAAACGACATAAATTTCCAAAACAAAGATAGTGTTCTTTAACTACCCCTTTAATACTCCCCTCGCGTAAGGCCTTCAGTAACTCTTCTGACTGAACAATCCCCAATTTCCCCAGTACCGAGTTTTCTAAAATATTAATCAAAATATCTTTTTTCTCATCCAAGAATCGATAAACTTGTTCATGATAGGGCAGTTTCACCCGATACTGCTCTGGAATGAAAGCTTTTGTATTTCCAAAATATATTTTCTGCTTGTTGATTGTATTTCCCCTTTCGTCTTTTGGCAGTCTTTGGGAAAGCTTTAGCATTGGTAAGGTATCATAAGGATTGCTCATCCATGTTCCCGTTTCCCAATAAATTGCAAAATAGCACTGTTCCCCAACCGCCGAACCATATCTATTACCATAAAACTTTGTAGAGTTTGCTCTATCCTCACTCACCAATCGATCATAGGCCGTTTTTGTATAAATACTTTCGGCACCTCCCTCGGCATATTCCTTGATAAATTCATGTTCATTCTTATTAATGTCGTTCAAATACCCCAAAAGGTCACTCGCGTGTAAAAATTCATCTCCCCCTTCACCTGTAAAAGTCACCACGTTTTTCCCAAACAATTTTACTTTATCTTTCTCGTTAGCCAAAGCCAGTGATAATGAGTGCCAGGCGGGGAAAAAATGAGTCGCATTCCATTTCAAGTCTGCCTCATCATGAAAAAATAAAATATTTGTTACGTCAGAAAATTTGCAGTTTACTCCATTGACCTCCGACCATTTTGCCACGATACTCGGATCGCTGTCATCATTGTTTTCTTTTGTATACCAACTATACCCGGTAAAATCCGCCCCCAAATTTTTCATCAGATAACCTACCATCATGCAATCAAACCCGCTCGAAAAATCACAAACGAGTGGTTTGTCTTTAAAATATTCCAACCTCTTCTTGATCGCTGTCGTTAAAGTATTTTCAATTTCTTTTGTGGCTTCAACGGCACTCAGATCCTTTCCGGGATTTGCAATTATTTCTTTAAGATCAACCAATTCTTCAGCCTGATATTTCAAATCACTCGTTATGGTCAGCAAACACCCGGCAGGTAATCTGGAAACGCCATCAATAAAAGTTTTATCCGTCTGATAAATAAAATATTCTTGCAAAAGATAATCCAATACTTCATCTTTATTAATCTTTGGTTTTTTTATTTCTTTAAAAACCTCGTAAAAATCCGGAGAAAGGTAAAACACGTCACCTTCTCTGGCAAAATATAATGGAAACATACCCGACATACCCACCATTGCCTTCACCTCATTTTTCTTTTTATTCCAAAGTACCATTAACAAATCTCCGTCGATCAAAACAATCTCTTTCTCTTTCCCGGCTATCATCAACTTCACTTTTTCCTCAAAGGATACCCCATCGTAATCAACCTGATACCCCCAGGCTTTGTAATCGTCATCTTCATAAACTACTTTTTCAGGCAGCTCCCTTTCAGGCCAAACCACCTCCAAACCCAGTCCACCAGCAATCTTTTTGATGGTTATTTTAGGAAAAACCATAATTCATATTTCGCTATTAATAATGAGGTCGTCGTCCTTCGGGATAACGACTACTTTTTCTATTACACTCTGCCTCCATAAAAATCACTTCTTTTTTGGTTTTTTCTTGATTTATCACCTCTTCAATATCTATTTCTTCAGCTTTTTTTATTGTTTCAACTTCATTCATCCGAACTCACCCCCTTTCATGAAATAATTTTACCTCTTCCCGAACATATCCGCCACAATCTCGTCCAATTGAACATACGTAATTTCGACATCATCGTCGGTATAGTTCTTCACTCATCAACTCAATCTTTTTACCATATCGATGCACCAGTCTTTTACTCCGTCGTAAACTGCATCAACATAAGGTTTCTCTCCGACATTATGAAAACCTAAATATTCGTATAATTTTCTTGCAGAATTATTAAGATCGGGATTTACGGCCAACCCTATCTTTTTAAAACCTCTCTCTTTTGCCAATTTTTCACACTCTCTAATTAACATAGATGCAAAACCCCTCCCTCTCTCACTTTCTTTGGTGAAAAGGTCCTCAATATCTGGATAGTCCGGATGAATATCGCTTCCAAAAAACTTCAAGTAAACAAAACTTACTATTTCACCATTTTCTTCCACAATCAAAAAATTCGCCCTACCCCCATCTTGTTCCTCAAGCCGTCTATTTATTTTCTCAATATCTAAAACAGGTTTAACTTCTCTCAATCGAGAAACATCTTCAATCCTCGCATTTCTGATAATCATCTCTGCATTTTATAATACAAAGGAGTATCTATCTAGACAGATACTCTCCAATGCTTCTCCAACCTTATCAATTCTCACACAACACAATCTATAATTGTCACATAATAACAAAACTAGCCACCACCTCTTGAAACAAGTCGTGTCACAATCATTCAATAAATTACATGAATAAAAACTTTAATTGGTACAAATACAATGCAAAATATTACGATCAAATTGATGCTGATGGAATACCATACGATGCGATAGCAGACACACTAACAAAAATATTTAGAAAAAATAATGTCAAAACCATAGTCGACCTCGGGTGTGGTACTGGTAATTTTTATATTCCTCTTGCCAAACAAGGTTTTGATTTATTAGGAATCGATATAAGTGCTGACATGCTAAAAATTGCAAAGAGAAAAATTATAAAAAATAAGCTTAAACCAAACCTCATATTGTCCGACATTAGAGATGTAATTACAGAAAAATTTGATGCAGCAATTTGCCTTTACAATGTGATTGGTGATATTAATTATCATGACTTTTCCATAGTAATCAAAAATATGATTGATTCAATAAAAAGCGATGGAATAATATGTTTCGACGTCATAAACTTTGAAAATGTCAAAACTTTTGAATTTGATAATAAGTATTTTATTGAAAAAGAATTTAAGTCAGATAAACTACATCGTCTATCTAGAAGGACAAAACAAAAACTAAACAAGCAGGACCAAACTCTTGAAATAAATCAGTCGGTCATCATCGATGGGAAACTTGATAAAAATACCAGCAATAACAAAATGTATCTATACACGCTAGACCAAGTAACCAAACTTATTGAAAGTTTCGGTTTACGCACTAAATTGATGTATGGTTCTTATGATAACAAACATGGCATTGTCTCATTCAAAAATAACGATCCCATCATCGGTGTTATCGCACAAAAAATATAATCACTTCAAAAAAATTCCTTGTTTGTGTATCGTTAAGAATAAACTGCGCTCACTAACCAGAAACACAGATGTTATTATTAGTACATTATCACTAAACATGATTGGGGGTGAGTCAATTGAGTAAGAAAAGAATACAAAAAGTTATATCAGATTTAAAAAATAGGCTTAATCCTAAGGTAGTCATCTATAAAACCTGGGGCAGAGCTGCGTAATCAGATATAATTCACAAATAATGAGAGATTTTTTATCGGCTCCCTTGAGAGTTGATTTGAATTTGACTAATCGATGTCACCTAAATTGTAAGTATTGTTATGCCTCAGCAAATGAAGCTACTAACACTTCCAAAGAGTTAACCATTGATGAACTTGACAAGTTATTTTCTGAGTTTCAAAAAATTGGCGTTTTTCGTGTTCAACTTGCAGGCGGCGAACCGTTAATGAGAAGTGATTTTTTAGATATTCTTTCAATAACAAAGAAATATGATTTTTCCCTATCGTTAAATACGACGGGGTATTTTTTAACTGAAGAAATTTGTATTAAGCTTTCTAAATGCAACTTTGAGCTGATTACCGTATCTTTAGAGGCTAACAATGCTGAATTACATGACAAAATTAAGGGTGGACAATCTTTTGAAAAAGCACTCAAAGCAATTAAACTACTTAAGAAACACAAGTTAAACACAGCAATTGGTCTAACTTTAAACTCTTACAATATCGATTGTGTTTTTGACACAATCGATTTAGTCAGGCCAATGGATATCGATATTGTTGGGATACAGGTATTATGCCCTGCAGGAAGACTATCAAAAAATATGGATTTCATACCTGAAAGAAAAAGGTACATAAAGTTTGTAAACGACCTAATCAATTATCAAAATACAAACAAATTTCCAAAAATAAACCTAAATGTCACCAATGAAGGTCCAGTATTTTGGGAATACTATTATCCATTAAAAAAACTCAACAAGCTAAATCTACTGAAAGATGTTTGGGAACAAAATACAAAGAATCGCTCTGATATATCCTGTGTGGCTGGAATTTCTGTTTGCTCAATTGGGGAAGACGGTTCCGTCTATCCTTGTGAAATGTTTGTCTCTAACCCGACAATGAGTGCCGGTAATGTGAGGAAGAATGAATTTAGCAATATTTGGAAATCTTCCAAGCTCTTTGCAGAATTTAGAAATCTATCAAAAAAATCATTAATTGGTCCTTGTTCGACATGCAAAAATAAGTGGTGTGGTGGTGGATGCAGAGCTGCCGCATATTATGATTCAAACAAGATAAACGCATCAGATACTCATTGTTTTTATGCTCAAGAAAATGAAAAATAATTTATTTTCATTACGAACATCTGAAGGAAAATTACTTTATAGGATCGAAGGGCACGGATACTGCTTCTATTCCGTCAAGGCTATGAGGTTCTTTTTCTTGGACAAAATAACAGGATTTGTTTTATTAAATCATCACAAAACTATAGATAATAATCAATTACAAAAAGAAATTGAAAATGCCCTGGGATACCCCATATCTGACGTTATTGAGGAAATAAAAAGATACTACTTGAATTTAATTCCAAAAACATTGCTTATTTCTTGACACCCAGAATCACTTTGAAGGATTTATTTTTGGCGATAATCTTCGAATCATTATATATCTCTTTGAAAATTTTCTCGTAAGCTAAAAATATATTACAAACTATATACAATTTCCCTCCGGGAAGCAGATACTTATAGCTTTCTCTAATAAATCGCTCGGCGACTAAATGAGATATTTCTCTTCCCTGATGAAATGGTGGGTTTGAAATAATACAATTAAACAACCCTTCTTTCATTTCACTCAGCCCATCACTAACAAATAATTGGTAGTTATTAACCTTATTTAGAATCAAATTTCTTTCAGCAGTTTTAATAGAGATATAGTCATCATCAACAAGGGTCACCCTTACATCTTTCGCTTTTTTCGAAGCGAATAATCCAATAACACCCGACCCACACCCCAAATCTAAGATTTTATCGCTATCATTTATTATCAGATTTTCCAGTAATAGTTTTGTTGCTGAATCGAGCTTCCCTTTTGCAAACACATTTTCGTCAGTAATTAGTTTTAAAGAAACGCCATTGATATCGTATTCCTGGACATCATCTTCCTCTTCCCCGTCGATTTTTCTTTTAAAACCTAAGGGGAAACTAAATTTAATTAAGTGAACCCCTTGTTTATACTGTACTGTTTCCGAATTAATCAAAAATATTTTTGACAATTGTTTTGCAATAGATTGAACCCCCTCATTTTTAGCACCCACAAGAAAGAGTTGCCCATTCCCCTTTAGTAGAGAGGCTGCAAAAGTAGCTGATTTGATAATCAAAGATTTTCGTTTTTCCAATACTGTTCTGATTACTACAACATCAACCTCATTCTTATATGCAAACAAGTCAGTTATCGGAAAAACGCAACCATTTTTTATACCATTTATGTCAAAAATCTTGGAAACAGTTTTTTTATCTTGTATATTAGTTACAAATTCACATATCTCCAATTTTGGATTTTGTTTAGAAGCAATAACCCCAAAAACCCCAGATGGAGAAAAAATCTCAATCATTTTTTTAGACGCAGACAAATTTATTTCCTGAAGTAGCCTCGTCGAAACATTACCAATCTCAATAGTTGTCCTATCGTTCTCTATGATACTAATATTGTTTGGAAGATAATTATGAATTGACATGATCTAAATATTATTTATTACTTTATTATCTCTTACAACAACGGGTTCACCATTACTATTAAAGAAAAAGGTTTTTGAATTTGAATCAAAATGAATTCCTTGAATCGAAGTGTCAATTAATATTTTAATTCCGTTCAGCTCGAGCTTATCACAAAAGTAAAGTGACTCATCAACAGAAATAAATTCTTCTCTATTTTTTTCTTTTTGATTAACGACCGATTTAAACCATGGTTTTGAGATATTTCTAAAAACACTTGTTTTAATTAGTGTGATCCCCATTCCAATTCCATCAGCATCTTCGATAATGTCACCCACCTTCCAGTCACTTAAATATCCATTGCCTCTACCTTTAAAAATAAGGGGCTGAGGAGGAACCTGTTTACTGTAATACACCCCAGAGACAACATCATGTCCCTTTTTTGCCCAATAAACAAGTTTATTGAAACAGTTCGTTGGCAATATTACATCATCATCAATAAACAATATATACTCTGCTCCAATCTTTAGTGCGTGTCCAACCAATCGGTTTCGAGATTCCCCTACTTCTCCGCCAACTTCAAAACGATACGAAATAGACATATTTAGTGGGTCACCTTGTGCCAACAAAGAAGATACAAACTCACAACTGACCATTCCTCGAGAAGGGATTGCAACAAGAAGATAATTTGGATTAAATTGTTTTTTAGATATGTTAACGGAACTTTTTATTCTATTAGTTTTCATTTTACGAAGTATTTTACACTTTTTCGAGTAACTTTATATACATTTGGCCTCAATCCTCCCACTTCCGGCGTCATTTCTACACTTACCTCAAAATCATTTTTCATCACTTCCTCAAATAGTTCTTTTTCTTGAGTCAACACAATCGCAGACCCATCATCTTTCAACAATCTATTCAACTTAAACGCAAAATTCCGATACAGCTTTTTATTCATCTCATGATTCCCAACCCGAATTCCAAAAGGCATATTGGTAATTACCTTCGTGATTGATTTTGGTGACAACTTCAATGTCGACACATTACTTCTAAACAAAACAAATTTGTCTTTTTTTACACCTGAAGCTTTCCAATTTTCAAGGCTAATATCAACTGCCTTTCCACTTATATCCGAAGCAAACGCTTTCTTAATCCCAAAATACATAACGGCTGTGATTGGAATAGTTGATCCACCGCAAAATGGATCTAGCACAACATCATCTTCATTCAACTCAGCCAAATCACAAAGTACATAGGCCAAAGAAGGATTTATCCCAGCTGGTACAAACGCTTTCCTCCATCCTCTCTTATACAAATCCTCGTCACCACGATTTGTATCTTGGATTCTAAGAGGCGAAAGCAGCGATGAAAAGTCACCTAGCACCCTCCCCTCCACCTGAAAATCTATTTTTCCCTTTGTTCTTCCTACAATTTCCGCTTTCGGAAACTTTGACAAAAGTTCTTTCTCCACCACTTCTTCAGTTCCCAAAACTATACTCAATCGAAAAATACTCATGTCAGAATTTTACCTCTTCCCGAACATATCCGCCATGATTTCGTCCAATGGCACATGGGTAATATCAATATCATCAATAGGTAGGTTCTCGCTCACTGCTGCAATTACTTTTGCCTGTTCGTCACCTGCCACTTCAATGGTATAGGTTAGTGGCTTTTTATCAATCACCTTACCGTACTTTTCTACCTCTTCCTGCGCGACTTCCTCCGTAAAAATCAAGGTCAAATATTTCCTCCCCCTATATCTCCCTGTTAGTTTCCCAATCGCATCATCAAACATAATTTTTCCGTGGTTAATCACGATGACCCGATTGCACACTTTTTCAATATCTGCCATATCATGACTGGTCAATATTATTGTTGTCCCTTTTTCTTTATTAGTTTTTCTCAAAAACTCTCGAATATTTCTCTTGGCCACCACATCCAGTCCTAGTGTGGGCTCATCCAAAAATACAATCTCCGGACTATGCAGGATCGCCCCAATCAGCTCCATTTTTAGTCTCTGTCCCAGTGACAACTTCCGAATCGGTAAATCCAAACTTTTAGATACCTCTAAAATTTCCGCCAAGTAGCCCACCGTTTTCATCGCCTCTTGATGATCAAGGTCATAGATACTCTCAAATAAGTCAAAGCTCTGCCTCGCCGACAGGTCCCACGACAAACCACTCTTGTTACCCATAACCAAGGCAATCTTTCTTAAAAAAGTGTATTTTCTCTCCACAGGAATCGTTTCCAATACTTTCACTGACCCGCTTGTTGGATACAGCAGTCCGGTAAGCATTTTCAAGGTTGTCGTTTTCCCGGCACCATTAGGACCGAGAAAGGCCACCGCTTCCCCTCTCTCGACCGTAAAAGAAATATTATCCACCGCCACGATTTCTTTATTTTTCGGAATAAAAATACTGCGGACAAATCCCTGTTTAACCGGTACCTTAAATTTTTTGGAGAGGTTTTTTACCTCAATTATTTTTTCCATATTTTTTATGATGATGCTGATGAATAATGTTTTAAAGAAAATTTCCAAGCGACCGTTTTCAACCACAAGAAAAATACTGCCAAACCAAAGACATAGACAAGATAATAATAGTTGGTGTTTTTACCCAAGAAAAATGATACTGCCAAAGCCGTATGTACCAAAAAGGGAACAATTGTAAGTCCAATATATTTCAAAAACTTTGGATATCCTTCAAGGGGAATTGAGTCTCCAAATATCGAAAGCTCCACCCCAACGTTTCTTGCATGTTTCCCCTCTCCTGTAAAAAAGGCCGTCATTGCAATCATAAATACAAAACAATGGATGATAATCTGACCCAAAATGATAAAAATAATCCCGGCCATTACTCCCCCAAATGACATATTTAACACGCTCCATTTTCCGGACAATATTACCAACAATGGAATCGTCGCCGGAAAAGCACCAAATAATAGCTCACCCAAATTAATCTTTCTGAAAGACACAAACCACAACGCTGGCACCGGCTTGACAAGCCACAGATCTAACTCACCGGTGTTAATACTGGTATCAAGTCTTTCTGTGTTAACTTGAGTAATAATAAATAATAGATAGTAATTAATTTGAACAATCAGGGTAAAGAAGAGCATTTCCGTATAACCATAACCTGCAATCATCTTCACCCTTCCAAAAAGTACATCTAAGAAAATCAAATAGGTAATCATGTAAACGATCATCGACAATAAATTACCCCAGTTATTTAGTGAATAAGCCATCGACTCTTTAAAACCAAACATCGTACAAGAAGAAATAATCTTCCAACGAAGTTTTATACTCTTCTTAAATTCCAATCGCTTCATATCGTTTTACCCCCTTTCTCCAAACCAGCCTGCTCAAAAACAGCAAAATCACTGCCCAACCAATTGACACTCCCACTTGTAAAAAAACAAACGAGTCAACAGTTTTAGTTTGCATCAACGTTGCCGGAAGATAAGCGTAAGAAGCAAATGGCGAAAGCATCACCGATGTTTGATAGGCAATTGGAAAAAACGTCAAAGGAATCATAGCTCCACTAAATACTTTAGAAATATGGTTCACCACATTTTTAATTCCCTTAGCCTCAGTCATCCAAAAAGCACCGCAGCCAACAATCGTACTCTGAGAAAAACAAATTATCGCTCCCGACCCGACAACTACCAAAAATAATAGTCCTGCCACGAGAGAAGTTGGTGGTGCCAGAACAATTCCCACGATAATATATAAAATAGAAAAAACAATTGTTACACCTCTTGTCCCAAAATGTTTAAAGTACATAAAAATTACGGTGTGTGTTGGTTGCAACAAATAAGAACTAATCTTTCCATCTTTTATATCATCAATTATCGTACTACCAAACTTTCCGTACAATGCATCAATGAGCTCTCGTGCTCCATTGGCCACCAAAAAATACGCAATCAGCTGATAATATGTCTGCCCTGTATTACCGGTGCCCACCACACTCCAAAACAAAACGATTCCGGCAAAAACCAATATCTTTGCAAACACCTGAAACCATACCTCAGTCCGGTAATTGGCTACCTGTAAAAACCCCAACACCGCCGTCTTTGTATATGTGGCAAATCTCATAAATTCATTCTTGGAAACTATCCCTCCATTATTAGGTATATTCCCCCTCAAATCAAGACCAACTCACTCCGTAATAATTTTATATTTCAATTAATGATTTCTCGGAAAAAGGTTTCGGGATGCTCTTCAAATAATCACCACCAAAGAACCCCTCATTTCCACCATGAAGTCATAATTCAAAACTTATCTCACAATCTCGTGTTTAAACCACTTCTCCTGAAACTCCGTTAACTTCTCGATCTCTTCATCGGTAATAGTTTCTCCAACAGGAATAACCACTATCTTGTCATCGATACAACGAACTAGTGCTGCCTATACTTTCAGCGCTAGAGGTGCCAATTTGTTGGCTGAGGACATTACTGTTTCGACATCCACAACCGCATACAATAAAGATTTTAGGGGTCCAAATAGTAGGTAAGTATTCAGCATAAATAGGGGGTTTTCCTCTTGGTTAGCACCAAGAAAACACTTGTTAAAAATCTCCGCACTCAGCTCCGGTAATTTTTTTTGGGTATTACGGTAAACTTCCAACTCAAACAGAGCAATCTGTAAATCAATCAGTTTGTTTCCCAAATATGCCTTGTAGACTTTTAGAGAATATTTTTTCAATAATCTCAACACAATTTCCGACACACTCTTTTCCTGAAGATATCTTCCCTGTCCTAAATAATCAGCACCTTTATTCATGCCCTCCATCATTAAAATTACATGACTGAATTCATGTATTAAATCCAAAATTTGATGCCTTGAATTAACCTTCTTTCGAACTGTCACCAAAAAAGAATCTGTCTCCGTTATATACTTCGTCGCTGCTCCATCTCCCAAAGAAACTTGTATTTTCTTTTTGTTCTTTCTCAACACTGGATAATCAACAGCCATCAACTCCAATAGTTCATCTGCGGAGTTAACTTTCAAAAATTCCTGAGCACAAATATAACAAGGTGCCGAAGAATACTCACTAAAAAATTCATCTTTCTTTACCACAATTTCTTTCACTTGCTCGTTACAATACTCAATGTATTTATCTAAATTGGCCAAAAAAAACTGAAAGGCTTTCTTAGGAATTTTGTCATTTATTAAATTAAACTCAACAAAGTCTCTATAGCCTTTTTTTATTGCCATAATATTTTTCGAGTCGACCACCTTCAAATATTTCTTCTCAAAGTCTGCAAACAAATGTTCCTTAGTTTTCCAATATTTTTTCCGCTCACTAAAAGGCAATTTTACAAACAATTCTTCAGCTGTATTCTCCAGTAAACTTTTTGGAGTCGATTGTAACAATTCTGCTAAAGATGCCGAAACAGGATTACTACTATCTATAGAAACTTTTTCAATTGTTTTTTCCCCAATATCGGTAATTATTTTTTTTCGAATACAATAAACCACATAGGCTTTTAGAGATGCTATTTTTGGACTTGGAAGTTTTCCATATCTCTCAATTGCACTCCGTCTCTCTTCTTCAGCAATAAAAACAATATCCCCAAGTGAGTCGGTTAAGTTATTTTCCCGATACACACTTTCATATTCGTGTGCAATTTGTTCAACTTTAATTTGACCATCATCAATCATTTTGTAAATATATTCTAACTCATAAAAAAGGAAGGGGTCTAACTACCTGTAATGTCAATCTATAAGATAATGAGCCTAAGAATATATTGAAAATGTTAAACTAATTTGTGGCCAAGAATATTACCAAAGCAAAACACCGCTTCCCCCTTCGAGAGCTTCGTCACCTGGGCAAGCTCCTCACCCGTCTCTGGCCCGTCATCGCTCTCCTCTTTGTTACCGGTCTCCTCATTTTTCTCAACTTCGAGCCGAATACTTTTCTCACCGGCTGGGACAATCTCCATCCCGAGTTTGATATCGACGAGAATCTTAAAAGAGCCCTCTTCTCCGTCTGGCAGGAATACCGCGGACCCGGACTTCTCGGTGGCATGGCTCACGCTGCCGATCTCCCCAGAGTTTTGTTTGCTGCCCTACTTCTTGCCGCCAAACTTACCCCAGACCTAATCCGCTACATCACCACCTTCCTCCCCCTGGTTCTCGGTCCTCTTGGGGTTTACCTTCTTTTCTACAATCATCTTTTTAAAAGCAAACTTGATGCCAAAACCATTCAGTTTGCTTCCTTTCTCGGTGCCCTCTACTATCTTCTTAATCTCAACACTCTCCAGACTTTCTTCGTCCCTTTCGAAACTTTCACTTGGTTCTACGGTGCCCTTCCTTGGCTTTTGTATTTCATCATCACCTACCTTCAAAAACCCACCAAAATTAATCTCTTTGTTCTCTTTTTAATCTCTTTTTTCTCCGCCCCCTCCTTTTATGTCGAGACCATTTTTCTGGTTTTCTTTGTCGCCGTTCTTCCTTTCTTTGTCGAGTTTTTAAAGCAACAAAAACACAAAGCCCAACACCTCAAGACCTCCCTTCTCTCCCTTTTTACCCTCGTCATTCCTCACCTCTTCTGGCTCCTTCCCGTTGCTTTTTTTGTCATCACCAATGGCACTGTTCCCGAGCAAGCCAAAAACAATCTTCTCTCTTCTCCCGAAACCTACGCCCGAAATCTCCAGTTTGCCACTCTCAAAGACACCGCCCTTATGAAGGGATATCTCTTCAACTACCTCGACCTCGGCCAAGACAACAAATACACCTATCTCCTCTCCGTCTGGCGCAGTCATCTTGATATTTCCATCGTCAGTCTTCTTGGTTTTCTCTCCTTCGTTCTTGTTCTTACCGGTCTCTACTACTCTTTTAAAAAGCGTTTTGCCTGGACCAAGTCCTTTGTTGCCCTTCTCGTTCTCTGTCTCTTTTTCCTTCTCGGAGGTGGTCTATTAGTAAACAACAAAATCCCCCTCATCGGTGAACTTTTCCGCTCTCCCTTCACTAAGTTTTCCATTCCTCTTTCTCTTGCTTACTCCTTTTTCTTCTCCATCGGCACCATCTTCCTACTGGATCTTTTTTCTTTTCTTCACACCCGACTAACCTACTACCTTACCCTCTTTACCGTCGCTTTTTCTCTCGTTCTCTTTATGTCTCCGGCCTTCTCCGGTAACCTCATCTCTCCCTCAATGCGCCAACCAATACCTCAGGAATACTTTGAGCTTTTTGCCTACATGAAAACCCAAGACACAGCCACTCGTGTGGCCAACTTTCCCCAATTCTCCTTTTGGGGTTGGGAAAGTTATGACTGGGGATATCGTGGTTCAGGCTTCCTTTGGTATGGACTTCGCCAACCTCTGATGGATCGCGCCTTCGACGCCTGGGACAAAAACAGCGAAAAATACTACGAGGAAATGAGTACCGCTCTCTACTCCGACAACCAAAACGCTTTTGAAAATATCCTCGATAAATACTCGATCAACTGGATTCTCATTGACGAACACTTAACCCTTCCCGAAAACGCTACCGACTCCGGTCTGCTTACCCTTAAAAAATACGTCACCGGCTCTCCCAAATTTTCTCTGGACCAAAAATTCGGCAACAAAATCTCTCTCTACCAAGTTGCTTTGAAAGATAAACCCCAAAACTTCATCTCTCTTCAAAGCCCTGTTGGCATCACTCATCCTTTTGCCTCCCTCTCTCTTCGCCCCAATACCGACTGGACCAAAAAGGGAGAATACCTAAACATCGCTTCACCAGCAGTCGGTAACGAAGGTGATACTCTCATCATTCCCTCTCTTACGACTTCCGAAACTCTTCTCCCCATCCGCATCGAGTACCAAAAACTGGGCACTAGTCTCAATCTTCGTCTTACCCCCATCATCCCCACAATTTTCCTGGACAACAGCCAAATAGATCTCCAAACCCAGCCCCTTACCCTCACCATCCCGGGAACTACCGGCACCGGTTTCATTCTCGAGTTGGACAAAAACTACTTCGAACTCCAGCTCCCGGCCGAGATTGATAGTTTCTCCGATTTCTATCCCCTCACTACCGTCTATCTCCCCAGTCACAATGCCTTCTCCGTTTCTCTCTTCTCTAGTTCCGAAATCGGCTCATACGACCTCACCGACAGACTTGGTGAAGCTACCCCCGAGCAGTGTTACAGAATAAGACCAAATCGCAAAGTCGAAAAAATCACTACCCAGAATGGTATCTCTTTAATCGGCACTGACGTTGTTGGCTGTCTCTCGGCCACTCTTCCGTACACCACTCGAGGTAACCTCATCTCTCTCGCCTTTACTTACTCCTCACCCACTCTCACCTTGGCTAGTGTCAATATCTCAGGGTCGGATCTCTCCGCCCAAAGTCTTCCCCAACCCCTAGAAACCAAAGAAAAACCCTCCCGTGCCCGCATCTTCACCCCTTCAACCGGAACCCTCCAACAGGTCAATCTCCTTCTTGAAGCTGGAGAAACCAGAACCGTCAAAGAAATCAACTACGACAATATCGAGATCAGTGTTCTTCCCCTCATCTACTCCTCTACTGCCTCTCTTCCCCTCATCCCCCAGAAAAATATTGTTCTTAAAAATAAGATTGAACGCCTTCAGGTTTCCCTTCTCCAAACAGACACCGAACTCGATATGAATGAGACTCCAAATTCCAACAGTCTTTTTCCCGAAAGTCTTAACTGTGATCAATGGAACAATGGTAAAACGATCAAACAAGTGACCAAAGATGGTTTCCTCTACCAAAGTCAAAATGCCTCAGAATGCGATATTCTAAATCTTCGTCATCTGCCTCACTCCCTCAACTATTTAATCTCCTTCGATTACCGTTTCCAAAAAGGTCTCACTCCGACTGTCTGTCTTGAAAATCACTCCTCCCGTCGTTGTGACATCCACGAGCGTCTTCTCAAAACCAACCAAATCCAGTCTCTCATCCAGCCCATCGCCAACCTCTCCGAAGCTCCCGGCTTTACTCTCCATATATATAACCAGTCTTTTGGCAATCGTATTACCTCAAATCTCATCAAGTCCATCTCTCTTCGTCCCATTCCTCTTCAGTTCCTCCAAGACATCTCGCTCTCTTCTCTCAGCACCGACTCCTCACCGACAATCACCAACTCCACCCATCCCTATCCTTTTCTTTACACCGCAAATATTGAAGGTGGCCAAGGCTCACTTAGTCTCTACCAGACCCAATCGTTCTCCTGGAAGGCCATCCAGGTATCCCCAACAGACACCCAAACACCCTCATGGTTACTTTCCCTCATCGTTCCCTTTGTCTCCCCTTTCTTACCCAAACTCGACCCAACCAGTACATCTTCGTGGCACAACTCCTGGAATCTGCCGGAGGGTAACTCCAACCTTATTCTTGTCTACCTTCCTCAGTATCTTGAGTTCTTTGGCCTCACCCTTTTAGTTCTCGCCCCTATCATTGCTCTCGTCATTTTCCTCACCCTCAATCGCTACCAAACCAAAGACGAGTAGATAATAAAAACCCCGGTAAAATACCGGGGGTAAACCTCTCAATCCAAACTCTTAAAGTAATACATCCCATACTGATCAGGATGTCCATCGATAGGCAACACACTTACCAACTCCCAACCACAAATACCAACACAAGTCATCGCCTCAAAAGCCGGCAGCTCTATTAACCTTTGGTTTAAAACCGCATCTGTACTTTGAGCCCTTATTACCTTACCAGCGAAAACCTCAAAAACCAAATACTTCCACCACTTATTGTCCATTTATTTCCTCCTCAAACAAAATTAACTAGTCAACAAAAAGCCTCACAACTGGGGTGATGACGTGCCTGCCCAACTCGTCATCACTCCCAACTCTGAGGCCTTTTGTTCTAGTTGACAGTAAATTTTTGTAGTGTTAATCTGTAGGTGGTTGATGGAAACTGTCCTTTCATTAACCACTGCAAAAAAGCATTGCTATTCGAGTTAGGCTACGGTAGTAATGCTTTTTTCTTGCCTCGATTTAAGGCTAAAAAAACTCACTTATCCAAAGTTCAAAATTTTAAGGTTTATCCGGTTTTATCGGCTGGCCACCACCAACTGCTGGCCCATTCTACCCATTTTGGCAATCTGAAAAGACACGGCTCTACGGCCAAAACTACGGTTAACACGAACCGATTTTTTACGAGAGTTCACTAATTTGATGAGCAGATTTATCATTAGTTTTTAAATTTACTGGATCTATCTGAAAATATATCACACTCTGTCAAGCATATCAACCTATAGCCGATTTTAACCATACCCTATACTATTTTTAGCCTCAAATATACCCCCTACAGGTCTCCCCCTTTGTCGTGTATATTAAAGATAGAATGTCCAAGTCCACTACCGTTTTTTTCTGTAATAGCTGCGGCAACGAGTTTGCCAAGTGGTCTGGTCAGTGCCCCACTTGCCATGAGTGGAACACTCTTGTCGAGGCCACCCCTTTCTTAAAGACCCCAAGGGGCGGTGCCAAAAAAATCTCCACCAAATCCGTCGAGTCTTTCTCGGTCAAAGACGCTCTCACTTCCCAAGAAGGTTACACCCTCTCTACTGGAATTAGCGAGTTTGACCGCGTTCTTGGTCCCGGAATCACCCGTGGTGGTGTCTACCTGCTTGCCGGTCAACCTGGTATCGGCAAATCTACTCTGCTGACCCAACTAGCCATCTCTGTTCCCAATGATGTTTACTACGTCTGTTCGGAAGAAAACCCGGCTCAAGTCGCTACCAGAATCAAACGTCTCAGCAAGAAAGAAACTCCCCATATTCACCTTTTAAATACCTCCCTTGTCGATAGTGTCTGCGAAACCATCGCCAAAAACCCCAACTCCCTCATTATTATTGACTCCATTCAGTCTGTTTACACCAACCAAAACGTCACTACTCCCGGATCTCCGTCCCAAATAAGAGATAGCGCTTCATTACTCATCCAAACCGCTAAAGAACACTCAACTCCCCTCATAATAGTTGGTCATGTTACCAAAGATGGCAACATTGCCGGACCAAAAATGCTTGAACACATGGTTGATACAGTTCTTGAATTAAATGGCGATAGACAGCACCTTTTGCGCTTGCTTAGGACTATAAAAAACCGCTTTGGCCCAACCGATGAAACCGGTATCTTTCAAATGACCGGCAGTGGCCTAGAAGAAGTCAAAGATCCGGGGGCAATTCTTCTGGAAGGTCGCATTAAAAATGCTCCAGGATCCTGTCTCACCATGATTATGGAAGGAACCAGACCTCTTACTGTTGAGATACAAGCTCTTGTCGTCTCTTCTCCCCTCCCCATTCCCCGCCGAATTGCCAAAGGTATCTCCACCAACCGTCTCCAGCTTATCTGCGCCATTCTCACCAAGCATCTTCACCTTCCCATCGGTGAAAAAGATGTTTTTGTCAACGTCACCGGGGGTCTAGACATCAAAGACCCTGGAGCTGACCTCGGTATCGCCCTTGCCATCATCTCTTCAGCCAAAGACACCCCTCTCCCCGAAAACTCCATTTGCTTTGGCGAGCTTGGGCTACTGGGAGAGATTCGCAAGGTTGGTTTCTCCGATAAAATGCTCAAAGAAGCCAAATCCTTAGGTTACGACAAAATTTTCTCTCCAGGCACACATAAAACCATTCGCGCTATTTCTTTTTCTAAAAAGAAAAGAATTGATTAGCCTCCTGCCTGAGTCCCCTTTACACGAGGAATCTCTCAGCTTATAATCCACTAAAGTACTTTCACAATCCTGGTTTCAAGGAGAGGTAAATGTCACCCACAGCCAAGTACTATTACACTGGTTCCCCTTTTATCCCCTTTTACGATGTTGAGAGTATTAGTGACAGCGTTATGGGAGACATCAACAAAGGTATTCCTCCTACAATAGCTGTTTGTCTTGAAACGATCCACATGATGGCGTTCCATATCGAAAACAATCTCGTGCCCGAACAATCGAAAATCGTTAGTAACTTTGGCACCACCATGGTTGATCTCAAACTCCTAATCCTGGGTTACCGATATCTCTTTGATACCATACTGGCTACTGGGGCGTACCTCGTCACCAACTCAAAAGACGAAGCCGTAAAAGATCTCTTTTTGCCAGATTCGAACCCAGGAATCCTTCTTTATATCCAACACGTTAGAGAGCATCTGGATATTACGAAGGATCTACTGTTAAGAGACATCACCGGGAGGCTGATTTTAAGATATCTATTAGAAAGACCATTTACCAGAGACGATTACTTTGACACGGGACACGAATTTGCCTCCAACATCTTTCCAGAAATCAGCTTTGAAGTTGCAAAAAGGCTCATTGGAAAATCCTTCCCTTGACCACATTAGGCAGGCTAACCCCTGCCTTTTTTTATGGCAAATACTTGACTTTTCAGCCTCCTTATGATACTATAGGACTCATTCTCAGCCCAATGATGGGCTTGCTCCTTAAATCTATCCATATCGTCCGTTCGAGGAGATTTCTCATGCAAAAGTTCCTGTTTTCCCCCAAAGCTCTTCCCAATATTTCGATCGTGCTTTTTGACCAGTCTGGTCGCATCATTACCCCGGATGAGGGTAATGGTTTCCTCGGCGTTTTCCGCCATGGAACCAAAATCGCCCTCCACCTGAGTGTTAAAGGTGAACACACCTGCTTCACTCTCAACCCCCAAGGGTTACAGAAGGTCCCCAAGGCTAAAAATGAACTCGGGGGGTATACGAAAAACTTTACCATCGACTGCTCCACCGGCACCGGGCAAATTGCCCGCTGGCCGGCCAACATGGTCTGTTTGGAGGTTCCTGGCAATACCTACAATATCGGTATTGCCAATCAGAACGGGCGTTTTTTCTTCGTCACCGAAGAATACTCGCCTTCACCTGAGAACCTCCCTGAAGGCATGGTTGTCTCTTTCTCCCTGCTCCGCGGAGTAGGGACCGTAGCTTTTAAGCCGGGCTTCGATGCCCGCCTTCACTGGAAGGCCGTTCCCTTCAATCATCATCTCGGCCTGCGCATTATGCAGACCGGCGACCTGCTTGAATGGGAGAAGGACGATCTCGTTGACCTCGGAGGGGAAACCACCTTCCGCTACGAGATTAAAAAGTGCACCAACCTTAGCCTTCCTCACTAAGAAAAAGGCCCCGCTAACCCCGGGGCCTATTTTTATAACTTGACACATTTTGTAATATATGTTACAAAGAACCAGCTCTACAATGCAGGTTGTAAGCTAGAGACTTCCGCAAGGAGGTCTCTTTTTATATCCAACTACCCCCTTGACAAAATCTGTAATATACATTACAGTTATAAATAGCTTAATGAGCAATCATTAAGTCAGAAAGTTACGCAAGTGATTTTCGCAAGGAGCCTCCGCAAGGAGGTTCTTTGTTATTCCAAAGGCGCCACTTTTATTTTGTACTTGATGTTTTTTACCCTTTCCAGATCTATATCCCTGGTAAATCGTCTCGCTAAAATACTCTCATCCACATACCATAAAAACGTTTTTATTGCTTTTTCATCAAGCTCCCCACCGGAAAAACAGCCTGCCATCCACATCCACCAGACTCTTTCGGAGTCGGTAACTGTCTTGGACAGGTAAATATTGTCCAGCTTCATTTCATATCTAACACTTGTCGACTGAGGATCTTTCATAAAAGCAACAAACAGCGCCTTCTCCACTACTGTCCTTTGATCCCAATCGATCTTGTCACCGCTAAACGCTTCATCAACATCCATAAACTCAACCTCCGGAAAAGCTTCCTTCCAACTCTCTATCTCCCCCAGTGGACCTTCGTCGTTTGCCCTCATAACAATCTCCATTTTTTCCGAATTAAAATCAGTCGGTACTGGCTTTATTTTTTCGTTCATAACTCGATTCTACATCATTCCCAAATCAAGGCCGAAAAAATATTTATCAAAAAAAATGCTTATACTAAATGTATGAACATGACCCCTTCTTACGTCTGCCCTATGCACCCCGAAGTCACCTCCGACAAGCCGGGGAACTGTCCTAAGTGTGGAATGGCTCTTGTTCCCCAAGAGATGAAACATAGTGATCACGAACACCACGAAACCCCTTCTTCAGACAACAAACATGAAAGCCATCAGGGCCATACCATGAAACCGGTTGCCCAAATGGGTTTCTGGGAAAAATTTAAGATGAGTATGACTATGGCTATGGGTATGGATCACACTGGACTCGCTGGTCGTGAAATGGCCAAAATGATGGAAGAAGACATTAGAAACAAATTTTTTGTTTCTCTGATTCTCACCATTCCCATCGTCCTCTACTCTCAAATGGGCGTCAATATCTTTGGTCTGAGTCTTCCTTCACCTATCCCCGTAAACTGGTTGCTTCTTCTCTTAACAACTCCTGTTTATTTTTACTGTGGTTGGATTTTTCTCTACTCTTCATACATCGCCATTTTCAAACAAAAAACTCTCAACATGGCCGTGTTGATCGCTGTCGGTATCAGTGCTGCTTACTTCTTTAGTATTGCTTTAACACTCTTGGGTAGTAATGAGTCTTTTTACGAAGCGGCTGCCATGCTCACCACCTTTGTCCTTTTTGGTCACTGGATGGAAATGAAGTCCAGAAGAGGCACTACCGATGCCCTTCAAGCTCTTTTCGATCTGGTACCACCCCAAACAAGAGTACTCCGTCATGGTAAAGAAGTACTCGTCTCTACCGCTGAAGTTCTTGTCGGTGACACTATTATTCTAAAACCGGGAGACAAAGTGCCTGTCGATGGCGTAATTACCGAAGGTCAAACAGCAATCGACGAATCCTTGGTTACGGGAGAATCTATACCGGTATCCAAAACCATTGGTGCGGAAGTTATCGGCGGTTCTATCAACACCTCCGGTTCCGTCAAGTTTAAAGCTACCAAAATTGGCGCCGACACTGCTCTGGGGCAGATTGTCAAAATGGTCGAAACAGCCCAAAACTCCAAAGCTCCAGGTCAAAAAATAGCTGACCGCTTTGCTCAATATCTGGTCGTCGTAGCCGTTGGCGGCGGTCTCCTTACCTTTATTATTTGGTTCTTTATCATCGGTCAGCCCTTGTTGGTCGCTCTCACCTTCGCCATCTCCACGGTAGTCATCGCCTGTCCGGACGCTCTTGGTCTTGCCACTCCAACTGCCGTCGCCGTTGGTACCGGCTTGGGTGCCAAATATAATATTTTGATTAAAGACGCCCCTACCTTGGAACAGGTCTCCAAGATTCAAACGATAGTCATGGACAAAACAGGAACCCTTACGGAAGGAAAACCAAAAATTACCGATGTCCTTGCCGCCGAGGGTTTTAAGTCTGATGAAATCCTTATACTAGACAGCGCCGTAGAAGCAAAGTCCGGCCACCCCTTAAGCAAAGCCATCCTGGAAGAAACAAAAAAACGTGGTCTTAAGTTCCCGGAAAAAATTGAAAAATTTAATTCCATTGCCGGCCATGGAGTGGAAGCAATTGTTTCTCAAAAACACATCTTGGTCGGGACGATTAAGCTCATGTCTGATCGAAAGGTAGACATTTCTCCCCTTAAATTGGATATCGATAGATTACTTTCGGAAGGAAAAACAATCATGATCTTAGCAGTTGATGGAAAAATTGCTGGAGTGGCTGCCGCCCAAGATCCCATTAAGCCAACCGCCAAAGTCGCCGTCGAACGAATGAAGCATCTCGGTCTCGAAATCGCTATGATTACCGGAGACAACAGTAAAACCGCCGAAACCATCGGAAAACAGCTGGGAATAGACCGCATTTTCGCCGATGTTCTTCCAGGAGACAAAGCTCGGTATGTCAAAAAACTCCAAGATGAGGGGAAATTTGTCGCCATGGTTGGTGACGGCGTCAACGACGCGCCGGCCTTGGCCCAGTCCAACATTGGTATCGCCATTGGTGCTGGCACAGACGTCGCTATCGAAACGGCCAATGTTGTTTTGATGAAATCAGACCCCCTTGATATTCTTAGAGCCATAAAATTAAGTAAGGCTACCGTCAGAAAGATGAAAGAAAACCTGGCTTGGGCTAGTGTTTACAACCTACTGGCCATCCCCATTGCCGCCGGAGTACTTTACCCACGATTTGGCATTACTCTTCGTCCTGAATTTTCTGCCTTGCTCATGTCTATCTCATCAATTATCGTCGCCGTCAACGCCGTCTTACTTAAAAGGGTTGAAAAAGATCTTATTTCATAAACGATCAATAATATGTTTAAACTACCCTACCATTATGCTGAATCTTTAATCGTCTCCGCCTCCCCCCAAGCGCTCTTTTCTTTTGTTGACAACCACGCCAATCTTTCGTCTCACATGGGACGGTCTTCCCTGATGATGGGAGGAGGCAGTATGGTCACTGAAATTGACAATGATTTAGGTCAAAAAGTTGGTTCTCATATTCAGCTCAAAGGCAAAGCTTTTGGACTAAACATCTATCTCGACGAAGTGGTCACCCAACACGAACCACCCAAATTAAAATCATGGGAAACGGTTGCCTACCCCAAACTTTATGTGATTGGCAATTACCGCATGGGTTTTGAAATTACACCTCAAGAGAAAGGGTCTCGATTGGTTGTCTTTATCGACTACGAGTTACCCAGAGGAGCAGCTCGACTACTTGGCTTCCTTTTTGGATATATGTATGCCCAATGGTGTGTCAAACAAATGATCACCAGCGTCCGTAAAAACTTTGTTACTCGGCAATAATTACTCCGTGTGGAATTCCCATAGCACAGGTAATCACGTACTCTCCTGGAGAGGGTGGTGTTACTTCGAATACATTAGTTACATCCTTCTCAAATCCATAAACCTCATCCGTTAGCTCAGGAATTGTAATACTTCCCATACAACCCAGACCATCAACAATGGCCTTAACTTCCAGTCTAACCGGAACACCGGCTTTCACTTTAAATCGGCTTGGGCTAAGACCATCCTCAATATTGTAAGTGGCTCTAATCACTTGAACTGCTTTTTGACTTGATGTCGAAGTGGGTTTCGGCTCGACTCGTGGCTCTATTGTCGGAGCCACGTATCTGGTTATTTCTTGATCATCATAAACAATCAATGGTTTCGCTCGTGATGATTTAAATATCACAACACTCACGATAATAACTGCAATGGTAAGAAAGACGGCTAATATTTTCATAGTTGACTATTATAAAATATTCTACTACACTAGGTAGTATGTTGAATACTACCAGTATCAAAACAATCATTATGATCGTCTTTGGCATAGCTTTAGTAGCGATACTTTCGCTGTTTGCCATCAGTCTCCTCACTAAAAAACCCTCAAGCTCCCCTACCACCTCTTACACCCAGACAGATACCCAAAAACCTAAAGTTGAATTGCCCGAAAACTTTGTCGACACGGGAATCTCGAAATTAAAAGACACCATTACGAGAGACTTTATTGTCAAAAATATTGGTGAAAAAACACTTCAGCTTAGAAATATTAATTCCAGTTGCGGTTGTACCTCAGCCAAAATAATTAGCGGAGACCAAGAAACCAAAGAATATGGTATGAGCAAGCGATCTCTCGAGGTAGTCAACATAGCTCCTGGAGCTGAAGCAACCATTAGAGTCATCTATCGCCCCTTCACCATGCCGGTTTATGGTGTCATCATCCGTGAGGTATACATCGACACCAACGACCCCGATTTCTCAAAGATCATATTAAGAATGAAAGCCAACATTACCAAATGAACTTAGATCCAAATCTTTTCCTGGGAGTCTCTCTCACCGCTTCTTTCATCGCCGGAGTCTTGGCTCTCTTTGCCCCCTGCTGCATTACCTTTCTCTTGCCTTCTTACTTCGGTACTATCTTCAAAGATCGCAAAAGGGTTCTGCTCTATACCCTGCTTTTTGCTTTGGGTCTCTCCTTCATTCTTATTCCGATATCCTTAGGTTTCCGCTTTTTCATTTTCTTTTTGGATGCTTACCACAAAGAAGTCTACTACTTAGGTGGCGCCTTTATGGTATTTATGGGGCTAATGACCATCTGGCCTGTATTTCATCTCCCCCAAATTTTCCATGTCAACCCCCGGGTTGGTCAAAAAACCAACACTTGGTCGGTGTTCGTTCTCGGTTTGATGTCCGGCCTCACCTCAGCCTGTTGCGCCCCGGTTCTTTTTGCCGCGGTTACACTGACCTCTCTCTCACCCACTATGTTCCAAGCCCTACTAGTCTCTATCGCTTATGTGCTGGGAATCGTGTTTCCTCTCATGCTCATCTCCATGTCTTACTCAAAGGTGACCGGCCTCATCGGCAAAAATAGAGCCAAAATATACAAAATATTCCAGTTTCTTGGAGTAGGCATTTTTTTCTTGTCCGGCATCACCATTACGATTTTAAACTACTTCGACAAAATCCAAATGAGTTCAGAAAAAGATGTCTATGGTCAAGTGATCAGGAATATCGTCTTTAATATATCAAAGTATTTCCAAAATCGAATTGTCGATCTCTTAGTTTTTTCCCTCATCTTATTTTTATTTTATAAATTAATTATTAAATTTAAAAACTATGAAAGAAAAGACGACTAATTTCCGAAGTAAAGTTATTCCCCTACTTTTACTCGCCAGTTTTGGAGTGAATATAGGCCAAGGCTTCTATATTGTGAAAATTAATAGTGGCGGAACCGCCAACCAAGAACAAACCACACAGAGTCAAACAAACAAAGGGGAAACTGTCTCCCTTGAAGAGGTCAATCCTGATCAAGGATATGAAATAAACGCCGCTTTTGGTGATCTGGGTCCAAAAATGATCGCTCTCGGTGTTATCGACTTGGAAAAATTTAAAGCGGCATACAGTGCTTCCGGACAAGACCTCGATCAGGAACAGCTTGATATCCTCACCAAAGGTAGCAACACTCCTGTAAAAATTACCTCATTAAACAGCAAATTTCTCCTGAACTTCTTCTGGGCACTTGGGTTGTCCAACAAATCATCCATCTTGGACGCGGGAGACATGGTAAAAGACGGCGGGCTTAAAGGTGCCGCTAGATTTGCTTCTACCGGTGGTTGGACTCTGGCAAAAGGTGATGCCATGAAATACTACTCCAAAGCAAACTTCATCAAACTCACCCCGGCACAAGAGAAACTGGTAAAAGAAGTTGCTTCAAATATTTTCCGTCCTTGCTGCAACAACTCTACCGCTTTCCCCGACTGTAATCATGGCATGGCCTTACTCGCTGTCTTAGAGTTAATGGCCTCAAACGGAGCCAGTGAAAAAGAAATGTACGAGGCAGGTAAATATTTCAGCGCTTTTTGGTTCCCAGGTAACTACTATGACCTAGCCTTGTATTTCAAAAATAAAGAAAGTAAAAACTTCGCCGACATCGATGCCAAAACACTCCTTGGTCGAGAGTTCTCTTCATCCTCCGGCTGGCAGGCAGCCAAGCAATGGCTAAGCAGTGAAGGCATCATTGAACAACCACCCAAGCAGGGCGGTGGCGGTTGTGGAGTTTAAATAAAATATCCAAGTGCTGCCACAACCATGAAAAAATTAATTGGAGGCGCAATTCCCTTCATCATAATTCACTTCATTTGTTGTGGCGGTATTCTCATCTTCCTCATCAGCTCGGGATATTTATTGAAACTCACCAATGAGAGCCAAAATAAATATTTATTAATTCCTAGTTTGCTCCTGTTATTTCTTGCTTGGTGGCAACTCCGCAGACAAAAAACGGGCCTGTTAAAAGCACTTTTGCTTGTCGCCATCTATTCAATCACAAGCTACATCTTTATCGTTTATTTATTTATTCCCTGGTGGATACCGGGATACAACGGCGGACCTCTTTTACCTTGAACATGAAAATAAACAATACCTTTAAAATATCTCTTGTCTTAGTTACTCTCTCTTTTATTGTTGTCTATGTCCTCAAAGTTCCCTGGAATATTCTGCTACCATATGGTATTTTTCTCATCTGTCCGGTTATGCATATCTTTATGATGAAAAACATGAGCCATGATAATAGTGGTGATAATTCCAAAAAAAATTGTCACTAAATATTAAATTAAAAACTGTGAAAAATCTTTCACTTGGCGTATCATAAAAGCATATGACCAAGGATAAAGCGATTATCAAAGCATTGCTTTCCGGAACAGGTGTCACCATAAATGGTAGTCGTCCGTACGACCCCCAAATACACAACGAAGATTTTTATGGACGAGTACTCAAACATGGATCACTGGGTCTTGGCGAAGCCTACATGGACGGTTGGTGGGACTGTAAAAAACTCGACCAGTTTTTTGACAAGATTCTTTCTGCTAGTCTGGACCGTAAGGTCAAAAATAATCTAGCCCTAGCCGCCAGACTCACTTTAAACGTCGTCTTAAATGCGGGTAGAAAATCAAAAGCTTTTGAAATTGGCCGTAAACACTACGACATCGGCAATGACTTGTATCGGGCCATGCTAGACAAACGCCTCACCTATACCTGCGGATACTGGGAAAACTCCACCAATCTTGATGACGCCCAAGAAGCCAAGCTAGACCTCATTTGTCGGAAGATTAGTCTTAAACCTGGACAAAGAGTCCTAGACATTGGTTCCGGTTGGGGTAGTTTTCTTGGTTTCGCTGCCGAAAAATATGGTGCAAAAACCAAAGGGATCACTGTCTCTAAAGAACAGAAAATACTTGCCGACTCACTTTACAAAGGTCTTCCTGTTGAAACTCTGCTTCAAGATTACCGTGATATCAAAGGTAGCTATGACCACATCGTGTCTCTCGGCATGATTGAACACGTAGGCTACAAAAATTATCGAACTTTTATGAAAGTCGTCCACAAAGTCCTTAAGGATGATGGTTTGTTTTTGCTCCACACCATTGGTGGCAACATCTCAGTGACGGGAACTGATCCCTGGACCGGTAAATATATCTTTCCCAACTCTATGCTGCCCTCGATTAAACAGTTAGGTCAGTCCATAGAAGGACTATTTGTCATGGAAGACTGGCATAATCTCGGAGTTAATTACGACAAGACATTAATGGCTTGGCATAGTAATTTTGAAAAAAACTGGAAGTTAATAAGATCAAACTACGACGAAAAATTTTATCGCATGTGGCGATACTATCTCCTCTCCTCTGCCGGATCGTTTAGATCCAGGAATATTCAGCTCTGGCAAATCGTCTTGTCCAAAAGAGGAGTTCTTGGCGGTTACAAATCAATTAGATAACGATCTCCCGTCTCACTTCATTGATGAGACAGAAGCAAACTGCCAAAAGATAAAAAGGAAACCCACGGTCATTACAATGGGAGCCAGACGGGAAATGAGATTAAACCGTTTTGGATTAAATCCTTTAAGTAGTAATGAGTTGCTTACCACCGAGACCGAAGACAAAGCCATCGCTAGTCCGGCCAGTTCTGGTTTAAGAACCAAACCAAACGAGACAAAAGCTCGAGCCGCTACCGGGATACCCAAAACATTGTAAAAGAGAGCAAAAAACATATTTTGTTTAATCTTTCCAACCGTCTCTTTACTCAATTTGATCGCTGTTAGTATCCCTTCCAGATCATTATTCATAATGATGATACTTCCGGACTCCAAAGCCACGTCGGCACCAGATGCCATCACAATTCCCAGGTCGGATTGAACTAATGCCGGAGAGTCGTTAATACCGTCCCCTACCATGGCCACAATCTTTCCCTGTGCTTGTAACTTCTTGACCTCCTCCGCCTTATTCTGTGGCAGTACTTCAGCCAGTACCTTGGTAATGCCAACTTGTTTAGCAATCGCGTTGGCCGTCCTCTGGTTGTCGCCGGTGATCATATAAACTTCAATTCCCTGATCCTGCAGTTTTTTTACTACCTTGGCCGTTGTTTCTTTCACTCGATCAGCCACGGCTACGATACCCAATACTTTTTTCGTCGAAGCAATTAGCATCGCCGTTTTACCACCCTCTTCCAGTTTCTCCAAATCCACAAGTGAGTATGAGTGAATATTCTTCAACTCCATCAAGCGGCGATTACCCACAAAATACGTTTTTCCGTTAATCTTGCCCTCAACTCCATGACCAGGAACTGCTTTAAAGTCCGCCGTTGCAGTCTGCCTGTCTTTTGTCGAAACTCGACTCTTGCAGTAATCAACAATGGCCGCCGCTAAGGGGTGCTCGGATTTTGACTCCAAAGCATAAAGAATCGCTAGTATTTCCTGCTCCGATTTGTCTGAGTAGTTCACGACATCCGTCACTTCCGGTTGGCCTTTGGTGAGTGTCCCTGTCTTGTCAAAGACAATCGTCTCAATCTTGCAGGCAGTTTCCAATGGCTCTCCACCCTTAATCAGGATTCCTTGTTCGGCACCCTTACCTGTCGCCACCATGATCGCAGTAGGAGTAGCAAGTCCCAAAGCACACGGACAGGCAATCACAATTACCGAGACAAAGGCCAAAATAGCAAACTCAAAGGAGGCTCCCAGAATAAAGTACCAAAGTAGGAAAGTCAGTATCGCTATCACGATAACTGTAGGCACAAAAATCGAAGATATTTTGTCGGCAAATCCTTGAATTGGAGCCTTGGTTCCTTGAGCATCCTCAATCAATTTAACTATCTGCGACAATACTGTATCATCACCCACTTTTTGCACCTCAAACTCAAAACTTCCGGTTTTATTAATCGTCGCTGTAAACACTTTAGCTCCAACCACTTTTTCTACGGGAATCGACTCTCCGGTAAGAGCTGACTCATCTACCGAGCTCGATCCTGAAACAATTACTCCATCCACGGGAATCCGCTCTCCTGGACGAACAACAACAATGTCTCCGACAACCACCTCTTCAACGGGGAGGTCAACCGGAGTGCCATCTCTCATTACTCTGGCCGTTTTCGGTGCCAACCCAACCAGTTTTTCGATTGCCTGTGAAGTCTTTCCTTTAGCTTTAGCTTCGAGCCATTTTCCCAAAGCCACAAACGTAATCAAAAGAGACGCTACTTCATAATATAGATTCCCTATTTTCATTCCATCTAAACCAAAAACTGAGCCGGTATTCACAATGTACGCTACATACTCAAAGGTACTATAAACAAAGGCCGTCAGTGTACCAATGGCAATTAGCGAATCCATGCTAAAGGTTTTCATCTTAAAGGCAGAGATCGCCCCTTGAATAAAGTTATTACCGACCCAGAACTGAACCGGCGTGGCAAGAATTAAAGAAATCAATCCGGAGATAGGCATGATTGTTCTGGCGAAGGGAAGATTGGGGACAAAGTCATACACCATAAAGAACAGCATCGGTAAACTTAACACCAAGCCGGCAATAAACTTGGTAAACCAATACTTAATTTCGAGCGATCTTTTTTCGGTTTCCGACTTGGAACTTGTTTCTGAAGGAACCTCCGCTCTGTAACCGGCGGATTTAACGGCTTCCTTGAGGTTTTTCAAAGTTGCCAGTTTTGTATCAAACTTGACTCTGGCTTTACTCGTCGCAAAATTAACATTTGCCTCCTGAACTCCCTTTGTTTTTGTAAGAGACCTTTCAATCAGACTCGCACAACTACTGCAATGCATACCGGAAATTTCCAGATAGGCTACCTGGGAAGTGCTGTCTTTTACCTCATTGTTGGTGACGCTCATAAGTTTTAGACGATCTCAGCTTTATAACCGATTTCTTTTATGGTATTTATTAATATTTCCGGGGTCGTCGTATCAATGTTGTAAGTAATACTTACAGTTTTTTTCTTAAAATCCGAGTCGGTTATTTTTACACCCGGGATCTCTGAAAGGGTAGCTTCAATTATTTTAATACATGATTTACAGTGCATGTCATTTATTAGAAAGGAAAGATTGTTTATCTTCATATTTTTTATAATTTGTAATTACTTAGAACCTCCGCAGGAACCACTACCCCCACCACAACCGCATCCTTTGGCGCCGGACTCGATTGGTTTGGTACTTGTCGTTGTCCCTGAAGAACCCGTTCCGTCAACCACTTCAATTGTTCCGGAAACCATACCCATCCAGCAAGAAAATTTATAAAGACCCACCTTTGAGGGAGTAAACTCTTTTACGGATGTCTTACCCTGAGTTAATGATATTTGACCATTCCACAGTTTAGAAATTATGGCATTGGTACAGCCGCTCGTTCCCACATCAGTAACCTCCAATCGTACCGGCTGACCGACTTTAATCTTAAATCGGTTCGGGGTATAACTTCTTGACGAGGCATTCATCTTGATAATTTGTTTTCCGGACACGACAGGCACCAAGGAAGTGTCGCGGCTTTTATCCGAAGATCCCGCCGAAGTTGTCGCCGCCAAGACATCACTAATATTTGATAATCCCAAGACGGACATCTGAGCGTTAATATTAAAAGCGGCAAAAAATAGAACCAAGATTCCTGCCACAATCGAAAATTGTTTCGCTATTTCGGGATTACTAAATAGTTTCACACTACTCAGTCCAATCACCAACAAACCGGGAATTGTACCTAAGGCAAAAACCGCCATTATCAAAGCTCCTTGTAGCGGATTTCCCGAAGCTAGGGCCAGCGCCTGAACAGTGATTGTGAATCCACAAGGTAGAAAGAAAGTAAGTGCTCCCATCAAAAATGGCCCAAACCTACCCTGAAAGTTTTCTTCGTTAGAAAATTTACCAGTGATAGATTTTGGGAAGCGTAGCTGGTACTTAGCTAAAGCCTTAACTCCAAGCATTTGCAAACCAAGAAGTATCATCAAAATCGAAACCCCAATTACTAAAGATGCCGAAAAAGCCGGGGAAACTCTAAATACATTTCCCAAAAACCCCAACAAACCCCCAAAAACTCCGTATCCCAAAACCCGACCGACATTAAAAAGAATATGCGGTTCGGATTTTTTTAGCGAAGAATCATTTTTATCATAAATAGACAGCCATTGTTTACTTAACGAAAGAATGATTCCTCCCACCAAAGCCGCACAGCTTGATAGTCCGGCCAGTATGCCAAACAAGAAAAATACCGGTAGTGAAGACTGGGAATTAACGGAAACCAATGAAGCAAAGCCTGTTTTTTGCAAGATATAAAAACCAGCCAAAAACAAGGCCGCTATCATATAAGGCGTGTAGTTTATTTCTCCGCTGGGCTTATTCTCGCAGGCAGTTTCGCACTCGGTTTTTCCCTTGACCTGTATCGATTTATCGATCGGTTTACTAAAAAAGGTATAGCCGTCATCTTTAAAAAGATAATTTAGATAATCTTCCGAAAGATGGCTATTTCCAGATGTTGCTATCTCCACCAATCCTTTATTCAAGTCAACCTCAACCAGCAAAACTCCCTTTTCTTTGCGCAACTTCTTCTCAATAATCATCTCGCAAGAAGCACAGTGCATCCCCCTTATATAAAATTTTAAGCCTGTCCGCTCCTGATTATAATTCAACATACTACATAGTGTAGTATGTTTTCATTAATTGTCAAGGAGAAGTTCATTGATGGCTACCTAATACTGACTGGGCGGCTTCTATTTCCGACACCCCAAAGTTACTTGTTTTTTGGGCAATGACATTTAAAATACACGAATCTAAGTGTGGGCAGCTATAAAATAAGTCTTTGTTCCTCGTCAGCAATGTACCAACAAATAATGTCATTACCACAACAGACGATACCACCAAAGGTCCTTTTATTTTGACTCGTTCCTTCCCCACCAAGATATGAATCCTTTCTGATTGGCTATTCGAAAAACCGACCGCTGGAATAATATTTTTGCCGCTGCCTTCATACTGTTTATATAAGGCAGAAATTATTGGCAGTCTTTTGTTTAATATTTTTTCGGCGTATGCATCGGCCGTTAACTCCACCAAGACATCATAGTGTCCAAATATCCATTTTTTGAAAGGAAATCCCGGTAATATCTCCTTAATTCCACCAACGACCCAGCTCTTAAACGGATCGAAAGCCAAAGTGTGTTGTTTCTCGTGGAGCATTATCGCTTTTACTTCCAGACTAGAATTCGTTTCCTTAAGGTTTTTAGGGAGATGAATTCTTGGATGTAACAGTCCAGAAGTGAAAGCTCTGATAGAACTGGAACTAAAGGTAACTATTTTATCCTTTATTGAAACCAGTTCGAGACTCTTCGTAAAATGACGGGTGCCACCCACAATCTTTAATGTCATCAACAACGCTTTGATGTATCTGTATATCAGAACTTGAGTGGTAATACTAATCAGGGAAGAGACAAGTAGTACACCCAAAGACTGGATCGAAACCATACTGTATCCATACCGAATCGCATCCATCAAAAAAATCAACAACATCACCAACCCGGGAGACGTATCCAAAAATAATTTAAAAAGGAACACCGTATAAATCAAACCCACAAACACCAAAAACACGAAAAAAAGATTAGAAAAAGAATTTAACTTTCTATAATTCATTTAGCTTTTTTGGAAGAATCAATAAACCGTTTAAGAAGGTTCATGTCCTCTCGGTCGTTTTTCACCATGTCTACAAACTGAGATATCGCAAGTTCGCCATAAGTATCCATCAAATTACCATACAGGTTTTTCAAGCTCTTCTTAATATAGACCTCTTTGTTCGAAACTGGAGAGTAGACATATGCTTTACCAACCATTTCTCTGGTTAATACCTTTTTATCTGACATTCTCTTCAAAACCGTCATCACTGTCGTGTAGGCATAATCCCCTTTAAGCTGTTTCAAGACATCCAATGGCTTTAAGGGTTTCTTTTCTTGCCAAAGAACATCTATAATCTGTTGTTCCAAGCAACCAAACAATTTTGATTCCATATACTACGTATTGTAGCACGCAAAGCTGGTATAGTAATAAATACCGATTTATGAACACTAATCTCTTCTTCATCTTCCTCACCGGCTTAACTACCGGCGGACTCACCTGCCTTGCCATCCAGGGAGGACTTCTTACTTCGGTAATCGCCCATCAGGAAAACAGTCTGATCAAAACCAACAAGGCCCTCCCCATCGTCTCCTTCCTCACCGGTAAACTCTTAATTCATACTCTCCTCGGCTTCCTTCTTGGTGCTCTCGGCCAAACCCTCGTCCTTTCTCCTATCACTCGAGGTTGGATTCAGATCATCATCGGCATTTATCTTTTGGGTATCGCCGGTAACCTTCTTAACCTCCACCCCCTTTTCCGTTACTTCGTCATCAAACCCCCCAAATTTCTAGTCCGTCTGGCCAAAAATGAGTCTCAAAGTCAGTCTCTTTTTGCTCCTTTTCTTCTGGGTTTATCAACAGTCTTTCTTCCTTGCGCTGTCACCCAGGCTACTGAGGTTATCGCCATTGGTACCGGCAATCCTTTATACGGCGCCGCTATTATGTTTGCCTTTATTGTAGGCACCTCGCCTACCTTCCTGCTTTTTGGTTTCCTCCTTAGCTCCGGTGCCAAAGCTTTTCAAAAGTATTTTCCCCAAATTGCCGCTGCCGCCCTTATCGGTATGTCCATTTACTCCGTAAACAACGGCGTCGGTTTAACTGGTTCTGTTTACACCATCCAAAACTTCTATCGAGCTGCCGTCAACCCTTCGGTTCTTTCAGCGAGTACCGACGATACCAATGTTTCAGTTAAAAACGGTATTCAAAACATCTCTATCACCGTCAACAATAGTGGTTACTCTCCTAACTCCCTTACCCTAAAAAAAGACATTCCTGTCCGCCTCACTCTTAGGACTATCAATGTTCAGTCTTGCTCTCGTTCCTTCACTATCCCTGCCTTAAACATTCAAAAACTTCTCCCCGAAACCGGAGAAACCATCATCGAGTTCACCCCCAAAAAACTCGGTGCTCTTGTCTTCTCCTGCTCCATGGGTATGTACACCGGCCGTTTCAATATTATTAATTAATCAATACTTATGTTCAATTTTCTTAAATCCAAAACCAAAAATGATCACCTCCAAACTACTACTCTAAAACTTTCTGGTCTCCACTGCACCTCCTGTGCCGCCAACATTGATCTCGCTCTCGAGGATACACCGGGGGTTTCTTCATCCGACACTAGCTACCAAAAATCCGTAGCCAAAATTACTTTTGATCCGGAAAAAACAGATCTCAACTCCATCAAGAAGGTCATCACTAATCTTGGCTACCAACCGGAATAGGAAAGACTTACTTACCCTCGCCTTTGACGTCTTTTAGATAGCTTTTGAACTCCTCCCAAACTTTCTTCCAGTCACCACCAGCCGCCTCAATTTCTTTGAAGATAGTTTCCACATCTACGAGGATTTGATCCTCTTTTACAATCATTTTAGTTTTTGCCATTTTAGTTTAAATTGTTTTATTTAATAACTCATCTTACCAGAAGCGAGCCAACAGGCTCGCTTCTTTATAAGACTTATTTGTACGCAACCGGAACCTCGGTCAAGACTACTCCAAGAGACATTCTTCGAGCTTTGACATCAATCATTTCCACAAAAGCTTCCACTTTATCGCCCATAGCAAACTCTTTGTCTGCTGGTTTCTTGGAAATATGAATCAAACCATCGACACCTTTTTCGAAGTTTACGAAGATACCGTAAGGAGCAATGCGCACCACCTTACCTGTATGTTTGGTACCCACAGCATAGTTCTTTTCGATTTCTTTCCATGGATCATCGGTCATCTGCTTAATGGATAGGTTAAGTTTTCCGGCTCCTTTATCAATTCCGATAACCTGAACCTTAACGTCTTTACCCACTTTAAACATTTCGTTTGGATCTTCCACTTTCTCCCATGAAATCTCAGAAATATGAATGAGACCTTCAACCCTTGCCATCTCACCTTCTTTCTCTTTATCCTTCATTGGAACATTGACGGTCACAAACACACCAAAAGGCATGATTCCGGACACGGTTCCTTCAAGTTTGTCACCCACGGTAACAAGTTCCAAAGCTTCACCCTTTTTGGCAAGTGACTCGGAATCGGATACCATCTTCTCGGAGAAAATTAATCTGTTTTGATCTTTATCAACTTCAATCACCCGCACTTTGAAGGTCTTGTTCAATAGCTCCTCCATGTTGCCGAGGAACTTCTCCCCAAACTGTGACGTTGGTACAAATCCGCGAATCTCGCCCACCTTGACCACCATACCACCTTTATTAACCTCAACCCCAGTAACTTCCACTTCTTTTTCCTCTTCCATCAGCTTCTTGAAACGAGACCAGCGGTTTTCATCGGCAGCCTGTTTAAGAGAGAGAATTATCTGTCCCTGATCGTTTTCTGGGAACTTGACGTAGGCTTCGGTTCTGTCTCCAACTTTAAGGTCGGCTAGTACGTCATAGGCCTCTACCAAGTCTTCACCGGTCACGACACCCTCCGTCTTGGCTCCAATGTCCACGAGGACCATCTTTTTCCCAATCGAGGAAACCACACCTTCCACCTTTTGGCCCTTTTTTAAGGCTCCTGGGAACGCGCTGGCACCCTCCATTAGCTTGTCCATAACGGACATTGACTGTTTAGTAATAACTTCTGTTTGAGCTTTGCTCATTTTAATAAAAATTCCTTTCCTGTCTTTTCGACTCACATATTGTACCACAAAACGCCTTCTTCTAGGCTCGTTCACTTGACTATTGCCTATAATATTGGTAACATACTCGAGAACCTTAAAATGCCAAAGGAGGCACCATGAAAACCGCAGTTGGATTAGTTATTTGGGCTATTATTGTTCTTCTGACCTTGTTTGTTTCCATAAAGATTACTATTGATCTTTGGAACATCAACACCGTTGAGGTTGGACCTCACAAAATCGCTTCTGTCTCCAGCCAGAGCACAGTAACCATACCTGAGTCCAACATCACCATCACCGGCCAAAACTACTTTGAAATTCAAGACCTTGTTTCCAAAGAGATTACTCTCCCAGAAGTTATTCCCCCAGCTATTGGAGAAACCAACACTCATTTTAATATCAAGAATCCCCCTCCAGGGAAATACCTTCTCCTGAAAGCCTCGGCCGATTTTTACTCGGAAACACCAACCAAAATCACTGTTCGTGGTGGTTTTGAAGAAGCGATCATTTTTTCGCTACTGTACTTAGTCGTTACCATTTTTGCCTGGGGAGTTGCCTTTTTCCTTGTAGGTTCTTTCTTCTTTGACTGACGATGACTGATCAGTTTTTGCCCGCCACCTCGGCGGGCTTTTTATTTCCTAAATCCTCGCATAATCATCCTTCAATCTCACAATATCCTCTTCATTGGAAGGTTCATTCAAATCGGTATGTTTCCAAATCTCCGCTACCAATCCCCATCCATCCAGCCCAATCAATCTATGGCGTGTTCCCCTGTCAAAGCTAATACTCTCTCCTGCTTTATATTTTCCAAATCCTTCCGGCTCAATATCAGTGTCACTCACTTTAACACCCACTGTTCCTGCCACCACCCTCCAGTTTTCGGCTCTTCGATGATGATACTGCCAAGATAGTTTCTCACCCGGAGCCACCAACAAAAATTTGGGGCTCAAGTTAAATTTACTTTTCAAAAGTTTGCTTTTTATTTCCGGAAAAAAGATGTCCACAAACATCTCGATTCTTTCATCATCAATTTTCCAGTATGCTCCCCAAGGTTTGCTATCGTTAATTTCCAAAGCCTCGAAACCCAGATCATAAATCCATCTGTCTACCTCATTCACCACTTCCGCTTTTGTCCCTTCAACTCCCAAATTAACTTCTGTCCCTTTTTCAATCATTCTCCCAATATATCATCTTTAAGCTCTCACCAAAACAGGTTTAGAGAAATCTTTTTCAATCACTTGTTTCAAAAACAGTTCTACTGTTTTGTCCATATCAATCCTCTTGGGCAAACCCTTTACATTTCTGTTTGTCTCCATCCTCCCATCCGGACCATACACAACCCCGTTCCAACTATCTCTTGGATTAAAATACTCATCTTTATACGGAGGCACAATCAATCTAAAGCTTATTACGCCATCACCCACTTCCTGTTGCAACACATACGTTTGATCATTTTCTTTATACAAAGCCATTTCCATAGAACTATCTTCTGCTCCCTCAAAACCCAAGTCAGAGAATACGACATATTCTTTCCCGTCTTCACTTTCCAAAGTCCACGTACTTTCACCAATCAGCTTCCATTTTTCATCTGCAAATCCACTCAAGAATTCTCGCGTAACTTCATGAATTTCCAGTTCTTTACTCATACTTACATCCTAACACAGGCTTTAGACCATACTCCAAGCCTTTCATTTTTTGCCTTCTCTTCAATCCTTTTTAAACTCTCAAAATATTCTTTACTCGGTTTCAAATCATCGTGAACCTCTTTTGCGTCATAAGCTACTGCCGCTCCGGTTGCCACCAATATTTCTTCAATATTTTTTCCGTCAACATAAACCTTCGCTAATATTCTTCCGTAATCATCATAACCCTGTCTTTCATAGATCAACTTTTTATCCCTCAACTCTTTTTCCAGAACTTTTGTTGCTTCATCAAAATAACACTCCTTACTGTCGGGTGCATCCACTCCCCACAACCTCACTTTCCACTCACTCCCATCCCGAAGATTTGTTACCCAAAAGGTATCTCCGTCCACTATCTTGTTGAAAACTAGTTTCTCATATCTCAGTCCTGCCAAAAAAATCTGGGCCAAAACCAGTATTGCCAAAAATATTCCTATCATCACCCACCCTAATTTCTTCATCTGTCTTAATAATAACTCCTCAAACTAACAAAAAACCCCACATTACTGTGAGGTTTATTGTTTGCCCGGCGATGATCTACTTTCGCAATCAGTTTCCCAACTACTATCATCGACGCTGACCTGTTTCACTTCTCTGTTCGAAATGGGAAGAGGTGGTTCCAAGTCGCTCAGATCACCGGACAGAAAAAATACCGATGTGTCAGTACCTTTCCTGTCTTGTGATCAGTAACTTTAGATTGTTAAACTACTTTTGGGTTGTGCCCTGAATAGTGAATAGATTATTGTAAGTAAATCGCAATTTTATTTTTAATTTACTCTTCGAACATTAGTACAGATAAGCTAAACGACTTGCGCCGCTTACACTCTCTGCCTATCAACGTAGTGGTCTACTACGGTTCTTTCGTTTCTTGCGAAACATGGATTTCTCATCTTAGGAATGGCTTCTCGCTTAGATGCATTCAGCGATTATCCAATACCATTGTGGCTACCCAGCAATGCGTCTGACGACAACAACTGGCACACCAGGGAATGGCTCATCTCGGTCCTCTCGTACTGGAGACAAACTCCCTCAAAAATCCCACGCTGACAGCGGATAGAGACCAACCTGTCTTACGCATTCGGTTGACACATATTCCTATGTGAATTGGACTATAACTTCATCCGTTCTGGATGGTTAACGTTTAGTCTCTACGGGTGATATTTCTTCTATCTTCCCTCGGTATTATCCGTTCTGGACTTCACCGAAATAAGTTAACTTTCACGAAATATATTCCTATACTTCGTCGCCGTAATTTGTGTCTTTAAGGGTTCAAACGGTTCAAAAACCAATTTCTTAGTTTCTAAACGGTTTGAACCCAGCTCACGTAGCGCTTTAATGGGCGAACAGACCAACCCTTGGGACCTTCTTCAGCCCCAGGATGCGCTGAGCCGACATCGCTCTTAAATCCAATCATTACTGATTAGCTTGACTATACCTTCATCTCTTCGTTAAAAGAGAGGTCAACGTATGATGGAAAACGTTCCATCTCATTCTCGTCTCGCCAGTGGCGAAACTGAAATCAGTCGATACGGGGTTATATCAGAATTTTATACCGCATACTTGGCAAAATATATGGTTCGACAATTCGAACAAACTTTTGCGAATCTTCAAAAGTAAACCGAAGACGAAAATATTTTTTATCTTTGTCTCGACGTGCCTGAAGATTGTATTTTTTCTGCAATAATCTGATCAAGAATTCTTGATCTACCGAAGTAAATTTTTGCGTGTTTAAGTAACAGCTTCGACCGCTTTTTGAGCCGTCGTCCATGTACCAAACAGCTAAAGTTAAAGCAGTTAAATTAAGATCTTTTGGAATTATCTTTTGTTTTTTATAAAAACGAAGAAAGTAATTTGTAAAAACAGGCAAACTTCTAGTAAAGAAGCGGTAACCTATTCTTGTTCCATTACCTTTGTAAGATTTTGGTGGAGTTAAAATAAACTCCGACAAATTCTCATATTTCCAATCGACATAATCCTTCTGTTTGATGCTGTGAGTTATTTGGAGATGTGCATTGGTTTTACAACGCATATATCCATCACCCAACAAACATCCTTCGATTAACGATTTTTGTTTTTCCGATAAACTTCCCACGGTATTGCCCTTTTCTAACCTTATTTTCAATTAAATTTCAGTATAATCCGAAACTTACCCGAAATCAAGGCGGTTCAAAGAATTAGGGTTTCACCGTTATGAGTTGACTTTTTTCTCAAATAAAATTTGAGTTTATTATTTGGGAAACAGCACTCTGAAATCACTCTCAGAGGACCCCGATATGTTGAGGTAGCGAACCGCACCGTCGCTGTGGACGCTCAGGTGCGACTACTCTGTTATCCCCGGGGTAGCTTTTATCCGTTAAGCCCGGTACCTCCCACGAAGTACACGAGGATCACTTAGACCTACTTTCGTATCTGATCGACTTGTATGTCTCACAGTTAAGCACCCATATACCTATGCGCTTACACTCCGATTTCCATCCGGAGAAAGGGTACCTTTGTGCGCTTGCGTTACTCTTTAGCAAGCAACCTCCCCAGTTAAACTACCCACCAGACAGTGTTCCTTCCAAAGTTTGCATTTGGATTAGGTTAGAAACGTATATAGCAAAGAGAGGTATTTCATTGATGTACCAATATAAATACTGGTACTCCCTCCTATGCTAAACAGTTACTTTACACATTTCAGTGCCAAGTTGTAGTAAAGCTCCACGGGGTCTTTTTGTCCTGCTGCCAGTAGGCCGCATCTTCACAGCCAATTCAAATTCGCCGAGTCTCTTCTCAAGACAGTTACAAAGTCGTTTCACCTTTCGTGCAGGTCGGAACTTACCCGACAAGGAATTTCGCTACCATAGACTTATATGTTATCACTTCAAGATAAATCTTGAAGGTTCTTTATGTCGCCATAAAGTTCGGACTATATCATCACAGACTTAAATCTGCGTTTGGCGTATAGTCTCTGAGGATTTTTCAACTGAAGTTGAAATCTTTCCTGCTGATTGACTCCACCGAACAGATTTTCACTCTTTCGAGTACTGTCGGATACATGAGTTGTTCCAGCATATAGCCAAATTTATTAACTGCCCTATAGTCGACAGTTATAGTTACTGCTGCCGTTCACCGGGGCTTCAATTGCAGCCTAGCCATCTTGCGATGGATCAGCCACGCATTTAACCTTCCGGCACTGGGCAGGTTTCAGCCTGTATACTTAAGATTTCTCTTTTGCACAGACCTGTGTTTTTGTTAAACAGCCCCTTTGTAATCTTTTGTTGTAGCCCTGATATTGCTCAGGGCAAGGCATCTCGTAGAACTTACGCCTAGCTAATTTGCCGAGTTCCTTAAGAAGAGTTCTCTCGCTATCCTTGGTCTACTCGACCAGAGCACCGGTGTCGGTTTGTGGTACGGATTATCTGCACTCTCACTGCGACGCTTTTCTCGGAAACTGAAATCATCTGACTTGCCCACCTTACGGCAGACTCGTGTTCACAGCTCGTATAAACGCCACTACGGATTTGCCAATAGTGACTGACTAACTGCTTAAGCGAATGTATCTTCAACACATCGCCCAGACTATCCAACTTCGTCCCGCCCCAGTTAATAACGATTACAGACAAGGACTGGAATATCGACCAGTAATCCATCGGCTACGCCATTATGGCCTCACCTAAGGGTCGCCTTACCCTACGTCGACGAACGTTGCGTAGGAAACCTTGCTCATTCGGATATAAAGATTCTCACTTTATTACGCTACTCATGCCGGCATTCTCACTTCCTGCCGCTCCAGCAAACCTTACGGTCAGCCTTCAAAGCTACAGGAACGCTCCTCTACCACTCACATCTTGCGATGCGAATCCCTAAATTCGGTAATATATTTAGCCTCGTTACGTCTTCGGCCGTGTATCTCTCGGCTAGTGAGCTGTTACGCTTTCTTTCAAGGATGGCTGCTTCTGAGCCGACCTCCTAGGTGTCTGAGAAATGACACGTCCTTTACCACTTAATATATATTTAGAGACCTTATTTGAGGGTCTGGGATGTTTCCCTTTTGCGACTGGAGCTTAGCCCCCAGCCACTGACTCCCGTACAATTGATATGGGTATTCGGAGTTTGGTTGGAAATTACGATTTTATTCGCAAAGTCCATTCAGCACTCTACCCCCCATACCGTAAATACGAGGCCATGCCAAAACATGTTTCGAGGAGAACCAGCTATCTCCAGGTTCGTTAGGCATATTACCTCTAACCACAAGTCATCAGATGATTTTGCGACATCAACCTGTTCGGCCCTCCAGTTGGATTTCTCCAACCTTCAGCCTGCTCATGGTTAGCTCACCTGGTTTCGGGTCTACACAACACAACTACACGCCCTGTTAAGACTTGGTTTCCCTTCGGCTTCCCGAAACTTATCGGTTAACCTTGCTGTGTTGAGTAACTCGCCGGCTCATTCTTCAATAGGCACGACGTCATCCACCTTACGGCAGACTCCGTCTGTTTGTTAGCAATCAGTTTCAGGATCTTTTAATAGGGCTACTCGCCCTTCTTTTCACCTTTCCCTCGCGGTACTAGTTCACTATCGGTCAGTAAAAGTATTTAGTCTTGGACCGTGGTCGGCCCGGATTCGATCTAGAGTTTGCCGTCTCCAGATTTACTTAGGTACCAGACTTTAGTTTTTCCAATTTCGAATACGGGACTCTCACCCCCTATGGTCAACTATTCCAAATTGTTCTTCTATCGAAAAAACTAAGTTGTGTCTGGCCCTGCAACCCCACGAATAAATTCGTGGTTTAGACTCGCCCCTGTTCGCTCGTCGCTTACTAAGGGGTTCTCATTCGATTTCTTTTCCTTTGGGTACTTAGATATTTCAGTTCCCCAAGTTCCCGAAACACTTTGATAAATCAAAGCGTAACAACCAGATAAATCTGGTTAGGTTTCCCCATTCGGACACTACCGGATCATAAGTTCTTGCCACCTCCCCGATAACTTTCGCAGGCTTGAAACGTCCTTCTTCGGCTTTTACTGCCAAGGCATCCACTGATTGCATGAGTAGAATAAATTAAAAATTTGCTTCAAATTTGATTTGAATTAATGCGATCTACTTGCATAATCTATTCACTTTTCAAGGAGCAACTTACAAGCTCTCCAAGAGCTCGTGGTTGATTCTAAAGTAGTTTATTCTTAGAGTCAATCACAAGTTCTCGGATTCCGGGTGGTGTGGACCGTGCCGGACTCGGACCGGCCACCTCTACATTGCAAATGTAGCGCTCTACCAGATGAGCTAACGGCCCGTACGTCAATCTTTCAAAATGTGCGTTGTGCCTAACATAAACAAAAAACTCCGCCATAGCGAAGTTTGATCTCACACCACAGCGGCAAAAAACCTAAGGGGCTTTCATATTTGCTGTAATGGATAAAATCATATTGTCTGCTAAGGACAAGTGATAGTATAACAAACCACCCTAGTTATTTCAAGCTCCAAACAACCGTAACCGTCTTACTAATACTTGTGCTTCCCGGCTCAACTGACGCCCCCCCTCCTCCACCTCTACCATCCATCGCATAAAGGGGAATTGAGACTCCTCCACCCGAGCCTTCACTCACACTAATTATCTTATCCAAACTCGTCCCGCTCGCCTTAGCCATAGCCTCAGCCTTAATCCTAGCATCGGCAATCGCATCAGCCATTAAACCGTCTGCTGCTCTTATACTCGTATCTAGCTGAAAGTTCGGTCCATAAACATTTGTCGCGCCACTTTTTGTCAAGAGATTAGCCATCGCCGAAGCACGATTTACATCTCTCAAAATTACCGAAATCGTGTTGTTCACCTCCCATTGGCCGGGTTTACTCTTTTGCATGCCATTGTCGTAATAAGACTCTTGTCGCTGATACACGCTCATAGACTGGGTTTGAATATCGGACGGATCCACTCCAAAGTCTTTTACCGCCTGTGTAATTGCTGCGATCTTGTCATTTACTTCTTTTACGGCTTCATCCTTATTATCTTTAACCGCGTTTACTCCTGCACTATAGTTCGCGATCTGATTCTTCTCTTTTGACTCAGCGTATCCCGACACCGTCACCATACGTTCAGGAGTCATCACTATCTTCCCCCAAGTAATTATTTTCCAGGGAAAGAAATACAAAATTGCCAGAATTACTACCACTCCACCCAACCATTCCCAGTACTTAATTTCTTTCATAATTCAATATACCAATTTTGCCGAGCCCCTGCAAACAACCTTTAAACCAAGAAAATGGGCACCCATATAGAGTGCCCGTTGTTTTACTTAACAATAAGAGGAAGGAAATATTTGTATTTTACAATTTCCGGAATCGTAACAAATACCCCATTCGCGGAAGACTTTCCATTCAAGGTCACCTTGACCATGAATGTTCCTGCTGGAAAATTTTCCGGCAGTTTGACCATGATCTGCCTTGGTTCCCAAGTTCCCCCCATCTCCCAAATTTGTTTGATCGGGTAGGCAATGCTCAAGCGATTATCACTATCGATGAACCAAACAATCATACTTTCGGGATCAAATTTTTCTCCCAAGTAGGGGAAAAAGTTATCTCCGACAAGGGTGATCATCCGGTTTTTCTCGGTGACTGCAACCACTCTCGGCGCAGGCACCTCACGATAGTCCCACTCCAATGTAGCGCAGGTAGGACCGTTTTCGTCCCCAATCAATACTTCCACTGCACCGTACAAAACAGCGGTTTGGACTTCAAATCCTCCACCTGCTGCCGTCATTCTTCCTGCAGGACCGCTCTGATCACCCAAGCGAAGGATGATCTGGATGTCCTGCATTGTTGTGTTTTCCATGGTTACCACGAAACCATCACCTTTTTTCAAAAAGGTGAAGTTTGGTCCCAAAGGACAAACATCAAAATTATGGCTGGAAAACTGGTATGTCTTACCCCAGTAATCAGTCAACGAAAAGTTCTTCACCTCTTCGGCTGGCTTATTCTGCCAAAATGGCAAACTGGAGACCGCCATATCCTCAATTTTGTCGCCCGATATCACCCTCAGACTGGTTGCTCGATCGGTCGAGCCAATCGAAACTACAGCTTCGGAACCCTCCCAGTTATATCTAACCTCTGAATCAAGAACAGCCTCCTGGTTTTGAGCCGACACTTCCGATACGGGCGCAAACCCCACGAATATCAAAACGAACAGTACACTCAAAAAAGCAATCTTTTTCATCAGTTCCTCCTCTTACTTTTTCAATGATCTCCGGTAATCACCGGAACGCGTTATCGTACCACATTTGAACCTAAAAGTCAACACTATAAGCCAACAACCTGTCTTAGTTCCGTAAAGTCCTCAATTACGTATGTCGCTCCTAGACGATGCTGATCGTCCCTTTTATAAAACTCCCCGTATCTCTTTGGAAAATAAAGACAGCTATCCACTCCAGCAGCTCTTGCTGCCTGTATATCTTTCCAGTTATCACCCGTCACTATCGTCTCACTTATCTTTCCCCCCATATACTCTAATGATTTAAAAATTATTTCTGGATCGGGTTTTCGATTAACCACATCCTCTCTCCCCAAAAATACATCCACCAGTTCCTTCAATCCGTTATTTTTTAGCGCATGTTTCACCCACTTTTTTTTAGAGTCAGTCATAATTCCCACTTTTCCTCCATTCTTTTTAATTGCCTCCAAAACCTCTCTTACACTCGAATTTAACACCGCACTGTCAAGGCTTGGCCTTATTTCTTGCTCAATTTCCTCAAGATATTTTTCCACATTGGCTATACCCAGCTCTCTTGCGTCAAGCCTTCCAAACGTTTCTCTACAAACCACTTCATCCGAAACCTTAACCCCATTATTTAACAAAATCTTTTTGTGTACCCGAAACCAATCGGACAAAGTATTCGCCAAACTTCCGTCCCAATCAAACAAAAAATATTTGTATCTCATACCCTCATTGTAAACAAAACCCCTCACTTGCGTGAGGGGAAAAACAGACTGGAAATTTCTGGAAAGTCGCCTACTTCATAACGGCTATCTTCTCCCCCGTTCTCAAACAAAACATAAATCTCTTCCCTGAAGCCGTGACACCACAAAAACCACAAAATCGCAAGCGCCAATCGCCTTCGTTGGTACTCATTCAAAGTACTTGGTACCTTGGTTGCAGCCGCCCAAACTGTAGCCCCGACTTCTCTGGCGTTTTGCAAACTAATCCTTGGGGTTCCCCCCCTCATCAGGTTCGAAACGGTAAACATCAAAGACAATAAAAGGTCACTTTCAATCTTTGCGCCATTCGGGATGTTCATTATCAGAATTTCCACATCGGCCTCCTTTAATCTGTTTAATGTACCCCGCTATTCTACCACCAAATACAAAAATCCTCCCCGTTTAAGGGGAGGAAGATGCTATCACTCACTACTCAGCTCATCTAGATAGGTATCTCGATAGATACTCCTGTCTAGTGAGTCACAGGTAATTTTTCCCGACTCCGGACACCACTTAAAGAAGACATTTCCAATAAACGGGCTTTTGGTAATATCAAAACCAAAAATCAAGTCTTGGTCGAACCCTGGATAGCTAAATACGACCCCCACTCCTTTACTCAATCTTTGTTTTAGGTACCCCTTTAATAAAGACCATGTCTCAGGATCGTAGTTAACACACCCGGAAGACAAATTTCCCTTTGGTACTGGAATTGCTCCGAAGAGTTTATTGTTAGGGTCGTTTGCCACCTCCAAAAGATCTTGTCTTAAAAGCATGTCTTGATTTATCACACTAGGAGTTTGATGAATCGTAAATGGGGAACGATTTACTGCTTCACTCACTCGACCGTTTGTCTCTCTTCCCAAGGGTCTCATGATGGCTGTATCCGTTGTTCCATTTAAACCGCCAAAACCGGAAATAACACTAAAAGTCTCCAGACGAGAGATCAACTGGGGGGTCCAGGTATGTTGATAGACTCCTTCCTGGGAAATAAATACTCCAAAATCACTGTCATAAATCTCTTGCTCGTGACTCTGGAAAAACACCTCTCCGATATTGCTATTAGCTGGTAATTTTCGGCCAATCACCGCAAAAAAGATCTTCCTTCCTTCAATCGCAACCTCTTTCCAAGCTACAAGTGTACCTGAGGTTTTTTCGAAAACTGCTGTTGTGCCGTCATAAAGATTAACGGTCACAATAGTTGAAAACTTGTCGCTCAGAATCTGGCTATTTGGAGTAACCACACCCGGCTTTAACCACAGACCCTTGTTAAGAAATGCCAACGAATCAAACCAGGTTACTTTCAATTCTTCATTTTTTTTAGAACCGGTTTGATATGGCTTCACGTTCCACTTACCATTAATATCCTTAGAATAAAAATTCGTCACCTCATCGAAACTTCGTTCAAAAGAAGCTTCTCTCCCCGAAGAAATCTCTGCAAACTGAGGCGACCCGTCTGACAGATAACCCACCAACACTACCACGTGGTAATAGGTGTTATATCCGTTGTGCCCTTCCGCTTTCTGCAAGTATATTAAATCTCCAGGTTTTATCTTGCTCCACAATCTTCCTTCCAAAAAATCAATTAGGGGAGCATCCTGAACATTTGATGAAGCGTTTCTCCGTATCCAGTCCATCTGACTAATAACACTAGACCAAGGAAAGGGATCCTTGTATTCTTTGTACTGGCCTTGCAATCCGTCAACCGGAAAGGACAGCTGTCTAAGATACGCCGAAACAAAACTTGAACAAGATCGAAACTCTTCCCAGGAATAAATTCCCGGCATCGACCTGACCGCCAGCTGTGCCGCCCTCAGGGCAATCTTGGTTCTGACATCAAGAATTAAGGTCGGGTTTTCGGCACGAACCAAGGGGGTCGCCAATAAACTGAAAATCAGTACCGACAAAAACAACGAGAAACCTATTTTCTTCATTATCTCCTCCTTGAAATGGGTCTCGAATAAATTAGTTGTCAAAGAACTATCTAGGTATTCTACTCCACCTATACCTATAACAGAATATCTATCATTATCAGCCACGTCAAAAACACCAGCTCTTAAGAGCACCCTTCATCAAAATCCTCAGGTTATTTCAAGTCCCCACAAGCCGTGTACACCGCTGCCTTCTCAGCCGACTCGTGTACGTTAACCGCCAATGGTAGATCTTTAAATAAATCTCCCATCTTTACCGAGACCAGCGTCTCTGACTTGCCATCTACTACGCTACTCAATGGATACTTCACCTCACCTGGCTTAGGACACGCTCCTATGTGAATATGAGCCGGTTGTGGTGAAGTGTATTTTTTTCCTGTCATCGTTAGCGTCACTTTTGTTTTGTCACCTTCAACCTGGAACACGGCTGTTCCTTTTTGTCCTGACGTACCGATCTGATTTAACACCACTGTTTTTGTCTCCACTGTTACCGGAATCACCGTCGGTGTTGCTGTTGGTGTCGCTGTTTCCATCACCGGAGACACTATTTTTTTCTCCTTGCCTTTCACCGACCAGAAATACCATCCCCCTACTACGAGCACCAGGATAACAAACACCCACAAAGCATTATTTTTCATTTTTCTGCTTAATAAATAACTACTATCATCCTATACAATTTTCCAGATATTTGTCAAGTATCTTACAAATTATGCGTGGAAATCGACTCAGGTAGAATAGAATAATGGAAATAAAAACCTTTAGTGTCGGCAAACTTCAAACCAACTGCTATCTTGTCTGGGACAAGGACACTTCCGACTGCCTTATTATCGATCCGGGAGATGATGCCGATTACCTCACTACAGAAATAATTAACCTCAAACTCAAGCCCTTGGCTATCCTTCTTACTCACGGACACTACGACCACTGTCTCGCCTGTTTCGAACTCAAACTCAACTTTAATATCCCCATCTATCTCCACCCCAAAGACAACCTTCTCTATCAAAACGCCGCTAAATCTGCCGGTCACTGGTCAACTATCGGAGCACTCCGCCAACCACCTACTCTGCCTCTTCCCCCAAAAATCAAGCTTGGTAGTGAAACCATCGAAGTCATCCCCATCCCCGGTCACACTCCCGGCTCCGTCTGTTTCTACTCCGCTCCACATCTCTTTGTTGGTGACACCCTTTTTGAAGAGGGTGTTGGCCGCACCGACTTTTCCTACTCCAGCCCCTCAGATCTCCAAAAATCCCTAACCAAAATTTACTCCTTCCCCGAGGAAACTCTTATCTATCCCGGACACGAAAACTCTCCCTTTTTTCTATCAAGCTTAAACACGCGGAATTATTAAAGCAGAGTTATCAAAAAGGTACCTTCTCCAGATTGATGTACGTACCCACGGCATTTCCCAAAGCAAAAGCTGTTATCAAGCCCCAGTTATTATTCAGATTGTTTGCCACCTGGTAAATGATAAACATGGCAATAAAGTTCTCAAAAAATACTAAGAGGGCCGCAGCGCGTGATCTGCCTTTTGAAATCCAATAGGTTCTTTGGGTGGCCAAAAACATCTCGACAAAGCCAATTCCAAAGTACATGAGTGCCGATAATATTATTGACATAGTTAGTTCCGGGATCTTTACCCGGATTAGTCGAAGGAGGTTCTCCTCCTGATTCGTCTAGTAGATTTTGCACAGAATTTTGTTCCATTGCAGTGCTCATTTTACCACAGCCCTGTTTTTTACCTATGCTTCCGACATTATTTCCTCTTTCAAAAATCTCTTTAACTCTTCCGCTATCTCCGGCCTTTGCATGGCATATTTATACGAAGCCTTAAGAAAACGTAGTGGATCTCCCGTGGTCAAAAACTCTCCTTGGACGGTCTTGGCATATACCGGCTTACTCATTCGCAGCTGTTCAATTGCGTCTACTAGCCACAACTCCCCATCTTTTCCGGTATTGTCCGCTCTTAAATAATCAAAAATCTCCGGTGCTAGTACCATTCGCCCAAATCCGGCCAGATCCGAAGTAGCCTCTTCGATTTTTGGTTTTTCCACCATTCTCTTTATTTTCCCCTCATCACTTCCGTCTTCTGTCTCAATCATTCCGTATCGCACAATTTCCTCATGGGGTACTTTGGTAGTCGCCATCACACCGTAGGCATCCTCGTGTGCCATGTACGACTCCACCATCTGCTTCACCGCCCCTGGCCCTTCCGGGTTCAGTACTAGATCGTCTCCAAAACACACCACAAAGGGTTCGTTACCCACTAAATTCTTCACTGTGAGCACCGGGCTGCCGTTTCCATATGGTAGTGACGCATTTTGATGAACAAAGATAAAATTGGCCTTGTTGGCGACCTTGTAATACCTCTCCATCTGCTTTTCTTTGCCGGTAGCCACCAACTGGCGTTCCAGCTCAGGACTAGGCGAAAAATAGGTCATTGCCGCCTCATTTCCAGGACGAATCACTACAATTATGTCCTCAATTCCCGCTTCTACGCACTCTTCGGCAATATAGTGAATAATCGGTAAATCTACAATCGGTAGCATCTCTTTAGGAATATTCTTTGTCGCCGGAAGAAATCTTGTTCCCAAACCTGCAGCAGTGATAACAGCTTTCTTTACTTTTCTGTTTTCCATGTCCAATCTTATCAAATCCTTTACCAATCCACTTAAAGGTAAAGCCGTCTAATTTTTGGTTTTAACTGGCAAAGTGAACCAAAAAGTGCTTCCCTTACCCTCGCTACTTCTAAATCCCATCTTTCCACCCGAAGACTCCACAATTGTTTTGGACAAAAATAGTCCCAAACCAGTTCCGTCCGTCTCTATTTTCAAAGCATTACTTGCCCTAAAGAATTTATCAAATACTCTTTTTTGTTCTCTCTTTGGAATTCCTATACCATTGTCCTTTATCTCCGTCATTATGAAATTTTTAGACAGATAGACTTTAACGGAAATTACTCCTCCTTTTTTGGTGTACCTGACTGCATTTGAAATTAAATTTGCATACACTTGCCTAATCTGATCTTCGTCTATATATATTTTTGGTATTTTTTTGTCAATTACGGCTGTCAACTTTTTCCCTAATTCTCCGGCTTCAAGTCTGAAATCGGTCATCACAGACGAAATCAATCTCGTTAAATCAGTTAATCTCGGTTCAACCAAAATTTTCCCGGACTCAATTTTGCTTACGTTCAAAAGCGAGTTAACCAATCTAATTTCTCTTTCATTAGACTCGTATATCTTTTCCACGTACTCCTTCTGCATCGGGTTAAGATCTCCTGCATCCCCCGAAATCAACATTTTTCCGAACCATTTCACCGCCGACAATGGAGTTCGCAGCTGATGACTTGCCAAAGAAATAAACTCTGTTTTTATCTTCTCTATCGCTTTTGCCTTAGTTAAGTCCCTCTCGATGCTCACAAAGAAAAGTAACTTCCCCGAATCGTCCAATATCGGAGATATATTTACCTCCGCTTCATATAGCTCTCCGTTTCTTTTTTTATTTATTACCTCCCCCCAAAAAGGCTTCTTATCTTCCTTGATTCTCTTCCAAAAATTTTTATAAAATTCCTCATCCATCTGTCTTCCCCAAAGCCGAGGGGTCTTACCCAACATCATCTCTTTTTTATATCCGGTAATCTTCTCAGCCATTCCATTGACATATGTAATTACCCCATTTTCGTCTGTGATAGTTACCATGTCGGACACTCCCTCAACTGCCTGTTTAAACTTTCGTAAATCCTTAGTTGCTTCCACAGCCAGTTTTTCCGCCTCTCTTCGAGACAAAAGTATCGAGATCACCGTCGCCGTCCACATCAGGTTAATAATTATCAATCCCCCAAGAGTCAACCACGGTAAACTTTCGGTAAACTGATCCAAAATTTTTTGCCTTTTTCCAATAAACTCAAATCTGAATTTTTTATCCAGTAAATTTATTTCTCTCACCGCTCTCAAATCACCACCATTATTACCAAGGCTAATCGGTTTATCCTCTCCGTCAAACACAGTAAGTGAAACCTCCTTCGTCATCAACTCCTCTTCGATATCCACATGAGACAGTAATCCTTGGGGAAATACCCAAGTGCCCACCAGTCCCATAAAATACTGTCTTCTTTCCTCCTTCGGATAATTCACAATGTCAATTTTGCTATACACCGGAAGCATTATTACGTACCCCGTTTTTGTATTTCCCGGTAGCACTAATCCAATATGTAAAAGGTTGGTGATTGCGGGAACATCATCAGCCACTGCTTTTTTCAGAGCGATTACCTGATTTTCCGAAGTTGTTATGTCATAACCTAGTAAAGATCCTATATCAGGGTCACTGGTGTATAGATACCTTACCGGAACTACTTCCGGAGTTTGCGTTTCTGGAAAAACTGAGTACTCTTGATACTCTTTGCTCTTTTCCTCATTTTTTATCTTACTTATGAAACTTTCCAATTTATTTCTCTCCACTACCGGAGCATAGGCAAAGGTATACATCCCGGGATATCTGTCCTCTACTTCAATTGATGTCAAATAGTTTATCCATCTCTCACTGTTTATCCCTCCGGTACTCACAAACCCCCGTAGGTCATATAGTCTTTCAACCAACATATGTAATGTGTCTTGGACCCTCTCCTCAGTCATCTCCACTACTCTTTGAAACTCAATCTTTCTTTGATCATCGACTGATCTATTTACATAACTCCACACGAACACCGATCCTAACAAAAGGGCAATCGTCGACAAAATCAATAGTACCCCTATCAGTCCTCCCTTAATTTTGGTTTTGTCTACAACCTCCATTTTTCTACCTTTCGCTTTTCTCCAAAAGTGAGTCCAGGGTTTCCTCAATTAAATCAAGATCTACCTCTGTCTTCATGAAACATTTATCCGCACCCATAGCCGTCACTTTCTCCACCGCATCGGGCAAATTTGTAATCACCAGAATCGGAATCCTTGAAGTTTTTGGGTCTTTTTTTAACTCGCGCAACACATCAATCCCGTCTAACTTTCCCGGAAGATATATATCTAGCAACACTAAGTCTGGCTCCCAAGACCTCGCCGCCTTCAAACCACCTTCACCATCGGTTGTGATTCGCATGTCATACTTTTCCGAGTACTTTCTTCGATAAGCCTCATCGAGGAGCATATCATCCTCAATGATAAGAAGTTTTACCATAACCCAAATATAGCATATCTGTACCAAATATTACTTTGTCAAGTCTATCTTCTTCGTCTGCCCAGCACTTTATCCGTTAAACCCATAAGTTCCAAACCTCTAAAGAGCGTAAAAGCATCTTGCATATAGCCTGTTTCATCAGCACTCACTGTCGGAAACGCTAGGTAGTCTGTTTTGCTACTCCCAGGCATAAAGATAATCGCCTGACCAGGCAGAGCACCTGGCATCACGTTGCCCTTACCCATGGTGTTCACATACTTGGCAAACCATCCCGGTGCCACCAGTATGGGAGTGTTCGTCTCTGCGTTGCTTCCATCATAAAACATCATTGATCCAGCATGAGGCATATGCCCCCCGGCCACAAATCCTGGTTTTTCTTGGGTATAAAGATCATACATTCTCTGCAATCCAAACTCCGGTCTGGAGTAAGAGCCATGTTTCATCAGCTTATCGGCAAAAGCTCCCGAGTACATCGGTTTTTCACTGATTGGCCCTTTGGGTCCGATCGTCAGCTTAATAAGAGACAAATGATGAATCAAGGGTGTGTTCGTTTCCTTGGCAAGATATGATCCGGGAGCGATTGGCATCGAATAAACGCTTTTTTTCACTTTTTCATTTTCTTCGTCATCTTCATAATCCTCTTCTCCGATCTTTATCTTTTTTTTCCAGGCATTGCTTCGCAGTGACTCGCACATCATGATGGCCAAGGTTTGGCTCTTTGCTCCATTGATTATTTCCTTATATTTATTCAATATCTCCATTCTCTGAGGTGAACTTCCCGCATCTTTATCAATCATATTACGTAGAAACACTACCAACGAGTGTGGATTAAACTCAATTTGTTCTTGATGATACTTTTTTAAGTCATCAAAGCCTTCTGAGCTACTTCCCAGACGAGCATTACTTAGTATGTGCAAGGTCACCGGTAATTTAGTCTCAATATTGTACGTTAGTGAATCATAGGGTGCCCTCATCTCCATCTTCGAATACGGGTTCGTCACCCAAGCGCCATCAACTTTCACCGTTTCCGCTGGTGTATCTTCCATATTCTCGTCACCACTAACTCTACTCTTACCAGATACCAAAGATATCTTTGGTTTAGACTCCACTTCTTTTCTAATTTTTTCCAACAACTCTGCCGTTATCCCTTTCTTTTCCGTCCAGTCCAATAAATCCAAAGCATTGTTTGCCATTTCCCCTTGTTCAAAAGAAGCAAAGGGGTAATTCTTTTCTTTTTGGTTTTTTCTCCTTGGTTCGATAATTACCCCTTGTCCAAGGGGATCGGTTCTGGGTGCTCCCAACTTAATTCCAAAACGATCGTTTGGAATCGACTCCGAAGAGCCCTTGGCTGTACCGGAAGAAATAAAATACACCGACGACTTGGCACCGCTATAAAGTTCTTTGCCCACGCCCATCCTGTGAATATGACCGCTCATATATCCGTCGGACCTACTTGACTCGGATGTGGCAAAAGCCGCGTTACGTAATCCGTAAACCGTATCAAATCTGCTTTTTCCTGGTGGATTGTGCCAGATTGTCTCCGAATGCACATAGTTATTAGGAAACTTAATGTTCAATCTTCCTCCATTTTGTAAAATTGGAATTCCATAGCCTTCTGCTAGCATCATCCATGTATTTATTGTTGTCGCATCTTCAGCCCAACCATTGTGTCCCCAGTAACCGGAAACCATCCCCAAAATCTTTCCTTTTTCCGCCAAGGGGCTCAAAATTTCTTCTCGAATGAAATCTATTTGTTTATGAAAATCAATTGGTGTCCTCGCCGTATTGGTGTTCATATACTTTTCCTTTAGTCCTTCAACTTCATCTCCCAAAAGAATCAGTCCGGCATTACTGTTATTTAACACAAAGTCCCGCAAATGAAGAACAGATTTGTGATCGGTCGCGAGAGACCCGATGTGCAGATCAGCACCACAAACCAACATTAACGAATCATTGGTCTTCACCCCAACAGTTATTTCTTCCCTTCCCATGTAATTTCGCTCTACTTTTTGCAATCCCTCGATAGCTTCCAAAATCAACCTCCGGCTATCTTCAGATGATGTAAACTCTGGTTTTTGACTAATAACACTAAAGGTTTTATTGTCCCTTTCAATCATTTATTTTTATGTTTTATGAATTGAATTAATACCAATCATCCTCATCGTAATAATAAAAAACCTAGAAAACAACAGGCAAATTTTGCGGAAAAAAGGCTAAAAATAGCCTCAGTTTCCCGATATATCAAGAAATTCTTTTACTATTTTCTCCACTTCATCAGCGCTATTACTAACGACCAATTTTCGGCGCAACCCACCAGCTCCCTCAAAACCGTGTGCATACCAAGTCAAATGCTTTCTCATAATTTCAAATTTGTTATCCGGCAGATTTTTTTCAAACTCCCTGGCATGCTCTATCACCACTTCAAGTATCTCTTTTAAACTAGGCACGTACCCATCTTTCCGTAGAGCCCAAGGATTTCCGATTGCTTTTCTACCTACAAGTACTCCATCAAAATCCCCCGTTAAATCCACTATTTTTTCATTTGTCAGCCGGATTTTATTTCCAGGTAGGATTTTTTCCACATCTCCATTTCCCAAAAACAGCGCTCCACTTTCTTTGATTATTTTCGAAGCTTCTCTCAGTATCTCCCAGTCCGCTTCTCCCGAGTACAGTTGTTTAAAGGTTCTGCCGTGCATGGCAACTACCGGAAGTTCTTCTCTAGCCAAAGCTTCCCACCATTCTCTGTCGGGACTACTACTTCCAATTCTTGTCTTGACACTTACGGGAATCTCTTTCTTCTGCTCGACTACTCCCTTCCTTACCGCCTCGATCACTCTATGTGTTAATCCTTTGTCTCTTATCAATCCGGCTCCACCCCCTCGTTTTTCCAAACCGGGAGAAGGGCAGCCCATGTTAATGTCAATTCCGTCAAAACCCATCTTGGCCACTATCTTGGTTGCCTCATAAAACGAGTCCGGATCACTTCCAAATAGCTGAGCCACCACTGGTCTTTCGCTCTCGTCGAATCTTAGTTCATTCCATATTTTATGTTTCGTCTCTCCCCGTTTTTCGACTCTCCACAGACCATCTACACTTACAAACTCGGTATAAATTATGTCAGGTTGGCCATATTTTTTGGCAATAAATCTCATTGGAGCATCTGTTACCCCATCCATCGGTGACAAACCCACAATCGGTAATGGTAATTTTTTCCAGAATCCTTTGTTCACACCCTATTTTCTCACACTCTTCCCCCCAGAACGTCGGCTGGATCAGTTTCACTCCTCCTCAAAAATAATATTCCTTTCGTCATCTATCAATTTTTATCTACCTTTCCGGCCATCTCCAGTCTTCGCTGATACTTCATCTCCCATCCGTTGTCATCAAACTGCGCCTTTAGTAAATCCATCTTAATTACCTGTTCATTTACCAGTACCCCTTTTTCACACCCGATAGGATTCGCTTCCAAAGTATCTTTGCCCCGATCACTAATCATTTTTATCAAATCACTCGCCATAAACTTTGGTGTGTTCTCACACCCCACCCACATCCAGACCAAATTGCGACCGCTGCTATCTTTACTCTTTCTGTCATACTCCAACCAAATATTCCGTCCATCCAAAATACTATTTAGATACTGCTTCGCCAACAAACCGCTTTCACCGCTCTTTTCTGTCATACTCACTCCCAACAATCCTACCGTCTTTCCACCCTCAAAAGCCACCGTCTCTCCGTCTATTACCCGATCGACATGATAGGCTTTCTCAGACTGACGAATCACTAAAACAAGCCCCGATAAAACAACAATAAAAACTACAAACAACATCAAGAAAATCTGCCTCGGTTCCAATCTTTTGTTTTTCTCCTTCACCCTTGTTTTTTTCTCCACAACTCCATCATACATTAGTCAAAAAGTGCTTTTATTACTACATCAAAGGGCACTGGCACGTTATTTTCGTCCACCAAAACGAATCCTGTCTCTCTCGGATTCAAATCCATTTCTACCTTTATTCCCTGCTCACGCAATCTGATATCCAGTTTTTCCAAAGTTTCCAGGTAGTCATCCAGTTCCCCCATTATTACCCCTGCTCCCCCTCCTGGCATTTCAAAAACATCCACCCATCTCCAGTCTTCAACTCCTGGATTTCTTTTCAAGTAAGTTGTTCTTTCTCTTAACTGTGTCACACTCCTAATATACCAAAAATCTCACCATCGTGGTGAGACTCACTTGTGGGCGCTCATGGGGTCGAACCATGCACCTCGGTCTTATCAGGACCGCGCTCTAACCAGATGAGCTAAGCGCCCTCAACAACGACATATTTTACCATAAACAAACTTAAACAAGCACAAAAAGACTGGGTTTCCCCAGTCTTGTAAACACCATTCCCTCCAGACTTAAATGCCGGAAAGCAGGGAAATCAAAACAAGCAACAACGCACTAAATACAAAAAGAGCCGTTGTGCAACCCAAAATCTTCAGGTAAGTCAACCAAAAAGGACCATCATCAATAGCCAAATAGACAAAAATGGGTAGCGTCAGGTAAGCCGCGGAAAATAAACCGATTGCCAACGGCAAGTTGTTTATTTCCGTCCTTGTAGCAAACATACTTCCCAGTGCTACAACGATAATCACCAAAGCACAGACTGGTATTACCATGGATATTTTCAACCACTCAGGCATCGTTTCCTCCAATCAGAATTTCAAGCTACGGGATCCAATCAATAACAGCATTATATCAGTAATATAGGCTGTAATCAACCCTTTTCTAGTGGCAAACGCCACCAAAAACCCGCCTTACGCGGGTCTTCCGTGCTCAAAGTGAAGCAGAACTACTATTTATCATTTCAAAAGCGGCAAAGAGTCAAGGTTAGATTTATTTAGACACTCTCCAACCAATAGTGTGGCGATATTATCATCGGACTCGTGAAGTCCTTAACTCCTAGAAAGGAGGTGATCCATCCGCACCTTCCAGTACGGATACCTTGTTCATATTGTTCCAACGTATTTCTACGGGTATGGACTATATCTTCATCCACAAATATTTGGCTTTATCAGGATGCTTCGAGCCGATTTTCTGCACAAAATCTACATAAGACTTTGCTTTTACAAAAAACCTCCAATAATTAGGGTCGATTCTGTAACTAGGATTATGAATTACTCCACAATCTATGTTCATCTCCAACAAATAATTTCTTACTTGTTTAAGATCAGAAAAATCCTTTTGGGCAAAGTAGATATAAAATCTAACTTTGCTACTCTTTGCGACTCCTCCGTCGGTATCAAAGTAACCCCGAATATAGTCGATTTTGTCTCTTTTGGAAACAATCTCAAAATCTTTAAGAAAAGACTTTGAGAACTCAACAATATATACATTTCGATTACTTCCTTCTTTATAAGTCCAAGCGTTTCCACCTAGACTTCTAATTCCACTAGCCACCATTTCCACAAACCTCGAAGATTTTTGTGAAATCCTGAAAGTATTGTGTCTTTCGGTAGCATCGTGAAGGATACCAACTATATATGCTTTTGATATTTGCGGCGCTCGCGTGTAGTCTCTACGGAGTCCTTCTTCCAATGTCTCGGAATTAGGTTCCCTCGGTATTGCCATATATTCATTATATCCGAAGATATACCGAATAGTTAGGGTTCACCGATACAGCGAGATTTCTCGCAGAAATTACTCTCTGCGGTCGCAACATTTATACGACTTAGCCCCCATCGCCAGTCTTACCTTAGGAGGCCCGATCCTTGCGGTTGCGGGTACCTACTTCGGGCACTACTGACTTTGTTGACTTGACGGGCAGTGTTCTGGGATAACTATGTAAATCACTCTACAAACTTCCCTCTCGCCGAGCACGCGGATTTCCCGCACCCTGGCGAATGCCTGATCTTGATGAAACCAGCAATATAATCACCAGATAACTTCATAAATCAGGTTCGGTCCTTCCCCCACTTATAAAGCGGGGTACTACGACCTCTGCAGACTTCTAATCTCTAATCGATAGGCAGTTACCCACTCTATCTACTTTCAGTAAACACGAAGTTTAACCGAAAGTCAAGACTAGATCTCCCTTCGTACTAATAATTTCATTTTGTTTTCATCATGAGCCCAAATATTTTGTGTAACTTTGTTTGTAAGTGTCTTCTCCATCTGTACGTAGGATCGACATTACACAAAACCGTCTCAACTTCAAGCTGAAAACTGCTACTTTAACCCTTCAGCATTATCGTCACCGATTAATGCTTGTTATTTCGCTTCGCAATACTTACATTGCCGGAGGATTTTCACCTCCTAGAAAAAATTAGCGGAAGGCGCATATTATTTGTACAAGAAACGAGAACGTATTCACCGCGGTGTTGCTGATCCGCGATTACTATCAACTCCCTTTCATGCAGGCGAATTGCAGCCTGCAATCCAAACTGAGGATGGGTTTATAAGGATTAGCTCCGGCTCGCGCCTTGGCATCCCGTTGTCCCACCCATTACGCCATGTGTGTAGCCCTAGATATAAGCGCCATGCTGATTTGACGTCATCCCCTCCTTCCTCCTTGGAAAAATCCAAGGCAGTCTGCTATGGATATTTAACATAGCACAGGGGTTGCGTTCGTTACGGCACTTAAGCCGACGCCTCCAAAAATATTTGAACATTACTTCAAACGTAGACTATACCTTCACCCTTCGCTTTCGCGTTAGGGGTCGACGTGTTATGGAAATAGATTACTCTACCCATCTTCATCCTGTCTAAACAGGAATCTAGTCGTTACGGGGTCAAGACCTTTATATTTCATACATTCTGGCATAAATCATCATGCGAAAGGAATATGTGAATATTCTTTCGTATTAGAATTTGCCGAATGTCAGTCTGACTTCCCTCGGTATTACCCATTTGATTTCATTTAACCCGAAGTTAAACCGAAAGTCAACAGGGCTTCACCGATATGAGTCGAATTTCTCATCCCGCATTACTGCGAGAGGTCGCGATAGCTCACGACACGAACTGACGACAACCATGCAGCAGCTGTGTAACACCCTCGAAGGAGTCCCTGTTTCCAGGGATTTGCAGTTACATGTCAAATCTAGGTAAGGTTCAAGGTTTCGTATCCAATTAAACCACATGGCACGCTGATTGTGCGTTTCCCCGTCAATTCCTTTGAGTTTTAACCTTGCGGTCGTACTCCCCAGGCGGAACACTTAACGCGTTAGCTTACGCCACTCCCCTTACGGGAAATAGCTAGTGTTCATAGTTTACGGCTAGGACTACAGGGGTCTCTACATAACTGTTACTTCTTCCATCAAAGTGGAATACTAACCTCGATTTTCATCAAGGCGGTTAATCATTTCTGGTTAACTCTGTACATTACTGCACAGATCGGACTGTATCATGCTCCGATTTTCATCGGAGTCCGGCGTACAGTCTCTACGGGGTTTTTCCCTATATGGAATAAATTTATATTCAAACTCAGGCAAGATATACTTACCCAACTTGGCTTTTAAATCACGCAAGGTTCTAAAGGGGAAATAAATAATATATTTTCCTTTATTAATTCGCTTCGATGCCTGAATCCCAATATTTTTCTTAATAGCTTTGATAAGTAAACTTACCTCCACTTCAGAAAAACTATGGGTTTGGATTGATAAACCAGCATATTCTGCAGATCCATCATCCATAATCCAAACAGCCAGTACCAAAGGATCAATTGCAGTTGCCATCTCATCGACAACAACTTTCTTGTGGTTTTTATAAAACAACTGGTAATAATAGGTAAAAATAGGATGAGTTAAAGTCACAAACTCGGCAAAGTTGTAGTCTTTCATGCCGACTTTCTGACTGAAACATCTTACTTTCATTGAAATAATAGGTTCAAAAATACGCCATTTGTAATTCACCAAACTTAGCTGTTTAAGACTATGCTTGATATGCAAACGACAATTTATTCCCCGAAATCTCAACCCACTATCACCTAACATTGTTCCAATTAAAACGCTCCTTTGAGTTTTAGTTAAACAAAATTCATTCTTCTTATAGTTAAAAACTTCCCTCGGTGTTTTCCTCACTTATTCAGTATACCCGAAAGTAAACCGAAACCGCAAGGACTTTCACCGATATAGCCGATTCTTTAATCACGCATTACTGCGTGATGGGACTAGTCAAAATCCCTTTCGCTCCCCTAGCTTTCGTTCATCAGCGTCTGGAATGTCCTAGTTACCTGCCTTCGCTTTTGGTATTCTTCTTGATATCAACAGATTTCACTCTTCCACCAAGAATTCTAGTAACCCCGAACATCCACAAGTCTACCAGTTTAACGGACATCTCCGGGGTTGAGCCCCGGGCTTTAACCCGTTACTTAATAGACCGCCTACGATACTCTTTACGCCCAATAAATCCGGATAATGCTTGTACTCTACGTATTACCGAGGCTTCTGGCACGTAGTTAGCAAGTACTTTCTAATAGGGTACCATCAAAATTTTTTCCCCTATCACAGTAGTTTACGACCCGAGGGCCTTCATCCTACACGCAGTGTCACTGCATCAGACTTTCGTCCATTGTGCAAAATTCCCAGTTGCTGCCACCCGTAGGTGTATGTTCCGTGTCTAAGTAACATTGTGGGGGACCACGCTCTCACGTCCCCTAGCCGTCATAGCCTTGGTGAGCCATTACCTCACCAACTAGCTGATAGCAAACAGGCCCATCTATCGTCGGCCGGTTAAGGCCTTTCATCTTGCGATCTTATGCGGTATTATCTCGCCTTTCGGCGAGCTATTCCCCAACAAAAGGTAGGTTCCTGTCAATCCTCACCCGTCTGCCACTGATTTGGCCTTGCGGCCTCATCCGTTCGACTTGCATGCTTAAGGTACACTGCCAGCATTCATCCTGAACCAGGATCAAATTCTCAATTAAAATTGAATTTTAAACGTCACTCTCTGCCACTTTTCAAATGACAAAAAAATAGTATCAAATATGCACCCAGTGCATATTTGGCTGCTTCACTTGTTAAAGAGCTCCGCTATTGTAACAATCATACCTACGTTTGGCAAGTACAAACAAGAACTTCCAAAAAGGAAATTTATCACCTTCGCGAACATGAATATTTTATCATAAACCCCCACCAAAATACTAATCGATTACCCCACCACCTAAGCACTCTCCCTCCTCACTATAAAACACCGCACTCTGTCCGCTCGCGATTCCACGAATAGATTTGTCCAAAATCACCGGTAATCCCTCCTCAGTCTCCATTCCTCGCGCTCCAATCAGCTCTCCCCCGTGTCTGATTCTCACGATTAGGTGATCAAGGTTCCATTTCGTTTTCGATATTCTATTTATCTCCCCCACTTGAAACTGATCCCCTCCGGCCTCATTTTCCAAAGCCACCGTCAAAATATTCTTCTTGGCATCTTTGCTCACCACATAAAATACCGGCGTAACTCCTTTCCCTGCAAATTTTCTTTGAGCCGAAGGGAGTATCTCCCAACCGCCTCGCTGACCAATGGTATAAAACCACACTCCGTCATGCTTTCCAATTTCTTCACCATGAATGTCCAAGACCTTACCTGGATTTTCTTTTAATCTTCTGGCCAGAAACTCTCTCGCCTCCACGTTACCCACAAAACAAATTCCTTGTGAATCTTTCCGTTTGGCCACACTCAAATTTGCCTTCTCCGCCATCTCCCTCACTTCATTTTTTGAGTACTCACCCAAAGGAAATAAGGTGTGTGCCAGTTCCTTCTGTGTCAACTTCCATAAAAAATACGTCTGGTCTTTATGCTTATCCGTAGGAATCATTAATTTACACGACTCGTTGCAGACATTTTTTGCGTAATGCCCTGTCGCAATATAGTCAAAGCCATTCTCCAAAGCCCAGTTCAAAAACAAGCCGAATTTAATTTCGCTATTACACATCACGTCCGGATTTGGTGTTCGTCCTGCCTCATACTCATCATAAAAATACGTAATTACTTTTTGGTTGTACTCCTCCGAAAAATCCAAAACCGTAAAGGGAATCTCAAGCTCCAGAGCTGTTTTCAAGGCAAAAGTTCTGTCCTCATCCGCTCGACAACCATTTTTTTTGATCCATTCCTCACGGGTCAAACCATCCTTCTCAATCTCACTTTTTGGTGGCCAGCAATACAGGTGCACAGCCACCACATCATATCCCTGCTCCTTCAAAAGCAAAGCCGCTACCGCCGAATCCACACCTCCTGATATACCCACAGCCACTTTTTTCACAAGGTAGATTTTACCCTAGTTATGATGAACAGTCACATTTAATACTTCGATTACTTCACCTTTTTTCTGAAAAATAAACAGGGCTCTAAATTTTCTATCAATTCTGAAGCTATAAATTCCTAACTTCTTAGGTTCCAAAAGCTCCACTTTCAAACTAGGATGATAAAGATTGTTTTCCAATAACTTAGTTTGTTTCTCGTATTTTTTCGCCAAACCATATTTCTTCAATTTCCTCAACACAGCCTCGTTTGAAGGAAGAATCTCCACCTTATTTCCCGAAATATTTACTCTCTTCCAAACCCTCTTTCAAATCAGTCAAAAACTCAGGCGAATATCTATTCGTCTTTTTGAATTCACTGACAATCCTTTTAACCGATTTTTCACCAGGAACATCAAAGGGGAAAACCACACTTCTTTTTAACAAAGCCTCGTCCGAGAGAGTCGCCCTCAGTAATGCACGCACAAACTCACTTCTATTTTCAAAGCCAAACACACCCGACAATCTATCGATTTCGGATAGCTGGTGATCGGTTAACGATAAGCTCACTGTACTCATGGCCAAATCTTAACACACTTTATTAAACTTTGTCAATGTATACCAAACTTAAATAATGTAATTACTCAATTAGCTTCAAATTGCTCTCACAAAGATAGTATCCCGGCTTTTCCTTCAAACAGGCCTCAAACTCCTCTCTTGCCTTGCCGGTATCTCCGCTCCACCAGTAATACATCCCCCAGTTATTCATTAGTTCGGGATAATCTGGATATATCGTCTCTGCCTTTTCCAGCAGCTCTTTTCCTCTTACAAAATCTTTCTTTATCAAATACATTGCCGCTGCATTACTTTGTGCCATTACACTGTCTTTGGCATAAACCGCATCGTGAATAAACAAACGTTCTTGCGACAGCCAATCAAAATTTCGTACCACAGTTCTCCCGGCAAACAACACCATCAATACAACTAATATCCATTTGTTCCACCATTTACTCCACACTTTAAAGTTCATCAACATCATTACCACCCCCAAACTCGACCAAAACCAAAGTCTTTCCCCAAAAATGGTTCCGACGGGAAAAAGAAAGTTTCCCGTAATCGCCACCGGACCCCAAAACAAAGCTTGGCCCAATATCCACACCTTGTTACCTCTCAGTTTTGTAAACAAACTTCCAACCGACAGAAGCATCACCAAAACTCCGCCCAACACTCGCCAGTCAAACCAGCTGGAAATCAATTTTAATTGATTAAAGGAATAATCATAACTAAGCTTCAGGGGAAATATTACTTTTCCGATACCCAATGGCACCAAAGCAGTTGCGTTAATTATTCTCTGACCGGTACTTACAAACTTCAAAGGGTTTTCCACCATCGTTGCGTTATTCCCCATCCCTCCGTCTCCCAAAACAATCATTCTCAAAATTAAATAGCTGACTGTCACCAGCACATAAAACGAAACCACTCCTATTTTAATGTCCTTCTTTTCTTTACCAAAAACCAGTAAATATATTAATATCGGCAAACCGGCAATGGCAACTTCCTTCGATAGTAAAGCCAACAACAGCATTAATGCCGACAGCTCCCATTTTTTCTTAAACTGAAACAATATCGCCAATAGAAATAGTCCCAATGATAATATCTCCGCCCGACCCACAATGTTATTCACCGCTTCAGTGTGTATCGGCAAAACCGTAAACACCATCGCTCCCCAAAAAGCCTCCTTCTTCGTAACAATCTTTCTCAGTACTTCAAATACCAGCCAACCAACCCCGGCATAAAGCAAATTATTTATCAAATGAAATCCCCAAGCCCCCTTCCCGGTAACCAAAGCATTAAGATAAAAACTAAAACTGGTAACTGGTCGATAGGCTCCGGCATTCCCCTCATCCATATAATAGTATGGTCTTGCCAGCGTGGCTCCGAGAGCGCCCACACTCCCCATCTCCGGATCACTTTCAATCACTCTCGTATCGTCTTGAATAAATCCCCCAAAAACACTCACTCCATAAATCACCAAAGCCAATCCAAAAATTTTCCACCCCTTCATTCCTCAATTGTAATGCCAATAATCGGTCCAGACCGATTAAACCGCGTTATTTTCTCACTCTCTTTTTTATCCGAAAATCACTCTGCCCCTGTCGCCTGTCTTTTAAATCTCTCTCCTCCTTCTCTCCTTTTTCTCTTTTTACCTCATCACCCTTTACCTCAAACTGGTTATGGAAACTCGGACTGTAAACAGTACTCTTTTGCCTCATACCATCATAGTAACAAAACTAACAATACAAAATCAAGAAAACACTATTCTCCTGATATTTTTTGTCGTAAACAAGGCTTCTCTAGCCTCAGACCTATTTTTTTCCATCTCTTCGGTCACCATCGGAGACTCCGTCAATAACTTTTCTTCAATCTCTCCTTTATAAATACCCAGGTACTGTCTTGTTTTTTCTTCTCCCAATCTCATTAATATATGATTTGCTATCTTCTCATTCAAAATTACCTCCTCACCCGACCAATTACTCAACTGTCTTATACTTGCTCTTTCAGCGCGTTTTATAATCGCCTTTTTGTCTTCATCACTAAGCTCAGTTGTCTCAATACCAAAAACCAGGTCCAAGCCTTTGCGATAAGCCTCTAGGTCACTACGTTTAAAGACTTCTCTCTCCGCATCCGCCCTACTCTCGGTTGAGTTAAACATACCTTATATTATCACCTACTTCTCAAGACACAATCTTCTTCGCCACGTTAATCTCTCCGTGTGCTTTTTCGAACCACTTAAACTGTGCCGTTCTGTTCACCTCAAAAATTCTCCACTGTTTTCCCGTTTCGTCCCAAGCCACATCCAGTCCGGCAAAATCCGCCTTCAAAACCCTGGTTGCTTTTAAACAAATCTCTTTTAGATCATCCATCTGCTCGTCGCTAAACTTCGGCTTTATCTTCGCCGTCTCCTCCATAAACTCGACTGTCTGGAATTTATCTTTTTGTCTATGCTTCATCATGCCGAGCACCTCACCTCTTAAAATCAAAACTCTAAACCATCGTCTGACTTTTAAGACAGGTTGAATCAAAACATCTCCCTCACTATATCTCTGTGACAGTTTGACCAATCTTTCCAAAGTCTCCGCTAGCTTAACGTTTTTTCCGTGACTGCCAAAACGAGCCTTCACCATCACCGGCACAAAAGGAGTTTTTTTCTTCCCTAAAACTTCCAAATATCTCTTCCAACCACGCCACCCGTTAAACGATGCAAAAGGAATCACTGGCAGTCCGGCCTGAGCCAAAAGCACTCCCTGTTCTAGTTTGCCCATCAAAGGATAAAGTTTAAAACTCTCACCGTTCAAAACTCTCGGTTTGTTTCCAGACAGTTTCTCTATGTACTCCAAAATTACCGCCTTCACTCCCAACATTGACTCACCGCCTCGTTTTGATGCAGCGCGGGGAATCACTAGGTCATACTCTTCCAGTTTTTTTCCGGTCATTAAATCAATCACTGGTTTCCCCAACGGACTAACTCCGAGTCGCACATGTTCATAGTTCACTCTATCTACGTCATAACCTAAAGCACTGACCTCCTCTGCTAGTCTCCTTGGCTCATACTCTCCTCTAAATCTGGTCAGTATTAAAACGTTCATATATTTATTTTTCGAATTTATTAATACAGTACTCCAATATTTTTCTGGGAGCATTAATCTTGGTTCTCTTCTCAAACACCTTAAACTGTGGTGCTTCATTCACTTCGATTAAATAAACTTCACCAGTTTTATTACTTATAACCAAATCAGTTCCGGCAATTTCAACACCCAAGACACGGGCTGCTTCTTCAGCTACTTTAACCACATTCACCGGTACCTCCGAAAGCCCAACTGAACTGCCCTCACTTTGGTTTAATACTAATTTTTCTACCTTAGGCATTCTCTTAAAGCCGCCAATACATTTATATCCCACAGTCATCACTCGAAAATCTCCATCATTGGCGATATATTCCTGAATTAAGAAACCTCTCAAACCAATCCCTTTCTTACCTTCAGCTTCTGTTGTTTCCACCCTGGAGACTAGTTTTTCTCCCAAATCTTTAAAATCACCAAATTCTCTAAGGAAAAATGTTCCCATTCCGTGTCTGCCGCCTTTAGACATTTTTACAATCAAAGGAAACTCCCAATTTTTAAGTTCATTTTCCAAATCATTTAGACTCTCCACAAAGCTGGATTTAGGGTATTTTATGCCCGCATCAAGTAACTGCCAGCTCATCACCGATTTAAACCTTCGTAGTGGTCCTTCGGAAAGTAAATAATCATCAACAACCGGAATACTGTGTTTTCTCGCATAGAATTGCAATAATTTACTCCACTCTAGCTCATTTCCAACCGCTCTAAAATACCAGCCGTCAAAATCTTTAATATTCGTTTCTCCCCAAAAAATATCTGTTCCTACTACTTTCAATTCTCGATATCTTATCCAAGCTAACTCCAGTCCCAATTTAGCTGCTTCTTCATCCATACGAGTTCTGGTCTCTTCAAAATCTATTCGGTAAAAAACGGCAATTTTCATATATTTTATTTATTGGTCTACTTCGTCGGAAATTGGATCAACAAGAAACCCTTTCAAGTCTCTTCGACCAATTATCATTTGATAATCAAGGTGCCCTCTGTTGGTAATCGAGGCCACTGTTTTTATTTTGATACCTTTCAAACGAAAGTTCACTCCCACAATTTGTCTCATTTGTTCTCCTAGAGCTGACTTGAAACTTTTTTCCATAATAACATTTTTTGGATTAAGCAAATCCATTTTCTCAGCCAATTTTCGATCAATACTTGTACTGTATGCACCTGTGTCCAGTTTCACTTTTACATTTGTTCTTTTACCTTGAAATGTCTTCAAAGCTACTTGATCAAAGACAGACACCACTGGTCTTTCCACAGTATCAAACTTCACCCTACTGGCAAACTCAGAAGCAAACAAAGCTCTGCCAATTTTTACTCCTTTTTCCGGAGAATCAATTCTCAAACCTTCAACTCTTTCCAGTCGTTTTCGAAGGCCTGCCATATTTGCAAGCTGAATCGAAAGTCCGGGTTGATCATTTAGCTCCAAAACCACTGGTCCTTTTTCTTTATCGATAAGCATATCGACGGACAAATACTTTAACTTGCTTACAATTTGGGTTTTCACCGCCATTAGCATCAGTTTGTTCCAATGGGGAATAAAGATTCCGTTTACTTTTTTGGCACTGTCTGGAAAACGTTTAATCAGTTCGTTTTTGTATACACCATAGGTCGTAATTCCGGTTGCGATATCAATTCCCAAACCAATTGCTCCCATATGCAAGTTGGCCTTACCTTCAGACTCCTCAGTAGGCAAACGCAGCATCGCCATCACTGGTACTTTGTTATATACAATTATGCGCACGTCAGGAGTTCCTCCAGCAGACAATTTCTTAAATTTTGGATGAATATATATTCTTTCCTCAATCATCACCTTATCCGGCAAATTATTGTGGGAAAACCGTCCTTCGATGATATCCATTGCGTGGACTTTTATTTGATCAAGACTAATTGACTTTCCTGTAGGCAAGAAAAACTTATCGGCTTCTTTTGTTGATTTTCTCAAGATCAAAATTCCTTGGCCACCAAACCCCTTCACCGGTTTAATAACAATTCCCCCACTCAACTTATTCCACTCAAAACTATCCAGTCCTTTTCTACTGCTGATTTTCCCCAGCAATTTTGGGTGAGGAACTCCCGCAGCCGTTAGCATTTTTTTCGTAACCAGCTTGTCATCGGCTCTTCTTCTCGCCCTCTTGTGATTCTGCTTGGTGTACGAAAAAAATCTATCATTAAGACCTAAAATATCGCTAAAACTCCACTGTCCTATCATTTTCTAAAAACTATTTTTCTAAATCTCCAAACCTCAGATAGTCTCAAACCTTTATATTTTCCGATAAATAGATCAACAATCAAAATGACGATTACCGAAATTTCAGGGTGAAGTAATACTTGAGACTGGATCCAAGGAGCACTCATCAATTTATAAGCCACAAAAGCCAAAATTACTGTTTCGGTTGTCATCCACATAGAAGTCGAGAGACTTCTGGTGATCTGGGCTTCAATAAAAGTCTCAGCCAAAAGTACAAATAACATGATTGGAAAAATACCCACACCCATCAGTCTCTCAAGACCAATCATTGGTGAGACCAAAAGCAACACCAAAACAGCCATCGAAATAATCCAAATCAAGATAGCCAATTTTGATAAATATGGAATTTTTACCTTTTTAATTAAAGTTCGCGCAAAAGTAGCTACTCCCAAGATAAAAATCATCAAAACCATACCGACAAGTCCTCCTGTAGACAAGAAGGCAACTGAAAGCAAGGCAGGAGTAATTATGCCAAACCCGGAAACTCCAATCACCTGACGCGAAAATGCTACCAAAGCTGCCACCAAAGGAAAAAGGAAAAGTAACACTAAGGTATTAGGAGAAACACCTTCAGACACCGCTTTACGCATTGCTATTTTCAAAACATCCTTACCCCACCATCCGGTCAGTTTTTGACCATTCATCAAAGTAGTCAATCTGTCACCCTTCTCACTCGGAATAGTGAGGTCTATCCCTTTTTCCACCGCCACTTCCGCTGAAACGGAAGACACAGGGACTTCATCCTCCAAAGGAGCCGCCCAGGACTTAATTGGGAGAAGGAAAAATAAAAATATTGCCAGCACCATCAACACTTTTTTCATGTTATATATTTTACCTCACTTCGTCCTGTGAAGCTAGCTGCCAAGTGCACAGGCTGAGATACATCGGTAACACTTTGTATGGGTAACATACGGGTGTTTACTAATACAATCTCTAACTGTGAACTCAATTAAAAAAGATATTTTAGGGAATCAGGTTAGACTGGCTCGTTTCCCTAAAGACCTCTTGTACATCCCTCCACAAAACAAGTATCAAAGGCTAAGGAAAATGGGACAGGGATCTCTTTCTCCTGTAGCCCAAATGAGACTGGAATGGATCATCTTCTACCATACGATAGGTAGAAGAAATGTCACTTGCACATCTCTCCACTTCGGTATTAGTAGAAAGACATTACATAAATACCTAAGACGTTTCAATGAGACCAATCTTAAGACACTAGAAGAGCGCTCCCGCGCTCCTCTACACGTTAGACAGTCAACCATCACCCGTACTGAAGAAGATCGTGTCTTTGAGTTACGAAAAGCCACCAAGTGTATTCAAGGTAAGAAGAAACTCCAACAAAGTTACCGAAGGAAGTACCATGAGGATATCTCTACACACAAAGTACAACAAACCATCAACAAGTTTCATTTGTTCCCTGACAAGGTAGACAGACAGCTTCAAATTAAGAAAAGACAGTACCAAAAGGGAAATCAAAACAAAGTAAGAATGCACCGCTTCGACAAGAAGAAGGAACTAGGTTTCCTCTGGCACACAGACAGTATCATCATTAACTGGTATGGTAAAAGACGAGTAATCATCACCGCTCTGGAAGAACAGACAAAGATTGCTTTTGCCCATATCTACTCTTCCGATTCAAGTAGATCGGCTACTGACTTTCTTAAACGTCTTCTCTACTTAAGCAACAACCAAGTTACTAACATTCACCATGACAATGGTTCTGAGTTTGCTGGGGAGTTTGAAGAGTCCTGCAGACTCCTCAATATCCAACAGATATATTCTCGAGTCAGAAGACCAAAAGACAACGCGGCTTTAGAAAGATTCAACAGAACCATACAAGAAGAATGGCTAGCAGTATCTGAAACGGGACTAGACAGTACTGAAGAAGCCAACCACGACATGACGGAGTGGTTAGTGGAGTACAACTTCCAGAGACCCCACCAATCTCTTGCTTACCAGACCCCGATTGAGTATGCTACCTTAAATTACCCAGTGTCACCGATGTGGCCGGCCAGTACACCAAGTTGACTAATGCATATATTTTCTCTACTATGATAGTAGCTATGAATCTAGGCAAAATATCTCCTTTTCTCCTCATCGCTTTGGGCGTTTCTCTGGGTCTATTTGGCTTCTTCCTCATTCTGGCTAATCCTTTTGGCTGGAAACTTAATCTCCCCTCCCTAATTCCCCAAACAACTACTACTACCCGCACCGGTGAAAAACTCCCCCAGGGTGTCGTCCAAGCCCCTACTCCCTATCTTTTTCTCCCTCATGGTAAACAAACCTACAATATCCAGGGTGGTGAAGAAAAAGTCGCTAAGATTTCTAACGTTATCTACGATCCTCTAGATCCAAAAAAGGACACTGTTCAAACCATTACTGCCACATCGGTAAGCAAAGAACCTGTCAGCTCAATTTCCCTCACCATGTTCACTGACAATCAAACAAAGGTATACCCAATGACTTTCGTTTCGGGAACAAAGTTGAAAGGGGTCTGGACAACTTCGTTTACCGTCTCCGACTCCTACGAAGAAACTTACAAAGTCTCGTTTGAAATTATTTCTGACCTGGGCAATAAAGCCACCCAGCCCATGCCATTAAGGTAACAAAAAATTATGAAAAAAATAGCAGCCATTCTCTCGCTTATCATCTTCCTCTTCGTTGTTAGATCATCGGCAAATGCTGCCGGATACTGTAATTTTTCACCGGATGGTGCCAATGGCCAACCTTATGGTGATGTTACCTTGTCTACCGAATGTGTCATCTATGAGTCTACTAATGGGGTGGCAAACGGGAATTTAACATTGCAAAATGCTAGTATTCTTCTTAATTCAACTCTAGTATTTGCCCCCGGAAAACAAATAAATATTGGCACAAACTCATATATTGGAATAAATACCAACGGAAAAATTCAGCAATCACTTCTTTGTGTCAAAGATGCTGATGGAGATGGTTATGCCGATGTTATTACCCTTGATAGAGATCCTGCTTCCGGACTCACCCTCCAAAATCCCATCACCCAAATAGGAAAGGAAGCTGCTCCTATTGGATCAACTAACTGCGCAACTTCTAACCCCGGATATGTCAATAGTGAGCTCGTGAACAATCTCACCATGGTTGACGCCGATCCCCTAACGGCTAGTGCTACCACCATCGCCACCTCCGACCGCGAACTCCTTCGTCTGGGATTCATGATAAATGGTGTCACAGATGCTTTCGCCGGCACTAATGATATCCAGATTGTCAACAAAAACCTTCTTGTCTGTAACGGAACTAGTTGTCCAGCAGATAATTTTCTCAACCTCACCCCAGCAACTGGCAACATCTACGTCGGTGGTAAAGTCGGTATCGGGACAACGAATCCTACAAATGCGCTTAGCATTGCCGGCAATATTTACTCTGATGCTTATATCAGCAAAATTATCCAGGAACGCGCCGGCTATTACTCCAATTACTCTGAGCTCACCACTAGTCCCGTAGGGCAAGGTGCCTCATGGTCCGTCAACTCCACTTACGACCCAGGTGCAGGCAATGGTGTAGCAAATTCCACTTTTAAAGTTAATGCTGGTACTTACAATACCGGCGCTGGAATGCTTCGCTTTGACGGTAATAGTAAGTACTGGGGTGCGTGGATGTCGGGAGCCTCTGGTGGCCAAGGTACTGCCGTAACCTTCACCCAGCTTGCTAATCTCAGTACCAATGGAAGTTGGTTAAGCTCGCGAGGAACTAGTTCAGACTTTTACCTTACTAATGCTGGCAAAGTCGGTATTGGGACAACAGCACCAAACTCCGCACTTGAAATATATAGTGCCGCAGGCGGAATAAACGACTTTCTGGGTTTAAAAAGAGGTGGTACTGATTGGAGAGTCTGGGTAAGTGATGGCACCACAGGAACAGCATCATTAAGAATCGGTGGAAATGCTGTTGATAGCTATGCCTGGCAATTTGACTGGACTGGAGCTGCTGCAAATCTTTTCAAATCCCCCAATAACTATGCCAACCAAATACCTTTGGCTGTAAGAGCAGCCGGTGCCCAAACGGCAAATATATTTGAAGCCCAAAACTCCGCCGGTACTGGACTATTTGTTGTGGATGCTAGTGGTGACGTAGGCATTGGAACCACTACTCCTGGAACAAAACTAGAAGTCAACGGCAACATCAGAACCACACCGGAGAACTCCTTACCAAATTTTGTTCTCGATTCGATTAGTACAGGTGATAACTGGACTGCCCAGGGTGCATACATCTCAATTGGTGAAAGTGGGGCTTTGGGGAGTGCTGCCATGCACATGACATATACCGGAGATGGATTTGGTTACACCGGAGCAGGCACAGTCACTGCTGGCGTCCCAGCGGGTGGATACTGGAAATATACTTACAATTCACAAACGATATCTACCCCGAGCACCGTCACCGTTGGTGCTTTGAGTAGTGGCACAGGAACTTTTTCCAGTACTGTCACAACCACCGGTCAGATGTGGATAAATAATGCTTCTCCTACAATATATTTTAAGGATACTGATCATCGAGGAGCAATGCTTCACAACAATAGTAACCTGTTTTATATTTTAAGAGGATGTGAGGCTACAGCCTCTACCACATGGTGTACCGTTGGTGGTGTCTGGCCATTCGTTGTTAATTTGGAAACCAACGCTATTACTACTGGTGGATCGATAACTGCCACTTCCGATATTCGTCTCAAAACCAACATCAAACCTCTTCCGGAAAACATCCTGGACAAAGTCGAACAGCTTAGAGGTGTGTATTTTAACTGGAAAACCGAAGCCGATATGGGAAATGCTCGTCAAATTGGTGTCATCGCTCAAGAAGTAGAAAAGATCTTCCCAGAACTAGTTATAACCAGTCCCGATGGATATAAGGCTGTCGGTTACGATCGTCTTGGCCCCATTCTCATCGAAGCAATCAAGGAGCAACAAGTCGAAATCGACTCTCTTAAGTCGCAGGTAACCGACTTAAAAAATGAAGTCGATCAGATTAAACAAATTCTAAATATGCCAAGATGATTGCTGCGCTAAAGAAACTCCATCCGCCCACCTTTATCATCATCCTCTTACTGAGTTTTTTCCTTTTGTTTTCTTCTAGAGAAACCGTCCTCGCAGACACCGTCAGCTATCTTCCCATTACCATCTGGGGTACAACTCTTTATACCCTCCCCTTTTCGGCTTGTACAGGAGGTACTGGAGGCACAGTTAGCACCATTCCCTGGACAGGCACTTGTTGTACAGAGGGTACGGGTGGAACGATCACTACTGTTGGTGGATACAGAATACATACCTTTTACAGTAGTGGTACTTTATCAATAACCACACCAAAAACAGCTCAAGTCCTCGTGGTCGCTGGCGGTGGAGGAGGTGGTACCGGGATTAATGGTAATGGTGGGGGAGGTGCTGGTGGTTACTTAACAAACGCCTCATACTCTCTTACCGCATCGAGTAACTACTCTGTCACTGTAGGTGCTGGTGGTGCCGCCAACACAAACGGCGCCAATTCAATATTTGGTACCATCACAGCCACGGGAGGCGGTGCGGGGGGTGCTTCGTCTGACGCTGGATCACCTGGAGGTTCGGGTGGTGGAGGTGGAGGTAGAAGCGGGGCGGCTGGATCTGGAACCGCAGGTCAAGGTTACGCCGGTGGTATCGGCGTCTATGCCGCCGGCGGTGGAGGAGGCGGTGCTGGGGGAGCTGGAACAAATGGTACTGGAGCCAATGAAAACTACGGAGGTAATACAGGTATCGGTGTTGCTAATTCCATTAGTGGTACGTCTATCTATTATGCCGGTGGTGGTGCTGGGGGTGGGTCAGCAACGGGGGGCTGTGGTACAGTCTTATCGGGCGGTACCGCCTGTCAGACTAATGGAGCAGCCAATAGTGGTGCCGGTGGTGGTAGTAATACTGCCGGGGGCGCTACCGTCGGCTCAGGTGGAAGTGGAGTTGTTATTGTCAAATACCCAGTTTGTCCTTAACAAGCAAAGTTAAATAATAAAAAATATGGATAATCGCAAAAAATTTGATCTCACCAGTACCTTCATCGTTATTTTAGTCTTATCAGTCATTGCTCTTGTAGTCTTTCTTGGTAACTTTGCCGCAAAGAACAATTTTATTTCCCTTCCCCAAATAAATTTATTCAATAAAGCAGCCAAATCTCTCAATCCCAACGCCTATTATTTTTCCTCCCCTATCTTCAATTTATACTCTGCCAAAATTACCCAAAAAACAAAAGACTCTCTCGCCGTCGATGTCGTTCCGGTAACACCACCAGTAGGTTATGAAAACAATATTTCTAATTTCAAAATCAGTGTCACCGATACCACGGAAATCACCAAACCAAAAATCTTTATTCCCTACGTCTTCAAAACAGTCAGTGATACTTCATCTCCAACTGACAAACTCAACTTTAACGATCTCGCCGTCGGTGAGTTCATCGATATTATCCTTACTGAAGATCTTCGTACCGCCAATACCAACAATCTAGTCGCCAAAACCATCTCCAGAATTTCCGACTCCAATCTGCTCACCGGTGAAATCAAAGAAGTTAACGCCGGATCAATTGTCGTAGCCGGTATCCTTCGCCCAACTAGTTTCAATCCCGTACCAGCAAGCATCGCCCTCATTTCTCCAACAGAAAAAAATTACACCATTAGCGTTTCAGACAACACGGAAATTGTCACAACCAACCAGACTGGTCCTCAAAGGTTGACTTCTAACGACCTCAAAATTGGTGCCTTTGTCACCGTTTACGCCGATACTCCAATCACGAGTGACACCCTGTCCGCCGCCCTCATCTCCATCTACAGTTTGGCGGCTATATAAAACTACCTAGCTACCAAAAGGAGCGCTTTCGCGCCCCTTATTTCCACATCTTCAACAGCGATCTTTACTGTTGTGCCATCACTTCGAACATCTTGTCATGCATCTCCCAAAGTTTACCCTGCTCTCCGGCACACAAAGCAGCTTCAGCGGCTTTTTGAGCATTAGGATGGAAAGATAATGGGAAGCTTCGATACTCCAAACTAATGTTTTCTCCATACTTGCTTAAAAGAGCTTCAATTGTGGGAAAAGCCCGGGTACAGTAAGGACACTCAAAGTCGGTGTACTCCATTATCTTGACCTTGGCATTTTTGCCTCCTTCAACATAACCTGTTCCGTAAGCAATTTTTTGTCTTTTCAGAGTTTCGCCTGAAGATATCTTGGCTTTGTCTCCGGTACCGTTTTTCAACTCGGCATCAATCACCGCCTCAAAGTCAGACTGGGGCAATGAACCAACTATCAAAATTCCGTTAATAAAAAACGACGGTGTTCCGGTAACTCCTCTACTCTGACCCTCTGCGGACTCTTCTTTTACCTTATTCTCAAAAGTACCACTATCCAAACACTTATTAAAGTCTCCGGTATTTAAACCCAACCCTTTAGCTATTGTCTTAAGAGCCGGCACCGAGATCTTCGACTCGGTTGTAGGAGCCGCTGCTCCTGGGTTCGTATTTTCAGCCACACCACTTCCCCCTCCTTTATACTGATCTACTTGTGCAGACAGTCTGCCCACAAAGAAAGTCGCCACTAACAACAAAAGCACCAAAAAAGGTGCATATAGAGATTTTGTATTTTTAAACATAAATCATGTTATCACAAACCCCCAACTTTCAAATCACCATATATCAGCTTGCGAGGACTGTCCTCGCAGGATTAATACTTCTTCCAGGCTTTCTGTAGCTTACTGTCAAAGCTTGCCAGCTCATCCGAACCGACACTTTTTGCATATATCAAGTTATATGCGTCTTCCAAGTCATAATTAGTCTTCTTCATTAGTTCAACTGCCTCCGTCAAAATTTTTCCACTTTCCCATTTAATAAAACTCATGGCTAATATATCTCGTAAGATTGCAAACAAGCCATCTTTTTTCTTGCCGTAGATACTTTTCATTAGCCAATAAATTTCAAAAAACACCACCGATGAACTTGAAAGTTCCGCTCTTTTAGATGCCCCTTCTTCAAATAATTTTTTTACCAATTTTCCCTGTTCGGTTTCCCCGTTTACCAAAAACCTCACAAAATAATTGGTATCAACAAACTTCATATCTTTTTCTTACTAAAATGCTCCATCTTTGCCTTCTCGATCATCTCATCAATATCCATCCCTTTATATTTTTCGGGTAACTTTACTGAACCATATAATCTATACATCGCCGACAATGCTGATTTCATCACCAGTTCATCTCCTCGTTTGGTGATTGTTAGCTTCTGTCCTTTTTTCAAACCAAGCTCGGAAAACAATGAAGCCGGTAAGGTAATTTGCCTTTTACTAGTGATCGTCGCTGTATATGTCATAGTAAGATTACTTTATAATAGTAAGGCAGTTTTGTCAACTCCTTACTTTAACCTCATTGAGTATTACCGTTGTATCTCAGGCTGTGAGCACAAAGTTTATTGTCTTCCCCTTCACATAAATTACTTTGATCACTTTCCCTTCAGCTAAATATTTCTGCACCTTTTCCTGTTCCTCAGCTACCTTTTTTACTTCCTCTTCACTGGCCTCGGGAGATACCTCTACTGTACCCCTTAGTTTCCCATTTATCTGTACCGAAAGAGTTACAATCTCACTCACCAAATATTTTTCTTCAAACTTAGGCCACTCCGAAACATGCACACTGAACTCTCCCCCCAAGATACTCCACAGTTCTTCAGCCACAAAAGGAGCAAATGGTGCCAAAACCTTAACCATCATCAGCAACTCTGTCTTAGCCAACTCCATCTTATTTTTTGTCAGATCGTTAACTGCCTCCATTATCTTCGCTATCGCCGTGTTGTATTTAAACTCGGCGATATCCTCACCCACCCCTTTGACCAAGTGGTGTATTGTCCTCATCCCCTCGGCACTGGTCACCACGTACTTATCCTTACTTTCTTCAACCAGTCTCTGGAATTTTTCCAAGAACCGTTTTACACCCACCAGGGATCTCTCATTCCAGGCCATCGTCGCGTCAAACGGTCCCATAAACATCATGTAGGTTCGTAGTACATCGGTTCCGTAAATATCGGCTACCTTATCAGGAATAATTACATTACCCACACTTTTACTCATACGGTTGCCGTCAGCACCCAAAATTACCCCGTGTGACATCCTTTTTATATACGGCTCTGGATACTCCTTAGGCACCACACCCAGATCCCAAAGGAACTGGTAAATAAATCTTGAATAAAGTAGGTGCAAAGTATTATGTTCATCTCCACCCATATAAACATCCACCGGTAACCAGTACCTCATCTTTTCCATATCCGCCAACGCGTCCTCATTTTTTGGATCACAGTATCGTAAGAAATACCAGTCGCTTCCAGCCCAGTTCGGCATAGTGTCGGTTTCTCTTTTGGCGGATCCTCCACACTTAGGGCACTCTGTTTCTACCCACTCGGTGATACTGGCCAAAGGAGACTCTCCGGTATCTGTTGGTTGATATTTTTCCACCTCAGGCAATCTTACCGGTAGTTGCTCCTCAGGTACTGCTACCCACCCATCATTCTCGCAGTAGACCATCGGAATCGGTTCACCCCAGTAATGTTGGCGGCTAAAAATCCAGTCTCTTAAATGATAGTTCACGGACTCTTCCCCTACTCCCTTTTCCACAATTAAATCCATCATCTTCATGTCCGGCACATAATCCCGGTTAATGGGTAACGAATATTTACTAGCAAACGCCTCGTCTCGCTCATCATGACTCGGCACAGCCATAATTGCTCCAGTTCCATATGACACCAATACGTAGTCGGCAATCCATACTGGAATTTCTTTTTTGGTTACTGGATTAATAGCGTAAAGTCCGGAAAACACCCCCGTTTTTTCTTTTCCTAGCTCAGCTCTCTCCATCTCGCTCTTTTTCTTCGCCTCATTCACATATTTTTTAACTTCTTCATTCTCAAGCAACCCCTTTACCAATTTATGCTCCGGTGCTATCACCATAAAAGTGACTCCCTCAAGCGTATCTGGTCTGGTCGTAAAGACTTCCAGTCTTTCCTCACTATCTTTAATTTCAAAGCGAATTTTTGCCCCTATTTTCTTATCTATCCAATTTGTCTGAGCTGCCTTCACTTTTTCTATAAAGTTGGTATCTTTCAATCCCTCCAGAAGTCTGTCGGCATAGGCTGTAATCTTCACCACCCACTGTGAAATTATTCTTCTCTCGGTCTCCGTTCCACATCGCTCACACCTTCCATCAATTACTTCTTCATTAGCCAAACCGATCTTGTCTTTTGGACACCAGTTTATCGCCATCTCTTCTTTGTGAGCCAATCCTTTTTCAAAAAGTTTCGTAAAAATCCACTGTGTCCATTTGTAATAACCAGGGTCGGTCGTATCCACTTCCCGATCCCAATCAAAAGAAAATCCCAACCTGTTCATCTGTGCTTTGTACTTCTCGGTATTTTCTTTCGTTATACTTTGGGGTTTTACTCCCATCTTTATCGCGTAGTTCTCCGTTGGCAATCCAAATGCGTCCCATCCCATGGGAAACATTACATTAAACCCGTTCATTCTCATATATCGGGCATAAATGTCCGCTCCGGTCATCGAAAACGCGTGTCCTACATGTAATCCCGATCCAGAAGGATAAGGAAACTCTTGTAGTACATATTTCTTCGGCTTACTCTCAAAATCCTGTGCTTTAAATCCGGCAAAACCCACAAACTTGCCCCCCCACTTTTTTTCTATCTCTTTAAAATCATAAGCCATATCAGAATTATATCAATCAAATCCTCTCTAATCGTCCACTCTTTTTATCATTGCTGTCGATAGTTTATAACTAATCAAACTCTCCTATCCGAATTATCTCATCTTCCAGCTCAATCCCTACTCCTTCCCTAGCCCTCTTTACAATTTCGTCTCTCACGGCCAAAAAATCCTTGGCCGTTGCCCCTCCCTTGTTCACAATAAAGTTATGATGTTCCTTGGCGATCGCCGCACCCCCGACCTTGAATCCTGACATGTTCAAAATATTTTCGACAATGTATCCCACCGACGTTGTTGGATATCCCAAAATGGCTCTGTCTTCCTCACTAATGTTTTTAAACACACACCCCGCTGAATTCATCGGTTGTGTTGTTTTACGCTTCTTCCACTCATCAGCCGTTTTTCGTGCTCTCTCCACATCTCCCGCCTTTAAAACCAAGGTCACTTCCAAAATTATTTCTCCCGACTCATGAAATCTAGAATAGTCGTAACCAAGTTTCAGGTTTTTACCCGCAACTGTCTTAATTCCTCCGTGTTTGTCCAGAATCACTACTTTTTTGACTATCTCGGCAAAAGTATGTGTTTCTCCGTGAATGTTGTTGTACACCGCTCCTCCAATAGTTCCGGGAATTCTGCTGTACCACTGTAATCCCGTCACTCCCTGATCAAATAGTTGCGCCATAGCCACCTGCAAATTTACCCCGCTGTCCAGCACAACCTCTACATCCGGTTTGTCACTCTCATCGTAGTTAATATCTGTAAAATCACTTCTATTAGTGCCCCTTGTCGATCTCATCCATCTTGCACTAACCACTCCACGCAAAATTGCATGAATTTTCCCCTCCTTATGAATTGTTATCTTTTTACTTCTGTTCTTTATAACAAGTCCCCTCACCCCTCCATCTCCCACCAAAATATTACTGCCTCCGCCAATCACCGTTACCGGTACCTGAAACGACCGTGCCAAACGCACCGCCTTGACTAAATCTCCCGAAGACTCCGTGATATAAAACAAATCTGCTTTTCCCCCAATCCCCAAGGTTGTGTGTGCCGACAAAGGCTCATTCCTTCTCACCCTCTCCGGCTCCAGACATTTAGTTAAGCTTTCTATATTACTCAAACACTACCAATATACTACATTTTAAGGCTCGGCTTTATAAGAATATTGCCTATAGTAAGATTCCGTACTATAATCACCCCAAGCAACTTAAAATTCAGGTTCCAAGGAGATAAAAATGCGCGCTTTTCTCAAACTCTTCATTACCTCGTTTGTCTGTCTGGCGATTATCTACGGGGGATACTATTTCACCAGTCTAATGACCAAAGATGTCTCAGCCACTAGTTACATTGTAGACCTCAACTTAAGCCCCGACACAACCATCACCGCCGCCTCCGATACTACACTGGATATCGCCGCCAATGGCCCTTTCTGCCTCTTCAACGGTGAAGACAAAATAAATACAATTTGTTCCACCCCAGACCCAAGACCGGGCAGTCCCGATGCTACCAGGCTCACAACTACCCTCAAGGCCGGAAAATGGTTAGCCTTTACACCCAGCGGGACCAACCTATATTTCGAAAGCAGCCTTCCGTTAATCTACAACCGAAACGATATCTTCACAGCCATCATCGTCGACGCTCTGCTGTTAGCCATTTTCCTCATCTTATTAATTGCTGTAGTAAGCTCAGAATAACCAACATTACGCCACCATCCGGTGGCGTTTTTTTATATCACCACACAACTCGGAAATCTTTTTATCATCTCTTCTTCAATCTTCTTCTTCCCCTGATAATCCACTGCCAAAAGCATACGGATGGTAAATCTTTCATTTTTACCCACTTTTTCTACCTTACTTCGTACGTCTCCACCATTTCGGCTGATGATTCCGGCCACCTGTTCCGAAACCCCAATTGAGTTCGGACCTTCAACCAGTACCGTCGTAAACATGCCTCTCCCTACTTTCATTTCGTCAAGTTTCCGAGACACCAAAGACAAGTCCAGTCCATACGCCACTTTGTAATATAGATCGTCAATTCCGTGCCAACACCCCAAGTCTACTAAAAGCTTGTCCACAATATCCTCATCCAGATCTTCAATATTCAAGATTCCCCTTTCTCGAAGTACCCCATCAACGAGCATTTTCTCCCCTTTTTCCACTTCCACATCGTGTTCGACAATTTTCAACTGGCTATCAATCTGGCTGGCAGTCTCTCTGTTACAAAACTTTAACCACTCGGCGTTTGGTTTTGTTTGGTGTTGTTCGGTAAGAATCTCTACCACCGAAGCATTTGGTACAACCGCCTCCAAACCCTCCACTTTTCCGTCAATTTTAATTGCTACTGCCCGAAGACCCAACAAAGGGTTCAGTCGAAATGCCACATCAATCCCCGTTGCCGAAAGCTCCATTATTGCCAGCTCCCTTTTAGGGGTAAAGATTAACTTCCTCTTATATTTATCAGGCTCAGATCGAAGCTCTTCAGCAGACAAGCTGGCCACTCCCCAGTTATTAAACTGTTCTCTGTTTATTGTCGTAAAAGCCACCTCAATATTCCCTTCATCAAGTTTGTAAGTATCGTGTAAAGCACTATATCCGTTGATAGCCGGAGTAGCTAAATAATCATCGCTTCTGGACTGTTGTAATAGCTCCGGATAGCGTGTACGAACCACCCCCATGGCTCTGTAGCACTCCCCCATATCACGCTCGTTCTCGATAATCACTCGAAAGCTAACCACATCCGTAATATCCGCAAACTCTTTTGGTCGGCTATCCGATCTCATCGCTGATTTCTTTTGTTTCTCCGAAAGTTCCCAGTAACCACCAACCTGATGTTCCACAAGTGCCTTTATTCCCCCACCCTTAAGTGCGGTTCGGATATCCTCCTCCGTTCTTCGGATGAAATCTTCATTTAATCTCGGATCACTATCGATTTTTCTTTTAACATCGTTATATCTCTCCGGGTCAACGTAAGAAAAGGCGATATCCGCCAAAGCATTTTTTACCTGCCATAGTCCCAAAGACTCGGCCAAGGGAACATAAACACTCAAAGTCTCCTTGGCCTTTTCCTGTTTCTTCTCTTCTTTAAAATCCTTCATCGTCGTCATGTTATGCAATCTGTCCGCCAGTTTTATCATCGCCACACCAGGATCAACCAAGGTCTCCGTAGTTATCTTTCTCAAGGTCTCAAAGTCACTCTCTTTTCCGGTTGCCGATACAAACTTGCTTACCCCGTCTACCAGATGTGCCACTCGCTCTCCAAACACTCCCTTAATTTGTTCTAGGGAAATCAGATCTGGGTGGTCTTCCCAAGTATCGTGTAACAAACCAGCCACTATCATATCCTCATCCGCCTCCCATTGTTTCAAGATCATTGCCACCGCCACACAGTGATTTACATACGGCTCTCCCGTAATTTTTCTGACATCACACTTGTGAATTTCTGCCGCCAAATCAAGTGCGGCCTTCTCTTTTATCGACAAATTTACGCCAAATTTTTCTTTATCAACCTCCAAAAACGTACCAGATCTCAGATTTTCTCCTCTTTCTATCATCTTAACGACCTATTTTATCACTCTATCGAGCCTAAGGAGCTGTATAATAAACTTCAAATGGAAAGAACATACATTAAAGACATCAAAAAAAACACCGGCCAAAAGATTTTGCTCTCCGGTTTTGTACAAACTTTAAGAAAACAAGGAGGTATCGCCTTTTTAATTCTTCGTGACGTCACCGGTACCGTCCAAACAGTCATCATCAAATCCAATACCGATGCTTTTGCCACTATCCAGGATCTCTCCCTCGAATCGGTTGTCACCCTTGTTGGTGAGTCCAAAGAAAATTCTCAAGCCCCCAACGGTATTGAAGTTTTAGTTGAAACCGTTGAAGTCCTTTCCAAAGCCGAGCCCGAACTTCCCATTCCCGTAGATGAAAAGGGGGAAAGTGAAACCAATCTCGACACCCGTCTCGACTGGCGTTATCTTGACCTTCGCAAAGAGAGAAATGCCCTTATTTTCAAGGTCTGGACTCTCATGGACCAAGTCTTCGTCGACACCATGACTGACAAGGGCTTCATCCAAATCCACTCCCCCAAACTTATGAACACGGCGAGCGAATCAGGTGCCGAAGTTTTTGAAGTTAATTACTTCGACCGCAAAGCCTATCTTTCTCAATCCCCCCAGTTCTACAAACAGATGGCCATGGCCGCCGGTTTCGAAAAAGTTTTCGAGATCGGTCCGGTTTTCCGGGCTGATCCCTCTTTCACCTCTCGTCACGCTACCGAGTTTACAGGTTACGACTTAGAAGTATCCTTTATCAAAGATCATCACGAGGTTATGGATATCGAAGAATCCATCATCGTTGCCATTACCTCCAAAGTTAACGCTGTTTATGGCAAAGAAATCAAAGCAGTCTTTAACCGTGAAGTTCCCATTCCTACTTCTCCTTTCCCCAGAATCACTTTTGCCGAAGTCAAGGAAATTCTCAAAGGAAAAGGCATTAAAAGCGAAAAACCTGCCGATCTCACAGGAGATGAAGAAAAGGGCATCAGTCAGTATGTACTGGAAAAATATGGTCACGAATTTGTTTTTATCACCGATTACCCTATCGAAGGCCGTCCTTTCTATCACATGCGCTACGCCGACAAACCAGACACCACCATGAGTTTTGATCTTCTCTGGAACGGACTCGAGGTCACTACCGGTGCTCAGCGTGAACACAGATATGACATTCTCAAAAACCAAGCCACTGAAAAAGGATTAACCGATGCCACTATTGGTGACTACCTCAATTTCTTCCGCTATGGCTGTCCTCCTCACGGTGGTTTAGGTGCCGGTCCCAGTCGTTTTATTATGAAGATGCTCGGCATCGACAATATTCGTGAAGCAACCTATCTTTATCGTGGTGTTAAAAGACTCACTCCCTAAAATGGAAAAACCAACCAAAGACGCCACTCTGGAAAAAATTATTTCCCTTGCCAAACGTCGTGGTTTTATCTTCCCCGGTTCCGAGATCTATGGCGGTCTGGCCAACACCTACGACTTCGGTCCTTTGGGTACTGAGTTAAAACGGAATTTAATCAACCTTTGGTGGAACACTTTTGTTTCTTCCCGTTCCGACATGTTTGGTTTGGATACTTCCGTTATCATGAGCCCCAAAGTCTGGGATGCTTCAGGTCACACCGAAAACTTCACTAATGTCATGATCGATTGTCTTACCTGTCATTACCGCACTCGTGCCGACCACCTAATCGAAGATGCCGTTAAGAATATTGAAAACGTGGAAGGTAAACCTTTAAAAGAACTCGATGAAATAATCAAGGATCAAGGAATCAAGTGTCCCAAGTGCGGCAACAAAACCTGGACTAAAGTCAGAAACTTCAATCAGCTTTTTGAAACCCAGATCGGTATCATCACTGAAGGCAAAAGTACCGCCTATCTTCGAGGAGAGTTGGCCCAAGGAATGTTCGTTGACTTCAAACAAGTTTTAGACTCTATCCACCCAAAACTTCCTTTTGGTCTGGCTCAGTCCGGCAAAGCTTTCCGTAATGAAATCACCATGGGCAAGTTTACTTTCCGTACCCTCGAGTTTGATCTGGCCGAGTTTGAGTACTTTGTCAAACCAGACGAATGGGAAAAGTACTTTGAGTACTGGAAAAAAGAGATGTATGAGTTTGCCCTCTTTCTTGGTATCCCCGCCGAGAAACTTCGTTGGAGAGCCCACACCAAAGAAGAGCTTAGTCACTACAGTTCCCGTACCGAAGATCTTGAGTACGAATTTCCTTGGGGTTTCAAGGAAATGTTTGGTCTCGCCTATCGTACCGACTTTGACCTAAAAAATCACATCGAAAAATCAGGTGTTGACCTTCGCTACACCGACCCCTACACTCAGGAAAAATTCATTCCCCACGTCATCGAACCCACCTTTGGTCTTTCCCGACTTCTCACCATCATTCTCATGAACGCCTATTTCGAAGATATCGAAAAGCAGAGAGTAGTTATGAAATTCCCCTCAGTTTTAGCCCCCTACAAAGTTGCCGTCTTCCCCCTGGTAGGCAACAAAGAAGAACTTAGTAACAAAGCCAAGGAAATCTTCACTCTGTTAAAAGCCAAAATGAGTACGGTGTTAGACGAAAGAGGCAATATTGGTAAACGTTATTTTACCCAAGACGAAATCGGCACCCCCTACTGCATTACCGTTGACTACGACACTCTTGAAGATGACACCGTAACCGTAAGAGAAAGAGACACTGCACAACAAAAACGCGTCAAAATAAACGATCTCTTAAATTTCTTAAAATAACTTAGTACGGCTTTTGTTTACCACTTGCGTTTTCACATCTATTTTTTGGATCACCACACTCATTCTTACAAACTGAATCTGTGTAGTATAAATTAGGACATAGACTAAGTTCCGCATCTTGATACAGTTCACAGGATCCCTCTCTGCCCCCACCCGGAGCGCAAACAAATGAACACCTGACCAAGTCGATGTTGGCACTGGAAACGCCATAGTTGTAAAAACAGTCCGGTCCACAACCCCCAAGACAACCGACGTCACTAATTGAAATGTCACTTAAATTTGATAGTAGGGTATACACCCGAAACGACTGCAAATCCCCTCTTCTTATTTGGTAGAAATAAGGTTCTTTTGTAACCGGGTCACAAGGTATCGAGTTTAAGATACTTTGCGATTTGTACATCAAAGGTTGACCACAATCGGGAAGTTCTTCCGGATACTGTTCCGCAAAACTATAGTAAACATCCATATTAACCTTAATACTGTGGAGATCAGCCTTTCGACGAGCATCATAGGCTTTGTTTATCAGTGGTGGAATAAAAATTGACGAAGAGGCAGCCAAAATTGACAAAATACCAATGACTATTAATACTTCAAGTAGAGTTATACCTCTCGTCTTTAAATACTTAATCATCCAAACAAATTATAGTCTAAGTGACATAGCAAAATTGGGCTATGTCAGACAGGGACCGTGTCCCCTGGCTCATCTTTGGAGATCTAATCCCAACACCTAAACACATAAGAGAACCATATCTTCTGCCTCCAATAAGTACAAATGTGTATTACTTAAAATCTCTTACACATCTATACGCTTGGAGTAATGGAACGTAGTTTGCTTTCACTTCATTTCCCGTTGCCAACTGAAAAATTATATGACATTGTCCATTTTTTGACACCCAGCAACGTTCATACTCGCTTGTTGTTGCTGTCCACCAAACCGAAAAGTTTGGTGACCAAACTCTATTTGCTTTGGCTACCTCTCGAGTTTCCTCCAATGTTGGCAATCTCCATATATTTTGCTGGCTGTTTACTAAATTTTTACCCTCTTTATCTAGATGAGAACATGTTTCGCTAGCTTTGTCCCAACTGGTTCCATTTACCCATCCCAGCCAGGGAATTAAGTGGTTACCCGGAAAGTCTGTAGGTACAATCGGAAAACCAGGACCCGGGGGTGCCAATTCTATTGTTTTTTTCTCCCAGCTCACTTTCGCCTCAAATTTAGAAGTGTTTCCATAAATATAAACAACCTCTGAAATTATCCCTGTTGCAGTCAATGCCTGTGGTAGTAAAACCAAAAAATAAATTGCAATTTTTGACCACCCCTTTGCTTTTCTGTCCATACATGAAGCTACAAATATCAAGGCGGTTGTACAAACCAACCATAGTGCCCCGAAAAATTCAAAGTCCGAGATATACACCCTTTCAAAATATTCTGCGATCGCCGCACTCCCAAAATAAAACGTTAAGAAGGATAGTAAAAGTAATAAAATAAAAAGAAGACTCCAGTTTACAACCTCCTTTGTCCTAAACCACATAGCCTCAATTATAGATTATTCGGTCAATCTCTTTCAACCTCGAAGTGATACACTACTTAGTGGCTATAGGATCGTAAGTTTCTAGACCCTGAAGCTCAACCCCATCACCTTTTGGCTCTAAATTTTTTCGGCAACCATCTTAACCTCCAGAAGTTCCTGTTTCCCCGTCGTCATATTTTTTAGGCTTACTTTCTTCTTGGCCACTTCGTCTTCACCAATAATAGCCACGTAGGGAACTCCTATTTTATTCGCATACATTAGTTTCTTCTTAAATTTATCATCTTCGGTATAAAGCTCTGTCGGCACCCCCAACTCTCTCAGTTCCCCTGCCACCTCTAAGGCAAAAGACATATTCGCTTCCATCGGGATCACCAAAACTTTTGCCGGTGTCGCTCTGGTTGCTTTTATCACCCCCACATCAAGAAGTTGCGAGAACAGTCTGGTGAGGCCAATCGATACCCCTACACCAGGGAAACTTTGGTTACTAAAACTCTCGGCCAAGTCGTCATATCGCCCTCCTCCACAGACACTTCCTTTAACTCTCTCGTCTAGAAGTTTTGTTTCGTAAACCGTTCCGGTGTAATATGACAGTCCTCTGGCGATAGCTAGATCAATCTGTAGATTTTTCTCGTTCACCCCAAACTTTATCGTTTTTTCTACCACCTCTGCTAACTCTGATACCCCCATTTTAAATAACTCACTTTTGATTTCCATCTTGTTTAGTATTTCCAAAATCTTTGCGTTACTTCCCGAGGTTTTTACAAACTCCAAAATCTTCTCTGCCTCACCAACCTTAATTTCCAAATCAATCAGCATTTGTTTTGCCGTTTCCCATCCCACTTTTTCTAGTTTATCTACCACCCTCAGTACTTCATCTTTTTTTTCTCCAACTCCATACTCCTCCATCAAGCCACTCAGTATCTTTCGGTTACTCATCCTGATGACAAAATCCCCCAGCTGTAGTTTCTCAAACACCCTATTAATCACCGCCGGAATCTCGGCGTCATTTACCAGACTCAAACTTCCACTGCCCACAATATCAATATCGGCTTGATAAAACTCACGGAAACGACCTTTTTGTGGTCGCTCACCGCGATAAGCCTTACCGATTTGGTATCTGCGAAAGGGGAATGTCAAACTGTTACCATACATCGCTACATATCGAGCCAAAGGCACCGTCAAATCAAAACGCAGACCAAGATCATCATCCCCTTTGGAAAAACGATATATCTCCTTTTTTGTATCATCACCAATCTGTGCAAAAAGTATCTCCGCATTTTCCACCAAAGGAGTATCTAAAGGGGCGTATCCAAACTCTTCAAACGTTTCGGATATCGTCTTCATCATTTTATTAAACAAAATTTGCTGCGCTGGCAGTAGCTCCATAAAACCTGCTTGAATTCTTGGTGTAACTTTAGCCATATCCTATCTTACAATCTTTAAGTACTTACGTTTACCCACTCTTACCACTCCCTTTCCCACTGGTAACTCCACTGACTTCTTTTCGACCCTCACCCCATTTAAGTAAACCCCTCCCTGTTCAATCAGTCTCTTGGCTTCTCCGTTGCTCGTTGCCATTGAAAGTTCCACCATCATTCTAATTAAATCCTCAACCGTAATTGTTTCTTTATCCCATCTCACTTCTGGCGCATTTTCATCCACCTTTTTCTCCACCACCGTCTTTTGGAAAAATTCTTCCGCCGCATCTACTTCTCCCTTTCCACAAAGCTCCTTGACAATTGTTCGTGCCAACTCTCGCTTGATATTCATCGGATTTTCGCCGCTTTCCAGTCTCTTTTTGGCATCTTCAATTACTACATTGTCAACATTTGTTCCCATTAAATAATAGGTGAGTATCATATTGTCTTTTAAAGACATTACCTTTCCAAAAATTTCCTCAGGCGAGTCCTCAATCCAGATTGCATTTCCCCAAGTCTTACTCATTTTCCGACCATCGGTTCCTGGCAAAAAGCCGTTCGCTACAATACTCGAGTCCTTACCCTTAATATTCTTAATTAGAGTTCTTCCCGCTTGCATATTAAAGATCTGGTCGGTTCCCCCTATCTGGATATCCGTGTCCATCGCCATACTGTCATACCCTTGCATAATAGGGTAAAGCACCTCCGGTAAACTGATACTCTTCCCCTCCGCTAGCCTTTTTTTAATTAATTCTCGGCTTATAAAGTCATTTAAAGAAAAATGACTCGTCAACTTCAATACTCCCGCAAAGTCAAGTTTCGAAAGCCACTCGCTGTTAAAATGTAATTCAATTTTTGAAAAATCCAAAAACTTTTTTGCTTGTCTCTTGTAAGTCTGAAAATTTTCCTCAATTTGTTCTCTGGTTAAAATCGGCCTTTCGGACTCCTTGTCTGAAGTGTCACCCACAATTGCCGTAAAATCACCAATTAGAAATGTTACATGGTGTCCCAGCTCTGCCAAAATTTGTAGTTTTCGAAGAGGAAATGCATGACCCAAATGAATTTTTGTCGCGGTCGGATCAATTCCCAAATAGACATTCAAAACCTTTCCCGAGTTCAGCAGTTTCTCTACTTCAGCCTTACCCGGCACGATATTTTCCACTCCACGAGTCAGGAAACTATCAATTTTTGCCTTTTTCTCCGCTTCTTCCATACCTATATTCTACCTCAATACCCAAGGAAGCTTTTCACCACTCACAACTGGTATGGAATCACCCACAAAGACGCCGTTAAATTTATTATTTGAATGTAAAATTTCTTTTACTTACCTTTTACAAACTAATCATTTGTTTTAAAAATTTTTACCCCCTTAATTTTTACAAAGTCCTTAACATTCAAAGTAACTAGCTCAGCCTTCTTATTTATCATCGCACAAGAAGCAACCATCGCATCTGCTAGTGACACACCAAAATTTCGACGTATTTTTCCAGCCATTTTTGCTTCATTTTCACTCAGTTCTTTTACAATAGTTATCTCCAACATTCTCTTCAAATATCTTTCCTTCTTTGAATCATTTACAGATTTTCCTGACCACAATTCAGCGACCACCACTGCGGGAACTATTAGTTCAATCGTGTTTTTTTCTTTCTCTTCAACTAACCTCAACCACAAACCCTTACCAGTTCTTAAAAATTCGATTATTATCGACGAGTCAATAATTATTTTTTTCATTACCAATTTTTGACATTCTTATCCATGCTCATTTTAGCCTTCTGCATATCTGAAAAGTCGTGTTCATCAAAAATCCCATCCACCTTTTTTAAGTCATTTCTATATTTCGTGTAGTCAAATGCTTTTTCAGCTGTCACCGGAGTAAATTTCACTTTGACCCTATTACCTTTTTTTATCATCACTTCTTTCCCATCAAAATACACTTCATCCAAAATGGAAAAGAAATTTTTTCTGGCTTCCGTAGCATTAATTAACTGCATATATGTACATTATGTACACAATGTACATATTTGTCAAGTATTACATTTCTCTCATCATCTCCGTAACTGTCTTTCCTCCCTTAAGCCCTTTTTCAAGGACGGGCCATAGTTTGTTGATGATCACCATCTTCGGCCTTTTCACCTTCGTTTTATCCAAAACTCCCAGTTCTAGTAGTTGTTTCACGGAATATAAATCAAACCCATTTACATATAGTACTTCCTCTACTCCCTCTTTTTTTAATCTCTCGGTCACCTTACTCTGCTCCAGATACTTCAATTGATCGGAGGTAGTAATCTTTCCGGAATCATCATCAAGAGGAGTATGTTCCCTAAAAAGTCTCATCGCCCTATCGTAGGCATAATTAAATATTTGTTCAAAGGTTTCCTCATCTTCAAACATTTTTTCTCTGCCCACCCCCAATTTTTTTGCCCTCATCTCCGCAATCAAACCCAAGCAATCTCTAAATGTCCCGCCGTTTTTCTTCAACTCTAGGCTTCGAAAATATACACTCTCTGGCTTTTTCTCTTTCCCCGTCATCCATTTCCACGTTATGTCCTCTACGTTTTTTGCTCCGGCTTCTTCCAATATTGAATCTCGTCCACCTGCCGAGTATTTTTTCATGATCTTCAGTTTTAAATTCAACGCTTCTGTATTTTCGTGACTCAGTGCGTGCCCCTCTATCTCATGAGAAATCACCGACAAAAACTCCATTACTCCACGATCGGAATCATTTGGAATAAAAACTTTTTTCGAATTTGAATTAACACTCATTGTCCCAACACTGGATTTTCTTTTTATAACTTTCCAATCTTTTTCATACCCATACTCCTTCAACATCCAGTTTGCTATCAGCATTTGTTCATCACTGTTTACTCTGTATTCCTCAACTTCCCCTTCTTTATCGCTCTCGACCTCAATCACTGTTTTCTTCATCCAATCGGTCATGATATTTCTATTTCCCGCTTCATCAAAACTTTCATCAACGCCATGAATAAACTTATCAACCCCTTCGGCTTGTCTATTGTTGGTTTTAAATATCTCTTTTCCTTCCACCCCCGCCGCGTTCCACAATAGTAAATCGTCGGCAATCTGCCAGTTAGTATATTTTCGATAAATATCTAAGACTATTACTTTCGCTCTATCAATTTTTTCTTCACTTTCACTCAATTTTAACTGTTCATTCTTTACTTTTATTTTAAACTCCTTTAGTTTTTCTAACCTTTCCTTGTTTTCACTGGGAGCAACTAGTCTGCAAATCGCCCTTGGATTTTCCACCTTACTTACATCGCCCAAACTTTTTCTATACTGTTCTTTCACTGTTTCTCTTGCCCACAACGAACTATAGTCATGAATATTTCTTCTCCACCGATAAGGAATCGTCTTCAAATCTAGTTTTGAAAAAATATCAATCACTTCATCCACAGAAAACCTCGACTCAACTTTGGCTATCGGTTTTTTAATCTCTTCCTCTTTCCCGGTTTTTTCCTTAATCACCTCGACAAATTTTTTAAAATGCACCCCTTCTTCATCTTCCTTTTTTTCCCGACCGAATATATCTTGAAACACTGCCTCGTAAACATCTGCCAATAAATCTTTATCCCCGACATCCAAACCATACTTAGTCATTTCCTGTTTTGTCCAGTCCATTAGTTCCCTCCCCTTTTTATAGATTACCTCCACCATTCTCTGCCCCTCATTGTTCATCAATGCACCCACATATACTTCGTGGGTGTCTTTATCAATTTTCTTTATTTCTTTTAACTCGTCGAACAAACCGGATTCAAAACCCAACAAGACTTTTTTCTCTTCTTCCGAAAGATCAAGGCTTTTCTCAACTTTAAATGCCCCCTCTTTTTCCGCGAACACCGACGGCCTTAGGGGATAAGGGAAAGTTGGTCCGCTTTCAAATTGATATGGCATTTTAATTAAATGGTTAGGATTTTCCTCACCCATTCCACATCTTTATTCTACTCTACAACCTTATATTTCAGATATTACAAAGCTGGACAATTTTTTATCAAAAGTAAACAGCTTTGCTCCCAGTTCCTTGGTCTTTTCCAATATCAAACAATCAACATACGACAATTTTACAGAGGCATAGCGCTCCAAAGTAGCCAATATTACTTGGTTATTTTCTTGCAAAACTATATCTGAAATCAAGAATGCCTTCAACTTCTCTGCTATATCAACCCGTGTCGCCCTATAAACCGTCTCGAGTACATATACGCACTCCATCACCACTTCTCCGATAACAACCACAGTACCACTGTTCTTCCTTATTTTTAATAACTCCTTTTGCACCACCAGATACTGATCCTCATTATCTCTCAGCAAATACCGCAGTATTGCATTGGTGTCAAAAACTGATATCTTAGCCATTTTTGTACTCTTCGGCTATTGCCTTTTGCATTGCGCCTTTTTCCATTTTCATAATTTCTTTCGGGGTTTTGTCCTTGATGGCGTACTTATTCAAAGAACCTCCAAGAGACAGTATGTCCCCAACAGGCTCAACTAGCCAACCGGTTTTTACTACTTTAATTACGACCTTGGCAGGTTTCTTTATTTTATGCAACCTCAGCATCCTAGCTGGAATACTAATCTGTCCCTGGCTAGTCAAACTAATCAACTGTGTCATAAGCATTAATATAATGTATTTACATTACATTGTCAAGTTTCCATTACAAAGATTTTTCCTCGATTTCCTTTATTACCCTATCTGTAAAACTATCAACTGTCATCGTTCCCAGATCCTTCTGACCTCGTTGACGAACGGAAACTTCTTTTGCTTCAGCTTCTTTTTCGCCGATGATCAGCATATATGGCACCTTCGCAGACTCTGCGTTGCGGATTTTCTTTCCGAGCGAGTCCGCGTCTCGGTTTAACTCCACTCGTACTCCTTTCTTCTGTAGATTCTTCAAAACGCTTTCGGCGTACTCCATGGTTTTTTCGGAAATAGGTAATATGCTCACCTGTACCGGAGATAACCATAATGGGAATGCTCCCCCAAAATGTTCCAAAAGGATCATCATCATTCGCTCGGCCGAGCCGATTATGGCTCGGTGAAGCATTATTGGATGTTTCTGTGTTCCATCTTGATCCGTATAAACCAGATTAAATCTCTCCGGCATCACGTAATCAATTTGCACTGTCGATAGTTGCCACTCACGCCCGAGAGCATCGGTGGCAATCAAATCCATCTTTGGAGCATAAAAGGCTGCTTCCCCTGGTCCTTGAAAATACTCTATGCCATTTCTCTCCATAATCGCTTCTGCCCATTTTTCCACCTTGTCCCAAACTTTAGGCTCTCCCAAATATTTTTCCGGATGCTGAGGATCTCTGGTCGATAATCTGTACTTGTACTTGAACCCAAAAGTCGCCATGATTTTTTTTGTCATCTGCAATGCCATATCAATCTCCGCATCTACTTGATCTTCTCTACAGAAAATGTGGCAGTCGTCCTGAGAAAAACCTCTTGTTCGAGCCAGTCCGGAAAGTTCTCCCGGTTTTTCATCACGATAAAGCATGGCGAAGTCCGTTAAACGAATAGGTAAATCGCGATAACTTCTGGCTTGCGCCGCAAAAATCTGCGTATGTTGCGGACAGTTCATCGGTTTGAGAAACATCTCCTCTTCTGAAAAATTAGAGACCACTCTAAACATCGAGTCTTTGTACTTATCGTAATGTCCGGATGTCTTAAACAGCTCGGCTTTAGCGATCTGTGGTGTCCACACTTGGGTATACCCCTCTTTATACTGCATCTCTTCCACATAATCGTTTAACATTCTTCTTATAAATGACCCCTTAGGTGAGTAAAGTGGCAATCCACTTCCCACCAGGTCAGAGAAAGAAAATAAATCCAGTTCTTTCCCAAGTTTCCGATGGTCGCGTTTTTTGGCCTCCTCCAAAAGTGTCACGTATTTATCAAGTTCCTCTTGTGTCTCAAAAGCTGTACCGTAAATTCTCGTCAGCATTTTATTCTTTTCATCGCCATGCCAATAAGCGCCGGCAATCGATAAAAGTTTAAATGCTTTCACTTCAATAGTTCTCGCCACATGAGGTCCGGCACAAACATCCACAAATGAGCCACCCTTTCCAGGATCTCCAGTCCAGTAAACGGAGATCTCCTCTTTTTCGCTCTCTGCTTTATCAATCCATTCTTGTTTATAAGGATTGTCCTCAAACATCTCTCGAGCTTTCTTTGCCGTCACAATCATTTTTTCAAAAGGCAAGTTACTTTGCACTATCTTTCTCATCTCTTTTTCTATCTTGGGGAAGTCTGTTTCGGCAATCTTAATACCATTGGTTGTGTCAAAGTCAAAATAAAACCCGGTTTCAATCGCCGGACCCATGGCCTTAATAATCTGGCCAGGCCAGAGCCTCTCCATTGCTTGAGTTAGTATATGTTCGGCACTGTGTCTTAGTGCATGCAATTTTTGATCTTCCATTTTTTATAAATAATTTGTTAACAAAAAAACTACCCTTCTTGCAAGAACCCTCTCGGGTGGTTCCATCTTGCTTGCTAGGTAGCCTCTTAATTCTAAGCGTTAGTGCTTACTCCTTGCCTCTCCCCGGTTGGTAATCGGATCACTAAAGCAATTCAACTACACTTAGTATATCACGCCCCCTTGACAAACTGGCACTAATTATATTAGACTGCTAATAGTTATTAATTAAGCACGAATATGTTAGATATCGTTCCAAAATCTTTCTGGTCATTTCCGACCAATTCGTTATTAACTGATGATGACTTCTTCACTTCTTCGGCCACTGGCTCCGATCTTTCCGTCTCTGAAGATGATCATAATGTCTTCATTGAAGCCAATATGCCTGGACTTGAAAGTGATGATATCGAGGTTACCTATCACAAGGGTCAACTTTGGTTAAGAGGAAGTAAAAAAGAAGAAGAAAAAGATAAAAAGAAAAAGTACTATCGTTACGCCTCCTCATCCTTCAGTTATCGTCTCTCGGTTCCGGGTAACATCGACGAGAAAAGTGAACCGGATGCCGAATACAAAAATGGCGTCATGAAAGTAACTTTCAAAAAGTTATCAGAGGAACAGCCCAAAAAGATCACGGTCAAGAAATCCTAATTTCTTTACTGTTCTTTCTTTACTCTCAAGGGTGGAAAAAGTGTCCCTTCTCTACCGGAGACGTCTTCCATAAACCAAAAGACTCGCTCGGACATCCCAAATCCAGATGTTGGCGGCATACCGTACTCCAGCATCTCCACAAAGTCTGTATCCATCATCTGGGCTTCTTCGTCTCCCTTTTCTCGCGCTTTTTGTTGATCTTCAAATCGAGATTTTTGATCCATTGGGTCATTCAGCTCCGAATAGCCATTCCCGAGTTCCGACCCGGCAATAATGATATGGAATCTCTCGGTTATCTCCGGATCTTCGGCTTTACTCTTCGCCAAAGGTGACATAAATTTCGGTTCATTGACAAGGAAAGCCGGTCCGGCAATTGTTTTGCGGACAATCTTCCAACAGTTATCGATGAGTCTCGCTCTATTTATTTCTCCAGTGAGTTTCACACCGGCTTTTTTAATTGCCTCGATCATTTCCGCATCCGTCGAGTTGACAATATCAATCCCGATTTTTTCTTTAATTACTTTTAGATAATCAATCTCCTCCCAATCATCAGCCAAGTCATACTCCATACCACGGCTCACAAATTTTGTCTTTCCGTAGACTTCTTTGGCCAAGTGTCGGTAGAGTTCCCGAGTTAGTTGCATGTTGTCTCGGTAATCGGCATATGCCCAGTACCACTCCAAAGAGTAATACTCCGGTAAATGTTCATCATCCATCCCTTCATTACGGAAGTTCGGTGCCAATGTGTAAATCTTTTCAAATCCGGCTCCAATTAGTCTCTTTTGATAAAGCTCGGTCGAAATCCTTAGATAAAAATCTTGGTCAATCGCATTCATGTGGGTCACAAAGGGTTTCGCGTCGGCTCCTCCGGTCACCGCTTCCAATACCGGCGTTTCTACTTCCATAAATCCCTTTGAAGTCATAAACTTTCTGCACTCACTCCAAAACTTTGCTTTTCTCTCGAATCGCAGAATCTTTTCGGGGCTCATCAAAAGATCCAAATATCTCTTGCGGAAGGCTTCATCCGGATCCACAATACCTGCCCATTTTTCAGGTAAGGGGAGTCTCGCCTTAGTCAATATTTTAATTTCGGAAACCTGAATCGACACTTCTCCGGTTCTGGTTTTCACCACCTCACCGGTGGTTTGGATAATATCGCCAATATCCAACAAGTCCAGTTCTTCAAATCCTAGTGTCTGTTTGGCTTTATCAGCCCTGGCCATTGAGTCGCTTCGGATAAACAGCTGAATCTTGCCTGACTGATCTTGAATCTGGCCAAAAATTAATTTACCATGTTCTCTCCAAGCCATTATTCTGCCCGCAAGTGTCAGTATCTTCCCCTCATACTTTTCAAAATTATCCACCACTTCTTTATTGGATTTTTCTTTGACTGAGCGGGCAGGATATAAATCAATCCCCATTTTTTTCAGGGTCTCTACCTTCTTTTCTCGTTCCTTTAAAATTTCGTCCAATCTGCTTGCCATAGTCCAATTATACAAGGCTCGACCTTACATCTTCTCTACCGTCTCAACTCCAATTATTTCCAAGCCTTTTTTAATTACTTCACCGGCCAACAACGTCAAAGCCAAACGCAAACTTTGATTTTCCACTCCGATTACTTTGTTTCTCTCATAAAATCCATTAAACTTCTGCGCCGTCTCAAACAAATAAGCACAAAGTTGCTGTGGTGCAAAGTTCTTCGCCGCCGACTCCACTACTTCACCCTCTGCAAATCGCAAAAGCAACCATCTGGCCAAACTTCTCTCATCTTCATTGGTAAATTCCTTATTGTCCTTCAACACTTTTTCCAAACTCTCCCCCGATTTATTCAACACCCCTCTCGTTCTCACATAGACATACTGCAGATACGGCGCACTATTACCTTCCATCGACAAAGCTTCATCCCACTTAAAGATATAGTCCATTCCTGGTGATCTTTTTAGTTCGTTATATTTTACTGCTCCCAAAGAAATTACTTCTCCACCAACAGCTTTTTCTTCTGCCCTTTCCAGTAGATCTTCCAGTTTAATAGTATTCCCCTTTCTAGTACTCATCTTTCCTTCCGGAAGACTCAAAAGACCATGAGCTACATGGACAAACTGCACACTCTTGGTTTCCTCAGGCCATAGTTTTACCGCCGCCACAAACACTTGTTTCAAATGTAGTCTTTGTTCCCCTCCCACTTCATAAACAAATACCTCAGACTTCAATGCAGGATCACTCAATCTTCTTTTTATTGTCGCCAAGTCGCGGGTGAAATAAGTCGTTGATCCATCACTCTTCACTAACATCGCGGGGGGCATTTGTTCTTTCCCTCGCTCATCCAAAAACTCCACGATCAAGGCCCCTTCTTCACCAACAGAAGCGATCTTTTTAGTCTTTGCTTCTTCAATTATTTCGGGCATCAATTTTTCATACTCCGACTCGCCCAAAACATGGTCAAAAATCACTCCTAATTTTTTATATATCTCATCAAACTCCTTCATCGAAATCTCCACCGATTTTTGCCAAATGTTTCTGGCCGACTCATCTCCTTTTTCCAGTCGAAGAAATGCTTCTTTTGCCCTATCCCTTAACTCCGGATTTTCTTCCATCCGTTTATTAAAATCTACATATATCTCTTCTAGTTTGTTGATATCCACACTATTCCAATCAAACTTTTCATTTTCCTCTATTGCTGCAATTATCATCCCAAACTGTGTTCCCCAGTCACCCAAATGATTGTCATTTGTCACCTCTGCTCCGCTATGTTTATACAAGTTAAAAATTGCTTGGCCAATAATTGTTGATCTTAAGTGTCCCACCGAAAACCTCTTTGCAATATTGGGCGATGAGTACTCCACCAAGACTTTCTTTCCTTTCATAAAGTCACTGTCTCCCAGTTTTTCTTTCATCCCTAAGGCCTCATCCATTTTTTTGATAAGCACTTCATCTTTAATCCAAAAATTTATAAATCCTGGTCCGGCCGGTTCAATCTTGGAAACCAACTTCCTTAACTTTTTGTTTCCTTCCAACTTCCCCACCAAATCAACTGCTAACTCTCTGGGGTTCCTTCCCAATTCTTTGGCTAATACCATTGCTACATTAGTTGAAAAATCACCCATCTTTTCCTCGGCCGGATGTTCCACGGCAAACTCCTTGCCCAAAGCAAACTCAGCAACTGCTTCTCTGATTATTTCAATTATTTTCACTTAAGCCTTACTTGTGATTTTCTAAATATTTCTCCGTATCAAGTGCTGCCTGACATCCCATCCCTGCTGCCGTAATTGCCTGTCGATAACGGTAATCTACTACGTCTCCACAACCAAAGACACCTTCAATTGATGTCATCGTTGGATAGCCGTCAAGCCACATATCTTTTTCACTCACTCTCCACTTTGTATCGGACATTAATGCCGTCATTGTTGTTCGCAAATATCCACTTTCATTTAGTTCCAATTTTCCCTCAAACAATTTTGTTGTTGGAACATGACCAATAGCTACAAACAAACCATCCAAATTATGTTCGGTTATCTTCCCGGTCTTCACATCTTTTACTTTAATTGAAGAAAGTTTTGGCTCTCCCGCTACTTCTATTACCTCGCTATTCCACAGCACTTTTACTTTTGGATTAGAGAGAACTCTTTCCTGCATTATTTTGCTGGCCCTGAACTCTCCTCTTCGGTGAACCACCGTAACTTCATCGGCAAACTTAACCAGGGCTAAGGTATCTTCCATCGCGGAATCACCTCCACCCACTACAAATGTTTTTTTATTTTTAAAGAAAGCGGCATCACAAACAGCGCAGGTACTCACCCCCCTGCCTATATATTTTTCCTCACCGATTCCAATCATTTTTGAAGATGCTCCTGTCGATACCACCACCGCTCTTGCCTCGTAGACGGTCTCACCTACCCAAACTTTTTTAATTTCTCCCGTCAAATCCACTTTGGTTGCTTCGGAATACATTACTTCCGCCCCAAACCTTTTTGCCTGAGTTTCCATCTCTGTCATCAAGTCCGGCCCCATTATTCCCTTGGAAAATCCTGGAAAGTTTTCAACCTCGGATGTAAAAATCAGTTGACCTCCAGGCTGTGCTCCAGCCAAAACCAAAACTGATAAGGTGTCTCTACTCAAATAAATCGCACTGGTATAACCACTTGGTCCTCCACCGATAACAATTACATCATATTTCGTCATGCTTATTTTATGGCTTGTTTAACCATCGTCTCGTAGATTTCTTTTCCCCCAAAACCCACTTGGCGTGCGATTTCCTTTCCCCCATCAAAGAGAACTACCGTAGGGATACTCATTACCCCATATTTTCCGGCCACATTAGAGTTGGCATCTACATCTACTTTTCCTACAATCATCTTTCCCTCATAAGTTTTTGCCAATTCCTCAATTACTGGAGCCACCATTCTGCATGGTCCGCACCAGTCAGCAAAGAAGTCGACTAATACTGGCTTTTCGGCCTTCAAAACCATCTCGTCAAAATTTGCGTCTGTAAAGTGAATTAGTTCCATATTTTTTATTTATTTTATTTAATAATTTTTAAAGAAATCTCTTCAATAATTTAGTATATTCTTCTTTCGAACAACTGGAAACCGCATCGGCCAAAAGAGCTTTGGCAACACTCTTAAGTGAGCTCATCGAAGCCACCACCTGAGTTACTACCGCCTCACAATCCTTATCATCACTCACCATCCTCTCGATTCCTCCCACCTGGCCCTGAATCCTCTTAAGCATCACTCGCAGTTTCTTTTTTTCTTCTATTGACATATACCCCCTATGGTATAGTAAAACGTCGCTCAAGTCAAATCGAGTTTATTACAAATAAAAAGCAAGCAAAAGATAAATCACACCCACGACTATTACAAATCCAAACTTCTCCTCCGGCTCCAGGGTTCTCTTTATCTGCCAAAACCAGAGATCCAGTCTCTCTTTGTCCTTCACAAAATCATAAATCAAATCAAAGACCAAGTGTGTTCCAATCCCCAACATAAATCCCCTCGCAAAAAGATTCAGTACACTGGTCGCCGTAAAAAAGGCCAACACCACCCACACCACTACAAACATTGCACTTCTCATCACTAGTTCTTTTTGATCATAGCGTTCGGCCAACAAAAGTCTCAATCCCTCAACAAAATTACTCTGTCCAAACAACTCTCTTACCCGCAAACTCAGGGTCTCATTTGGCTTTGACAAAACACTGTAAACAAACCGATCCAAAAACACGAATAGAAATCCAATCATCGCCCCCAAAAGCCACCATAACAAATTGACGTCAAATATAAATGTCTTATTAAAAACACTCCACAAAACCAACACCCCAAGCACTCCAAACAAACTCACCTGATGGAGCCACAATTTTCCTTTAAACATCCTAAGATAATCATACACAATTCACCCTAGTCCTTCCATTCGGACATCTCGGTCTGTGGTAACCTTAGTTTTCGGGGTGTCACAAATAACAGTACGATCGCCACAATGACAGTCAACACCCCCATCACTACAAAAGTCATTCTCTCTCCCACTCTGCTGGAAATAAAACCGGCCGTTATCGGACCAATGATGTATGCCAAACTTGTCGTTGAGCTGGACAAACCAACCATGTGTTTTCTCTCCGTGCCCATTCTCGCCAAGATATCGGAGTAAACAGCATCGACCATCGGCCAAGCAATCGACAATGCCACTCCGGTTAAAAATGACAGCAAAAGCATCGACCATAAACTTTCCTTCAATCCCAGTAAGGCCAGAAACACTCCCGCAAAAAGTAAAAATATCTCGGCAATTTTTTTCTTCCCCTTATAAACTCCCCACTTTGCCAAAATTACTCCCATGAATATCGGTGGTAGCATGTAAGCTGGTAAAAACAATCCACCTAGCAAACCATCTTTGGCCATAATGTCAGATAATACCGCTCCCGTTGTCCAGTAAGTTGCGTCAATGAGCCCCATCGTTAAGCTTATAAGTAGTACTGGCCAAACATGAACAAATAATACTTTCCAGTAACCTACCTCTTCTCCAATATCAAACTTCTCCATCGGCTCAATTTCCTGTTCGTGTATCTTTTCTTTCTTACTGGTTAGAACCCAAACAACATAGCCCACACAAACCATAGCTGCGGCTACCACCACAGTAGTCATATTTCCCCGACTAATAGCCAGCCAACTTCCCACGATTGGACCAATAAAATACGCCAAACTCTTAAAAACACTTAAGACTCCCCACACTCCGGACCTAGACTCCGTCGGTACGTTATCGGACACAAACTGTGCCGACCCAAACCAAAGAAGTTCATAATAAACTCCCCATACGGCCATTGCCAAAAGAAATAACACCAACCAAGACCAGGTAGTTGTCCAGAGTAATATTCCGGAAAAAATTAAGTTTGCCGCAATAGCCAACAAAATCAGCCTCCTTGCTTTAAACTTTCGCAACAACTGAGGAAAAATTAAGTCAGTTACAAAACCCACCACCGAGGAAAATGAAAACACCAGCCCCATAAACAAAGAGCCTCCCAAAGCCACCTGCATAAACGAAGGTACCCAGTCACTCAGGATAGCATCCCCCAAATACACAAAAAATAAAATCACCGACACCGTCAGCACCCTTGCCCACATAGAATCACGGAACAAACCAAATCCATATTTCTTTATCATTCACTTCCATCTTACCAAAGAGACTACTTCTCTTCGGCTTTGTTTTCTTCTCTCAGCTGCTTCAATTTCCACATAAACAGCCGCCCCTTGCTGGTCGGATGATTTGCCCCCAACACAAACAATCTTGCCTGTTCAATTATTGGCCGAGGGGTATTTTTTGCCAGTCTCATATAAATTGCCGTATGTGCGGTATCGTCAAGCTCCACCGCTAGACGATAGGCATAATCTTGAAACTCACGACTTATCCTTCTCTGTTTGGTTTCTTCCAGATCATACTTGTCGAGAATTGACATCATTGGTTTAAAGCCTGTATTCCCCATTGCTCTCATTTTAAAGTAAAATTTATCTTTAGTCCTATGAAAAAACTTCTCAAACTATTTTCCAACCTCAAAGAGTTTTTTATCACCTATCTCTCCACTCTAAAAATTGCCTGGGACATGGACAGGTCTGCCCTCTTGAAAATAACTCTTGCCAACTCACTTACCGGTGCTTTGGTTTATCCAACCCTTCTTGTCAGTAAGATGATTATCGATACCGTGGTTAATACCATCACCACCCATGATATCGAAGCAGGTATTAGATCCATGATCATTGCTATGCTTCTTGAGTGGCTAATTTCCCGCATTGCTGGCTTTTTACAAGAGATTGACTTTATTTACTCGTCCACCCTACCTCGACTTCTTTTGGAAGAAATATATATCAACGTCTCCCGTAAAATGAACGCTCTTCCCGTCAGTGTTGCCGAAGACCCCAAAACCAGAAACCTTCAACAAAGGGTTCTCGACAACACCGGTCGCTCTGTCTGGTCCCTTGTAATTCCAATTTCCACTTTTCCGGAAATTATCTTTACTCTTATTTCCACCATCATCCCTATTATCACCTTCGAACCGTTATTAATAATTCCCACCGTCGTCCTCTCTATCCCTTCAATCATGATTGGTATGCGTTATAGTCGAGAACAATATGATCTCAGTACCTCCTCATCACCTAAATGGCGTATTTGGTCAGCTCTTGAAGACTTTAGCATCAAAGGCAAATATCTTTATGAAAACAAGATTTTGGGCCACATCAATGTTTTACTTAAACGTCGTTTAAAAATGTATCAAGAATATTTTAGTAATTACGGAAAAATTAACCAGGGTCATGCCAAAAGACGTCAAATTGTCGACATTCCCATGTCTCTTTACCAAAGTGGAACTCGGTTCTACCTCTACTATCTGGCCGTCATCGGCAAACTCACCCTTGGTTCTGCTCAAATAACTAGTTCTGCCATCGAAAGATTCATCGCCAATTTTGGTAGACTCATCAGGCAAGCCAACGATATCTTCCAAAACTACCTTTTTGTTCTCGACTACGAAACGCTTATGAAAATTGAGGAAGAAGCTTCCGATACTGGGATATCTCTTTCTCATACCCTTCATAAAGGCTTGGAGTTTAAGAACGTTTGGTTCAAATATCCCCACAATCCCAGTTGGATACTTAAAGGTGTTTCTTTCAAGGTGAACGCTACCGACAATGTCGCTATTGTTGGTGAAAATGGAGCTGGAAAAACCACCATTATTAAACTACTCTCCCGTTTTTATGAACCCACTCAAGGGGAAATTCTCCTCGATGGCATCAACATCCAAAATTACAATATTAAAGAATACCGTCATGCTATCTCGGCTCTTTTCCAAGACTTCGCGCAATACCCGTTCTCAGCTGAAGACAATATTCATTTTGGCGATATTAAACGTAAATTTAAAAAAGCCAACATTCGTCAAGCTGCCAAACTCACCGGTATCGACAAATTTATTAAAACTCTCCCCCTAAAATACAAGAACCCACTTGATAAAGAGTTTGAAAACGGCATCGAGCCCTCAAAAGGACAATGGCAAAGAATCGCCCTGGCAAGAATCCTCTATCGGAATGCACAAATTTTAATTCTCGACGAACCTACTTCAAACGTCGACCCAAAATCTGAAGAGGATATCTTCGAACAAGTCCTGCGCGTAGCCAAAGACAAAATTGTTTTGCTAGTCTCTCATCGTTTTTCCACTGTCAGAAAGGCAGACACCATCCTCGTTCTCGTCGACGGCAAAGTCCTCGAGTCTGGTTCTCATGAACAACTAATTAAACAAAACGGTCATTACAAAGAACTATTTGAGATTCAAGCTCAAAGTTTCCGTTAGTTCTTTGATCGCCTCATCCATCACCCCATCAAGCTCTTTTAGTTCTTCCTTACTCATCTTTGACAAGACATAATCCGCTCCGGTGCCATAGCTCATCCCCGGTTGTCTGTTGTCGATACCAATTCTCACTCTCAAAAAATCGTTTCTCCCTAAATACTGTTCCACGGACTTCAACCCGTTGTGTACTTTTGGTCCCACTTCTTTTTGAATCTTGAACTCTCCAAAGGCAATATCCAAGTCGTCATGTACCACAACTACATTTTCAACTGACAGTTTATAAAAATCCATTATTTTTCGAACTGATCTTCCACTGTCATTCATAAAGGTAAACGGTTTCACCAAAATTAGTTTTCCTCTCTTCATCACCTCAGCCTCTTGTTTACGATCCACTTCAAATTTATCCTTACCAGCCAATTTATTGATAAATAAAAATCCAGCGTTATGTCGCGTCTTTTCATAATTTTCTCCAGGATTTCCTAGTCCAACGATTAAATACATACTATAATTCTATCAGTCTATGAACAAAGAACCTTTTTTTTCCATCGTTATTCCTTGCCTAAACGAAGAAAAGTCCCTGCCTCTTCTTCTCCAAGACTTAGTCAATCAAACTCTTCAAGACTTCGAGGTCATTGTTGTTGACGGAAATTCCAAAGATAAAACTGTCGAAAATGCCAACAAGTTCAAGAAACGGCTTCCTTCTCTTTCCATTCTCCATAGCAAAATCAGAAATGTCTCTGTCCAAAGGAATATGGGTGGTGAAGCAGGCAAAGGCACCTATCTTCTCTTCAACGACGCCGACAATCGACTTCCCAAACACTTCCTTGAAGGCGTCAAATACCACATAGGTGTCAAACCAACCGATATGTTTACTACTTGGTGCTTACCCGATTCCAACCGCAGATCTGACAAGGCCATTGCCACCAATCTCAATCTCCTCACAGAAACAGGTTTACTTCTTGGCACTCCCGGAGCTCTTGGTGCCATGATTGGTTGCCGCCGCAAAATTTTCGGCAAAATTGGGGGCTTTAACCCGAAAGTTGCCTTCGCCGAAGACTCCGAGTTTATTAGACACGGATACCGCAAGGGTTACACCTTCTCTATCATCCGTGAACCTCGTTATGTTTACTCTCTCAGACGTTTTCGCAAAATAGGCACTCTCAAACTCCTCCAAAAATACGCCATTCTCAATCTAAAAATTATGACCAACCAAGAGGTCGATCAAAAGAAAGAGTATCCCATGGGTGGTGAGTACCTTGAAAAAGACGATAAAACAACGGCCTACTTCAAAAATCTTCAGTCAGTCTTCATAAAAAAGAGTCCCAAAAAGAGTATTTTAGAAAAAATTAGAGCTCTTCTCAGCCTCGAAGAAAGTGATCTCTAAAGATCAGGCAAGGATAAACTGCAGCCCGATAAACATCAGGTAGACCCCAACCAAAACCATTCCTTCCCATCTTTCCAGTTTATGTTTTGACTTGGTAAAAAGCCAAAACAATCCCAAGATAAACACCAAAAACATACCCGACAAACCCCTCTGCACCGATTCTCTGATAATAATCGGGGTAATTAGCGCCACGATGCCCAAGATTACAGTCGAATTCATCACCACACTTCCCAATAGATTTGGTAAAGCCAAACTGGCTTTATGTTTCTTACCCGAAAAAGAAAGTAGCAGCAACTCCGGCAAGGTCGTCCCAAATGCAACTAGCAATAACCCCATCCAAAACCAGCTCACTCCCCAAACAGCCGCAATCGCAACAACAATCTGCACCAGCTGCCAGGAAGAAACTGCCATGATAATAAGACCAAGAACCAACAATATCGGCAACCCCCAATTTTCAAAACCGGAAAACTTTTTCCCTGACTGTTTAACCGTCACTTTTTCGTTTGATAGGAAAAATACATAGACAAAATAGAGTGCAATTAATACTCCCCCTTCAAGCTTAGAAATTGTCCCGTCCATTAACATCAAAAATGGCATTAAAGCCAGAAGAATCGCCACCCACAAATCTTTTTCCAAGTACTCTCCAACCACCGGGATAGCTACCGCAATCACCGCCAGCCCCCCGATAACCAAACTCAAATTAGCCATATTTGCACCTACCACGGTTCCTAAGGCTATTTGCGGTTTTCCGTCTAAGGCCGCCGCGATACCTACAAACAACTCTGGCAAGGCTAGCGAAAAGCCAATCAATATTGCCGTTACTTTATTCTTCTTTATTGGAAGTCTGAAAACATACCTCTCAAGTATATCGACCACTACTCCGGAAGATAAAACAATCAAAACTAATAGTACCAATCCCACCAGGATATTCAACACCATAAATCATTTTAGCATCTATCCCTTTTTCTTCTTCCCGTTTTTCACCCCTGTCAAAACAATCGGTACCACCGAAATCAAGACAATGATGATAACAACATAGTGAAAATTTTCTTTGACAAAGGGGATATTACCGAACCAAAATCCCCCCAAAAGAAACAGACTAACCCAAGATAGTCCGCCAATGATGTTATAGGAAATAAATCTGCCATAGTGCATCTCGGAAATACCGGCCACAAAAGGAGCAAAGGTACGCACAATTGGCACAAAACGGGCAAGAATTATCGCCTTACCGCCATGTTTGGCATAAAAAGCTTCTGCCTCTTCCAAATACTCTTTCTTAAAAAATTTACTCCCCTTTTCAAACACCCCTCTCCCTAGTTTGTGTCCAATCCAATAATTGACCGTGTCCCCCAAGACTGCCGCAGCCGCCATTAAAATCCAAAGAAAAGCAATGTCAAACGATCCCATGGCCGCCAATGCTCCGGCCGCAAATAAAAGCGAGTCTCCGGGAAGAAAAGGTGTCACTACCAAACCGGTCTCCATAAAAATCACCCCGAATAACATGATGTAGGTCAAAGTTCCGTACTTGGCGATTATCAATACCAAGTTTTTATCAATGTGTAAAAAGAGATCGACAACGTATTTAATAAATTCCATTTCTAAATCATACCTTATACTTTAGAGATTTTTGCAATCTCTTCTACTTCTTTCCAAGTGGTCGCTTGACCAACCCCCTTGTCTTCTCGAAACCTGACTAGCCTTGGAAAACGAAGAGCAATACCCGCCGCGTGCACATTACTTTTAGTTATTTCGTCAGCCGCTACTTCTACCACTATTTTCGGCTCCACCCACACATCGGCCAAAAGAGTTCCCTCTACTTGGAAATTTATTGGTTTTTCTTTAAGTTTATGTTCCTCCAAATTTATCTTAAGGTTCCTAAACTCCTCATCGGTCAGGCCGGTGCCAATCTTAGCCAAGCTCACCCAAAAATCTCCTTTTTTAAGACCAACTAAAAACGCCCCAATTCCAAAACCAACTCTTTTACCCCTACCAAAGTAATATCCCAAAACCACCAGATCTAAAGTGTCGGACAGTTTACCAGAATTTCCTTCCGCCTCTTTTATCTTTACCCAGTTCCACCCCTGTCTCCCAGGAAGATATTTTCCATTCCACATCTTGATTACAGCGCCCTCAAAACCCTCACTCAAGTATTTTTTGTGCTGTCTTTCTACTTCTTCCGGGTCACTAGTTCTCACAAACTCATCAACCACTATCACCTCATTAGGAATTATCGACTCGGCTAATATTTCTCTTCTTTCAAAATATGGTTTGCTCAGCAAATCCGCTCCATCTTTACTCAAAATATCAAAAAGGAAAAATCTCATAGGTACACTCTCCGCCGCTCCGGCGATATTGTGTTTTCTCTTTCTGGTCATCGTTACCTGGAAGGGTAAAACCTTCCCTGTTTTCCTTTCATATCCTGCCGCTTCACAGTCCAAAATTACACTATCGCCCTTAATCCATTTTCCCATTTCTAAAATTTCAGGAAACATCCAGCTATTCTCCTCCAAATTTCTTGTGTAAGTTTTTACTTCATTCTTTAATCTATTAAAGTGAATTTGCAAACGTGTTCCGTCATATTTTCTCTCCACTGCCACATCGTGCATTTTTTCAACAATCTCTCCGTATTCATTCAACCTCTGGCATAAAGCTGGAACCACGGGAACTCCAACCTTTACTTTAATATCTTTAAGGCCAGCCATTCCCTTCTCTTTTACCGCGGTCGTAATAAGACCCGGGTCTGGATAAATCTGAAAAACCGAATCCAATTCTTTTCGTAAGGTTTTGTTTCCACTCTGCATCTGCGAAAGCGCATCAAAAATGGTTTTTGCCGAAAATCCAAGACGTAGTTTCCCAACCACCATTCTGGAAATATACTTTCTTTCTGTTGCACTTATTTCCAGTAGTATTTCAGATAATTTGTTTACCTTTCTTTCTTGGCTTCCAAAACCACTATCTTCCGCAATTAACAAAAGATAATCATAAATTTCGGTCAGGCTATGACTTTTTCTCTTTTCCTTTTCGAAAGGCATCTCTTCCAACAGCAAACCCAAATCACCTTTCTGCTTATACTCTCTTGTTACTTCTTCGATTGATTTTCCCGTTCCCTGTGCAATCGCTCTGATTACCATCTTCACTGCCATACCAAACTCCTTATTTGCGAAATCCGGACCAAGCTGACCAAGAACCAAGTAAATTCCTTTACTTGTTTCTGTTGGTTCTAACTTTCCAATAAGCTCCGCCAGTACATCTGTAATCAGAAGTCGTGACGAAATCTTTTCCAATTTCTGAAGATACTTAGCAAATTCTATAAACTGCATAATCACATTGTAACTCTACTTAAATCCCTTTACCTTACCCAATATATACACCGCCCCTTTAGTCTTACCCTTCTTTCTCAAAAGCTTCTTTAAAATCAGGTCCTTCAAATCTCGCAAAATCGTATCGTCGGAAACCATCGGTAGAATTCCTCTGATTTCCTTGATGGTCATCTCTCCCTGAATCGTCATTTCTTCCATAATGGTTATCTGTCTCTCAGAAAGAGAAATTACCTTTCCCCCCTCAGACTTAAATATTGGTCTATCTCCTACCAAGTTCATAATTTTTACCCTGGTTTTCTCAGCCGCATCGGAAAGCATCTTCGTCAAAAACTCCAACCATCCGGTCAAGTCATCACCCTCCACCGTGATTGAAAAAATCTCAGTTAATCTAGGCCTGTTTTTCAGCAGATCTTCCTCTGGCGACCACAACTCTTTCATCCCGTAACCATCGCTTGCCATTACCAGTCCCAAAAAGAACAATGCGGATGTCAGGTTGTCTTCTTCAAACGGACGAATTCTCATTATCTCAAACATCATCACTCCCGCTTTGATTACTGGATGAATTTCCATCTTTGAAGCACCTTTAAACCAGGAATACAAATCTTCCATTTGATATCTCACTTCTACCGAAGGTGGTGACTTCACTTCCGGATACTCCAAGCTTGTCTTTACTCTATATCCCCCCAGTACCGCTGAGTTTACAATTCGCTCCCCCAAAAGGGAGTTCAAAGAGGTTAAGTCTTTCTCACCAAAAATTTCCTGCTTAAACTTACTTGTCAGATATGCCGTCTGGCTCACTAAACGACTAGCATTCAACCAGTTAATTGCCTTTTGTACATCTTTTTCTTTAGCAACCACTCCTACTCTCAAAGCAACCTGAGCAGGCTTATCATCTCTTCCTGGGTCATCTTTAATTATTTTCGCCACGTCATTAGCATCGAGTGAAAACCCCAAATAGTGTAGTACGCTATATGCTCTTCTGGAAAGACACTCCAATTTTAGTTTTACTTCCCAGTCAGCTTGCAATGGCGCCAATTCCACTACCAAGGCCGCCTTTTCAAGCTCAATCAAGCTACTTAATATCTTGTTGGTAATTACGTAATGGGGACTAAACACACTATTATTATTGCATCATTTGCGGTAAATCACAACTTGGTCACCAACCAACCAAAATACTCTGCTACCTCTTCCACCAGATCATCGGCATTAAACATAAAACCTTTTTTTGTTGCCAATCTTTCCGCCGCCTTTTTAACCAGAAATGAAGCTGCGCAAACTGAAAATAAAGGTTCATTCTTAGCCATCAGTCCCACCGTTAATCCGGCGATTACGTCCCCTACACCACCCTTCACCAATCCTTCATTACCCCCTTCTATCGACCATATTTCTTTTCCGTCGCTAGCAATTGACACATTATCTTTTGTCAATACCACTAACTCATACTTCTTCGCCAAATTAAAGACCTGTTCACATCGGTCTTTAAATGTAGGTTTCAGTCTCTCCCCAAACAGCATCTCAAACTCTTTTTCATTTGGCGTCACCACGGCTCCCTTTGGAATATCATTAACCCTAACCACCTGCAAGGTTCCTCCATCAACTATCCACTTCTTCTCGGAAAATTTCTTAAATAAATCTAGGCTCATCTTTTTTGTTTCGTCCCCTTCCGAATCACAGACAAAGTTTTGTTCTCTAACATGGCTTCTCATCAATCCGGGGCCGATCAGGACCGCATCAGACTTGGCTACATAAGCTGCAACATCACCCCTATCCACCCACACAAAACTTGAAAGAGAAGCTTTAATTTTTTCAACTATATTCTTATCTTCAACCGGACTCGAAAAATAAGTCATACTCACCATTCTGGATGCCGCCCTCAAAGCCAGTACTGGGGCTCCATGAAACAACTTACTTCCTCCAATTATGGTTATCTGTCCTGCGGAGTATTTATCGCCAATATTCTTAAAGGTCTCCGTCTTGGCAAAATCCCGCTTATCGAACTTCTTTACCTCCATGACTTTAGTATACAAGTGATAAACTTTATTTATGAAAAGCACAAAGAAAAAACCCGTTAGTAGACTCTCTCAAGAAGTTGCCATTCAGACACTAACTCTTTTTTCCTCCGCTCTTGGTCTGGTCGCCGCCCTCGCCTGGAACGAGGCTATCACGGAATATATCAATACCTATATCAAACCTTATCTGGCCAAGGGCTCGGGGGTTATTTCTCTTTTTATCTACGCTCTTCTCATCACCGCCATTACCGTCATTGTTGCTATGCAAATGGCCAGAGTCAAAAAGAGACTGGGGACTACTTGAGTTTTACTATTTCCGCCTTCTTAAACATCAGTAAATCTTCTTCATCCGCTGTTGTCACGATTACTTGTCTACCGGACATTACTCGTAATACTTCTTGTTTGTGTTCTTCATCCAACTCCGAAAAAATATCATCCAAAAGTAACGTTGCTTTTTTCTTTCCCCTTTCTTCCAGATAATATATCTCACCCATTTTCAAAGCCAAAACTGCCATTCTTTGCTCTCCCCTTGATCCATAAATAGACAAATCTCTCGTTCCTTCTTTAACTATTAGATCATCTTTGTGTGGCCCAACCAAAGTATATCCCACCGCCACTTCGGCATCGGCATACTGTGCCATTCGGGACTCACTTATTACACTCAGATCGTAAACAACCTTAAGTTTTCTAAACAGCTCACTTTTCTCAAACAAACCATTAATATAGTCCGTCAACTCTCGACGTTTATCTTGAATCACTTGTCCATGTTTAATCAAAAGCCCGTCCCAGAAAGCCAAGGAATATCTACTCGCCGTTCCGTCTCTTACGGCATCGAGAATTCTGTTTCTTCTGCGCAGAGCTTGTTCATAAGTACTCAAACTGTGCTCATAAACTTTATCCACCTGGATCATTAATCTGTCCAAAAATTTTCGTCTTACATCAGGCGATCCACTAATAAGATCCACGTCTTCCGGTCGAAACAGTACCAAAGGTAAATATCCCAAAATATCTTTTCTCCTTCTTGAAACGCCATCCACCAGATACTTTCTTTTATTAACGATTTTTCCCATTACTGTTCCTCCATTGACCATTACTTCCAGATTTATTATGTCTTTCTTTGAAAGTGGCACTTCCCCAGAAACTCTTCCCAACTCCTGTTCAAATCGTACCATTTCCTCCGTTCTCTTGGCTCTAAAACTTTCTCCTACACCCAGTAAGTAGATGGCTTCCAATAAATTAGTTTTCCCTCTAGCATTTTCTCCCGCTATAACCGTCACCCCATCGGAAAACTCAAAAGTCTTGCTTTCGTAATTCCTAAAATCAGATAGGGTTATACTTCTAATTCCCACGTCTAGATTTTACACTGTATTATTTTTGACACTTCGGACAATAAAAGGTTCCTCTTCCCCCAACCTTCATTTTTTGAATTACTCCCTTACACCTGCTGCAAAGCTGGCCGTCTCTTTTATAAACCAAAAAGTGATCTTGATATGTTCCTCCCATACCCTTGATATCCACATAGTTTGCCGCACTGGCACCGCCATATTTAATCCCTCTATTAATCACTTCTCTTATTGAAACCAACAATTTCTTTATTTCCAACGGACTCAAACTATCTGCTTTGCGGTTCGGCATTACTTTAGCCAAATAAAGAGCATCATTGGCGTAAATATTCCCCAACCCTCCAATTTTTTCCTGGTCCATTAACACTAGTTTCACAGCCTTCTTTGATTTTTTCAGTACCTCGGTCAAGTACTCTAAAGAGAACTCCCTTTCGGTTACATCCGGTGAAGTTTTTCTCATTTCCTTCTCATAATTCTCTTTGTTCACCATTCTCATCCAACCAAACACTCTCATATCATTGAAAAACAATTTGCTTCCATCCGCAAAATTCAGTATCACCCTAGTATGTTTGCTGGGAAGATCACTTACCCAGTCTGCCGTTGGGTGTCCCCCAAACACTCTTTTTTTTCCATCTACAAACACCAGTTGTCCTGTCATCTTTAAATGGACAATCATCATCTCTTCTTTGTTATTAAAATAGATCTCTATCAATTTTGATTTTCTACCAACCCTCTCCACTTCCCAGCCAACAAGCTTATTAGAATCTCCACCAAAACTTTTCTCTCTCAATACTTCCACACTTTTGATTTTCTTCCCAACCAACACTTCATTCAGTTGACGACGAATTGTTTCAACTTCTGGTAACTCAGGCATTTACTTTAGCAATTTCTTTTCTGATATTCTCCTCAAATTTTTCTTTAGAAAATAGTCTTGCTCTATTAATCAACTTTTCTCTGCTCCACTTCACCTTATCAAATTGTTTCATCGCCGTTTCCAAAGTCTTTACATCGGTTCCCTCAACAAAAACTCCTGTCTCTCTATCAACGATCGTCTCTTTAAAACCCCCTCCGCGATAAGCGATTACCGGCGTTCCGGCAGCCATCGACTCAACCGGTGTCATCCCAAAATCTTCTTCTTTGGCTAAGGCTATAAATCCTTTGGCTTCGGCGTATAGTTTATGTAAACTTTCATCATTAACGGCCCCTAGAAGTTCTACACCTCTTATCTTCTTTAGCTGATTTTCGACCTGAGAATAACCAACGGCCTCTCCCACTATCTTCAAAGAAAAACCCAAATGTTCAGCCGCCTTAGCCGCCTCAACAATTCCTTTGGCTCCAACCAATCGAGACACAATCAAAAAGTAATCTTCCTTTTTTACATTTTTACTTACTTCAATTATTTTTTCCACTTCTACTGGAGGATAAATAACCACCGATTTCTGTCGGTAATATTTCCATACTCTTTGTTGAACATTTTTAGAGTTTACAAACCATCTATCTACTCTCTCAGACGACCATAGGTCAAAGATCCTTAGATAGTGATTTACGATAGTCGCATATACTCTCACTATCCAATATTTCATTAGATTAATGCTCATCTCATACCCATACAAAAACCTTGGCGGAGTATGACAATAAGCCACCACTTTAGTTTTTTTATCTACTTTAAAGCCGCGGGCAAAATAAGACGAGCAAGACGTAATCACTAAATCATAGTTGGATAAATCCAAAGATTTCCAAACCAAAGGAGCCAAAAACCTGAGTGGACTATAGAGATTCCATTTTCGGATCAACCACCCATACTTACTCTCAATAATTTTTCTGTCTGAAAATTTTCGGTCGCAGCTTGAGTTCTTAACCCTAAATGCAGTATATATCGGTGCCTCCGGATACATATCCGCCAACACTCGCAGTACTCTTTCTGCCCCCCCAAACTCCTTAATATAGTCATGTACCAGAGCGATTTTCATAAAAATATTTCCTCCGTTTTTTTCTCCCAAGAATCTTTTGGCAAGCGCGCAAGCAAACTATTAAAATTTAGTTCCTTAAAAAGATTTGCGGCTTTATTCTTATCGTAATTTGTCAACAAACAATCTTCCCAATTTATTTTCAGGGGAGCTTCCTTGTTTATCTCCGCTAATTTATAGCTCTGCTCCGCCATTTCCTTTTCTGCAATCAACATTTCCCTAACTCTCTTGCTGATCTTTTCGCTTTCGATGTTTTTGTATACTCCCTCCAGACTACCAAAATCCTGTATCAACTTTGTTGCTGTTACTTTTCCAATTCCTTTTACTCCAGGAATGTTATCCGATGAATCTCCCATCAAACTTTTTAGATCGACAATATATTCTGGTTTAAATCCATATGTCTCCACCACTCTGTCCTCATCAAATACCACTGCCTGTGAAGCTTTATTTTGTAAAGGCAAATACACCACAATTTGTTTCTCTTTGATTAATTGAAGTGCATCCCTATCAGCCGTCACGATTACTACCTGAGTATCTTTTTCTTTTTTTTCATCAGTCGCCAATCTTGCCAGAGTTCCGATAACATCATCGCCTTCATATCCTTCAATCCCAAACTGAGGAATATTCAAAACTGAAACTACTTCTTTGGTTCTCTCAATCTGAGTTGCCAAGTCTTCGTCCATTGGTCCCCGATTAGCTTTGTACTCCACATATTCCATTTTTCGAAAGGTTGGTCCTTTTACGTCCCAAGCTACAGCCACGTGAGTTGGCCCCAATTTCTCCAGTATCGTAAGTAGCATTGCGGAAAATCCATACACCGCATTGATTAGTTCTCCTTTAGCTGTGGTCAGTGTAGGAGGAAAAGCATGATATGCCCGGTGTAAAAGCGAGTTACCATCAATTAATATCAATTTCCTCATTTTTTTATCACAAAGACCGCTTTTGGTTTACCCACAAGTTTTTCAAATTCTTCTTGCTCCAAGGTCTCAACCTTCATTAGTCTGGCTACAATCTTATCCAAAACCTTTTTGTTGCCCGTCAGGACCCTTTCTGCGGTCTTCAAACCCTCATCTACTAGCTTCTTTATCTCGGCATCTACTTTTGCTTGAGTAGCCTCGGATAATCTAACGGACTCTCCGTAAGAATATCCCCAGTTATTCACCTCGGTCATCTGCCCCATGGCCACCGGACCCAGGTCACTCATTCCAAAGTCCACCACCATTCTTCGAGCCAGCATCGTTGCTCTTTCAATGTCACTGGCAGCCCCGGCAGTAAGTTCGTTGAAAATAAGTTGTTCAGCCGCTCTTCCTCCCAAAGACATCGCAATTTCATCTTTAAGTTCGGTTCTCGTTTGTTGATACTTATCCGTCTTTGGTCTACTCATCGTAAATCCCAGTGCCATACCACGGGATACAATACTCAATCGATGGATAGGATCTGTTCCCGGCAAGAGGTGTCCGACAAGTGCATGGCCTGACTCGTGATATGCGGTCATTTTTCGCTCCAGTTCAGACTGCAATCTTTTTCGCTCAGGTCCCATCTTTACCTTCATTGCCGCCTCTTCAATATCTACCATCCAAATTTCTTTTCTATCGTCCCTGGCCGCCAATATAGCCGCCTCATTGAGCATGTTTTCCAAGTCCGCTCCGGAAAAACCCACCGTTCTTTCTGCCACCTTATCCCAGTTCAGTTTCTTCGCAAATGGTTTTCCTTTTTTATGAATCTCAATGATCGACTTTCTTCCGGCAATGTCCGGCAAATCCAAGTTTACCCTTCGGTCAAATCTACCCGGACGAACAAGAGCGGGATCCAGCACATCTGGTCTGTTTGTCGCCGCAATTACAATCACGTTATCGGTTTGGGTAAAACCATCCATCTCCACCAAAATTTGATTCAGAGTTTGTTCACGTTCGTCATGACCACCCATACCCCCACCAACACCACGAGTTCTGCCAATAGCATCCACTTCGTCAATAAAAATGATTGCCGGAGCCGCTTTTTTGGCCGTATCAAACAAATCACGTACCCGACTTGCACCTACTCCCACAAGCATCTCCATAAACTCCGATCCGGCCATAGAGAAAAAGGGTACTCCGGCCTCGCCGGCGACCGCTCTGGCCATTAAAGTCTTTCCCACTCCCGAAGGTCCGGTCAAAAGAACACCTTTTGGTGTTCTGGCACCTAGATCTCGATATTTTTTGGGATTTTTCAAAAAATCAACCACTTCTTCCAACTCTTTTTTGGCCTCATCTACACCGGCAACGTCTTTAAACTTTATATTTTGCTTACCTTTGGAGAACAATTTTGCCTTACTTTTTCCTATACCAAACATGTCGCCTCCCCCACCTTGTCTGCGCATCAGGAAAAACATCAGCAATCCAAATCCTAAAATAGGAAATACCAAAGAAATAACACTCCAAAAAGCTTTACTAAAATCTTGGGAGGTTACAGTTACTTTTATCTTGCTCTCATCCACTCCGGCTTTTTGTAGCTGATCCATAAAGCTCGAACCCTCTTCTTTCCTCGAAACTCCAATTACTTGTTTTCCTGAAGCATCTGTTGGATAAATTAAAACCAATTCTTCTCCTCTAATTTCCACCGACTCTACTTTTTCTTGTTTAATCTCGGCAATTGCCGAAGATAAAGGCATCTCCACCATAACTCCGGTCGAACCCAAGAGGAACTTTACAATATAAGGTACGAAAAGAAATAAAATCAAAAACCAAATTAATAGTCTCCGCAAATTTATATTTAGTTTGAACTCAACCTTTTTTGTTTCCATATTTATTTGTCCTCTATCTTATCACCGTTCCAGGCACAACGTCATCACCCAAGAACATTAACTTGGGGCCATCTTCTCCATCAGCCATTATTACCATTCCCTGGCTTACCTCATCTCCCATTTTTTTTGGTTCCATATTAACAATTACAGGCAAAGTTTTACCCACCAGTTCCTCGGGCGTATACCATTTTCTAATTCCACTGAAAAGCACTCTTTTCCCCAACTCCTCACCAAAATCAATCTCGTAACGAATTAATTTTTCACTCCAGTCGGGAGCACTTGCATCCACAACCTTTCCTGCCCTAATATCCAATTTTTCAAAATCTTCGTATTTAATTGGGTCTTTCACTCAATTCTTGCTAATTAACAATTCCCACCGTTTCATAGACTTCGTTTATCGTTGCCGAAGCTAATTTAATTGCTTTATTTGCTCCGTCTCTAAGAATTTTTTGTACTAACTCGGGGTTTCTTGTAAGCTCTTCTCTTTTTTTCTTGGCCGCTTCGAAATATCTTTGATGTGCCGCAAACAGTTTTTCTTTCACCTCCACATCTCCCACTCTGCCTTCTCGATATCTGTTCTTCAAATCTTCAACCTCTGCCTTGTCCTCATTAAATAAATCATGAAAAACAAATACTGGATTTCCTTCCACAGTACCCGGGTCTGTGGCTTTCAATCTGTTGGGATCTGTAAAACATCCCATTATCTGTTTCTTAATTATTTCTTCATCTGCAAAAATCTCAATTACGTTTCCTAAGCTCTTACTCATTTTTCTTGTCCCGTCGGTTCCTATTATTTTGCCTGTCTCCGTAGAAATCATTGGCTCGGGTAGCACCAAAACTTCTTTTTTGTAGGCTTTGTTAAAACTATCTGCGATGTCTCTTGCAATCTCCACATGTTGTCTCTGGTCTTCTCCCACAGGCACGCCATCTGGTTTATAAAGTAAAATATCTGCTGCCATCAAGATAGGATAATTGAACAAACCCATATTGATTGACTCTTCGTTTTCACCCTTTTGCAGTTTGTCTTTAAAAGCATGCATTCTCTTCATGTGGGAATAAGTTACATAGTTTCCCAACACCACTGCCATTTGAGAGTGTTGTGGCACGTCAGACTGTCGGAAAAACACACACCTGTCAGGGTTCAAACCCAAAGCCAAATAATCCAAAACCACATTTTTTATATTTTCCTGTAGTGTTTCTTTATCTTTTACTGTTGTCAAAGCATGTAAATCGGCCACAAAATAATATGTCTCCATTTTTTCCTGAAGACCAATCTGATGCTTGATTGCCCCAAAATAGTTTCCTATGTGCAAGGAACTACCGCTGGGATTTATACCTGAAACAACTCTTTTATTCTCCATGAACTCTATTGTACTAAACCTAGATGCTTTTAAAAGTAGCGGGGGCGGGAGTCGAACCCGCGAATTCTCCGGTTTATGAATCCGGCGCTTTGAACCAACTAAGCTACCCCGCCAAACATGCTATATTTTATCACTTAACTGAGCTCTAGCCACACCCGCAATCCACCCTCTCATTTTTCTTAGGATATTAATGCTTTTTCTTACTCTTATCCTCAATACTCCAAAATATCTATCATTATTTAAATAAACCCGATTTTGCTTCGATTTCTGATAAAACGGCTTCACAAATTGGTCGATACCAACACCTAAGCTATCCGACCAATGTTGTTCCATTTCTTTAATTTTGTCAGAATACTTAATATTCGCTGTTACTCTAAAACTTAACCTATCATTCCTAATATCCAAACATTCCTTAAGCCAAGCTAAATACAATTTAGCCATATTTTCGTCCATCGTTGCCAATCCTAATGAACTTTCGTCTTTATGTTTAAAACCTTCAGCCCAATATAAAGATACCCCAATTAAAAATAACTCTCTTTTAGTCAGTTTTCCTACTTCGATTACTCCCTTGTCAAAAGTTTCACTCTCAAACATCAACCTCATTTTTGTCCTTTCAGTCTGATATTTCCTTCTCCCGGACTGAAGTTTTTCGAATAATTCCTTGGTCACAATTCATTTACCCATACATTACCCGAATTGTCAATTAGGCTCATTCGTGCTAAAATACCCATGTTCGTTAATTTGCGGGTGGAAGGTGAGTATCTTGCGAGGCTCAAATGGGCCGTTCAATGAGTAATTATTGAATAGAACTTGGCTATATCGGTGAAATCCTAGTGAAGGACAACGCCGAGGGAAGTCTCCGTCTATGACGGATGACCCCGTAGAGACTAAACGCCGAGCTCCTAGTTTAATAGGATGATGACATAGTCCGACACTCTGAGCAATCAGAGAAACAGTGCATAATCTCGCTTAACTGGGGAGCGTGACCCCAGACCCGCAACACTATTTTAGAAGTGACCACCACTTCTCCCAGTTTTCTACCTGTTTTTCTTCTTCTGTAGCCTCCTTTATAGCCAGGAGATCCCCTTTTGGTAAT